>Ga0208244_100045_pt1 | contig 170550 bp, 178 predicted proteins | sample SubbioCR12Aug_5A_FD_184828 | JGI IMG/M metagenome (GOLD analysis project Ga0208244, IMG submission 184828) | Serpentinite rock and fluid subsurface biosphere microbial communities from McLaughlin Reserve, California, USA - CR12Aug_5A (SPAdes) | ecosystem: Environmental > Terrestrial > Deep... | reverse complement strand
AATACAAGTATCAAATGCGATGAGCTATTCGATTTGCGTCACGGCATCGTTGGGTACATAATTTCAAAGTTGTGTGTCCACGATGTCGTGACCATTATTTCTGTCTACGATGTCTTGAACGTTGTCATTTAACCATTAGATTCTTACACATTAAAGTCTGAGAATTTATCTCTAACACTTGAAAACAAATGGTGTCATGCTGAACTTGGTTCAGCATCTCGTTTTGTCCAAAGGGTGAGATCCTGAAACGAGTTCAGGATGACAAGTCTGTAAAATTTCAAATATTTTTGGTTAGCAATTTATTCCTCTTTGCTATCCGCATATTCGGTGATCTCACCCAGATAATTACGCAGAAAGAACGTCTGCCCCTGCCTCCTCACATCGTCGGGGAGGACGGCGACCTTTCCTTTTCCTCCCGGCAAATCGATGACATAGGAAGGCGTTGCCATACCTGAGGTGTGCCCTCTTAATTGCTCCACGATATCTAACCCTTTCTGAACGGAGGTGCGAAAATGGCCTGTTCCTTTTACCAGATCCATCTGATGGATGTAATAAGGACGAACCCTGATGGTCAGGAGTTTCTGCATCAATCGTTTCATCACTCCCGGATCATCATTGACCCCTCTGAGCAGGACGGTCTGATTTCCGAGCGGGATGCCCGCATCCGCCAGCAGGGCGCAGGCGTTCGCCGATAGAGGTGTGATTTCTATGGGGTGGTTGAACTGGGTGTTCAAATAGAGGGGATGATATTGTTTCAATATCCGGCAGAGCCGGAAGGTGATTCTCTCCGGCAATGTGACCGGGGCGCGGGTATGAATCCTCACGACCTCCAGATGAGGGATTTTGCGGACCCTGATGAGAATCTTTTCCAGCTCATCGTCAGTAAGCAGCAGGGGATCACCGCCTGAGAGGATGACCTCCCGAATGGCAGGGCTCCTTTTGATATATTCCAGGCCGGGTTCCAATGAGTTCTGATTGATCAAACCCCCTTCTCCTCCCATTCTGTTTTTTCTTGTGCAGAACCGACACAGGGTCGGGCACACGGATGAGACCAGCAGGACGACACGGTCAGGATAACGGTGGATGAGTCCTGGTACGCAGGTCAGGTTTTCTTCGTTGAGTGGATCGATGGAGAGATCATCCTGTTCCAGTTCACGCCGGTCAGGGATGGACTGCCGCCAGATCGGATCGTCTTTCTCCCGGATGAGGTTTAAATAGGTGCGGGTGATCCGGAGGGGATAGCGGCTGATGACGGGTTGAAGCGATTCGATGTCGATGGGAAGAAAACGGGCCAGCTCATCGAGAGAGGTAATGCTTTCTGAGAGAGTCTTTTTCCAGCGTTCCATATCAATAAAGACTTCCTGTTGAATTTTACCTTTTTCATGGATAGAATGCAAAAACGGAGGCAATAGAGTCAGGAATATGGTAAGATATCCAGGATGCCTATGAATATCCGGGGAGGAAAAAGCCGAATCGTCATCACCTGTGCCAAAGGGATCGTCCCTTTTCTGAAGGAAGAACTCTGTTTACTCGAATGTCCGATCCTCTCCGAAGGGGTTGCCAGTGTTGAAACCGAAGGGACAATGGATGATGCCATGAGATTGAACCTTTTTACCCGGACAGGACATCGGATTCTTTTCTTCCTGGAACGATTTAAGGCAAGGCACCCGGATGAACTGTATCAAGTCATATCCGGAATGAAATGGGAGGAGTTGATCCCTGAAGACGGTTACCTCTGTGTGACTTCGACTGTGAACAACCCCACTATTAAAGATACACGGTTTGCCAATGTTAAATGCAAGGACGCCATTGTGGACCGGATCAAGAGAACCTACGGCAGACGGCCGGATTCGGGTTCGGAAAGGGATCGAACGGTCATTCATCTCTTCTGGAAGGATGAGATGGGCTCTCTCTTTATCGATACCTCCGGTCAACCTCTTTCAAGGAGGGGGTATCGGAAGATTCCCCTGAGGGCGCCCATGCAGGAAACACTGGCCGCAGGGGTGATCCTGGCCACCGGCTGGAGGGGAAACAACAACTTTATCAATCCCATGTGCGGGAGCGGGACGCTTGCCATCGAGGCGGCGTTGATTGGCCTTGGGAGACCGCCCGGCCTATTGAGAAGTAATTATGGTTTTATGCACCTGAAGGGATTTGATGAATCATCCTGGAGGGAGATACGGCGTAAGGCAAGGGCAACGGCAAGGGATTGGATGGATGGGAAGATCATTGCCACAGATATCAGCGCGGAGGCCGTCCAGGGTGCAAAGAAGAATGCGCAGACTGCAGGAGTGGAACGGTGGATCGACTTCGGGATCTGTCCCTATGGAGAGACCCCTGTCCCCAACGGGGAGGGCGTTGTGATGCTCAACCCAGAATACGGGGAGCGGATGGGAGAGAGGGATGCCCTGGGGGAGATTTATAAAGGGATCGGAGATTTTTTTAAGAAGCGGTGCCAGGGATACCATGGCTATATCTTTACCGGCAACTTCGACCTGGCCAAACGGGTCGGATTGAGGACAAAGAAAAGAATTCCCTTTTACAACTCCAATATCGAATGCAGGCTATTGGAGTATGATCTCTATGAAGGAAGCCAGAAAAAGAACATTGGAAAATTAGCATTCCAAAGTTAGCATTGTGGAATCTCCTTTTGAAATGCTAAATGCTAACTTTGCAATTTGCAATGGTTTTTGAGACGAAATGAAACCTCGATCCGATATCTCCCCAATCTATTTCCTATACGGTCCCGAGGACTACCTGATCGAAGAGGAGATCGGGAGATTACTGAATCAGGCCCTCTCCCCCAAAGAGAGGGGATTCAATCTCCATCTCTTCAATGGAGAAGAGCACAGCGGACAGGAGATCGTCGATACAGCCCAGACCCTTCCGATGTTTTCTCAATATCGGTTTGTCCTCATCAGGGGAGCAGACCAGTTCGATGAAGAGAATGTCGAGACATTGCTTGCCTATATCCGGAATCCTTCTCCCTCCACCTGTTTTGTGATGTGTGGCCAGACTCTTGGGCCATGGAAAAAATACCAGAAAGAGATGGAGAAGATCGGGAAGGTAATTGAACATCCCCGGTTGAAAGGGAAAGGGCTTGTCTCCTGGATCAGAAGGAGGATGGAAGAGAAAGGAAAAATCATCTCCGAAGAGGCAGCTGGCTATCTCATCGAGGTTGTTGGAGATCACCTCCAGGATCTCGATAACGGGTTGGAGAAAGTCTTTTTAAGCGTCGGAAACAAGAAGAAGATCGAGCTTTCTGATGTGGAGGGGATCACTTCGGAGGTAAAGGTCAGTACGGTTTTTGATTTAACCGACGCCATCGGCCAGCAGAATCTAAAAAAGGCGCTCACCATCCTGGAGAAGGCATTGGAATCGAAGGCCATTCCCTTTAAGAAAGAAGAGCCGGCCCCAAAGAGAAAGGACGATCCTGTTCCCCTTCTCGTGGGCATGATGTCAAAGCACTACTGGAATATCTGGAGGGTAAAGGAGATGGCCTCCAGCCGAAAAAACCTTGAGGAGATGGCAAAAGCGCTCCGGATGCAAGCATGGAATGTTAGGAAACTGATAGATCAGGGGAGGAGCTTCTCTGTGGCCTCTTTACGTGAAGGTGTCCTGAAGTGTCACCAGACGGATTTAGCCGTTAAAAAGGGGAGGGGGCCGAAAAATCTTCTGGTGGAGAAGCTAGTCATCGACCTCTGCCAGCCTAAAACGAAACGGGCTTCGTAACCTTAACCGTACCCACAAACTATTTTTATTGTTCGTAAGTGGCCTAACGGCCAGGGGTGATTATGCAGCAGGTTTCAGACTATTGACAGCCTGGGTCAGCCGAGAGATCTTTCTTGCAGAGGTGTTTTTTTGAAAGATGCCCTTTGAACATCCTTTCTGAATGATAGGGATCACATTTAATAGGGCTTTCCTGGCAGCCTCAACATCCTTTTCTTCAATCGCTTCCCGCACTTTCTTCACTGAACTCTTTACCGTCGATTCGAAATGGAGGCTTCGAACCCTCCTCTTCTCATTCTGTTTTGCTCTTTTAATCGCTGATTGATGAGTAGCCAAAATTGAATCTCCTTTCTTCCCATCGCCCCTTCCCCTCTCCCCGTCGGGGAGAGGGGAAGGGTGAGGGAACATTGATTTTTCTAACATTTTAGGATAGCGTGTGTCAAGTGCCTTAGATGCCGTATGTCACGAATGATAACGAGTTAGGGGTTATTCGTGACATACGCTATCATTCGAATAATTCGTGTTCTTTATGATGACTGAGAACAAGAAAATCACCAAAGCGGCTTCCACCATTGGGATGGGGACCCTCCTCAGCCGTATCCTGGGATTTTTTAGAGATATGGTCATCGCCCATTTCTTTGGGGCAGGGATGTCGGCGGATGCCTTCTTTGTGGCCTTCCGAATCCCCAATCTCTGGAGACGGCTGGTGGGAGAAGGCTCTCTGACCATCTCCTTCATCCCGGTTTACACCGAATACCTTCATCAACGATCAGAAGAAGAAACGAGAGAAGTGACCCATATTGCTTTTACCCTGATGGGGTTGGTGTTGCTGATGATTACAGTGTTTGGAATCCTCTTCTCTCCGGTGATCATCCAGATCATCGCCCCTGGGTTTGCTAAAATCCCGGAAAAGTTCCATTTGACCGTCACACTCAACCAGATCATCTTTCCCTATCTTTTTTTCATGGGGCTCTTTGCCCTCTGCATGGGAATTCTAAACTCTTATCGACACTTTTTCGCTCCAGCCATCGCTCCCATCTTCCTCAACATCTCCATCATCCTTTCCGTCTTTTTCTTCTTTGACTCCTTTCAAAAACCGGTCATGACACTTGCTGTCGGTGTCCTTGCCGGGGGGGTCATTCAATTGCTCTTCCAGATTCCCTTTTTATGGCAGAAAGGGATCACCTTACGGTTTAATTTTAATTTCGGGCATCCTGCCATCAAACGGATCGGCGGCCTGATGGTGCCGGGCCTGATCGGAACAGCAGTCTATCAACTCAATGTCTTCATCGATACGATCTTCGCCTCTTTTCTTCCCGGAGGGAGCGTTTCTTATCTCTTCTTTGCGGACCGGTTGTTAGAATTTCCATTGGGAATATTTGCCATCGCCATCGGGATGGCTTCCCTGCCAAGCCTTTCCGGCCTCGCCTCTCAGGGGAAGATGGAGGAGATGAAGAATACGCTCTTTTTCACCTTCCGCCTCACATCTTTTATCAGCATTCCTGCTATGGTGGGGCTGATCGCCTTAAAGACGCCCATTATCAACCTTCTCTTTCAGAGGGGCCTCTTCGACTACCAGGCCACAGTGATGACCGCAAAGGCCCTCCTCTGCTATTCGGTCGGCCTGTGGGCCATTGCAGGGGTGAGGACCCTTGTGCCTGCCTTTTATGCGCTTCAGGATAGCTGGACGCCTCTTAAGATTGCAATCATCTGCCTTGTAGCCAATGTCGTTCTCAATGCCGTTTTCATCTTCTTCACCCCCTTGAAACATGCCGGCCTTGCTCTTGCCACCAGCCTCTCATCGATTCTGAATTTGATCCTTGTGTGCGGGAAGTTGGATTCTAAATTGGGAGGAATGGAGGTAGGCAAAAATGTGAAATCACTCGTCCGGGTGCTGTTTTGCAGCCTTCCCATGGGAATAATCGCCTATTTGATCTGCTCTATGGGGGATTGGTCGACAACGGGTGACACCTTGGAGAAAGCTCTCCTTCTCCTTACGGGGATCGCAGTTGGCCTGGGAGTCTATCTGATTTGCTCCTTCTGGATGAAGAATGAAGAGATTATGTTTCTGATGAAGATGCTCAAATTAAGAAGAAGCCCCCCTGATCAAAAGTAATCCCCATTTTTTCCAAATTTAATTTAGAAAAACCGCTGGATACTCCTTGGGAGAGATCAGGGCTTAATAAATATCTTCTGGAAACAGGAAGATATTGTAAAAAATGAAGTTGCTGTTCTTCTGTATTTCTGTTAGGATATGGCCACTTACACATCAGACATACAACCCAGTATTTACATTTTGCGGCATCAGTGATTTTTATAGGGAGTAATGGGATTTTTGCAAGGGCCTTGATCCAGATGAGAGTCTATTCCATAGTGGGATAGGTTTTTTTCAAGGATAATTTATCATCACTCTTGTCCAAAATAAAATTTTATAGTTGAGCCCTGATTTGGTATAAATATGATTAGCCAAATCAAAAAACCCAAAGGAGAGCTCAACTATGAATCAATTTAGTAGCATATTCAGCTTATCAGTTAAGAGAATATCGGTGAAATAATAAAGATGGAGAAAGGAGGTGATAAGAAGTAGGGTCTGTTCTAAGATAGAGGTGGACTGTTAGCATTTTGATCAATTTGAAATCTAAAAAGAGGAGGTAAAGATTTATGAGAAAATCAATTTTTGTATTAGCGTTGGTAATGGTTTTTACAGTCAGCCTAATAGTAGGGATGGGAACACAGGCAGAATCATCCCCACTCCCCAAAGTCGGAGTGGTAACAACGGGTGGAACAATTGCAATGAAATATGATCCGGCTAAGAAAGGGTTTGTTCCAGCTGTTAGTGGTGAAGATTTGATTGCGATGGCTCCGAAGCTTCGTGAATTAGCAAGGATAGAACTAATCGATATTGCCCGCATACCAAGCAGTTACATGGATCCACCCATGTGGATAAAGGTCTTAAAGTCCGTAGAAAAACTTTTATCAGATACTGAAGTTGCTGGAGCGGTTATTACACATGGGACAGATACATTGGAGGAGACTGCATGGTTTCTGGATTTAACAGTAAAGAGTCCAAAACCAGTGATCTGTATCGGGGCCATGAGGGGGGCAAGTGAAGTCGATTTCGATGGCCCGAGAAATCTTGAGAATGCCGTTCGGATCGCATTATCAAAAGAAGCAATCGGGAAGGGGACAATGCTGGTTTTAAACAATCAGATCAACGCAGCGCGAGAAGTTACCAAAACGCATACGGCCCAGGTGGAGACATTCAAGTCTGGAGAGTTTGGGTTTTTAGGCTACGTGAATGCGGACGGCAAAATTATTTTTAACCGACAATCCACTCGCCGTCAACATTTTGATCCTCCTGAGAAACTGCCACGAGTAGATATTCTCAGTTTTTTCACTGGTGCAGATGGGCGATATATTAAATTTGCAAGCGAGGATGGTGCGGAGGGGATCGTAATCGTAGGCACAGGGTTAGGGCATGTGAATCCCGCAGTTCACGATGCCATTGAAGCTGCCTTAAAGGCAGGCGTTCCCGTTGTCATGAGCACTCGTGTCCACCAGGGACGGGTTCAACCTGTTTACTCTTTTAAGGGGGGTGGTGTTCCATTAAAAGATAAAGGGGTTATTTTGGCCGATGATCTTAATCCCCAAAAAGCCCGCATTCTCCTCATGCTTGCATTAACCAAGACGAAGGACCCAAAGGAAATACAAAAGTACTTTGATAAATAGCTTTTTAAATGGAGGCTCCGGGGGGGCAGGTTTCCCTGGGACCTTGATTCAAACTGTTTGGCTTTTCAATCCATGGGGAATAGATATCGGAGAAGGGATAGGGCTTCATCTATTATTCCAAAGCAAGGGGAGTTTTAGTTTAGCCCTAATTCAAAAACAAGATCCTAAACCATGATGGTCTCGTAAAAAGTCTGAAAAGGCGATTTTCTGTCATTCCTGCGCAAGCAGGAATCCAGTATTTTTATATAGTTAGAATTCTCTGGATTCCCGTTTTCACGGGAATGACGACTTTTTACGATTCCATCAACTATGATAGATTAAAAAAGGGGGGCCTTATGAAAACAACCTGTATGATTATATTTCTTGTCGTGTCTTTTGTCCTGTTTTGTTCAGGAGCAGCCATGAGCCAAAGCGGAAAAACCCACAAACTGGTAGCAACACCCCAAACCGTTCATACCGGTTTTTTTGAAAGCACCATTCCTCCAGTGTTGACTGTCAATTCCGGGGACACCGTTACTTTGAATACGATGATGTTGATGGACAATCAACTTAGATGCGGAATGACTTTTGATGAGTTAGTGGCCCTGAGGCAAGGATATGTTGATCGGAAAGTGCCGCCCCATACCCTCACCGGTCCCATCTTCGTCAATGATGCCGAACCCAGGGATGTCCTGGAAGTTCGAATTAAAAAATTGATCCCGATCAATTGTGGAGTCAATTATCATCTGCCGGGAAAGATGGGGATTGGAGGATTGCCAGAGGATTTCCCGAATGGGCAGATTAAAACGCTCCATTTAGACCGGGTGAAAATGGAAACGACATTCGCTCCTGGAATCGTTATTCCTCTGGCCCCTTTTCTTGGAGTGATGGGGGTTTCGCCAAAGCCAGGGGAAAAGCGGTCGACCACCATCCCGGAATATTTCGGCGGAAATATGGATAATAAGGAACTGGTGGCTGGAACCACGCTTTATCTGCCGGTCCAGGTGAAAGGGGGCCTTTTTTCAACCGGTGATGCCCATGCCGCTCAAGGGGATGGGGAGGTCAACGTTACCGCCATTGAGACTGCCATGGAGGAGGCGGAACTCCAATTCATCGTCCGAAAAGATATGAAACTCGAACGGCCGATGGCCGAAACTCCCACTCACTGGATTGCCATGGGCTTCCATAAAGATCTAAATGAAGCCGTAAAAATTGCATTGCGGGATGCTATTCAATTTTTAGTGAAAACCAAAGGGTTGACCCCTGATGATGCCTATGCCCTGGCCAGCTTAGCTGTTGACCTGAGAGTGACCCAGATTGTGGATGTCAACAAGGGAATCCACGCCATGATCCCCAAGGCCATTTTTAAAAAATAGGTTTGATGAATCGATAAGGTGAGAGAGGGCTACCCAAAACGTAGTCCTCTCTCCAAAAAAATAAAAGATTCATTGTTTGGGTATCGGTTATTGAAGCTTATTTGATGATGCGTGTTTGATATTTGGAATTTTGTAAGATTATTTCTTTATCCTTGCCCAGACAAACAATCCCCCTGACAGCCCGATTCCAACCAACTCCAGGCCGATGGTCGGAAAGACCAGCAGAATGGCTGCGGATGCGAAGAGAAGACGATGGAGCCAGTTTAAAGGAGACCAGACATATCCGACCAGGAAAGCAGAGAGACAGGCCACTCCAAGGGCTGTCAATCCGGTTGCCATGAGGATCTCGGAAAGCGTTCCCTGAAGGAGAAGGGCGGGTTGAAAGACAAAAGCAAATGGAATCAGAAACCCTGCGATTCCAAGCTTGAAGGCTTCAATTCCAGTAGCCATCATCTCAGAGCCGGCCAGATTGGCTGCTGCAAAAGCAGTGATGGCATCCGGAGGGGTGAGATCTGATAGCACGGCATAGTAGAAGACGAAGAGGTGTGCCGACAATAAGGCGACATCAAACTTCCCAAGGGCTGAGGCTCCAACGGTGACCGCGATGATATAGGCAGGTGTTGTGGGAATTCCTGTCCCAAGGACGCTGACGACCAGAAAGACGAGGATCATCGCAAAGAGAAGGTTGTTAAAGGAGGCGATCAGAAGGACGCTTCCGAAGGCTAATGCGGCTCCAGTTCGGGTCAGAACTCCAACCACCATTCCGGAGCCTGCGAGGGCTGTGGCAATGATGGCGGCATTGACAGCCGCCTGGAAGAGTGTATCCAGCACTTTCTTCGGGGTTAACCAGGTCCTGCGGTCTAAAAAACTGAGGCCGAAAATGATCAACACCACATAGAAGGCAGATTTGCTAGGAGAATATCCATATCCTAAAAAGGCGACCACCAATATGAACGGAAGGAAATAATAAGCGTGACGAAGCATTGGAAAGATACTGGGCCGCTCTGCCTTTGGAATGCAGGCCATCCCCTGTTTGAGCGAAATGAAATGGACGACGAAGAATAGCCCGAGATAATAAAGCAAAGCAGGGATGGCAGCAGCCTGAATGATCTTAAAATAAGGAATCCCCGTGATTTCAGACATGATGAAGGCGCCTGCGCCCATGATGGGCGGCATGAGCTGCCCCCCTGTGCTTGAAATCGCTTCGATGGCTGCGGCCTGTTTCGGGACAAACTTTCCTTTCTTCATTAGTGGAATTGTAAAACTTCCGGTGGCATAAACATTGGCCACCGTGCTCCCGCTTACCGTTCCATAAAGACTACTGGAGATAACGGCAATTTTCGCCGGTCCACCCTTTGCCCACCCTGCAGCCCATACCGCAAAGTCGATAAGAAAGTTTCCAACGCCTGCACTTATCATGATCCCGGCAAAAAGGATGTAGATAAATAGAATGTTGGATGAAATGCCTATAAGAAATCCAAAGATCCCTTCGTCTCCTGCCAGGAATAGAACCTCAACCATACGAGGGAAAGAATAACCTTTAAACTTCATCAATCCAGGCCAGTAAGGAGCAGTGGCTAAATAGAAGAGCGCGATGGCAATGGTGAGCGCCATCCAGCGGGAAAGGGCCCTGCGGGCTGCTTCCACCACCAGAAGGACCAGAGTGGTGCCTAAAATCATCTCCATGGGCAGGACCTCGTCCATCCCCACCATCCTGAAATTTAGACGTTCGGCATTCCACACGATATAAGCGGGTCCTGCGAAACAGAGGAGGGAGGCAATGGCATCCAAAAGACTGGGGCGGTTTTTGGGAGAATTCTTCGTGGCAGGGAAAAGAATGTAGATCAGGGGAAGAAGAAAAAGGAGGTGAAGCCCTCGTTGGGTCCGGGGTTCAAAGGTGCCGAATCCTGAGGTGTAGAGATGGAGCAGGGCGGCGCTCACTCCGTAGATCAGGATTGTTACCTTTAGCCATCCCGTTAATGTGCGCATGATCTATTTCGAATAAGAACGCCCGCACCGATCCCCAGAAGGATAGGGCGGGCGCAGGTTCCAAACCAAGAAGATGGGGGTTATTTCAGAACCCCTTTTTCCTTAAAGTATTTTTCCGCACCCGGGTGAAGAGGAATCAAGCCCAATCCTGTGACGGCATCTTTCAGTTGGTAAGGAACGAGGGAGCCATGGATCTTGCGGAACTGGTCAAGGTTTTCATGGATCGCTTTGGCCATCCGGTAAGCCGCATCGTCAGCCACATTCTTATTGACCAGGATAACACTTCCGGCAATGGCGGTTGTCACATCCTCATTGGCGTTGGCGGCCCTGGGATAGGTTCCTGCCAAAATATTTCCTGATTCGATGCCATACTGTTTAAGGCTCTGCAAGACCTCCGGCGAGAAATGGATCAGCCTCAGGGAGCGGCCGATGGAAGCCTCGGTCACAGCGGCTCCGGGAGTAGCCAGGAAGGTGAAGACGGAGTCGACGTTTCTATCTTTAAACTGGCTTGCCTGTTCGGCATAGGAGCCCCTGAAGAACTTAAAACCTGCGGCTTCGAGTTCTTTGTAATCCGTCTTATAGGCGGCAAGGACTTTTCGGAAAACCCATTCATCCGATGTTCCTGCGGGTGAAATGGCCATGCGAAGACCTTTCTTCTGTTTAAAAACTTCATCCATGGCTTTGATGGGAGAATCGGCCGCCACATAGAAATGGAAGAAGTTGAGACTCATCCCACCCGCAATGGCGCGAAGGTTCGAATGTTTCTTATCATAAGGATCCTCCCCGTTCCAGGCCGCCACATTCAAAAAAGGAAGACCCCATCCCAGATCACAATCTCCCTTGTCGACCAGCCTTGGGTTAACGGTGCCGCCTCCCGGGATAACTTTAACGGTAATTCCCCCAGATTTTTCATTGATGATGTTAGAGATACCCCCGGCGATAGTATACCATCCGCCACCGACGCCGCCTGCTGTCCAGGTCAGGGTTTGAGCGTGAACCAAAGCAATACCCAAGATCAATGATGAGAGGATCGTTAAAAATAATATTTTCTTCATCTACCATCCCTCCTTCTTTAAATTTGGATACCTTATAATTGATGAAAGAAAAAAAGTAAAGAAAAAAATATCTCCTACCGTAATCACTAGGTTACGAGGGTAATATCATTTCATTGATAGGTCGAGTCGATAGGCGGGGCCTGCTGCAGGTCTAACCCCGCTTTCAACATAGGCGGGACAAGAATGTCCCGCCTATCGGGGTGTAATTAAATTTTATCAGAAATTATGTGACCCCCATAACTGAGGCATTGCCACCTACCCTACAGGACGGCAACCTTTTTATGGAAGGCCATTTTATGTTATGTAATATCCAATCCTAAGGCCGTTGGCCGTTCCTTCAGGAGGTTTTTTGATCGGCATCATCCTGTTAGACACCCGTTTTCCGAGGCTTTTGGGGGATATAGGAAACCCGAAAACCTTTCCTTTTCCGGTGCTCTATGAAAAGGTTGATGGGGCCCTTCCGTCCCGAGTGGTCAGGGAGAGGGATGCTTCGCTCCTCATTCCTTTCATTGAGGCAGCAAAAACCCTGGAGAGGCGGGGGGCGATGGCGATCACCACAAGTTGCGGATTCCTTGCGGTCTGGCAGAAGGAGATGGCCTCCGCTGTCGAGGTTCCACTTTTTACTTCCAGCCTCATTCAGATTCCCTGGGCATACGGATTAATGGGAAGGCGAGGGCGGATCGGTGTGCTCACGGCTGACAAGAACTCATTGACGATCGACCATCTCAAAGGTGTTGGCGCTGAAGAAATCCCATCCGTGATTCGCGGGATGAAGCCGGATAGTGAATTCCACCGAATCTATGTGAGAAATATTCCTGATCTGAATTATCAAAAAATTGAAAAGGAAGTGATTGCCGAAGCTTCTGCCCTGGTTGAAGATCACCCTGATATTTCTGCTGTTGTTCTTGAATGCACCAATATGGCTGTTTTTAGAAAAGCATTGAGAGAGTCTACAAAAATACCTGTATTCGATATTCTCACACTCATCCATTACATCCATTCGAGCTTAAAGTGAGAAGCTGTGAAAAAATTGGTGTCCTGTGGCTCGGCCCACAGGGTGGGGCGTCTTGTCGAAGCTTTAGAAGGCGGGTCATTAGATGTTATGGGTAACTTTTTTTTCAGTAAGATAGCGGTATGACCCAGGTTTAGGCAACATAGTTTAATGTTAGAGGTTCCGCCCTAAAGCTTCTCCAATCCACTCAACCCTGTGGGCCGGAACGATGCCGATCCTGGGAATATAATTTTTTCACACCATCTGAGGGTTTAAATTGGAACAGGTTGCAGATGTAGTCATCATCGGAGGGGGTGTCATCGGTTTGAGCATCGCCTACCATCTGGGTCAAAGGAAGGCGGGGAGGATCGTCCTTCTGGAGAAGGGGCAATTAGGCGAAGGCTCAACAAGCCGATGCGTGGGCGGGATAAGATCACAGTTTTCGACAGAGATCAACATCCGTTTTTCCCTCGAGTCGATGAAGACCTTCGAACGCTTTGAAGAGGAGTTCGGGATCAATCCTGAATTCAGAAAGATCGGCTACCTCTTCCTGGCAACGACGACATCGGAGATGGAGGTCTTTAAAGAGAATATAAAACTCCAGAAGGGGTTTCATGTCCCGGTTGAATGGATGGATGCGGATGCGATCCGAAAGCAATGGCCCTATCTGAAGATGGACGACATCCTTGGCGGGACCTTCTGCGCCCGGGATGGATATGCAGGTCCGAGTGAAGTCCTCTCCGGATTTGTCGGCGGTGCGAAAAGGGCAGGGGTGAAGATTTATGAGGGGACAGAGGCAAAAGAAATATTGGTTGATCAGGGCAGGGTAATGGGTGTCAGGACGAGCGAAGCGGAGATCTCCAGCCCTGTGGTGGTCAATGCCGGAGGACCTTATGCCTCTCTCATCGGGGAGATGGCAGGCCTGCGCGTTCCCGTCAAACCATTGAGGCGACAGGTCTTTGTGACGGCTCCATTCCATCTCACTAATAGGATTTTTCCGCTCACCATCGATTTTCACAGGGGATGGTATTTTCGCCAGGAGGTGGATGGACTGCTTCTCTCCGGCCCACTCGATAAGGAGCCGAGTTTTAATACAAGCAGCGACTATGAGGCCATGGTTGAGGCTTCGGAGAATGCGATCTATCGCGTCCCCGCATTAGAGAAGGCCCGAATTGCACGGGGGTGGGCAGGGCTTTATGAGATCTCGCCGGATAACCATGCCATTTTAGGAAAAGTTCCCTGTTTAGAAGGGTTCATTTTGGCCAATGGTTTTAGCGGCCACGGGTTTCAGCACAGCCCTGCTGTAGGCAAGGTGATTTCGGAACTGATTATTGAAGGGAAGGCAACCACGATCGACATCTCCTCGCTTTCCATCGACCGCTTCGAGAGAGGCAACCTGATCCTCGAACCAATGACTGCCTTCAAAGAGTGACTTTTATCCCCTAACCGTCCTTTACGAAAATGCTGCAGAATGGACTGCCATGTCCTTGCATGCCGAAGGCATGGGCGGAAAACTTCACTTTAACGACTTAAATTTGTTCAGAAATATGGCGTGCCTGTATAAAAAGTGTTCACTTTTGGAGATTTTATTGAGGGGTTAAGTATGTCTCTTTTATGGATTTTTAAAATAATATTAGCAACTTATGTTGATGTCATTAAATATGGTATAAATTTTGCTTAACATTTCTCTTGACAAAAGAGAGATAAGAGGCTAATTTTAAACAAAAATTTACTTTCCCCAATCCAGAATGAAAGAACCCCAATAGAAATACCGGTGGGACATTGTTTCTAACGGGGCAAAGAAAGTCAAGTAAGGAGGTCGATATGAAGAGGCTGATGGGGTTCCATCTGATCATTGCGTTGGTTCTCTCCCTCTGTTTTGCCTTATCCATTATGGCTCAGGAGAAGAAAGAGACAGAAGGGGTTTATACCATCAAGAAAGGCGATACGCTCTGGGACATATCGGAAAAATTTTTGAAAGATCCATTTCTCTGGCCGAAATTGTGGCAGAGAAACCCTTATATCACCAATCCCCACTGGATCTATCCTGGAAACCCCGTTCGTCTCTCTGCCTTTGAGGAGGCGAAGAAGGTAGAACCCCCAAAGGCGGTTGAGGAAAAGCCCAGGGAGGTAAAAGAAGTCAAACCAGAGGTGGCGGAGGTCAAGGAGGTAAAGGAGGTAAAGAAGGTGGAGCCTCCTCCGGTTGTGGAGAAGAAGCCAGAGGTGGTTGCAGAAAAAAAACCGGCTGAGGAGAAGAGGGTTATTCCAGAGATTCGTTCCGCAGGATTTATCGGAGGCTTCGACCATAAGGGAATTGGCATTGTCCTTGACAACAAGGAAGGTAAGAACCTGATGGCGGAGGGCGATGTTCTTTACCTGTCCTTTAAGACGGCAGAAACGATTTTGATTGGGAATAAGTATACGATCTTTCGGGGTTCGGACGTCATTCGTGATCCCGTAACAGAAAAGAAGATAGGCAGAAAGTATAGTATCTCCGGGAATATCGAGATCATCGACCAATCCGGGAATTTTTATACGGCAAGAGTGCTTGAAGCCTTTGACGCGATCTATAAGGGCGATATGATTCAGCCCTACTCAAAAGAGAAGATGGAGATCGAAACGAAGAGATAAGCGGCCTGCGGGATTTCCATTATATTTTAAAGCTTTGGAGATGGTTGAACATCTCCAAAGCTTTTTTTGTCATCCGATTTCCCTGAGATTTCTGAAAAAGTCAAGAAATCTCTGATTTTCAGATACTTCTCCCTATTGTAGAAATAGGTTTTATGATGGCCGAAGATCTCTTTTACTGGCTGGCCTTGAATTTCGTTCCGGGAGTCGGCAGTATTTTCATCAAAAGACTCCTGGATCGGTTTCAGACTCCGGAAGCCGTCTTTCAGGTTGCGATGAAGGAATTGCTTGAGGTCGAAGGCCTGGGAATAAAGGTGGCCAGTGAAATTAGAAAGGGACCTTCCGACGAAGCAGTTAAGAAGGAGTTAACTTTAATTGAAAAATCGGGAGCAAGGATCATCACGTTAAAAGATGAAGATTATCCTCCGCGCCTCAGGGATATCTATGATCCGCCCGCTTTGCTCTATCTGAAGGGAGAGTTAAAGAAGCAGGATGAATTAGCCGTTTCGATTGTGGGTAGCAGAAAGACCACTCCGTATGGAAGGTGGATCACGGAAAAGATCAGCCAGGCTCTTGTCCGCTACGGTGTGACCGTTGTGAGCGGAATGGCAAGAGGGGTCGATTCGGTCGCCCACTGGGGGGCGATTTCAGGAGAAGGAAGAACGCTCGCAGTCCTGGGTTGCGGAGTGGATGTGGTCTATCCTCCTGAAAATCGAAATCTCTTTGCCAAAATCGTTGAACAGGGCGCTGTGCTTTCGGAATTCCCAATGGGTTCTCCTCCGGAGGGAGGACATTTCCCGAAACGGAACCGGATCATCAGCGGACTCTCCATGGGCGTGGTTGTGGTCGAGGCCGGTCCGGACAGCGGGTCCCTGATCACGGCAAACTATGCTCTGGAGCAGGGCAGGGAGGTCTTTGCCATTCCTGGAAATGTGGGAGCAGGCGGTAGCCGTGGGACAAACCGGCTGATTAAGGACGGAGCAAAGCTGGTCGAATCGAGCGAAGATATCCTCGAGGAGATACTGCCCCAGTGGCAAAGAGAGAAGGAGAAGGTTGAGGAGGTTAAACCCCGGGGGCCGGAATTGAGCGAGGAGGAAAAGGTTCTTTATGAGATATTGGGGGAGACCCCTCTCCATATCGATGTCATGATCCGGGAGAGCCGGTTTGATCCCGGGAAAGTGTCGAGCCTTCTTTTAAATTTGGAGTTAAAAGGTTTGATTTCTCAATGGCCCGGAAAATGTTTTACCAGGAAGATGTGAAGGGTGAGAGTGCAGAATGTAGAGTTTTGAGTTAAGAATTATGAGTTGGATAGAAAATAAGAAATGGGAAGTGGGAACTTTAAAATAAAGCATAAGAGAGGATCGTAAAATAAATGACAAAGGGAATGATTGTTGTTGAGTCACCGACCAAGGTTAAGACTCTCCAGAAGTTTTTGGGAGATGACTATATCATTAAGGCTTCCGTTGGCCATGTCAAAGACCTTCCTGAGGGTGAATTGGGGGTGGATATTGAAAAAGATTTTCAGCCCCAATATGTCACCATTCCCGGAAAAAAGAAGGTTCTCGGAGAACTGAAGAAGGCAAGCCAGAAGATTAAGAATATCTATCTCGGTCCGGACCCAGACCGTGAAGGAGAAGCCATTGCCTGGCATATCGCCGAAGAGATCGATGGGAAGGAGAAAAATATCTACAGGGTTCTCTTCAATGAGATCACGAAAAACGCCGTCCTCGATGCCCTCAAACATCCCGTAAAGTTACAGCAATCGAAATTCGAAGCTCAGCAAGCCCGGAGGATTCTGGATCGTCTGGTGGGATATCAGGTCAGCCCCATCCTCTGGGAGAAAGTGCGACGTGGGTTGAGCGCAGGCCGGGTGCAATCCGTTGCTGTTCGAATCATCTGCGAGAGGGAAAGAGAGATTGAGCGTTTCGTCCCTGAAGAATACTGGAGCCTGACCGCCACACTGAAAGGAAAGGAATCTCCCGTCTCCTTCGATGCCAAACTGGTCAAATGGAAGGGGAAGAAGGTCAGCCTGGCCAATGCGTCGGAAGCCGAGGCCATGAAGAAACGGCTCGAATCGGCTTCCTACAGTGTTTCGAAAATAGTTGAGCAGGAGAAGAAGCGGCATCCCCTTCCTCCCTTTATCACCAGCCGTCTCCAGCAGGAAGCCTCACGGAAACTCTCTTTCAGCGCCTATAAAACGATGAGGGTCGCGCAGAAATTATATGAAGGGGTGGACCTGGGTGAAATGGGGACGGTGGGTTTGATCACTTATATGCGGACCGATTCTCCGCGTGTCTCTTCGGAAGCGGTCCATCAGGTCAGGGGGTGGATCAAGAACCGTTTTGGAGAAACCTTTCTTCCTCCCAAACCCAATATCTATAAAGGCCGTAAAAGCGCGCAGGATGCCCACGAAGCCATCCGTCCCACCTCCTTCGATCTGGATCCCGACAGGATGAAGCCCAAACTCGACAAGGACCAATGGGCGCTTTATAAGTTGATCTGGGACCGATTCGTGGCCTCCCAGATGGCTTCAGCGGTTTTTCTCCAGACAACGGTTGAGATCAAAGCGAGCGAAGGGATTTTCACTGCGACGGGGAGCGTGCCTGTCTTTCATGGATTTATGGCCCTTTATGTGGAATCCGAAGACAATCACCTCTCCGCAGCTAAACAGGATGAAGATGAGGAGAAGAAGTTACCCCGCTTATCCGAGGGGGAAGTTCTGGACTTATTGGGCCTCATACACAGGCAACACTTCACCCAGCCTCCTTTCCGTTTCTCTGAGGCCACCCTGATTAAGGAGTTGGAGGAGAAGGGGATAGGAAGGCCTTCCACGTATGCCGCGATTTTGTTCACCATTAAAGGGAAGGGATATGTAGGGATGGAAAAAGGGAAATTTTTCCCCACGGAGCTGGGTTATTTGGTGAACGACCTTCTGGTAGTCAATTTTCCCGATATTCTCAATATCGAGTTCACGGCCCTGATGGAAGAGAACCTGGATAAGATTGAAGAAGGAGAAAAGGGCTGGGTGGAAACGCTTAAAGAATTTTATACCCCTTTCGAGAAGGACCTGGAGATGGCAAAGGCTTCCATGCGGGATGTGAAGAGGGAACAGATTCCCACCGAGGTCCTCTGCGAACAGTGCGGATCGAAGATGGTGAAACGATGGGGGAAGAGGGGTTATTTTTTAGCCTGCTCGACCTATCCTGAATGCCGTTATACCAGAGAGGTGGAGGAAAACGGCGAACCTCAAAAAGTGGAGACCGATGTGAAGTGTGAAAAATGCGGAAGCCCGATGGTGATCAAGAACGGCAAGTTCGGGAGGTTCTTGGCCTGCTCCAACTATCCCGCCTGTAAGTCAACTCAATCTCTCAATACCGGCGTCCATTGTTCCCAGGAGGGATGTGACGGAATGCTGGTTGAACGAAGAACCCGTAAGGGAAGAACCTTCTATAGCTGTGGCAATTATCCCAAATGCACCTTTGCCCTGTGGGATAAACCCATTCCCGAGAAGTGTCCTCAATGCGACGCTCCGTTCCTGATTGAAAAGCAGGGCAAGGAGGGAATCGTGAAGCGATGTCATCGTAAAGAATGCGGATACCGCGCCTCAGAATGAGCGCCCCCGATATCTTCGTCTACCTTCAATCACCTTCTTCTGTGCAAACCGGCGCTGCATCAACTGGAAAGGAAAGTAAACCAGGCGGTTGAGCAGAGTGGAGGGATAATTCCATTGAAATCTTTTCAGAATGGATGAGGGGGAATAAAACTCCCTCCAGGCATTCTTCCACCCCGCCCGGAGTTCCTCTCCGCTCATCTTCTTTGGGAGATAATGAGGAGCGGATTCTTCCGGCCGATCCAGTAACCACCATTCATCTTGAACCAAACGTCCCTCGCTTTTTATCCTCTGGTAAAAGGCCGTCTCCGGATAAGGGGTCAGAAGGGCAAAGACCACAGAGAAGATTTTTGCTTGTATGGCAAAATTCACCGTTTTCTCAAGGGTTGCGGAATCATCTTCATCAAAGCCGAAGATGAAGGAGCCCCAGACGGCAATGCCAAACCGGTGAAGGGTATCGAGGATCTGCCGGTATTCGGCCGGATCATTCTGATATTTTTTTGACTGAATAAGATTCGATTTGGAGAGCGATTCAAAACCGATGAGAAGCCCCATGCACCCACTCCTGGATAGGAGTTCAACATTTTTCACATCCTTCAATCCATGGAGAGAGGCCTGACCGATCCATTTTTTTTTGAGGGGAGTGATTGCCTTCAGAAGCTCTCCGGAGTAAGAAGGGTTACCGATGATATTGTCGTCGTTGAACATGATCAGCCGGTGAGGAAGGCTTTTGATTTCCTCGACAACATCGGAGATCGGTCGGAGCCGGTAGGTATCGCCGAAAAATTTCCTGACCGAGCAGAATTCACAGCGATAAGGACATCCCCTGCTGACCTGAACCACATCGAGTGGAAAGTAGCCCCTTTTGGGAAGAATCTCCCTTCGGGGCCTTGGAATCTTTGAGCAATCGGTGAAATCCTTCTGTTGATAAAAGGGTTGGAGCCCACCGGCTCTGACATCTTCGATGAGACTGGGCCAGATCTCTTCGGCCTCTCCGATGACAATTGCATCGGCATGTGCTTTTGCCTCTTCGGGAAGCGCGGTGGGATGGATCCCTCCTAGCACGACAGGGATTCCCCTCTTACGATAGGCATCTGCAATCCGGTAAGCCCTCAGGGCGGTCTTGGTCAGGACGGTGATTCCAACAAGGTCAACCTCCTTCAATCCTTTTTCAAGATCGATCGGGGTGAGAAGGTCGTCGGTGAAAAAGATTGCTACATCCGGAGGGGTAAGGGCAGCGAGAATGAGAAGGGCAAGATTTGGAACAGGGGCATTCTCTTCTACGGCAGGAGAGATGAGTTCGATCTTCATGGCTAATAATTTTAACACGTCAGGGGATTGAAAATCGAATCCTTTTGCAAATGAAAGAGAAAAGATATAAAATAGTTGCTATGACTCCAAACGAGTGAAAATATTTTGACAAAATCCCCTCTAACTCCCCTTTGCCAAAGGGGAGGACTTATTATTACCTAAATTGAGCGATTTATTATCCTAAATGTAGCCGCAACCTTTAGGTTGCGTGATTTTGTCGGAAACGATTTCTCACCAAAGGGGTGAGAGGAAACCGCAGGCTAAAGCCTGCGACTACAGGTTCCTTTCAAAAGAATCGCTCAATTTAGGTATTATCCCCCTTTGGAAAAGGGGGAATAAGGGGGATTTTAATATAGGGTTTAACAAACCTTTAAATAGTCTCGCTATCATGTTTGCAGCTCAATCAAGCAATAATTTTTCACTCAATTGGGGTATGAAGCCTATCATCGTCATCGGAGGTGGATTGGCGGGTTGCGAAGCGGTATGGCAGATCGCAAGAAGGGGAGGAAAGGTCCTCCTCTTCGAAATGAAACCGAAGGTCTTTTCCTCGGCCCATCGTTCTCCCTTTCTTGCCGAACTGGTCTGCAGCAATTCACTAAAATCGGAGTCCCCGGAAAACGCCTCCGGCGTTTTAAAGGAGGAATTGTTACGGCTTGATTCCCTCATCCTGAAGGTGGCAAGAGAGACAAGGGTTCCGGCAGGGGAATCTCTGGCCGTGGATCGAGAACTCTTTTCAAAGAGGGTCACCGAGATCCTGGAGGGACTGGAGGGAGTGGAGATCATCCGGAAGGAGGTCAACGCCATTCCCCGGGACGGAATCTCCATCATTGCCACCGGTCCCCTCACTTCTGAGGCATTAAGCGACGAGATCCGGAAATTGACCGGAGCAGAACATCTTTTTTTCTATGATGCCATATCGCCGATCGTCAATACGGAATCGATCGATTTTAACAAAACCTTTAAGGCCTCCCGATATGGGAAAGGAGGCGCTGACTATCTCAACTGCCCATTGGACAAAGAGGAATATTACGGGTTCGTTGAGGCGCTCAGTCAGGCGGAGAAGATTCCCCTGAAAGATTTTGAGAAGAGATACCTCTTTGAGGGCTGTTTGCCCGTAGAGGAACTGGCGGGTCGTGGAAAAGATACGCTGGCCTTTGGTCCGCTACGGCCTGTGGGCTTGATCGATCCAAAGACGAAAAGGCAGCCTTTTGCCGTTGTTCAACTGAGGCAGGAGAATGAGTTTGCCACCCTTTTCAATCTGGTGGGGTTTCAAACCCGGCTGCAGCAAGGAGAGCAGGGGAGGGTCTTCCGGATGATTCCGGGGCTGGAGAAAGCTGAATTTGTTCGCTGGGGATCGGTCCATCGCAACACCTTTATCGATTCCCCTCGAATCTTAATGCCCTCTCTCCAGTTGAAAGACCGGCCTTACCTCTTCTTTGCCGGTCAGATCACAGGCGTGGAAGGATATGTGGAGTCCATTGCCATGGGGCTTCTGGCCGGGATCAATGGTTTTTTCTATCAGATGGGAAAGACCCCAGTTGTTCCTCCGCCCACGACAGCGATCGGGGCGCTGGTCAACCATATCATTCGCTCTCCTGTTGTTCCTTTTCAGCCCATGAACATCAATTTTGGCCTCTTTCCTCCCTTAGAGGAAAAGGTCAAGAGCAGGGAAAGGAAACCCCGCATCAGGGAACGGGCATTGAAGGATCTGGAAGAGTGGAAAGAGAAAAACCAAATTTATTAAGAGTCTCAAAATTGAATTGACATGTTTCACAAAATCTCCCCTTGCCCCTCTTTGCCAAAGAGGGGTATTTCCCTCCCTTTGGTATCTTTTCCCTGCCGAAAGCAGGCAAAGGGAGGTGTGGAGGGATTTTATAAAAGAATGCAGTTATTATTATGAAACTGTTACTAAGGGGAGGACCGGATGGAGCGGCAGGCGGGTGAAGATCGAAAAGCGCAGAAATGTTTCAGGTGCGGGAAAGAGCTCCCGCCGGGAAGCCTCGCCTACGTGACTCAGATCAGGATTTTTGCAGGATTTGACGGCATCCTTCTCGAGCCGGAAGAAGGGGTTGATCGGCAGTTGAAACAGCTCCTGAAGCAGGTTGAGCAGGCGAATCCGGAGGACCTGGAGAAGGAGGTCTACCAGGAGTTTAACCTGATTCTCTGCAAAAGTTGCCGGGACCGTTTGGTGGATGAGATCGAACACCCCTGGGGAAATCCGAGTCGATTTGTCCATTGAAAAAGATTTCTAATAAAATATAGAAATCTTTGATTACACCGATTAGGAACAGATTACAAAGATTAGAAATGCATTGAAAAGTAAACAAAAATCTGTGTAATCCTTTTTTGAAATCTATGAAATCAAGAGAGCGTATGGTGGTTTTTTAGAGCTCTCAAAAAATAACTTGACAACGCTTCGTCTTTCTGCTTAAATCGCTTCAACTGAATCAATTGAAGTGAAAGAATGAATAAGAAAATCCTCTCCCTGAAGAAACTCACACACGACCTGTTCAAGAACGGCAAAAAGGAGATGGCCGGCCGCTCCCGTGGCGCAAGGCTCCGCGAGACGATCGAAAAGATCCTCAGAGAGGGCGGAGAACCCTGCCTCGTCATCGATTTTTCGGGAATGGGTTCCATCGATTTTTCATGGGCGGACGAGGTGGTGGCGAAAATGGTGTCAAGACTCTGGGGCGGTGAATACGGCGAGAAGTTTCTCGTCCTGAAGGGGCTCAACCCCTCCCAGGAGGAGAACATCGGCGTGGCCCTGGAGAGGAAGAAATTAGCAGTCCTCATTACAGGGCCGGGGGGTTGGAGGATCATCGGCTCTCTGAACAATTATCTAACCCAGACCTTGAACCGGGTGATGAATACGAGGCGATTAACCTTAAGGGAATTATCCGAGAAGGAAAAGATCGGAATGAACACGAGTGGCACACGCCTCCTTAACCTCTACAAAAAAAGGCTGGTCTTGAGAATGGAGGGAGGGAACGATTCGAACAAAGATGCAACTCACCGCGGGAGGCAATATGTTTATCAATCCCTTCTTGCATGAGGAGGTTTTGTGGCCGAACTGAGAAAAGATCCCATTACCAGGATGTGGGTGGTCATCACGACCGATCACCCCAAAGGACCCTCCGATTATCTAAATTTTAAACCGCCCTATCAGGTTCAGGAAACCAAGGATCCGTGTCCCTTCTGTCCGGGAAACGAAGGGATGACGCCTCCGGAGACCTTTTCAATCAAACAGGAAAGGGGATGGTCGGTCCGTGTCATCCCCAACAAATTTCCCTTTTTCCGGATCGAGGGAGAATTCGATCGGAGGCCCGATGGGATGTACGATATGATGGAGGCCATCGGCGCCCATGAGATCGTGATCGAAGCTCCCGAACATCATCAGAGCCTTGCTTCCATGGATCCTTCTCAGATCAGGAAGGTTCTTCAGGCCTATCAGTCGAGGCTCATCGATCTGGAGAAAGACCGTCGTTTTGAACAGTTTCTCATTTTAAAGAATTATCCGGGATTATTTAACCGCCATCCCCACTCTCACATCATGGCCATGCCCGTCATCCCCCGGAGGATCGACGAAGAGATCTGGGGAATATTGGATTATTATCAGCGAAAGGAGCGCTGTATCTTTTGCGATATCCTCAAGGAGGAGATATCGGCGAGAAAGAGGGTTATCCTGGAGACTGTCCATTTCCTGGTCTTCTCCCCTTTTGCCTCGCGCTATCCTTTCGAGACCTGGATCGTCCCGAAGGCGCATCGCTCCGATTTTCATCGCCTTCAAGAGGAGGAGATAGAGGATCTCTCCGTGGTGATCCAGTCCCTGTTTTTGAAGTTTCACGGGTTGCTCTCCAATCCTCCCTACGGTTTGACTTTTCATACCTCACCGGTTCAGGAGCGGTTTCACCGTCCGGAATACCACTGGCATATTGAGACCCGTTTGCGGATTGGACTGCGAGAGGGTTTTGAATGGGGGACAGGATTTTTCGTCAACCCCACTCCTCCGGAAGATGCGGCAGCCTATCTGAGGGAGGTGGGTGGTTAGGGTCTGCGCATGAATAATATGAACAACCAACCCGTTCACCCTGAGCCTGTCGAAGGGTGCCGTTCCTCCTTCGAGAGCCTCAGGACGGCGCGTCAAAGAACTCACCACGAACGGTCATTGGCAAATGCACTTGTTCAAGTTATTTGTACGCAGCCACTTAGGAGTTAAAAATTACGAATTGAGAGTTAAGAATTCTGAATGAAAAGAGCCAATCCTTTCCAATGGCAGTCTCAAGATGATCGAAGGAAGAAACGGAAGCGGTTTCTTCTGTTGGGTTTTCTTGGGGTCATCCTCTTATTTTTGATCGGGTATTTCTTCATCCTGTCCTACAGGCCAATTCCCTCCAAAGGCGGTCCCTCCGAACCCATCGGTCCTCCATCAAAAGAAGTTCAACCCTCCGAACCGGTGCATCAAATCATCGAAGGCACGATCAAAGAAAAGAGCACCTTTTCAAAATCGCTGGCCGAGAAGGGTATTTCTCAAATCTGGACTGAACGAATCGTTTCAACATTGAAGCCTTTTCTCGATTTCAAAAAATTGAAGGGTGGACAGTTCCGATTTATCGCTGACGAAACAGGGGAACTGGTAAAGTTTATTTTTGAGGCGGGTCCGATCGAAATCTATGAGATCGAAAAGGGTCCGGAAGGATATATTGCCCGGAGGAAGGAAATTCTTCTTGAAACCTATCTGGTCAAGGTGGAAGGGGTGATCCGGTCCTCTCTCTTTGAGGCCGTGGAGGCCATTGGAGAAAAGGAACATCTGGTGATCTCATTTGCCGAAATCCTCGCCGCAGAGATCGATTTCTATAAAGATGTGAGAGAGGGAGACCGATTTCAAATGGTGGTCGAGAAGGTTTATAAGGAGAAGGAATTTATTCGATACGGTATGATTCATGCGGTGGAGTACCAGAGGGGAGAAAGAGTGATTCAGGGGATTCATTTCCAGGGTGATTTTTACAACGAGAAAGGTTTTGCTTTGAAGAAGGCCTTTTTAAGATCCCCCCTCCGTTTTACCCGCATCAGTTCGAGATTCAGCAAGGCGAGGAAACACCCCATCCTCGGCGGAGTTCTTCCTCATTATGGCGTTGATTATGCCGCGCCTTCGGGAACACCTATATGGGCGGTGGCAGACGGGACGGTGGTCTCCTGCGGGTGGGGAGGAGGATTCGGAAAACAGGTGGTGCTCCGGCACCCGAACGGATATATGACCTACTATGCCCATCTCTCGGGTTACGGTTCCGGAATCAGAAAGGGAGTCCGCGTCAAGCAGAAGCAGGTGATCGGTTATGTGGGATCCACCGGCCTCTCCACGGGCCCTCATCTGGATTACCGGATGGCAAAAGGCGGGCGATTCAGAAATCCACTGAAGGAGAGTTTTCCTGCGGGGTTTCCAATCGAAAAGGGAAAGATGGATGCTTTTCAGAAACGGAGGGATGAGATGTTGGCCTGGCTTCAAGGAACCGTGTCTGATCGGAAGGGGCTGGAATCCCCAAAGAGAGAAGGCGAGGGGGGCGGGTGATGGCTCGCAAGAAGAAGATTCTGATCGTCGATGATGAGAGGGATATTGTGAGGGCATTGACCATCCGGCTCCAGTCGAGCGGATATAATACGGTCGTGGCTTTTGACGGCGCCCAGGGCGTTTTTATGGCCCATAAGGAGCGACCGCACCTGATCATTCTCGATATCCGAATGCCGGCAGGCGACGGATTCAGTGTGGCGGAGAAGTTAAAAGAGTCAAAGCGGATGAGCCTTATTCCCATCATCTTTGTAACGGGAAGTCCGGAGAGGAATGCCGAGGAGAGAGCCCGTGAGCTGGGCGCCCGTTTTTTTATCAAGAAGCCCTATGACCCGGAAGAGTTATTAGATGCTGTTCGAAGAGCGTTGGAGACCAAACCTTCCGGTGGTTGAAAGATGAACAAAGACGATTTCGTCATCCAATCTGAAGTTCGGCGGATGCTCATCCGCACTAACGTCGATTATACAAAGATCGATTTTGGGACCGTGAGGGGAGTGGTTTACCTGCGGGGGTTCTTTAAACTCTCCCGCATTTATACGGATGGGAGTGAAGAGGAGGCGAAGGAATTCATTGCGAAGACCCTCTTCACCTTTGAAAAGAAGATCAGGTCGATTGCCGGGGTTTCAGACGTCGTCTTCCAGTTCATCAATTGGAGGAAGGAGAGAGGAAAGTGGATCCCAATCGAAATAAGGAAGAAGGAAGAGAAGAATGAAGATAAAAAAGCTCCCGGTGTATAGGCGAATCTTAAAGGAAATTGAGAGGGAGGTTCAAGTCCATCCGGACTATGCGGATTTCCATAACCAGATGGGTTTGCTCCTGATGATGGAGGGAGATCAGGAGGGGGCGGAGAGGGAATTCGTCATTGCCCTTCGACTCAACCCCAGGTACCGGGAGGCCGCCCTCCGGTTAGGTTACCTCTATATTGAGATGAGGAGATGGAAAGAGGCTGAAGAAATCTTTCTCTCCGAGGCAAGGAAAAACCCGAAGGAGGGTTTTCTCCAGCATCTTCTGGGAATGATTTATCTTCAAATGGGAAGACAAAGCAAGGCAATCCTGAGAATTCAGAAGGCTTTCCGGGATCATCCTGCCTGTCGAAATTACTACCGGAAGAAGGGGATCTGGAAGAGAGGGAAGATTCACCTTGATGAAAAAACAGGAAAGGGTTTCGGGAAGATGCATCTCCGCCGCCTTTATGCGCAATTTTACAACTTCGTCGGCCTCTATCTTGCCAGGGAAGGGAAACCGGCTCAGGCGATTCGAGAACTGAAGAAGGCGGCAAAACTGATACCGGACGAATTTCAGTTTCATTCCAATCTGGGATCGGTCTATTACCACTATGGAGACTATCGAAGGGCCGTCTGGGAATTTAAAAAAGCGTTAAAGATCGATTCCTGTTACGGATTGGGATATGCCTATCTCAGCTATATCTATGGTTCGACACGGCGGACCCGGGAGGCGCTCCGGCTGATGGAAAAGGCTGTTCGGTTGAATCCCAGGTATGCGGATCTCCATTATAACCTTGCCCTTCTCTACGGCGATCAGGGACGGCATCGAGAGGCGATTTCCGAGCTGAAGAAGGCGATCCGGATCAATCCCAACTATGTCTTTGCCAGGATCAATCTGGGCGTTCTCTATGAAGAGCAGAGAAGATGGAAGGAGGCCAAAAGAGAGTATGAGGAAGTCCTCAGAATCACGCCGGAGGATGACCATGTGCGGAGACAGCTCGAGAGGATTTCGCAAGGATAGAAGGAGGCAAGAATGACCCTTTCTGAAACAGGGAAGACCCCTAAGGTTCAATCAATGTTGGTGATCCATCAGGGCGCCCTGGGCGATTTCATCTTAGCCTTGCCGGCGCTAACAGCCCTTCGAAGGAATTTTCCAAATGCAAAACCGGTTATGATGGGTTACCCCAGAATACTTCAATTGGCAGAAGGGCGTTTCTATGCAGAGGAGATTTATTCCATCGACCAGAAGGGGATGGCCACCTTCTTCGTCCGTGAGGGGGCGCTGGATCGGGCCCTCTCCCAGTTTTTCAGCGGTTTTGGACTCATCGTCGTCTTCGGAAAGGATGGAGAGGGAACGCTCATTGGAAATTTAAAAAGGGTCTGTCAGGGACGGATAATTCACATCAATCCCCTGCCGAATTGGGACGATGGCGTCCATCTGTCCGATCACCTGCTTAGACAGCTGACCCGATATGGAATCCCGCTTTCAGAGGAGAATCCCAGGCTTTACTTAAAAAAGGAGGATCAGGAGTGGGGGAAAATATTCTGGATGGGGAGAGGCATCTCTCCTGAGGAAAGATTAAAAGCCATCATCCTCCATCCTGGAAGCGGGAGCAGAAAAAAGATATGGCCATTGAAACATTTTTTGGATCTTTTTCGTCATCTTCAAACGAAACCCGGCGGGAAGTTCCTTATCGTCCTCGGTCCTGCCGAGGGGCCAGAAGTCCAGCAGGCCTTTGAAGAACTGAACTCGCCCCATCTGATACTAACAAAAGGGCTTTCCCTGGTTCAACTCGCATCCGTGATGGAAGGGTGCCGGCTCTTCATCGGAAACGATTCGGGCATCTCTCACATGGCAGTTGCCCTGGGATTGCCGACATTAGCCATCTTCGGTCCCACCGATTATAGAGTCTGGTCTCCAAAGGGGGAGAAGGTCGAAGTCATTCGAAGAGGGATCCCCTGTTCGCCCTGCGCTGAAGAAAGATTCTTCCTGTGCAAAGATTTTGAGTGCTTGAATCGGATCGAGGTCGGAGATGCTTTAAAGAGATTGAGGAGTATGGGAGTGGAGGTTTAATCCCTGCGAAAGGAGGAAGGCGATGGAAGAGAAGAAAGTGGGACTGGTGATCAAGTTTTTTGGGAAGATCGGCGTGGCCGCTATTCGGCTCTCGGAAGGCTCCTTGAAAGTGGGCGATCAGATCCACATCGTCGGCCATACGACCGACGTCACTCAGACGGTTGATTCGATGCAGATTGAGAACAGCAATGTCCAGGAGGCAGGACCGGGCGCGGACATCGGGATCAGGGTGAAGGATAAGGTCAGGGAGCACGACACCGTCTATAAAGTTGTGTCATAACATTGGATATCAGGATATCAGATGATCAGGTAGCGGGTATCAGGACATCGGGGCATCAGGTTTAAAAATTTGTTGTTTCCTACCTTTCTGATATCCTGATCCCCTGGTATCCTGCCTCCTGTTTCCCCGGTAACCTGATCGCCGATCAAGGTATATTTCTTGCTTCAGGTTCAGGTATTGGCCGATGCGGTTCATTGCTGATTTTCATCTCCATTCGAAATACAGCCGGGCGACAAGCAAGGATATGGAGGTGGAAACGCTTGCACGGTGGGCAAAAAAGAAGGGGATTGCGCTTCTCGGGACAGGAGATTTTACCCATCCCACCTATTTTGCAGAGTTACAGGCCAAACTGGTTCCATCAGGCAATGGGCTTTTTCAGTTGAGGAAGGGAGATGAGGGGGTCCGTTACATTTTGACCGCAGAGGTGAGCAACATCTATTCCCAGGGAGGGAGAGTCAGGCGAATCCATACCCTCATCTTCGCCCCATCTTTTGAGGTGGTGGAAGAGATCAATTCAAAGCTGGGGAAGCTTGGAAAGCTTTCTTCCGATGGAAGGCCCATCTTCGGCTTTACCGCAAAAGAACTGATTAAGATGATCCTCGATATCTCCGAAGACTGCATCATCGTTCCTGCCCATGCCTGGACTCCCTGGTTTTCGATCTTCGGAGCCAATTCCGGGTTCGACTCGATCGAGGAATGCTTTGGTGAAATGTCCCCCCATATCCGGGCCATTGAGACCGGTCTCTCCTCTGACCCCGGGATGAACTGGAGGCTTTCGGCTCTCGATGAGATCGTACTTATTTCCAATTCCGACGCTCACTCGCCGAACCGGTTGGGAAGGGAGGCGAATTGCTTCGATGGCGAGCTCCATTATCAAGAAGTGGTGGATATTCTCCGTAAGAAGAACGGGAATAAATTTCTCTTCACGATTGAATTCTTTCCGGAAGAGGGGAAATATCACTATGATGGCCACCGCCAGTGCGGGGTGATCTTCTCTCCGGCCGAAACCAGGTCGCATCAGTTCCTTTGCCCCCGATGTCAGAAGAAGTTGACCGTTGGGGTGATGCACCGCGTGGAGGATCTTTCCGACCGGCAGGAGGGTTTTATTCCGAAAAATGCCATCCCTTCCATCCATCTCATTCCCCTGGAGGAGGTCATTGCCGGAGGGTTAGGGGTTGGGGTGGGTACGAAGACGGTTAATGCGGAATATGATCGACTGATCGAAAGAGGAGGATCAGAGTTCCATATCCTTCTCGATGCCTCGCCGGATGAGTTGGCCTCCTTTGTTGCTCCAAGGATTTTAGAAGGAATTGTCCGGATGAGACAGGGAAAGGTTTCGATCGTTCCAGGTCATGATGGCGTTTATGGAAAGATCAACCTTTTTCCCGAAAAGAGGGAGGAAGAGGAATTCGAGAAACAACTTAAGTTATTTTGACCAAGGGAAATGGAATCAGGCATTGGGGTCAAATTCCAATGACCAATGAGCCTTTTTCACAAATGCTAAAAATACCCTTCGACAGGCTCAGCCTGCCCGCCGAACAAGGTCTTTGGCAGGCGAGGGTGAACGGAGCTTATATTGAAATCATTTTTTTCCGTTCCGCTGAGATTGTCGAAGCACGAGTCCTTCCTTCGGCTTTGCTCAGGACATTCGGGAAAACCGTTCGCCCTGAGGCTCTCGAAGGGTGAATCCCGCGCAGCGCAGGACTCAGGACAGGCTTGTTGAAACACAGAAAACGACCTTGTACAACAGGCTCGAATAACCGAAAAATATAAGACCGGATACAATAGAGGAGAAGAGAATGGAAAAGGATGTGGAGGAGAGGCTCATTTTAGTCTGTCGGAGCGAGATCAAGATGCTGGAACTGATCTTCGAGGGTTTTCGGACGCTCACCGAGAAGTCGATTAAGGAAGCGGATAATATGAAAGGAGAGGTCCGAGGACATTCAGCAGAGCTGGCCAAATTTGTGATTGAAAAGAGCTCACCCGGCGAGAAGGGAAAGGAATGGGCGAAGCCCTACCTCTCCATGGCCTCCAGTTTTGACCGGATGGGTTACAATATGGAGGGAATGGTGGGCCGGTTGAAGTCCATGGAGAAGGAACACACCTTTTTCAGCGATCGTGCCGTGAAAGAGGTGAATGATATCTTTCAGGAGGCGATGGACCTTCTCGAAAGCCTTCCCGACCTGATCCAGACAAAGAATAAACTGCTTGCACAGCACATCGGAGAGCAGGTAAGATCCATCCTGAAGATTGCCAATGGGTTTTCGGAAGAACACGAGGAGCGTTTGATTCAGGGGGTCTGTATGCCGAAATCTTCTCCCCTCTATCTGGGCCTCATCGAGTCCCTCAAAGGCATCATCGCCCATACGCTGGAGGTGAGTGGCAAAATTGTAACACTCTCGCCCAAATCTTAAATTAAATAAAGACGATAAAAAATTGGATTCCGGATGAGGTGATCAACAGGCTAAAGAAAGGGTTTGGTGTCCCCATTGCCAAATGGATGAAAGGACCCTTGAAGGAATTATTTCAGGAAATGCTTTCTACTGATCGGATCAAACGGGAGGGATTTCTCGATTCAAAATACGTGACCCAACTTCTCAAGGATCATCTTGAGAATAAAAGGGATAACCGAAAGCAACTCTGGACCCTCCTTGTCTGGGAACTTTGGGTTGATCGATATTTATCCTGAATATAGTTCTTCGATCGGGTGCAGAAAGCCTCGATGATTCAAGTGGGAATCTAAGGAAATGAATCTTATTTGGCAAACGATAGCTGTTATTGTTTTCGCGGGAAGTTGTTGGGCATTAGGGGATCTCATCCTAAAATTATTTTTTAGTAGAGACGTCAATTTTCAGACGGTTACTCGATATACTCTCGCTTTTGTCACAGGCAATGTTGCTTTTTCCCATTTCATCACAGGTTTGGGATTTTTAGGATTATTTACATCCGGGGTCCTCTGGACAGTCTTTATTGTATGTTCGGTGCTTATTCTCTGGAGGGTCGGGGTTGAAGTAAAGAGGTCTCTGGGAAGAAAAGATCAGGTCCCTAAGAGTGATTTATTCCCAGCCCCAGACACCCAAAAAGGAAGCAGAGAAAGTCAACTGGCCGCATTCCTTTTAATTGTTATTATAGCCCTATTTTACATTCCTGTAATTCTGCAAGCGGCTGCTCCGCCCTACCTCCGTGATTCTCTGGTCTATCATCTCTTGTGCCCCAAGGCCTATTTAAAAGCAGGCGGTCTGGTTCATATCTCAGGGAATATATACTCGGCCTTCCCAAAGGGGCATGAGGTTTTAATGACCCTCCTTTTAGGTGTAGCAGGAGATCGGGCAGCGCAGGGATTTTCTCTTTTTCAGCAATTGTTTGCAATTAGTGGTGTTTATGGTCTCATTCGAATGAGAATCGGCCCTTGGCCCTCTATGGTTTGCACTATTGGATATGCTACCGTCCCGCCTGTGGTCTATTTTTCAGGGTGTGGTTATGTGGAACCGGCATTTTTGATGACCCTCTGTAGTACTCTTATTGGCCTCGCAATTTTTTTTAAAATTGCTATAGAAAAACCCTCTGCCGAAATATTGCAATTGAAAATCTTTTCCCTTGTCGGATTCATCGCAGGGTGGATGGTTGCTGTTAAGTATACCGGGTTAATCTACCTATGCTTGATTGGGTTAATCTTATTATGGAATCAGAGAAAAAGATCCTATAAAAAAGCCTTAACATACCTTGGGGCTTTCAGCCTTGCTGCCCTTCCAGGTTTTTCCTGGATGATCTGGAATTGGGTAACTCTGGGCAACCCCGTATATCCTATGGCATGGTTCCTTTTCGGAGGGAAGGGTTTGGATGAAGACTTGGCTATTACCTTCTCACTCTATTTCGATACCTATGGGATGGGAAGAGGGTTTTTGGACTATCTTAAATTGCCCTGGAGGCTTGCTTTTTCAGGAAAATTTGACACCATCTTTTTTGACGGCGCTGTAGGACCTTTTTTGATTATTTTTATATTTTTAGCTCTGTTTTCTTTCATTTCAGCCATTCAACGTCCGCCGGAAAAAAACAAGGTCATGGGAGTTGGCTTTATGCTTGTCATGTCCTCTCTTTTTTTTGTGTTTGGAACCCAGCAGGCCAGATTTTGGTTGCCAACACAATTATTAGTCTGTGTCTATGCCTCCCCAATTGTTGGCATGATCGTAGACTGGGCGAAGAATAAGCGATTGATGAAGGCGGGACTCATATTGATAATGGCTTTTTCACTTTCTTGGAATTTATGGTTCTTTGGAAAGCAATTTATTTCGGTCGCTTACTATAAACCAGTATTTGGAATAGAGAAAGAAAGAGACTTTTTGGTCCGAAAAGTGCCTGGTTATTCTGCTCTGGAATTCATCAATCAATCACTTCCACCCAATTCTCAAATCTTTTGTGTTTGGACCGGTGCCTACGGTTATTACCTGGACCGTCTTTACTATACAGATACCTTTGTGGAAGACATCACCTTGAAACGTTTCATTAATGCCTCATCTAACGGAAATGAATTGTCCAGGAAATTAACTTCGGAGGGAGTGACTCATCTCTTTCTCAACCTTCCGCTCTTGAGGAAGAATATGGAGCCAAACCAACAAGGCATCTTTGACGAATTTTTAAGAACAGAAACCCACAATCTTTTTAACTACAGAAATTATTTTGTATTTGAGATTCAAACAAAATAGAAATCATTGGATGGGCATATCAATTCCCTTTTCTCCCAGCGATTTAGGATCCCAGAGAAAGAGATAGATGGAAGCATCCGTCGGAAATTTGTTGAAATTGAGAAAACTTCCATCGAAGTACCCTTTCAAGACAGAGGGAGAATTTTGTTTTAAGTCTTTAGCGATCCATTTTCCTGCAACAATCCATAGTCGACTTCCATCATGAACATATTGAGAACAGCAGGTCTTTGAGCTGAACAGGGTGATATTTTTGTTCTGAAAGACAAATGAAATCTTGTATGCCGTTCTATTTTCGGAGTCCTTCCAAGACTTCGCTACATGGTGGCGATCCTTCGGGTAGACTCCGAAATAATGAAGGATCCCTGGCATATGTGCTTCCGTTTCCGTGAAAACCATATCGCCGTCCCGAAGATGTTCTTTAAGATAGGCGACTAATTCCCTATAATCCTGTTTTTGATAGCGGTAATATAGAGGAAGGATGACCAGATTGGATACAATGAAAAGGATGAGAAAGAGAAATCTTAAACGCAGAGGGTGCTTCATTTTTTGAATGCGACGCTCAATGGCGAGGAGGGATAGAAACAATGCTGCCAAGAAGAGGGGAAGGAAAGTAATGAAATACCTCGAAGTGATAAAATGGGTGATGTGGAACAACTTACAATATAGATAAAGCCCTGCAATGGGAGAAATGAAAATTGTCAAGAAGATGAGGGAATTTTTCCTTTGTTTTGCAAACAAAGGAAAAAGAATCAAAAGGGCAATTGCGGCAAACATTAAAGGTGGAAAGGGAACCCAGTCATGGAAAATTCCGTTAAGAAGAGACCAGAGAGGGCCGGGATCTTCCTGATGGGTAGGGTCCATGATGATTTGACCTTTATAGTTTAATACGACGAACGTGGTCCAGGGGAGGATGAATAATAATGTAAAAGCGTTTTGAATCAAGAAGGAAAAGAAAGGCGGATCCATCCGACGGTCATCCAATTTGTAAAACCAGAGAATTTGAGAAAAGAGGATAAACGGGACAGAACTATAACTGGTATGAAATAGGAGGGCATAGAAAAAAGCCGTAGCTATAAGATATTTCTTCTTTAAGGTCTTAAGATGTTGAATGAAAAAATACAAACTTGCCATCCCAAAAAACATGAGTAGGGCATAGGAACGGCCGTCCTGAGAAAGTGAGATGTGATAAGCCATAAAGGTTAGGGCGACCATGCAAGGAATAGCAATCTGAGGAGAAAAAGACCTTGCGAGAAAATAGATCATTGGAATAGAAAGAGTTCCGGCGGTGAGAGGGATAATCCTGAGATCTCGCTCTGGTTTTTCAAAGGGATAAAAGAGATGGGTCAGAACAAAAAAAAGAGGGGGATGAAGAAAGGTTGGATTCTCTTTGTAAAACTTAATCTGATCCCTGAATCCGTCCCGCGAATCGTTATAAGTATGAACCTCATCCAACCAAAGTGATTTCTGATCCAGATGATAGTACCTTAAGGCAAAGCCTATCAGGAGGCAGAGAATCAGGATAAAAATTTCTTTTCGCTTTGAGTCACCCATAACACTTCATCCTCAGTCCTTCATCCTAAGACCTCAGCCCTTAATCGATCGGCATATCAATGCCCTTTTCGTCAGGTGATTTCGGGTTCCAGAGAAAAAGGTACATCGAGGCATCGCTTGGAAACCTTCTAAAATGGGAAAAGCTTCCATCAAAATATCCTTTCAAGACAACAGGAGAATGTTTTTGAATTTCTTTAGCTGCCTCTTTTCCTACCAGGACCCAAAGCCGTTTCGCATCAGCAGTGTATTGGTCGCAACAATGGTTGGAATTGTAGATCGTAAATCGTCTATCTTGAAAGGAGAGTGGAATCCTAATTTCAAACACCTTGGAATTGATCCAATAGAGGGGATTCTGATAATGTCTCCCTTCCGGGTAGATGCTGAAATAGTGGAGGATGCCCGGGATGTACGTGTTGGATCTCACAAAGATCCTGTCCCCGTCTTGGAGTTGACCGCGGAGGTAAGAAACTACCCGTCTAAAATCCTGTTTCTCAGATTGATAATAGAGGGGAAGGATCAAAAGGTTTGAGGCAATAAGGACAAGCAGAAAGAGAAGTTTTGGATTCAGAAATCGTTTGAGGGGCTTCCATTTTGCCTCCATGGCATCAATAGACATGAGGAGTGCGATGAAGAAGAGAGGGAGAAAATTGATAAAGTACCTCGATGTGATGAACTGGGTGACATGAAATAATCGACAGTAGGCATAGAGCCCTCCAATTGGAGCAATGAACATTGCGAGAAGAATGAACGCGTTTCTTTTTTCGTTAGAAACGAATGGGAAAAAGATGAGAAGGCTGACTGAGATGATGCCTAATACTGAACTCGAGGCCCAATCGTTCAGGACTGCAGAAAGAAGGGTTAAAAAGGGCCCAATCTCCTGAACCGTTAAGGGATCCATAATGGGTTGGCCTTTGTAATTTAAAGCAACAAAGAGCAACCAGGGGGCACAGAAAAGACAGATCATTCCATTTAGGATGAGAAGCGAGCGAAAAGGAGTCAGGAGTCGATTTCCCTCCCTTCGATAAAAGAAAAACAGTTGGGATAGGAGTATGAAGAGGAGTATGCTATAGCTTAAATAAACCAGCAGAGAGAAAGTCAATCCGGTGAAAAAGAGATATTTCTGCTTTGAGCTCTCCAGGTGCTTCATCAAAAAATAGAGACCTACCATTCCCCAAAAGAGAGTGAGAGAATATACCCGACCCTCTTGAGAATAATGGATATGATAAGTCATCAGGGCCAATGCGAAGGTGCATGGAAGGGCAATTCGGTGAGAGAACGATCGCGCGAGCAAATAGATCATTGGCAGGGAGAGCATTCCGAAGATCAAGGGAATGATCCTCAGATCCCTTTCGGGTTTTGGAAAGGGGTAAAAAATATGGGTAAGGATGAAAAAGAGCGGGAGCTGAAGATGGGTAGGATTCTCCTGGTAGTATCGTAGTTGACCCCCCAGATCGTCCCTTGATTCGTTGAACGTATGGACTTCATCGATCCAAAGCGATTTTTTGTCGAAGGCATAGAATCTCAGCGCAAAACCGATGAGGAGGCAAAGAGCAAGAATAAGAATTTCTTTTCGTTTTGGGTTACTCATAAGAGGCATATCCTGTAAACCATATAAGACAGAAAAATAACTATTTGAGGCAATGGGTATCGTAATCTTGAAAACTTGGCACTTAAGTCTGGATCTTAATGATCAGTCCTCGGTTCTCAAGATACTCTTCGAGACACGTGACAAGCCTGCATGCGGTAGGCAGTTGACACGGTCACGCACTATTCAATGGGCATATCAATCCCCTTCTCCTCGGGTGATTTTGGGTCCCAGAGGAAAAGATAGATGGAAGCATCTGTTGGAAACCTGTTAAAATTCAGAAAGCTTCCATCAAAATAGCCCTTCAAAACACAGGGTAAAGTCTTCTTGATTGTTTTTGCGGTATTCTTGCCAGCAACAATCCACAACCGGCTTCCGTCCGCAACATATTCTTGACAGCAGGTGTAAGAGGAATAGATCGTATAATTTTTGTTTTTGTAAACGAAGGACTTTTTGAATTCAATTTCTTTTCCCGAAAATTTTTGAAAGGGAATGATATAATGTCTCCCTTCCGGATATACCCGAAAATAATGAAGTATTCCAGGCACGTATGTCATATTAAAATCAAAAATCTTATCCCCCTCCCTGAGTTGGCCCTTCAAATAATTAACCAGCCCCCTCAAGTCCTGTTTTTCAGCGTTGTAGTAAAAGGGCAGGATGACAAGGTTGGAAGCCGTAAACAGGATAACAAATAATACCCTCAGGCGCATAACCCCTTTTAGTCTTTTAAATCTATCTTCTATGGCACTAAGCGAAAGATATAACGCAATAAAAAAGAGAGGCAAAAAATTGATGAAATATCTGGAGGTAACAAAATGATTTACATTCCACAACTTACAAAATAGATAAAGCGCTACAATTGGAAATATGAAAACTGCCAAAAGAATGAGGGCGTTTCTCTTGTTTTTTGAGAAAAATGGAAAAAGTATGAGAAGGGTTATCGAAGTTATGATCAAAGGTAAATGGGGTACCCAATCGTGGAATATCCCATATAGGAAATCTCCCAAGGAGATAGGAAACCTGAGTTGATAGGGGTCCATCAAGGGTTGCCCCTTATAATTGACTGCTGCGAAAAGCACCCAAGGAAGGCAGAGGAGAAAGACTAAACCATTTAAAATTAAGAAAGAAGAGAGCTTTTTATGATTCTCCTCATTTGCCCGATAGAACCAGAGAATCTGAGATAGAGCAATGAAGGGAATTGAACTGTAACTTGTATAAAATGAACTGGCAAAAAAGAGCGCAACAGGAATCAAATATCTATTCTTTAACGTTTCAAGGTGTTTTAAAAAAAAGTAGAGGCCAGCCATTCCGAAAAACAGGAGCAATGAATAGGAGCGACCATCTTGGGAGAGATAGATATGATAGGTCATGAGGGATAAAGAAAGGGTACATGAAATGGCAATATTAGGAGAGAACGATCTTGCAAGAAAATAGAACATGGGAATGGATAGAGTTCCAAAGATTAATGGAATAATACGAAGATCTCTTTCTGGTTTTGTAAAGGGATAGAATAAATGAGTGAGGATAAAGAAGAGGGGGGGGTGAAGGAAAGTTGGATTCTCTTCGTAATATTTTAATTGCTCTTGGATGCCATATCTTGAATCATTAAATGTATAAATTTCATCCAGCCATAAAGATTTTTGATCGTAGGTATAAAATCTTAGAGCAAAACCCATGAGAAGGCAGAGGAGAACAAGAAGTATCTCTTTTTTAAAAGGTTTATTCATCAGGGAAACCTTAATTTTTTCTTGCCACACATAAGATCGAGACCCCAAAGGGGAACGAAATATATCTCAAGAGATAAGGCTCAAGGGAAAATATGGTTTTAAGGAAAATATTGATTAAGGGATGATTAATCTTATTTTCCGATTCAATCAGAAGCCCCAGAAGATCAATGATGCGTCTAGTAATAAGGATGGGAAAGAATAAGAAAAAATTAAAATAAGATGATCTTAAGATATCGAACCCTTCTTGTCTTAATTTATTCGTAATTTCTTTTATTGTATATCGCCTCTTATGCCCTGTCACTACATCCTGAATTCCCCAGAGAGACTTGAAGGCTGGAACAGTTAAAATCAGATCACCTCCTTTTTTTAAAACCCGATAAAGTTCACTTATCCCGTTAACGTCGTTATCAAGATGTTCGAGGACATCCATCGCAACAATTAGGCCTATAGAGTTGGATCGGAGGGGTAATTTATTTAAATTTCCATTTATTAAAGGCAATTTTAATCTTCTTTTGACAAGGGTAAGGGCATAGAGTGAATGGTCCAAGCCGATTGTATGAATTCCTTTTGAACTTAATACGTTGAGGTTTGATCCTACACCACAACCAATATCGATCGCCAATTCTTTCGATGAAATATTAATAGAAGATAAGAGGTATTCAAGTATTTTTCTTCTAACAGTGAACCACCAGTGCAAGCTTTCAACCTGCCATTCGATGTCGTAATTCGTCTCCCTAAGTTTGGAGTCAGTCATTAATTTATGGATTGTAAATTGTGAGATTATCAATTAAAATTGTTTACATTATTTCACAAACTTACTTTGATTGCAAATTTCAATCCAACTTCTTATTTAAACTACTTCATAGAAATCGGATTTTGGGTATGCCTTATAAAGATAGAACCATAAAAGATTTTGGAAAACAATGGCTTCGATACCCCGACAATGAGGGATATTACGGTTCCCTTGAATTGCTTGCAGATATCCTCTCTCCATTTTTAAAAATAGACGAATTGAAGAATTCCAGGGTTGCAGAAATCGGAAGCGGGACTGGCAGGATCATTAATATGTTGCTTCAGTCCGATGTTAAGCATGTTGTCGCTGTGGAGCCCTCTGATTCATTTGAGGTTTTGGCTCGTAATATTCGAAATTCTGAAAGGGTGACCTGCCTTAAAACGACTGGGGATCAATTACCCCCCTACGGAGATCTGGATTATGTTTTTTCTATAGGTGTTTTACACCACATTCCTGATCCAAAGCCAGTGGTTGGAGCGGCATTTAGGGCCTTACGGCCAGGGGGACAATTTTTATTATGGCTATATGGAAAAGAAGGAAATGAACCCTATCTTGCACTGATCAAGCCACTGAGAGTCCTGACAAGACCATTGCCCCATCTGGCTCTTGCATCACTTGTTTGGCTTATTTACCACTCCCTCAATCTTTATATTCGTCTTTGTCACAGGTTTCAATTACCTCTTAGAGAGTATCTTTTATCTATCTTCGATAAGATGTCCCCGGAGAAACGGAGACTCATTATTTACGACCAGCTTAATCCTGCTTATGCAAAATATTACACAAGGCAGGAAGCCATTAAATTATTGGAAGATAAAGGATTTGTGAATGTCAGAATCCACCACCGCCATGAATATAGCTGGACCGTCATTGGCACGAAACCTTAACTTAAGGTTTTTATTCCTGCATTCCTGGCCTCCTTATCAGGAATCTTCTCATTAGGAACCCAGGAATCCAGGAACAAATGACTCTTGACTTGGCAAGGTGAAGTGGTGAGGGCTATGAAGCCGGTTTGGTGAAAGGTCAACGGGTTAGGGCTGATAATTTTAAAACGATGCCTTTACCCCGTTAGAAATAATACCCAATTGAGTTTCAATTTTGCTTGAATTTAATTTCTAACGGGGTTTACCCTTGGACCAAACTGGCATCCCCACATTTGCTCAGTGACTTCTTACTTTCCTGCATTCCCCCGCAGCGCAAGCGCTTGCGCTGCGTGTGGCTTCCTTATGGGGGGCCTTTGTTAAATCCTTTCCAAAAGGCACTTCTTTAAACCCTCCCAGTCCTTGTAAAATAGATCAAAGGATTTTAGGGCTGTTTCTGTCAGACGGACAACTTTTTCAGGTGCAATTAAATAGGTATAGATCCTTCGGAGTTTGTGCCGGTAGGCCCTCAGTATATTAAGTGAAGAATAGGTCTCTTCCGAAATGATCTCCGGCCTGACATGAGGGATGGCGTAGCTTGCCCTCTTGAGCAAGGCGGTATGGTAATCCAATGCCGTTGGGATATCCCCATCGATTCCTTTGATGATCATTTCCAATATCTTTTCATATCCCGTATAAATCGAATGCAATGTCAGGGCAATGGCCTTAATATGGGAGTCGATGTTCTCAGGATCCCTTTCGGCATGAAGTTTCTCCTTTTTTCTTTTCAGGGCATCGATTTCTTTTGAAATGAATCGAATCTCATTTTCTACATCGACCATGAGGGCTTCCACAGAACGGCCTCCTTTATAATCCGGTCTAAAATCTCTTTCCGAATCTCTTTCTCTTCTTCACAAAACAGGATGTCATATTCCACATTTCTCAAAATGTCTTCGAGTTTCCCTTCAATTTCAAGATGTCTTTCCTCATCAATCCCTTTCACAAAAAAATCGACATCCGAATTCTCCGTAAATTTATCAGGGGTTGTAACGGACCCAAATAGATAAACCTCTTTGGCTCCTTCTCGGTATAAAAAATCAACCGCCGCTTTTACCTCAGGCAAAATCGATTTATGCCTTTTAAGTCGAAGTTCCTGCCTTCTCCTCTTTAAAATGGTTTCCATACAATCATATTTACCATATCTTAAAATAATGGTCAATTTTATCGTTATGCTCGGAAGCATTGATCAACGCTGAGCTAAACGCAGGCCTTTAGATCGGAGAATTGAAAGGTTGACTTTTGGTATGGAAAGATTTAATAATTCCAACTATATTAATCATTTCGGGCAGTTTCATTCTTTCTCCTGTATTCCTGGCTTCCTTATAAGGAATTCATGAAGGCAGGAATTGAAATGGAATAAAGGATTTTTATGAATTCTCATGTATTCCTGGCTTCCTTATCATAAGGAAACCATGAAGCCATGAAAGAAACCAAAATATGGGCATTTGAATCTTTCCTGTATTCCTGGCTTCCTTATAACAAAAATTGTCACTTCCTGGACAAAAAGCGTAAATGAAAAGAGAGTTTTATTATTGGATTGAATCTTGAAATAAGCCCTCACAAACGATTTAGAAAAATTGTCCAATAATATCAATCAAATATGCAGTCATTTAATTTTTGTTTTAATTTTTAAAATCTGGCATAGATTATGCTTTATTATCCTCAAAAATTAAAAAAAGGAGGTGATCGTAAAAAGGTTTCGTTGATGGGTTAGGGTGAGGATGCCCGATGAAGGCTTCATGATAAAGAAACAAAAAACAATTTACAAAAAACAATAAAGGAGGTTCATTATGTTAAGGAAACAGACAGGTTTTACATTGATTGAGTTGTTGATCGTTATTGCCATCATCGGTATTCTGGCTGCAATCGCCATCCCGATGTATAAGACACAGACGGTCAAGGCGAAGTTGACGGAAGTGACCAATACGATGAGTAACGTTTCAAGCGCTGTTGCTGCTTACATTCAAGAAGGCAACGGATGGCCGACTGCTCCCACCTTCACTGAGATTGCAAGTAGCTTGGGTGTCTCCGTTCGTTCCGTTGTTCATAGTGCTACACCAGGTGGACGGATTAGCGCTATCGACGTAACCAATGGAGTCATTACTGCATCGGTTACAAATATTGATGTTGTAGTGAATAATTCGAATATAATTTTGACTCCGGCTTCTAACGCGACCGATGGATCAATTACATGGGGGTGGAGTACCACGAATATGCCAGCGGCATATATGCCTAAAAGGTAATCAAAGGATCTAACAACCAATCATAATGTTGGATTAATGTTGGTGCCCGAAGAAGGATGCGGGTGAGTATCTTCGGGCACTAACATTATTATTTAATCTGAAAGAAAAGAAACCCTTAATTCGATGTAGTAAGGGTTTTAAATGATAAAGATGAAATCAGGTTTCACCCTGATCGAGTTATTGGTGGTGATTGCAATCATAGGCATTTTGGCCGCGGTGGCCCTTCCCCTTTATATGGGCCATACGATCATGGCCAAATTGTCTGAAGTAGAGAATGCGATGTCCACTGTTGCAAGTGGCGCTACAGCATTTTATTATGATCAAAATTCATGGCCTAATTGTCCTTCGATAAATGAGGTTATAAACAGTTTGGGAGTAGGATTGGGGGCTATTTCAAGGATTAACGCATTATCTGTTTCAAATGCGAACGGAATGATTACTGCGACAATACAAAATATTAATCCATTAGTGGATAACAAGACATTGACATTAACACCCGGTACAAGTAGTGATGGTTCAATAACCTGGAATTGGGGATGGTCTGCGGATTTTCCTCCTCAATTTAGGCCAAAAAGCGGTAGATAAGAATGAAATCGAATAAAGGAATTACCCTGATTGAATTATTAATAGTGATAATCATTGTAGGAATTTTGGCGGCCATAGCCATCCCCACCTACACCGGATATATGGTTAGGGCACGCAGGGCAGATGCCAAAACTGCGTTAGAGCAATTCAGAGCTGCACAGGAGATGCGAAGGGCTGAAAGGGGTGGATATTCAACCGATATCACAGAACTTCGAACTACCTGGGGTGTTCCAGCAGTGGCCGGAGATTATAATGTGGATTTTCTAGCTGCGGCTGTTTTAACACCTAATTCTTTTACGGCAGAAGCACTGCCCTGGAATGCGAGGCAAGCAGGAGATGGAAGTTTATTGATCGATTATCGAGGAAATAAAACCCCGGCTGATAAATGGGCCAAATGAAACCTTGATGTTGGAATATTGGAATCATGGAATAATGGAATGATGTCAATACTGAAAGGATAGGCGCTGGACAGAAAGCAAATACAGGAAAGCCAAAGCGAGACCCAAAGCGAGACCCAAAGCGAGACCCAAAGCGAGACCCAAAGCGAGACCCAAAGCGAGACCCAAAGCGAGACCCAAAGCAAGATAATGATTTATCTTGCTTTTTTTGTTTAATCCATATAATAAGGAAGCCAGGAATACAGGAAGTGGTGGAGACTTTAAAATGAAAACCATTGCAGAGATAAGAACACTTCTTGCTGAGCATAAAAATGAACTCATAGAAAAATATGGGATAAAGGAAATAGGTGTCTTCGGATCATACTTAAGGGAAGAGCAGAAAGAAACAAGTGACATTGATATTTTGGTTGGATTTAAAAGACCTGTTGGAATGCTAACGTTCATTAACCTAAAAAATTATCTATCGGATCTCTTTGGAATCAATGTGGATCTTGTGACAAAAAAGGCCCTTAAACCAAGAATAGGTCAGAGAATTCTCAGCGAAGTTGTCTATGTATAAAAACCGGGAAGTGATAGACTTTCTTGAAGATACCTTGAATGCAATGGTGAAGGCTGAACTTTTTATTGCTGATATGACGTATGAAGAATTCCTTAAAGATGAAAAAACTATTTTTGCTGTAATAAGGGCAATTGAGGTAATTGGAGAAGCTCTAAAGCATGTTCCTCCAGAGCTTCGTCAGAGATTCAGTGATATTCCGTGGCGTGATATTACAGGCATGAGAGATATTCTTATTCATGAATACTTTGGGGTTGATCTTGAAACGGTATGGGAGACGGTAAAAACAGATATACCCTCAATAAAACCGCTGATTGTTGAACTTTTGAACAATATATAAACGAAGCATGGTGAGCAATCATAGACAAGAGCATTGATCCGAGTTTCGACATTTGTTTAATCCATATAATAAGGAAGCCATGAAGGCAGGAAAGTAAGAAGTCATTGGGCAAAGGCGAGGAGGCAGGCCATACCGTTCCTGATGATTATTACGAAAGTTTTATAAGAGCGGGGGAATTAAAAATCATTTCATTAGACCTTGCGCAGAAACTTGCACCCTCATCAGGTCTCAGAAACAGACTGGTCCATGAATATGATCGCCTTGACCATTCAATGGTGCTCAAGGCTGTGAATATGGCCGAAGAACTATTTCCACAATATATCAAAGCGATTAATGACTACCTTTCAAAGGAAATGTGATCTTAAAAGTCATTTGTTAATCGGTGAGGATGCTCGTATCGTTTATGGACAATGAACTTTGAACGATAAACGATGAACAATGATTAATTATTTTTGTTCATTGTTCGTTGTCCATCGTTCATTGTACGTCACGGGCCTCGTAACCGTAACCTTTAAAAACAATGGACCTCTCAATCATCATCCCGATGTTTAATGAAGCCGAAAATGCGGAGCATACTCTTGCCCGGGTTGAGGAATCGCTGGCTTCTTTCCAGGGAGATTACGAAATCATTGCGGTCAATGATGGTAGCACTGACAATACTCTTGAGGTTTTGCAGGGGATTGCCAGCCTGAATAAAAGAATAAAGGCTGTTTCCTATTTGAAGAATATTGGCAGGGGGATGGCATTAAGGAGAGGATTTCAGGAATCAGACGGGAAACTTGTTGTATCAATCGATGCCGACCTCAGTTACGATCCCCATTATATATTGGAGATTATCAAAGCACTTGAAGTTGATCCGGATCTGGATTTTGTCCTTGCGTCTCCCTATATGCCAGGAGGAGGGGTTAAAAATGTTCCATTTCATCGATTATGGATCAGCAGATTAGGAAACAAAATCCTTCGATTAGCCATGCCAAACCGGATCTATACCTCTACGGGGATATTCCGAGCTTACCGAAGGAACGTCCTCGATTCCCTCGAACTGGAGTCGGATGGGAAGGAGATTCATCTTGAAATTCTGTCAAAAGCGATTGCACTCGGGTTCAGGGTGAAAGAGGTTCCTGCTCTTTTGACTGGCAGAAAAAAGGGGAGGTCAAAATTTAAATTCAGAAAGACAGCTCTCTCCCACCTTATCTTTTCTGCCTTTGAAAAACCGATGATGATATTCGGTTTGATTGGCTTTTTGACTCTTGGAATAGGTCTGCTTATCGGAGCCTATGTTGTCTACTTAAGATTTTCAGGAGACTTAACCCCAGGACGACCTTTAATTACCTTTTCTATTTTACTTATTCTGGGCGGGATTCAAATACTATCCTTCGGATTTATTGCTCTTCAAATCGTTTCTATTCGAAAAGAGATCCTCCGTGTCCAAAAAGAGAATCTCGATTTAAGAAAAGAGATTTCATCGTCACAGGTAAAGAGGGAATAAGGGGAACAGGACTGTAGCACATAAACATTGTGCCCAGAAGGGGATGTCACGGAAATGTGGAATCATACCATGGCGGAAGCTGAATGTATCTTCTGTAACAAAAAGAGCTCACAGATTGTTATTGAAGAGGAGGGTTACCAATGCAGAAAATGCCCGAGCTGCGATCTAATCTATATTTCTAATAGGCCTTCATTGGAAGAAATTGAGAAACTCTATAATAATAACGTTCGAGCAAATCGATCAGCTGATGCAAGCATCTCGGGGTTTTTTACCCGAAGGCTCCATGCCAGACATCATCTCAGAATTATTAAGAAATTTATAAAAAATGGTTCTCTGCTTGAGATTGGACCCGCAGAGGGAGCATTTCTATATGAAGCGAGAAAAGAAGGGTTTGAAGTAGAGGGAATCGAATTGAACACTATCCAGGCCAATTTCATAAAAAATAGGTTGGGTATATCTTGTGAAGAATCTCCTTTGAACGCCTTTTCCTTTGACGGTAAGAAATTTGATATCATATACCATCGTGACGTCATCAGTCACTTTTACGACCCGATTGCGGAATTTCAGAAGATGAATGATAGATTGAAAGACAACGGTTTTCTAATATTTGAAACGGGCAATTTGGGCAATGTGGAACTAAAGTACTTTAAGTTATTCACCAACTTCCAGTTACCGGATCATTTGTTCTTTTTTAGTGATAAAAATTTGAAAGAGTTATTCCGACGGACAGGTTTCGAATTTGTGAAGGTATATAGATACTCAAAGGTTCCGCTTTTGTGGATCATGAGGGGTTTAAAAACGAAGACAGACCAGTTTACTGTTCGAGAGGGGAAAAAGCACTTGCTCGACCCGAACCTATCCTTTGAGAAAATAAATATGTTTACCTTCCAATATTTGTTGAGAAACGCCTTTAATTATTTTTCATATCTGATTCTCTATAAAATAGGATATGTGATACCCAAGAAAGGACGACCACAATCCCTTTTTGTTATTGCTCAGAAAAAAAAGTAATCCATCGCTGATTGGTTTAGAAAGGATACCGACATCTAAAAGCAACGAGCCGAATGGAAATCATGAAGAAGAATTCAATTCTATTCCTTACAAATACTTATCCTGATTTTGAATCTTCGTATCGGGGTATTTTTATAAAAAAGATGGCAATTTTATTAAAGGACGAAGGATATGACATCTCTGTTGTTACTCCAAAGATTTATGGAAGAAGTCATTATTTTGAAGAGCAGAATAGGATAAAAGTTTATCGGTTTTCCTTCTTTGCCAGAGATAAACTCTTGATCGAACATAAAAAGATTCCTTATTTGAGAATGATTCTGTATTACATCACCGGGTTCTTTCTTACCATTTATGCCATGTTCAAAAACAGATGTAATTTGATACATGTTCACTGGGCCATTCCAACCGGATTGATTGGAGTTCTGGTTGGGTCGCTGTTGAAAAAACCTGTAATTGTGACAATTCACGGGTCTGACTTTAGAATGGCCATGGCAACCTCCGGGTTTCTCAAAAAAGTTTTTGTCTACATATGCAATAAGGCATCCCATCTCAACTGCGTCTCTGAAGTTCAAAAGAATGAGCTTGAACAACTGGGGATTTCAAATAAAAAAATAACGATCCTTCCCATGGGGGTCGATGGTACCTTTTTGGAGAAAGGAAAGTATAGAAAAATTGAATCAAATTACCGACCGTTCACAATTCTTAGCAATCGAAACCTTCTCCCAATCTATAATGTCTCTTTGCTCATTCGAGCAATTCCAATGGTTCTGAAAGAAGAACCCGACACAAAATTCCTCATCGCTGGAGAAGGTTCTGAGAAAGAAGTTTTAGAAAGAGAGGCAAAAGACTTAAATATCCATTCCCATATAAAGTTCTTAGGGCGAGTTCCACATGAGGAGATGCCTAATCTTTTAGCCAGGGCAAATATTTATGTCTCCACTTCACTACACGATGGGACTTCAGTCTCTTTACTCGAGGCTATGGCCGCAGGCGCCTTCCCTATTGTTACCGATATCACTTCTAACAGAGAATGGATCAAGGATGGGGGAAATGGATTTTTAGTCCCTGTTAACGATGAGCAGTATCTCGCCAATAAAATTATTGACGCTATTCGAGATAAAGGATTGTTAGAGAAAGCCCGTAAGGAGAATCAATCTATATCGGAAGAAAAAACTCTATGGCCCGTATGCATAAAAAAAATAAAGAAGATTTATGAAGATCAAAAGGTGGGGTCTGAAATATAGCCTCAGTTTCCTAATAAGGAACCCAGGAAAGCAGGAAAAAAGAAAAGATTTTATGAACCTTCCTGGTTTCCTGGCTTCTTAATAATGGATTCCTAATCTCCTGGATTCCTGGCTTCCTTATTTCCTTATAATGATGACTAATGCGAATCCTTTACATCACGCTTGAAGATTTGTCACTACATAAAGGGTCGGTCACCCATGTCAAAGAAATTGTTGATGGCCTGCGACATCGAGGCCATCAGGTCGGGTTGATCGGACGTCCATGGAATTCTATTGCTTTCTCATCTTTATTTCTCTTGATTTCCCTTTTCGGAAAACTCCCACAATATGATGTTATTTATGCCAGGGATTATCATACCGCGATTATTGCTCTCTTGCCACGACTCCTCTTCCATAAAAAATTAATTTACGAGATTAATGGATTAGCCAGTGAAGAACAGAAATTGAAGAGCCAATCTGTATTCAATCAAGTAATCTCTTTTTTTATCCGGAAGGCAGAAAACATGGCAACCCAATTCTCTGATCAGATCATTTGCGTAACCCCTCAAATAGCAAACTACCTCGTTCAACATTTTCATTGTCAGCCGGATAAGGTGAAGGTCATCAGCAATGGGGTAAATACGAAAAAGTTTTTTCCGATCACTGATAAACACCTGCTTAAACAATTTAGGGATAGATTGAACATCGGAGAAGGGGAGATTTTAATTGTATTCATCGGGAACTTGGCCCCATGGCAAGGAATCGAATATCTCATACGGGTTGCCCCTTTGCTCCTCAAGGAGAAAAAAAATGTAAGATTTTTAATTGTTGGCGAGGGAATATGGAAAGATAAACTTGAGATGAGTGTAAAAAAAATAGGATTATCTGATCACTTTACCTTTACAGGGATGGTCGATCATGAGCAGATTCCACTCTACATCAATATTGCTGACATCTGTGTCCTGCCAAAGCGAAAACTGAAATCTGGTTATTCTCCAATAAAGCTTTATGAATATATGGCATGTGGGAAACCCATTGTTTCTTCGCAAGCAGAAGGTCTAGAATTTATTGAAGAAGAGGGAATAGGGCGAGTCATCGATCCAGAAGATACAGCCTGCTTTAAGGACGCATTGGAAGATCTCATTGAAGATCAGAAGAAAAGAGACGCAATGAGTGAAAGGGCTCTTTTTACTGCGCGCGATAGGTTCGATTGGGAGATAAAGGTCATCGAGATTGAAAAAATTTTGAAAGATTTATTGGCATAAAGTTTGCTATTTATGGAATTTATGAATCAAATAATAAACTTTCTAAGAGCGTTATTTAGAATCAATATCAAACAAATTCGATAAGTTAGGAGGCAATTTTTTTTAGACGAACTGTTCATGGGATGAACAATTTCGGGCGTCAAATGGGCAGGATTTGACCATTATGGGAAACCTTGAACTTTTTAAGCCTCCGCAAGAGATTAGAGAGTTAAATCTACTCCAGGAATTGGAGAAGAATCCGGTCATTTCGCAACGTGAATTGTCCCATAAGTTTGGTATTGCCCTCGGTGTAACGAATGCCTGTTTAAAAAGGATGGCCCGGAGGGGTTGGATACGAATCATGAACCTGAATCATCACAAGATCGGATATTACCTGACCCCAAAAGGCTTTGCCGAGAAAGCCAACCTCACCCTTGCTCTCATCTCCTGGACCGTTCAACATTACTCCACATTGAAAGAGATCATCGGTAGAAAGCTCTTAGAGATGGAGAATTCTGGAGCGAAACGCATCGTATTTTATGGCATCAGCGATGAGATGGAAATCGCTTACGTGACCCTCCAGGGGGTCAATCTGAAACTGATAGGCATTGTCGAAGATCAGGAAAAAATAAATCGGTGGGAGATATTAGGTTTTGAGGTGAAGGACCTTCGTCAGATTGAAGCTTTAAGACCCGACGCCATCTTAATTACTTCCCTGACAGGCATGGATGAGAGGAAAGAACGGTTGAAGCAGATGGCCGATGTTACCAGGGGACGCATATGGGACATTTCAAATCCTTAAGGAAAGGTAGGAATTGAGGCGACTATGGAGATAAGGGGAAGCCGAGTTTTAGTCATCGGTGGCGCAGGATTTATTGGTTCTCATGTTGTGGATGAATTAAGAAAAGAGGATGTGGGGGAAATTCTCATTTATGACAATTTCTGCCGGGGGACCCTGAGTAATTTAGAAGAGGCCCAAAATGACCCCCGGGTAAGAATCTATGAAGTCGGAGGAGACATCTGTCAGACAGACCTATTGGACTCTGCTATGAAAGGGGTTGATTATGTCATCCACCTCGCAGCCTTATGGTTGCTTCAATGCTATGAATATCCCCGGGCTGCTTTTGACGTCAATATTAGAGGGACGTTTAATGTGCTTGAGGCTTGTGTGAATAATAAAATTAAAAAATTGATCTATTCCTCTTCTGCATCGGTTTACGGAGATGCTGTCGAAATCCCCATGACGGAGAATCACCCATTTAATAATAAAACCTTTTACGGAGCCACCAAGATTGCCGGAGAGCAGATGTGTCGGGCCTTCTATCACCGCTACGGTCTTAATTATATCGGATTGAGGTATATGAATGTTTATGGCGCCAGACAAGATTATCGAGGGGCCTATATCGCTGTCATCATGAAGATTCTGGACAGACTCGATCAGGGGTTGCCACCCATTGTCTACGGAGATGGATCTCAGGCTTATGATTTCATCTATGTATCCGATTGTGCGAAGGCGAACCTATGTGCCTTGAAAGCGGATATAGTGGATAACTTCTACAATGTCGGTCGGGGCATCCAGACGACCATTAAAGAGCTCACAGAGGTGATTGTAGAGATTATTCAATCAGATCTTAAGATTCAGTATGAACCAGAAGGGACGACATTTGTTAAAAACCGAGTGGGTTGTCCAAAGAAAGCGGAGACCGAGATTGGTTTTAAAGCTAACTTAGAGCTAAAGGAAGGATTAGAAAAATTGATTGAATGGCGAAAAAACCATAAAGAAGAAGTAATGAGCCGGCGACTTCAAGCCAGGATCCACGATGATTAGCAGTACCTTTAGGTATCGATTTAAAAACAATGGGGGAGGAGATTTTTACCAAAGGATTGGATAGATTCTGACGGGGAGAAAGATAGTCTATGTGTGGAATTGTAGGAATTTTCAATCTCAATGGAGAACCTGTTTCCCCTGTCTTGCTCCGGAAAATGACAGATGCAATTAAACATAGAGGCCCTGATTCAGAGGGATTCTATGTTGACAGTTTTGTTGGATTGGGACATCGCCGGCTTGCGATCATTGACCTCTCCCGTACTGGTCACCAACCTATGATTACTGAGGACAAGCAATTTGCAATCACCTACAATGGTGAAGTTTATAACTTTCAAGAATTGAGAAAAGAATTGGAAAACCTTGGATATAAGTTTAGATCTAGAACGGACACTGAGGTAATTCTTAAGGCTTATGTTCAATGGGGGGTCAATTGCGTACAAAAGTTTAATGGAATGTTTGCCTTTGCAATATGGGATAAAACAAGGCAGGAGCTTTTCCTTGCTCGTGACCGTTACGGGATTAAGCCACTATACTATACTTTTATAGGGCCGACATTGATATTTGCTTCGGAGCAGAAAGCTATTCTTGAACATCCAGATGTCCGCCGAGAGATCGACCTGGAGGCACTGATTGAATACTTTACTTTTCAGAATATTTTTACGCAAAAAACCCTTTTGAAAGGGATATGGACCTTTCCCGCTGGGTGCTCTGCCCAGATTCCCCTCGGCAAAGCAATTGACTCCCTTAGGCCGATTCGATATTGGGATTTCGATTTTCAAGAACCTGGACATCCGGCCCCCGATCAGGACTATGTGGAAGAACTTGACCGTCTTTTCAAACAGGCGGTCAACCGTCAACTGGTAAGTGACGTTGAGGTGGGTTCCTACCTCAGTGGTGGCATGGATTCCGGTTCGATCACCGCAACTGCCGCAACCCAATTACCTTATATCAAAACCTTTACTTGCGGTTTCGATCTCCACTCTGCATCCGGTTTGGAAATGGGATTCGACGAGAGAGAGAAGGCAGAACTGATGTCTTATCTCTTTAAAACGGAGCATTATGAGATGGTTCTCAAAGCAGGGGATATGGAGCGTGCCCTCCCCAGCCTAGCATGGCATTTAGAGGAGCCCCGGGTGGGGCAGAGCTACCCGAACTACTATGTGGCCCAACTTGCCTCCAAGTTTGTTAAAGTGGTGCTTTCTGGCACCGGTGGCGATGAACTCTTCGGTGGTTATCCATGGCGCTATTATCGAGCCGTAGTGAACGACGATTTTGAACAATATGTCGATAAGTATTATGCCTACTGGCAGCGGCTTATCGACCATAGCGACATTCAAGAGGTTTTTCGTCCTGTATGGGATGAAGTCAAGAATGTTTCCACTCGAGATATCTTCAGGGATGTATTTCATAAACACACCGATGAATTAACAAGGCCTGAAGACTATATTAACTATTCCCTCTATTTAGAGGCGAAGACTTTCCTGCATGGACTTCTCATCGTTGAGGACAAACTTAGCATGGCCCACAGTCTGGAAACAAGAGTTCCGTTTCTTGACAACGATCTGGTGGACTTTGCGATACAAATTCCTGTCCGGTTGAAATTAAAAAATTTAGGAGAAGTCCTTCGCTTGAATGAAAATGAACCCGCTCTTAAGACACTCAAATATTTCCAACAAGTTAAAGATGGGAAACTGATCCTTCGCAAGGTGATGCAGCGATACGTTCCATCTGAGATCACCGATGGTGAAAAACAAGGATTTTCTGCCCCGGATGCTAGCTGGTTCAAAGGGGAGAGCATGGAATACGTGAACCGCAAGGTCCTTGACAAACGAGCGAGGCTGTACAAATACCTGGACCAGAAAGCAGTCCATAGACTGGTGAATGAGCACCTCGAGGGTAAACAAAACAGGCGTCTCTTCATATGGTCCTTGCTCAATTTTGAGAAATGGTGTGAGGTATTTTTAGAATAATCAAGAGCTAAGGCTAAAACGAACCAAAGCGATATCACCAATGAGGGTTTTGGTGTGGAGGACATCATTGCAATATCGATGTGTTTCATGCAGTAGATCCATTGACGTGCCAACAACGGGGTCAGGAATCATAACTTGTCGCTCCTGCAATTCCCGCTATAACTATGCACCCAATTATCTAAGCTACGATTTCGATACGTTGCTATTTAAAGAATTTCGAAGACAGTATCTTCTAAATAAGGTCCTAAATAATAATGCGTACCTAAGCTACCTTTTTCTCAAGGAAGGTTCCGTTTCATTACCAGAAAGACAGGATGTCATCCATTTTAGGAGATTTATTTTGTCTCACATTAATTCTGGAAGATTGTTAGATGTGGGTTGCGGATTATTGGAAATTCCAGGATACCTAGATTTTGAAGATAAGAGCAAATTTGAATTTTTTGGAATTGATCCTATAGAGGATCGATCTTTTAGAGGCATAAGGATTGTCGGTTGTAGTGAATTTATGCCTTTTGAAGGCAAACAGTTTGATGCTTTGATATTCGCTACTAGCCTGGACCATGTATGTTCTTTAGAATATACGATAAGAGAATCTTACAGAATTTTGGTGGAGGGTGGCAAGGTGATAATATGGATGAGTGATCATCGTCACTCCTTTCGTAGCAAGGGTCGTTCTTGGTTGCGATCGAAAATAATGAACCTAAGAGAAGGTTACAGGGCGGATAAATTTGTTACTTATCCGAACTGGATTGTATTGTATCGACCTCATGGTGCGGTCGATCCATTCCACGCCTTCCTGGAAACTCCCCAAGATGTAATTTCTTTAATGAGAAATAAATTTAGGCTCATGGACAGTGTTTACAATAATAAGGATGAAGTATTTCTTTGTTTTTCAAAAATGAGGTCGAATGGAAATTAAAAGGTTCTTATCTCAATTTAAATGGGTCTTAGCTATTCTGGAAGTCCTCTTGATTATCCCATGCTTCGTCATTTCCTACCTTTCGAGGTATTCCAATCGAAAGATAGATGTCGGTCTTGGACCGGAGCCATTGATCAGCAATGTATACCATAAAAAAGCTTTGATTCAGAATGGATATAGCGCAGAGACTTTTGTTTCCGAGGTTTATTTCATCACGGACGAGTTTGACATCAACTTGTGCAGGTGGCGTTCCAATCTACTGACAGCCGTCCTTATACCGTTTTACCTTTTCTTACGATGCTTATTCAGATACAGGAGTCTTTTTATTCATTTTCACGGGGGACCCCTTTGGACCACAAGAATATTGGATCGTTTTGAACCTCATTTCTATAGGATGGCTAATATCAGAGTGGTTGTCATGCCGTACGGGAGTGACGTACAAGTTCTGACGAGATCCAAGAATTTGTATTTCAAACATACCGTTTCTATAGATTATCCCAATTTCCGCAACTATCGAAGACGTGTAAGTAATAGTGTTGATAGATGGACCCGACATGCTGATTGGGTGATTTCCGGATGTGAGTGGGTCGATTATATGTATCATTGGGATACTCTTATGTTGGCTCACTTTTCTATTGATTTAGATAGATGGAATCCAACGAAACAAGAGCCTGGGGTGGATAAAACGGGCAAGTTAAGAATACTTCATGCCCCCAATCACGACGCTATTAAGGGGACAAAAGCTTTGGTGGATGCCGTTGAAACAGTCAAGAAGGAGGGGCTCAACATTGAACTTGTTTTGATGAGAGGTGTTTCGAACTCTGAAATCCAGAAAGCCATCGAAAGCGTTGATTTGGTTGCGGACCAATTTGTCATCGGGTGGTATGCCATGTTCGCTATGGAAGCCATGGCAATGAAAAAGCCAGTCCTCTGTTATCTCAGAGAAGATCTAATTGACCTATATGTTAAGGCCGGGCTGGTTAGGCGTGAAGAGATTCCCGTGATCAACACGAATCTGTTAGAGATTGAAGAAAAGATCAGATGGGCTTTCTCACACCGAGAGGAATTGATAAAGATAGGAGAAAGGAGCCGAGAATTTGTGAGGGACCATCATTCGACAGAAAGAATCGGGGAGGTTTTTAAAAATATTTTGACTTCCCTTAGGCTCTGATCATTATGAATGACGATCATAGATTGAAACCGACCATCCATCACCTCATCCGAGACATCGCTGTCTATGGCACTGGAGATCTGATTCTAAGAGCCGCTGCCTTTTTCACTATTCCAATTTATACCCGCATTTTCGCCCCCGAGGAATATGGTATTTGGAGCCTCGTAACTACGATCATAGGGTTGTTGAACATCGTTTTAAGCCTGGGTGGCGACACAACTTATGCCCGTTTCTTTTTTGATGCTAGGACTGATAGGGAAAAGGGCCTCATCACATCAACCTGGTTTAGTTTTTTGTTTTTATGGAGCTTAACCCTCGTCAGTTTATGGCTTCTGATGCCCCGATACCTTTCCCAATGGGCTCTTGGAACGGACCGGTATGGGATTCTGTTCGTGTTGGCCTTACTTGCCACTCCGCTAAGTCTTATGAATAACATGTGTAGTCAAGTACTGCGCAATCAGTTCAGGGCAAAGTTTTTTTCTGCCCTAAACATTATTTCAACGATATTGAGCATTGGACTTGGCTTATATGGCGCAATGGTTATGGATTTAGGTCTCACCGGAGTTGTGGGGGGTGCCTTCATGGCGGCCTGCCTCATGTTTCCCATACGTCTATGGACCATTCGATCTCTATTGGGTCCGTTTTTTTCACTCCCTTTACTGAAGAGGCTATTGATGTTTGCTTTGCCGTTAGTCCCGATGGCTTTGGCCTATTGGGTTTTCGGTCTGTCAGACCGGGTCGTCGTTGGGAAGCTTTCAACGCTTGATCAAGTCGGATTATATGGAATTGCATTTACTTTGACGGGATTGCTCAGCGTCATCAACGCGTCATTCGGACAAGCTTGGGCGCCTATGGCACTGAAAATCTACGAAGAAGAAAGAGAGCGGGCCCCCATCTTTTTCGGCCGAGTCATGACGTATCTCCTCGTTAGTTTTGGACTACTTAGTGTTCTGATAACGACCTTTGCAAAGGAATTGTTGGCTGTTTTATCTACTTCTGCCTACTATCCAGCAGCGTTAGCGGTTGGCCCTTTGGCATTGGCGATGACAGCTTCAGCCTCGACTCACGTGACAGCTCTCAGCATATCACTTACGATGAGGACGAAATATTTCGCTTTCTATTCATGGTTGGCGGCACTCCTGAACCTCGGGTTGAATATCTTGTTTGTTCCGAGGTGGGGAATGGTTGCTGCAAGCTGGACAACAGCTGCTTCCTACCTGTTTCTCACTGTCTCATACTCGATAACCTCCCAGCGGTTGTGGGCAGTGAAGTATGAAACATCGCGTATATTCAGGGTGGCCACACTGACTCTTCTTTTCACCGTAGGGGTAGCTTTTTTTCCGGAAATGCCACTTTGGTTGGGTGTGATATTCAAAAGCGGCTATTGTTTTTGCTTCGCTGGCCTTCTGTTTGCTCTCCGAGTGGTGGACATACGAGAATGGGCAATCTTACTGACCTCCATGGTGGGCCGTAAGGCTTTGGTGACCGAAGCAATCAAATAGGGGTGTCCCAACAGAGAAGGCAAAGATGATGATATCTCAAAAGATGATTGTTCCGCTTAATGTCGGAGAGGCCATCCCTGATTCTCGGAAGTGAATGGAGCGGGTGTGAATGATGAGAAAATGTCTTATCACAGGAGCTACTGGATTAATAGGAAGACATGTGGTTGCCCTTCTTAGGAAAAGTTGGGGGTTATATGCCCTTGTTAGGGAGCCGAGGGATGGAGCACCGGAAGGGATTCATTACATCCGATGCGATCTCGGCAATGAGTGGAGCATTGAAGAGTTTCCAGAATCAGTCGATGCAGTGATTCACCTTGCCCAATCCGAACATTTTAGGGAATTTCCTACACAAGCCGAGCGTATTTTCAACGTGAATACTATTAGCACGCTTCGTCTGTTAGAATACGCACGAAGGGCAAAAGCAAAGATCTTTGTCCTGGCCTCTTCTGGCGGTATCTACGGGCATGGGGACGAGGGTTTCAGGGAGGATCAAGCCATTACAGCAAAAGGCGACCTTGGATTTTATCTTGGGACAAAACTCTGTGCAGAAGTCCTGGCGGAGAACTATACACCTTTTATAAATATTATCATACTCCGTTTTTTCTTCGTCTATGGACCAGGGCAACGCACTATGATGTTGATCCCAAGACTTGTTCAAACAGTCAAAGAAGGACGACCTATTATTCTTCACGGCAAGGAAGGATTAAAAATAAACCCGGCGTTTTTGACAGATGCCGCCTCCGCGGTCTGCCATTCACTTGAATTGAAAGAAAGCCAGAAGATCAATATTGGGGGACCAGAAGTTCTTAACCTCAAACAGATCAGCCAAGAGATTGGAAATGTCCTCCACAAAGATCCGGTTTTTGAAGTCAATGAGCATATCCAGCCTCAGCATCTTGTGGGAGACATTAAAAAGATGGTCCATTTCCTCGGTGACCCCTTAGTCAAATTTAAAGAGGGCATTGCAAGATACATTGAAGAAGAATATGAAAAATAGTGTGATGGAAACCTTTAAAGAAAAGTGGGAACATAATAAGCAACTTGCATTTGAGGAGACCTTGAAGGAAGGTTCTGAGATCTTTTCGTGGATATTGGGGAGAAATGGATTTGCAAGCGCAAATGAATTGAAGAAATACTTAAGAGATAAAAAGCGTCTATTGGATGCAGGTTGTGGAAATGGGAGAGTGACCGCTCTTCTGAGACGTTATTCACCTAAGACCACAGAGGTTGTTGGAATCGATCTCGTCTCTTCCGAGATCGCAAAAGAAAACCTTGAAACTCATCAGCTCTTCTACAACATGTTCTTTTTATGTAGGGATCTGCTTGGGAATCTTGAAGACCTTGGAAAATTTGACTTCATCTACTGCCAAGAAGTCCTTCATCACCTTTCTGACCCGTCCCGGGGATTTCAGAATTTATGTAAGCTTCTCTCCCCAGGTGGAGAGATCGCCACCTATGTTTATAAGAAGAAAGCACCTGTGAGGGAATTTGTGGACGATTATGTACGGGAAAAGATCTCGTGCCTGCCCTATGAGGAGGCCCTTCAGGTTTGTAAGCAGATTACGGATTTAGGAAGAGTACTTTCTCAAACTGAAATTTCAATCCATGTACCTAAGGTGGAGGTATTGGGGATCGAGGAAGGGGAGTATGATTTGCAACGATTTGTCTATCATTTCTTTATGAAGTGCTTCTGGAATTCAAATCTCACATTTCAAGAAAACGCAGTCATCAATTATGACTGGTATCATCCTCAGATTGCAACGAGACATACGATAGAGGAATTGAAGGAATGGTTTATGCGAGAGGATCTCAGTATCCTCCACGAGCATGTCGATTTTTACGGAATAACGGTAAGAGGAAAAAGGAGATGAGAGTCCTTCATCTTCCCACATTGGTCGGAGGAATGGCCTGGGGATTGGCACAGGGTGAAAAACGATTAGGCCTGGATGCCAGCGTCTTGACCGCTGCTGCAAGCTGGCTGGGTTACCCATATGATATTTCTCTTCACTGGGAAAAGAAGAGGGCTGCTACAGTAATTTTCAGCAGCATAAAAGCTTTTTTGACATATAGAAACCATTTTGACGTCTTCCATTTTAATTTCGGTTCTACCTTGGTCGACTTTCGAAACTATGGAATTCATTATTGGGACCTGCCTTTTTATCCAACAAATAAAAAGATCGTTTTTACCTTCAATGGGTGCGATGCAAGGCAGAAGAAGAGGACTATAGAGAGGGTGAACATTTCATCCTGTCATGAGAGGGAATGTTACGGTGGCATCTGCAATAGCGGTAGGAAGGACAAAATACGGGAGAAGAGAATAGGTATTGCCTCTAAATACGCCCATCATCTGTTTGCCGTCAATCCCGATCTGCTTTATTTCCTCCCCGAAAACCTCTCTTCCTTTCTCCCCTACAGTCTTGGGAACTGGTACGAGATTCAACCCATTCCATATAAGATCGGGCGTATAATAAAGATCGTTCATTCCACCACAGACCGTGCTGCAAAGGGGTCAAATTATATCATCCAGATACTGGAGAATTTGAAAAAAAGATATCCCATAGAGATCGTTTTGGTAGAAAAATTGCCGAATCAAAAAGCTATTGAAATCTATAAGGACGCCGATTTAGTGATCGACCAGATATTGGCGGGGTGGTATGGAGGGTTTGCGGTAGAATGTATGAGGATGGGGAAACCTGTGGCGGTTTTTATCAGGGAGGAAGACCTCAAATTTATCCCAAAGGAGATGGCTAATGATCTGAAAGAGGCAATAATTAACGTAAATCCATTTAATATTGAAAAGGTATTGGAAGAGTATTTGCAAAATTCCCATTTTCTTAATCAAAAAAGTAACGCAGGACTTGAATATGTTCATAAATGGCATGATCCAGTCTATGTGGCTGGAATCACAAAATCCATTTATGAAAGTTAGAGGATGGTATCACAAAAGGCGAATATGTGCGGCATTACAGGAGCCTACAGCTTTAAGGGAAGTATTAATCCAGATTGTATAAAAAGGATGACGGACTCCCTTCGACATCGAGGGCCTGATGATGAAGGATTCTTGGCAGTGGATTCAACATCAGGTAAAGTGGTCAGTCTCACCGGGATTGATAGTAAAACATACGGACCAAGGATTGAGGAATTTAACAGATCCGCTAACCTATTCCTTGGCCATAGGCGATTATCTGTCATCGACCTTTCGCCTTTAGGACATCAACCGATGAGTAATGAGGACGGAACGTTATGGATCGTTCATAATGGAGAGGTCTATAACTTTATAGAAATAAGAAATAAATTAGAATCTTTTGGACACCACTTTAAGTCTCGAACAGACACAGAGGTTATTCTGCATGCTTATGAAGAGTGGGGAACGGATTGCTTAAAATATTTTAACGGGATGTGGGCTTTTGCAATTTTAGATCTCAAAAGGAAGAGGATGTTCTGTTCAAGAGATAGGGCAGGGGTCAAACCCTTCTATTATCTATATGACGGAAAAAGATTCTGTTTCGCCTCTGAAATAAAGGCGTTATTACAAATCGATGATTTTTGTGCAGAGGCAAATGAACGGATCATTGCTGATTACCTTTTATCGGGTCTTCTCGATCATACTCACGAAACGTTTTTTAAGAATAACCACCAATTGAGACCAGGAGAATACCTAATCGCAGAATCTAATGGATTGACGATTAAATCCTATTGGGACATTGAGATCAAAGAAATCCACTATCCTCGAAAAGAGGATTATGCAGAGCGTTTTTATGAACTCCTTGCGGATTCAATTCGACTCCGATTACGCACGGATGTTCCCATAGGGACCTGTTTAAGTGGAGGCTTGGACTCTTCCTCTATTGTATGCCTGGCAAACAAGTTGATGTTCGAGGGGAATCACATCGACCATCGGTGGGTAGGGGAAAGACAAAAAACCTTTTCATCCTGTTTTGAGGATACGATTTATGATGAGCGAAGATTCATTGAATCGGTCATCCAACATACGAAGGCGGAGAAAAATTATGTCTTTCCAAGCGCGGATGCCTTCTTTGAGGAGATGCCTCAACTTCTTTGGCATCAGGAAGAACCCTTTGGCTCCACAAGTATCTATGCCCAATGGAACGTGATGAGGCTTGCAAAAGAACGAGGCGTCACGGTCCTTTTAGATGGTCAGGGAGGGGATGAATTGTTGGCAGGCTATCTCCCATCCTTCTATGCTCTTTTTAAACAAACAATAAGGCAAGTAGCTATAGCCTCCCTCATAAAAGAAGTAAAGGGTTTCTTAAAACATCAGGATTGGAGGATCGATCAATTTATTCCGAGAGTTATGGCTGCTCTGGTTCCAGATGTCTTCAAACCCTTGTTTCAACACTCGAACCCATATGGATTTCGGTGGGTCAAGGAAAGGTTTAAAAAGAAATATCATCGGAATTTTTCAAAGCCCAATAGATTTGAAAACGAATTAAATAATTATCTCTATCATATTTTTAAATCTGCGGTCCTCCCCGGTCTTCTCCATTATGAGGATCGCAATTCAATGGCTTACTCCATCGAAACCCGGCTGCCTTTTCTTGATTATCGTCTGGTTGAATTTGTGTTTGGCCTTCCTATGGAATTTAAAATTAGGGAGGGAGTAACCAAAACCATTTTGAGGAAGGCAATGGAGGGCGTCTTACCAGAGGAAGTCAGGAACCGCATGGACAAGATGGGATTTGTCACCCCGGAGGCTGATTGGTTCAAGACAAAATTAAGAGACCCTATCCGTGAAATATTTAACTCAAAAAGTTTTTCTGAAAGAGGCATTTTTAACATTGCCCATGTCCATAAAACATTTCAAGATCATTGCAATGGAAAAGTGGACAACCATTCGATGATTTGGCGATGTGTGAACCTGGAGCTTTGGCTGAGAACGTTTATCGATAAAAATCCATCATCACCAGATTGGAAAAATAGTGGAAATTAAAAGTGAAATGAGCCTTCGGAAATCCTTCTTAAATCGTTCTTATATTCTGCCGCTCTGCTTTCTGGTTCTAATCAGCGCAGGTTTATATCTGAACTCTCTCGATAACCTCTTTACGAATTGGGATGATAGCATGATCTATTCTAATTCCGAAGTCCGAAGTCTCAGTTGGGAGAATGTACGCACCATATTCACTCTTAAAAAAGGAGGGACCTACCAACCCATTCGGGTGCTGAGTTATGCCATTGATTACCACTTCTGGAAACTCAATCCGTTAGGTTATCACATTACGAATATCCTCTTTTACATCTTTACCTGCATCATGGTCTATTTTACTCTCTTCCACCTTTCTAACCACTTAAGGGAAAAAGCATCTCCTGATTCCCATGGAAGGGTCGCCATTTTTGGAGCCCTCTTTTTTGCCGCCCATCCTGTGCACGTCGAAGCTGTAACTTGGCTTGCGGCCAGAAAAGAGGTGCTCCAGGGGTTCTTCTTCTTCCTTGCCTTCTTTCTTTACATGAAAGCAAGTGAAGAGGCGAAAAGGAAAACCTTTTACTTAAGTCTCGTAATCGTCTTCGTTGTTTTTGCAATTCTCTCAAAACCCTCCGCAGTGGTATTTCCCGCCGTGATCATTGTCTATGAGATGGCAAAGCGAAGAGAGGGTCTCATCAACCTTTTAAAACATCACTGGGTTTTCCTTCTCGTCTCCGTTGTCCTATCGGCCCTCTTCACTTTCATTTTATTAAAAGTGATGTTCGAAGCGGGTGGCATTAAACAGTATCCAGGGGACAACATTGCCACCAACTTTCTTGTTTTATTGTATGTTTTTATGCACAATATAATACTTCTTATTTTTACGATCAATTACTCGGCGGCTTATGCATTTACTATAGCGATGCCAGTAGTTTCTCTTAAGAATATTGTTTTGGCCCTGATCACGCTCTCTTTAATTGGAGTCAGTCTTTATTCGCTTCGCAGAACCAAAATAATATTTTTTTCATTTTTCTTCTTTCTAATAACTCTTCTTCCTTACTTGAATATTATTCCCATCAGTACTCTTAAGGCGGACCGATATGTTTTTATCGCCTCTTTTTCTTATGTGTTTTTATTGGGTATACTTTTTGATCGATTGTACGTCTTTAAACAAAAGAAGTTTTCAGAAGAGTTTTTTAAATTGCTTTCAGTTGTACTCTTTATATTTCTGTTAGCATGTTACTCGTTCATGACCATTCGACAAAATAAGGTTTGGGAAAACAGTTATACGTTATGGTCTGATGCAGTTGAAAAACACCCTGAAAGCAACAGAGCGAACGCTTTAATGGGGGTTGTCTATATGGAATTGGGAATGGATGGTGAGGCTGTAAAATATCTTGAACGAGCCATTGCTCTTCTTCCTTACGATTATCAATCGAAGAATAATCTGGGAATTGTTTATGGCAGACTGGGTTATTATGAGAAAGCGGTCAACGAACTTTTGACAGCCATCTGGTTACGACCGGATAACGATTCAATCAGGATTAACCTCTCCGTGCTTTACCAGAGGGAGAAAAAATATGATGAAGCAGAAAAAATCATGAGACACTTGGTCGATAAAAACCCTAATAATTCTGCGAATCTCCGCTTTCGGTTAGCCGGTGTATATAAAGATGCAGGGAAGTATGAATCGGCTCTTTCAGAGCTGATTAAATCCTCAGAGTTAGCCCCGAATATCATCAACCCTTATGAAGAGATGGGAAACATTTATTCAAGCAGGTTGAAGGATCGGGAAAAGGCGATCTATTATTATTCCAGAGGAATTGAGGCGGCGCCGAAGGCAAAATCGAGGGTGGAAGACCTGAGGTGGATGGTTCAGGATCTGCAACGGTAGTAACGCAAAGCGCATAGCGCTGAGCGCATAGCGTATAAACACAATTGGAATAATGGAATAGTGGAATGGTGGGAAAAGAGAATAAAAAAGAAATTCAGGAAGAGATTCAACGCAAAAGAATAGAGAAAGCCCTCGAACAGGGATACAAGAGAAGGAAAGAGGAAAGCCAATCTATTGTAAAAGAATTTAAATTCCTCGAGTTTGATGGGTGGGAAGAAGAACAGTGCGCATAATAAATGCGTTGACATAGTAATATATTTTATACTATAGATAGTAATAATATTTGTAAAGGGCTGAATTTATGAAAGAAAGATTGAGTGTTACGATTGATTCGGATTTGGCCGCAAAGATTAAGAAAATCTCTACAGAAGAAAATATCACTCAAAGCAAAATTATCGGTGAGGCGATAAGGCTCTGGGAAAAAAGAAGAATTGAAAGCTTAATGCGCCGCGGTTACCTGGATTCATCTGACGAGGACCTCTATCTGGCTGAGTTCGATTTGGAGGCCGGAAACGAGGCAGTGGAATGACAAAGGATGTGTTTCCGCGAAGGGGTGACATATGGTTAGTTAATTTCAACCCAGCCAAGGGGAGTGAACAGAAAGGAATGAGACCTGCCTTAATCATCCAGAATGACATCGGGAATGAAGTTTCGCCCGTCACGATTGTTGCTGCGATTTCGAGTGTGACCAAGGCCTATCCCATCAATGTAGAAATCAAACCCGCTGAAAGTGGTCTTACAAAGGATTCCGTCGTTAAGCTGAATCAGATTCGTACGATTGACAAGGAAAGACTGATAAGAAGGCTTGGGAGGCTGGATTCCCAAAAGATGAAAGAGGTGAACTCAGCGCTTATGTTGAGTTTGGGATTACAGGTATTGAAGTAACCCGATTAAAAACCGGAATAATGAAGTATTGGATCATTGGAATCATTGCAAAAGAAAAAGGGGCTTAAATGCTGACATTGATATCGATCATATTCGGATTAATGATAGGTAGTTTTTTAAATGTCTGTATTCACAGGCTTCCAAAAGAAGAGTCCATTGTGAAGCCGGGGTCGCACTGCCCGAAATGCCAGACGCCGATTCGATATTATGATAATATTCCTGTGTTAAGCTATCTCATACTGGGAGGAAAATGCAGATATTGTCAGGTATCTATTTCAATTCAATATCCGATTGTGGAGGCCATCACCGCCTTGAGTTCTTTCTTTTTGTTTATAACATTTGGTGTCTCCCTGAGCTTTATTTACTATTTCTCGTTTGTAGCAGCTCTCATCGCCATCACGGTCATTGATCTGTACCACCAGATCATTCCTGATGTGATCAGCCTCCCGGGCATCGTTATAGGACTTCTGGGGTCTTTGGTTATCCCCCAGATCACCTTTTGGTCATCTTTGATCGGAGTGCTTTCAGGAGGGGGAAGTCTCTTTCTGGTAGCGACGGTCTACCAGTGGCTATTTAAAAGAGAGGGAATGGGGGGCGGAGATGTGAAACTGCTGGCTATGATCGGGGCCTTTCTTGGCTGGAAAGCAGTGATTTTAACCATTCTCCTGAGTTCATTCATAGGGTCGATCATCGGTATCACGGTCATGTTAATCAAAGGGAAAGATTTTAAATACGCCATCCCCTTTGGCCCGTTCCTCGCTCTGGGGGCTGTGATTTCACTTTTTTTTGGGGAGAATTTAATAAGCTGGTATCTTTATATTAACAGGTAAGGTACTAAGAGGTTAAGGTAACGAAGCCCGTTTCGTGAGGCGTCAAGCGGTTACGTAAAAAGAATTGAGAGACGATAGACGTTACCTTTTACTTACGATACGGGCCCTGAACCTATCATGGTACAGGGCGGGCATCGTTACCATTACCTTTACCGTAACCTTTATGCAAAAACCTTCCTGGCTATTTAAACGATTAAATCTCACCCTCAGGACGGAGGTCGTCATTAACATCTCCCTTCTGATGCTGGCTGCTATATTCCTGATCGGATTTACCACCTCAAGAGCCAATGAGAGAAATATCATTCAGGCGAAGATCAGGAATTGCGAAATCATGGTTCAGGATTTTCAAACGATTGTCGACTTCATCCTTCGGGAAAAGGGGGAATTGAGTTTGAATCCTTCCTCCATAAGAAAGGAGATTCAGGATTTTATCCAGATATACGGGAAAGATCGAAGTTTATACCAATTAGTTGTGACCGATCAAGAACGAAAGGTTATTGCCAGCCAGCGTACGGAATGGATCGATAAGAATGATGATCATTCTCTGTTGAAACATTCCATGGAGACAGGGAGCATTCTTACAGAGATTGAAAAAGAGGGGGGTCTTTTGTCATCGGAATACAAGAAGCTGGCGGTGGCTTCACCCTTATGGATACGAGGAAAGATGGTCGGTGGCATCTTGATGGAAGTGTCCACCGGAGATGTGATGAGACGTTTATTAGACTATCAAAAGATGTTTTTAATTTTAATCATCATCGACTCTATCGTCCTGATCGTGTTCGGAAGCTTCTTGCTTTCGAGAGTGCTTGTCAGACCCTTGAAAGATCTGGTCCGATTGACACAGAAAATCAGTGATGGGGATTTCAATCAGACCATTGAGGTGACCTCAACGAATGAGATCGGGCAACTCATTACTTCATTTAACAGGATGATCGAACGTTTAAAAGAAAAACAGGAAAATATCGAAATGCATCTCGAATCTCTCGAGTTAGCCAACGTCAAATTGAAACAGGCCCAGGAGGAGTTAATCAGGACGGAAAAACTGGCATCGATTGGAAGGTTTGCCGCAGGGGTCGCTCACGAGGTCGGAAATCCATTGGGATCCATTCTGGGCTACACCAGCATTCTGGCCCGTGAGGAGGCGACCCGGGAGGAGACCCAGGATTATTTAAAAAGGATTGAGAAGGAAATCGAAAGGATTAATCGGATTGTTAAGGAACTGCTCAATTTTGCAAGGCCCTCCAGATTAGAAATTCAAGAGGTCGAAATCAACAGGGTGATTGAAGATACCCTTTCTCTGCTCTCCTACCAGAAAAGCTTCAAAAATATCGAAACCCGCCTAAATCTTCAACCGGACCTACCCATGATCAAAGCCAATGAATCTCAGCTTTCGCAGGTTTTCATCAATATCGTCCTGAATGCGGTCGATGCCATGCCTGATGGCGGGGTATTAAGTATTGAGACGGAGAATTATGTCGTTGGAAGAAGCGTGACAGGTGATTTAGAACACCCCTATTTTCCAAGGCGAAGGGATGATCCTCTGGAGACCGATTATTTCCACCTGCGAAGCCCAAATCCTTTCTCTGTTCTCTTTACAAAATTTATTAGAGACGATCGATTGATAAAGGTCAAAATATCCGATACAGGAATGGGAATTAAAAAAGAAGATTTGGAAAAGGTCTTTGATCCTTTTTTTACGACGAAAGACCCCGATAAAGGCACGGGTCTGGGATTATCGATCTCACTCCGCATTATTGAATCCTTAGGGGGGGAGGTGAAGGTGAGGAGCGAAGAAAGGAAGGGGTCGGCCTTTGAGATATACTTCCCTGCAGCCCAATAAAAATGGAATAATGGAATAGTGGAATAATGGAAAATTGGGTATGAAAACTGAAAGGAAGAACGTCAACCGGGGCTTCAAGAAACTTCTTGTGTGGCAAGATGCAGTGTCTCTATATGTTCTGGCTTTTGAGATATTCGGAAAATTTCCGTTTGAACTCAAGAAGATTGCAGCAAATAGCATCGATGCTGCTCACAGCATATCAAGAAATATTTGGAAGGTTACTGCCGAAGGAGCTTGAAGGAGTATCTGAACCATCTGAATATTGCCCTTGGTTCATGTGGAGAATTTCACTCCTGTTACGAAAGCTGCATGCAAGCAGGCCAAATATCGAAGGAAGAATATGAAGAATTAGACGAGCTCCATTATAAGGTCGAAAACCAATTGTTGAAATTGATTGAATCACTTCAAAAAAAACAAAAAGATGGCCAATGGAAGGAAAGTTTTCTACCCGAATAAAACAAAGGGACGCTGAAAAAAGATGGAATGGCGGGGTAAGAACGATGGAATAATGGAGCTGTGGAGTAATGAGAAAAGATGGCGAATAGAATGATGAAGTGGTTGGAAATCGGAGTTTTGGGTTCGTTGATTTTACTCAATATTCCAATATTCCAATTTTATTAGTTGTCTTTGGGGTTACCCATTATTCCAGCATTCCAGCATTCCAATATTCCGGCATTCTATAGGAGGGTAAAATGATTCCCAGGCGAATTCTCATCGTGGATGATGAGGAGAGTTTTCGAAATGTATTGACCGTTATTTTAAGAAAAGAGGGATATGAAGTAGAGGGCGCAGTCAATGGAGAAGATGGGTTGAATAAAATCTCCGGTGCGGCGTTTGATCACATCCTTTGCGATATCCGGATGCCGCAGATGGACGGCCTTGAATTCTTACAGGAATCGAAGAAAACGGGGGTTAAGGCTCCGATTATTATGATGTCCGCTTTTGGGACCATTGATACGGCTATCGAAGCCATGAAATCGGGCGCCTATGATTATATCTCAAAACCATTCAAACCAGATGAAATTATTCTAACTCTGAAAAAGGCGGAGGAGAGGGAAAGGCTTAGAAAAGAGAATGAACTTCTCCGAAAAGAGGTTAAGAGGGAATACAGCTTTGAAAATATCGTCAGCAAAAACGATAAAATGAACAAGATATTCGAGATCATCAAGAAGGTGGCGCCTTACAAATCGACCATCCTCATCACAGGAGAAAGCGGAACAGGCAAGGAGTTGGTCGCCAGAGCGATCCACTATAACAGCGACCGGTCAAAAATGTTCTTCGTCCCGGTTAATTGCGGAGCCATCCCAGAGAATCTCCTCGAAAGCGAACTTTTCGGCCATGTGAAAGGCGCGTTTACCGATGCCATCCGAACCAAAAAGGGACTCTTTGAGGAGGCCGACGGAGGAACGATCTTTCTGGACGAGATCGGGGAGTTGCCGCCTCAACTTCAGGTCAAACTCCTGCGGGTGCTTCAGGATGGAGAAATCAGGAGGGTAGGGGAATCGAAATCCATTCAAATTGATGTGAGAATCATTGCGGCAACGGTTAAAGATCTCACGAGAGAAGTCAATGAAGGACGATTCAGAGACGACCTGTTCTACCGTTTAAATGTTCTTCACCTTTCCATCCCGCCGCTTCGCGAAAGAAAAGAAGATATTCCCATTCTCATCCAGCATTTTATCAATAAGCACAACCAGGGTTTGAACAAGAATATAAAAGATATGGACACAAAGGCCCTCGAACTATTGATGAACTATAAATGGTCCGGGAATGTGCGGGAGCTGGAAAATACGATCGAAAGGGCTGTGGTATTGACGGATGGAGAAAGAATTGAATTGGATAATCTCCCTTTCGAGATTCAGAATTTTCAGAACGAAGTTCCAATGGTCTCCATGGCTGAAGAGGAATATTCGGTTAAAAAAGCCTCAAGAATGTTGGAGATAGGGTTAATCCGGAAGGCTTTAAAAAAGACCAAAGGAAACCATACCCATGCAGCAAAGCTGCTTGAAATCAGCCACCGCGCCCTCCTGTATAAGATCAAGGATTATGGAATTGTGGAGAGTTGATTTTTAAGAAAATAAGTCGTTGAAAGGCTACGGTCACGAAGCCCGTTTCGGCACTCGGTTACGGTTACGTGTAAAGACTACCTCTAAAAATGTCCTTCCGGCGAAAGCCGGAATCCAGTCCCGCCTTTAGCGGGATTGATATGACTGGACTCCCGCCTTCGCGGGAGTGACGAATTTTGAATTATTAGAGGTTCCCTAAAAAATTAAACACGACAGACGTAGCCTTTTAAAAACGATACGGGCCTCGTTGCCCTAACCTTTACCCTTTTGTTTTTATTTTGACATTTTACCCATTTTGGAGTATAAAAATCGATAGGAGGAAACGAATGGCAATCCAAATATTTTCCCTCCTTATCATACTGCCTCTCCTTCTTGGAATCTTCTCTTGCGGACGCTCTGATCAGCTAGAGCCTAAATCAAAAACCAATTCGCCGCCTGTAATCAGGTCGGCTACGATTTTACCGGAGAATCCCACGCGGGAAAAAGACCTTGCCGTGACTGTTCAGGGGGAGGACCCGGACCAGGACCCCATCACCTACATCTACCAATGGGTTAAAAACGATGAAGAGATGGTAGGAGAGAAGATGAATATCCTAAGAAGCGGAACTTTTAAAAAAGGGGATATCCTACAAGTTAAGGTGGTGCCCTCCGATGGCAAGGTGGAAGGAAAGCCTTTTTTGTCAAATCCGGTAAAAGTCCTTAATTCTCCACCGATTGTTCAGGAAGTGAGAATCGAACCGAAAGTTGCTTCTGCAAACGAGGATTTAAAGGCGGTCGTCAAAGGGTTTGATCAGGATGGGGATTTTATCTATTACGCCTACAAATGGGAAAAGAGCGGGATGCTCATACCGGAAGAAGGTAAGGAGATATTGGAACAAAATCGATTCAAAAAAGGAGACTCCATTACTGTCATTGTGACTTCGGATGATCGGGATGTAACAGGCGCTCCCAAAAAATCGGATGCAGTCATCATATCCAACAGCCCTCCCATCATTGTTTCATCCCCACCAACTGCTGTAGAGAAATCGACCTATCTCTATCAGGTCAAAGCAAATGACCCTGACAATGATCCCGTGACCTTCGTTTTAAAATCAGGGCCAAAGGGAATGGAGATTGATAAAAATACTGGACTCATCCGCTGGGAGATTCGGAAGGAAGACAAAGGAACCCACCAGATAGAGATTGAAGCTTCTGATAACGAAGGAGCAAGAAGCGCTCAACGATACCTTTTGAATGTTGAATTCAGACCACAATAGTAAACCTGCACTTCTGAATAGGCCTTCAAAAACATGTTATTTTTTTGGTAAATAGAACGCCTCCAATGTTTGATGGTTTTGCCTTATTTTTTCCTTACCATTCCCACAAATTCTTTCACATCGATGATCTTGATTCCATGGAACTGTTTGAGGTTTCTCAGGTGGGGATCTCTGGAGACGATGAAGTCGGCTTTGGCCTCCATGGCACATGCAAGGAATATGTTGTCCGTTGGGTCCTCCTTGATCTTATGAAGGCTGTAGCGGCCTTCGGTGAAAAAAGCCTTCTCAATACCCAAACCGATAAACTCATCGATATCCTCTTTTGAAGGTTTAAACTGTTCCAGGATCCGGGGATAATGCAGCACCCGATAGAGCTCTGCCATAATCTCCTTCGATGTTGCCAGCGTGAACGCCCCATCTGCAATCATTTCCCTGAGCTCTCTGGCCAATTCCCCTCTTGGAAACGCCACACTGACCATCACGCTGGTATCGATGACCGCCTTAAGCACGGGCACGCCCTTTTGCCCTGACCGTTGTAACTGCCTCATCAATCACCTTGTCGATTTCATCCTGGGGATAGTCCTTAACCCCCTTTGCCAGCTTGTCCGTTATGTCTCTGAATCTTTGAGACCAGGACTTTTCGGTTTTCGGTCTCATCACCTTCTCCACTTGATGTTTCACAATAATTCCCTCCAGCATTTTTTTAACGGCCTGTCTTTCCCCTTCGTCCAGAGCAGAGATCATCTCGAACTGTTCTAAAAGCTCTCGGTCCATGAGCCTGTTAGCTGCGATCCCCGTGGTTTTGTCAAAAAACATCTCGTCTATGGAAACTCCAAGAGCCTTGGCCAGTCGAGCGCTTACCTCAAGAGTAGGGGAGGACTTATCCGCTTCATATCGCCTGATTTGAGAGATTGCTACCCCGCTTTGTTTAACCAGTTCTTCCTGTGTTAAGCCTTTTTCTTTTCTGAATCTCGATAGATTCCTTCCAAATGACATCGAAAGTGCCTCCTTTGGTATGCTTGTCTTGGGATCGAATTTCAACACAGGGTTTTGAGAACCCTTCTCAGAGCATGAAGATACCTTTTATGATATTAAACATACCTAATTGAGTATTATAAATATTTTAGGTTTAAAGTCAAGGTTTTTCTCTTGACCGGAGACCCCCCTCAGTTAAGGGTGTCATTCCATAAGTCGATAGGCGGGGCCTGCTGCAGGTCTAACCCCGCCTCCAACATAGTCGGGACAGGCCTCTGGCTCAGGCTCCGCCCCAGAGGGACTCCTGGCCCGGAGGGAAGAGCCTCTGGCTCGGAGAGAATGTCCCGCCTATCGGTACAGTTAAATTTTATCAGGCATGTTGTGACTCCCCTTAACTGAGGGGGTTAAAACCCTCTCTTTAAAATGTTTGACTTTTGTTCTTATTCTATGATTAAATGAGACAAATTTTCACATACGCTCTTTGAAAATCAGGCCCAAAATCGGGAGATTTGAATGAGAAAGGAGTCCGGTGGGGACGAATGAAAATGGGGGTTGAAAATAGCCAATTCTTACATCAGATTCAATCGTCCCGATGGGACTGTTGTTTTATATTTTCTTCCCAGCGATGAATCGCTGGGCTATTGTCATGCAGGCCCCCCTGGGGCATTAGAACAATTAAGTTACCGTCCATGTACATAATACCTGTAAATTTTCATACTTCGAGAGTGACAAACCCATCGTGAAAGTCTTACTATGAAATAAATTCATACCCCATGAGACAATTTTCAGGGTTTTTGGGGGTTTTTAAAAGGAAGGCCCAAGACAATCTATTGATTTGATAGGGTTATTTATATTTTTAAAATGGCATATTATTTGCTGCAAAATAGGGCTAAAATGAATAGAAGGGGTGTAACCTTACTTGAGCTGATCATCGTTATGGTGATCATTGGCATTGGAGCGACATTGCTTGCCCCGGGCATCGGTACTTGGATTCCGATTTATCGCTTAAAGGGGGCAACACGAGATGTGGTTTCGACCTTAAGAACCGCCCAGATGAAGGCAATTTCAATCAATACGGATTATCAGGTAAATTTCTCGAATGCGACGACCTATGTGCTTGAATATAGGAATACACTTGGTGTCTTTGTCACCGAAGGATCACCGCAGACACTCCCTTCGGGAATTCAGTTTACGACCTTTCCAAGGATTTTTCAATTTAATCCTAATTCTACTGCAAGCCTAACAGGAGCTTTAACATTAACCAACACCAAGGGGAGTACAAGAACCATTACTTTAACCACAGCCACTGGACGGATAAGGGTTGATCCGCCCTTATAGGAGCCTATTGAACAAAGGCTAATACACTCTTCGACCGTTCGACAGGCTCAAGGCTCAGAGTGAACGGAGTTTATAAATTGAAATCATTTATTTTTTCCTTTCAGCTGAGCTTGTCAAAGCATGAGCTCTTCCTTCGACTTTACTCAGGACATTCGGAAAATAAACCGTTCGTCCTGAGGCTCTCGAAGGGTGAATGGTACGATCAGAACATGCTTGTTGAGGCATGGAAAGTGGCAGGAGAGAAATGCATTTGAATCAAAAGGGGTTTTCACTTCTCGAAGTTCTCATCGGCCTGGTTATTTTAGCCATTGGCATCCTTGCCATTACCGGAATGCAGATCACTTCGATCCGGGGGACTTCTTTTAGCAACCGTTTATCCCAGGCATCTGTCATTGCACAGGAGGGATTGGAATCTTTAAAAAGTTTGCCCATCAATGATGTCAGATTGAATACGAACGATTACAATGAGCCTGATTCAGGAATTTTTCAAAGAAGATACCGTTCAGATAGAAATCCCGAATTTGTTACTCTGCGATATACAGTTTCCTGGGTAGAGGATGGATCGACCCGTGAAGTCTCTTTCTCAACAGTAAAGTCACGGTAGTATTATGAATAAAAGACTTTTTAAATCCACAGCAGGCGTTACGCTTATTGAACTTCTCATTGCGCTCGTGGTCAGCGCGATTCTTGTTGCAGGAATCTACCGAGTCTTCATTCACCAGCAGAGAACCTATCGCACGCAGGAAGATGTCGCTGACATGCAGCAAAATGTTAGGGTGGCCATAAACCGGATGATCAGAGAAATCCGCATGGCAGGTTTTGGAGGAAAGAACGAAAATACAAATGGCAATAATGACATCATTAATGTTTTCGGAAATGTAAACACTTTTACAAGTATTATCAATCCCGCAAATGATGTGACAGTCGATGGAATCATACACGATCAAATCACTCTGCTGGCGGCTTATGATCAAATTGCAACATTAGAAGAAGATGTCGTAGCCGGAAGTAATTCCTTTAAGGTTAATTTTACGGGAAACACCAGATTCGATCAACCCTGGAGAAAATATGTATGTATCAACGGCCGCAATAGCTACGCGATTATTCCCGCTGGTGGAGACACTTTAACTCTGGAGGGAGGAGGAACCCTTAATGAAAACCATTCTGCCGGGGAGCCTGTATTTTTAGTCAGAGCCATTAGATATGGGTTAAGAATGGATAATGGGACTTCTGTTTTATTTAGAGATCTATACCCTGCGACAGGGGGGAGTCAACGAGTAACTGTCGCTGAGAATATTGAGGCGCTCCAATTTCGATATGTCCTTGCAGATTCATCAGAAGTAGATACACCTGGAGATCCAAGACAGGTTCGGGGAGTAAGGGTTACCCTTACTGCAAGAACCCAGATGAGCGATCCTGAATTAAAGACAGGAGGAGGGTTTCGGAGAAGGACTTTAGTAACCTACATTGATCTGAGAAATCTTAGAGACGAAACTCCATAAAGTCATTAATCAGTCCATAATTATTTGGACACTTCAGATATAATCCCTCCTAACCTCCCTTTGCCAAAGGGAGGAATTCCCCTCTTTGGAAAAGAGGGGGGAGGGGAGATTTTCAGAAGAGTATATCTGCTTAATTATTGACCCCTTAGTATTTAGGGGAAGGAGGGAGAACAGGAATGTTTTTAAAAAAATCGCACCGTTTTTTGGCAGATCAGCAAGGAGCCTCATTTATTATTGCTCTTTTAATATTGTTGGTTCTCACATTGATCGGGATCAACGCTATCAACACCTCTGTTTTTGAAACGAACATAGCCGGAAATGAAAGGCTTTATAATAATGCCTTTTTTGTGGGCGATGCAGGGGTCGATTATTTTTTTGGAACGTGTAAAGCATTCATTCCTATACCACAGACCTCGGGAACCATCCAAAGTAATGTGGTGGGATTAAATTTGGGTGGAAGCCGTTTTAATGTAAACTGGAGAAAGATAAGGGAAGAGACGGGTCCGCCTAAAAAGGTTGAATTTTTAGTGATCTCAGAAGGGGTTGCACCAAACTTTCCGATTGCTGGCAGAGTGACGATAGAGGCTATTATCGAAGGTGTGGACGCAGAACCACTTCCTGAATATCCTGGGGGGTCAACATGAAAAAACAATTATTTTTCTTCTTAATTTTCATTTTTTTAGCTCCGGTCATTACCTACGGACAATCCGACCTCTTTGAGATCAGAACGCCGAATGTAATGATCATCTTCGACACATCCAGTTCAATGAATATGGATGTAAATGGGGTTTTGGTTCCATCGGGAAAGGCCAAAGGAGTGGATGGTGATCCCAACAAAGATTACCAGGGAGGAGGAGATCACCCCAACAGCAAACTCTTCATTGCCAAACAGGCACTCGGAAACGCTCTCAAAGGTCTTGAAAATATAAACCTGGGCTTGGCAACCTACGGACAGAGAAAACAGGAAAAGTGGAGGGGTTATTTTAAAAAATGCAAACCTGCCCAAGTATCAAGAAACTGGTGCGAGAAAAGATATTGGAGATGGAGACAGATCGTCAATGCTGTTGATGGCCCAAGATATGCCAATGATTTTTCCAAAGACAGCTTTAAAGATGCCTGGGGGGTTCCTCGTTCAAATGTAAGCGAAGGATCCCGATTCTTTAGGACGATCAGTCTTTACGATAAACCCGTAAGTTCAATTCCCCCACATAGTAATTTAAAGACAAAATCATATGATTGGTGGTATACGGTCACGGAGATAAAATATAACGCCGAATATAACTGGTATACCTATAAATATGTTTCAGATCCACTGACTTATGACACTTATGAAGAGACAACCAAAACGCTCGACCCCTGCGGCTCTTGTAGTGCGGACAAAGAGAATGATCCGTTTCCAATAATATGGCCTGACGGAGCCAACCCTCAATGGGAAACTTACTTTAAGAATGATAGCAGAGGTGTCGCATATAAGGATGAATATGATAAACCTTTCGGGAACAATCCTGGTAAAAAAAATTGGTGGGATTGCAATGCCAAAACTCAGTCTGCAAAACCAGTATGTTGGGATCCAATTGTACCTGTATATGATTATGGATGGAGAACCTATACAGGGATAAAGTCAAGTGTTTGTGATGATACTAAGGACCAATCTGACGGATGGAGGTATGTAAGTGGTTGTTATGATTCTTCCGAATATTATTATCCAATCGGAACATCGCCTGCCTTATCTTTTCATTCAGTCGATCGGCCGCATACGTGGAGTTATTTTAAGATTACTTTAGGTTCCCCAGACACATGGAAGGAATCAAATCAACAGAATCCTTTCTACCCTGGTCCTGCTGGAGGCCCTGGAGTAAATCCCAATAACTTCCTTTTCATCAACTTCCCGGAGACCGATGATGCATCAAATGATTACAAGGTGAAAAAGGAGATTCTAAAATGGCTCGATTTAATGCCTGTTCAGAATCCAGAACCACCTAATCGATGGCATACAAAGTTGCCCCTAAAAGCAGATAGTATTACGTCAAACACCATCGAATCTCTTTTTACTCCTTTAGCCGATACCCTTGTTCAAGCTAAAAAGTATTTCGAAGATTACATCTTTAAGTATAACGGAGGAGATGACGCAAGCAAATCTAACTGCAGAGGTAATTACGTCATCCTTATGACGGATGGCCTGGAGAGCGCCAGATTTAAAGGGCCAAATGACCCGGATTATGATGCGGCCGCGAATGCGGCCAAAGAGTTGATTGATTTGGTCAAAGATAAAGATGGCAAGTCTTGTGGAGTTAAAACGTTTGTGATTGGATTCGGCGTTGGTTTGGGTGATAAGCCTGAAGTATTAGGAAATATTGCAAATAAAGGAGGCACGGGAAGCGCCTATTTTGCAAAGGATTTGTCACAGTTAACAGAGGCTTTTAAAAAGATTTTCCAACAAATTGGCCCCGGGTATAGCCGATCTAATCCAGTTGTGGCCAGTGCGAGAGACAGGATTTACAGAGGTTATTTTAACCTCCCAGGCTGGGAAGGCCATTTAATTGCTTTCGCTTTGAGTACGGATGGAAGCATAATAGACCAAAATAATGACAAAAAGATCGATGAAAAAGATACACTATGGGATGCGGGGTATTCTAAAGATATTGACAAGAGCGCGAGGGCTACGGTTTACACCTGGGATAAGGACAAGAATCCAAATTTATTTGAATTTAATGAATCGAAAGCAGGGGCACTAAAAGATTTAATCAACTCACCTGAAGAGGACATCAATGAGGATGGGAAGAAAGATATCGAAGATGTTAAAGCCATCATTCGATTCATACTGAATCCCGGGTCAGATGGAGGAAAGTATAAGGGAAGCAGATCCACCACTTGGAGCCTCGGAGATATTTACCATTCAACGCCATTGATTGTGGGGAAACCTCCTTTTAATATTCCAGATGATCTGTTTCCTAAAAAGTACTCACAGTTTAAAGAAGATCAGAAGAACAGACTAACTACAATTTATGTAGGCGTCAATGATGGAATGCTCCATGCCTTTGATGCAAAGGATGGTAAAGAGAAGTTTTCAATCATCCCCAAAAACCTTCTTGGAAAATTAAAAGAAATTAGAAAAGCATATCAATTCTATCTGGACTCAAGTCCGAGGGCTTATGATGTCTACTTTTCAAAGGGAAAAAATAAATGGATGACTGTTCTCCTCAGCGGCCTAAGGGGTGGTGGAAATTATTATTTCGCACTCGATGTTACTGATCCGGATAAACCGGAAGTGCTATGGGAAATGACCGATCCTGGCATAGGATATACCTGGTCCAGACCTGAAGTTGGAAGGGTGAAAATCGGGGGGCAAGAGAAGTTTGTAGCCTTTGTTGGAGGAGGATACTCTGATCCGAAGGAATCGAAGTATGATAATATTGGAAACTCCTTTTATGTCATCGACGTTGAAGACGAAGGGAAGATTCTGAAGAAATTCGATGTCGGAAATAAATCGAATAAAGTCCCTGCCGGCGCCTCTGCTTTCGATAAAGATGGCGATGGTCGAATCGACAGAGTCTATTTTGGGGATATTCAGGGAACCTTATGGAAAATAAAAATCGACGGTGAAGAGGATGTTAATAAGTGGGGGCTGGTAAAACTATTTGAACCTGCCGTAAAAAATGCAATATTCTATCCCCCAGCAGTAACCAAAAATAATCAGGGAAAAGTTTTGGTCTATTTTGGGCAGGGGGATGAGTTAGATCTGTTTGAGAAAACGAGAACATACTTTTTCTATGAAATCTGGGATAAGGGTGATTCAGGAGAAAAGATTTGGGAAAAAGAGTTTACGAACAAAGGTGAAAAGGTATTGGCCAGCCCTGCTGTGGGGAATAATATAGTGTATTTCACCACCTGGCAATATACAGGAATCGAGGCGGATTGTGGGGCAGGTACAGGGAGGTTATACGGATTAACTACTACCAAGGAAGGGATTGAAGGAGGAATGGCAGGATTGTTTTACGATATAAGCGGAACCAAATTAGACAAACCAGTTGAATCCATTGATCTTGGTAAAGGAATTCCGTCTGCTCCAGTAGTCATTCCCGGGAGAGTTTATATCTCTACCAGTCTGAATGCTAATAATATCATAAGCATCCCAATTCCTCCTTGGGGAAGAGGCAAGCTAAAATCCTGGAGAGAGGTTTTTTAAGCTTTTTAGCTTAGAAAAATTTTCATACCCCGTAGAAGCAATTTTTGTGAAGAACCACTCTCATAAGGGGGGTGATATTGAAAATAGCCCAATAAATCAATGGGTTAAAGAAATTTTGCCGAATGGCATAGTATTTGCTATATAAATAATCAAAGAATATAGACCGAAAAAGCCAAACCACGAGCGATTGTGGGGCGGAAAGCCACGGATCCCAGGAATGGCGGGATGGCCGGGTTGCCGAAGTCGAAACTTAGGAAACCGGGTTACCGTGGCTGAAAAGGTAATCCGGTTTTTGCTTTAAGAGAAGGAGTTAAATATGAAGAACCAAAAAGGAGTGACATTGATCGAATTGATTATCGTAATAGTAATCATTGCCATCGGAGCAACTTTGATGGCTCCTGGAATCGGTGCCTGGATGCCTCATTACCGGTTGCGAAGCGCCACAAGGGATATCGCTTCAACAATGAGAATTGCACAGATGAAAGCCATTTCAAACAATCTGACCTATCAGATCGCTTTCGATCCTCCCAACAGAAGTTACATCCTTCAGTATGATACGGGCGGCATCATTGTCAATGATGGAGGTACCCAGGTATTGAACAACGGAGTGCAATTCAATACGACATTTGCAGGAAATATTGCAGCTTTTCGCCCGGACTCAACCGTGACCGGTGGAAATGTGAGTTTGATTAATACGAAAGGCTCTCAGAAGACGATCTGGTTAGCCGGAAGGAGGATCAGGATTGAATAAAAAAGGGTTCACACTTATTGAAGTTCTGGTTGGCCTGGTTATCCTGGCTATTGGCCTTTTAGCCATTGCAGGAATGCAACTCACCTCTGTGAAAGGGAACTTCTTTTCGAGCAATTTGACCCAGGCCTCTGTTCTGGCCCAGGACCGTCTCGAAGTTTTGAGAAGTCTGGCATGGGGTCATGACGATTTAACAGGGGGAACACATAATGAGGGGACGATCCCGAACACGATCTTTACAAGGGAGTATACTGTCGCTGTCATTGTGGGGACAACGATGCTCGATATTACCGTGACCGTGCGATGGAGGGATGATACCGATCATTCCGTATCATTCTCCACGGTCCGATCTCAATAAGGAGGTTGTGCCTTAGACATTTGCCCTTCGACAGGCTCAGGACGAATGGCTAAGCGATTTATTTTAAACATCCCGTAGTCCGTTCGTGGTGAGGCTCTCGAACCATGAACGGAATTACAACCAAGTCTCAAAGGAGAAGAGGATGAACAAAAGAGGACTGACGCTTATCGAACTTCTCGTTGTTCTGGTCATTAGCACTATCCTGATTGCAGGAATCTATCGGACCTTCATCCATCAACAGCATACCTATACGGTCCAGGAACAGGTCGTCGATATGCAGCAGAATGTGAGGATGGCCATCAATCAGATGGTCAGGGAGATCCGGATGGCAGGTCTCGGAGGACGGGATGCAACAAAATGGGGCGCAAGTGGAATGCACGGGGTCTATAAGAATATAGTCACCCCTTCGGACGATGGGCAATCGATAACCATCGTGGGCGCCTTTCAAGAGATGACCTTCCTTACAGCCAATGCTGAAGCAGGAGTGACGATCAAGATCAATGTCAACGATGCTTCGGGTTTTAATACAGGAGGGCTTCAATATCTATGCATGAATGGAACTGAAACCGTCAGGATTAAAAATATTGTAGGCAATGAGATCGAACTCTTCGACCCCCCGACGGAGAACCATTTTGCAAATGAGCCAGTATTTCGAGTAATGGCTATCACTTATTCAATTGGAGATTTTGAAGGAAAACGCTCCCTGATGCGAAATGACAATATAGACCCCGCCCAGCCTTTGGCTGAGAATATCGAACTTCTTCAGTTTACCTATACGCTCGCTGATGGAACAGTCTTCGTGGGCACCGTGCCCGGAAATCGGCGAGACGAGATACGGATGGTTCAGGTGAACATTACGGCGATGACCGATCGAAACGACCCTGAATTAGGAGGGGGAGGAGACGGTTTCAGAAGGAGGACGCTTACCTCCAACATCCAGTTGAGGAATTTATCGTCAATATGAGAAGGAGTTGATATGGAGTCAAAAAGGATAATGGATAATCAAAAAGGAATTGCGCTGGTGATCGCCCTGGTCATGCTGCTGGTATTGACCCTGGTGGGGTTGAGTGCAGTCAGTATGACCAACTTTGAGACGAACATTTCAGGCAACCAGAGGGTTTATAATCTGGCCTTTTATACAGCGGACGGAGGAACCGAAAACTTCCGCGGAAGAGTCTCCGGAGGCGAGTTTATCTATTCCGCAGTCACTACCGGTTCATATCAGGTCACCATTGGGGGAAATGCCTGCAATGTCTCGTATAACAAATGGAATCGGAAAGATGCAGAAGGGGATTTCGTCGTATTTAAGATAAATTCCGAGGGGAGAGCCCCTTTTCCTTCGACAGGAAGGGTGACGATCGAATCGGTTATCGAAGTGCTGACGACCATACAGCCGGGATATAACTAAGGCATACTATGAAGAGGAGGTATGGAGGTATGAAAAAGATGGTACTTATTAAATCAATGATATATGCATGTTTGTATTTTATTTTTGTTGGCGCTGTCTTTGCCCAGGAAGAACTAAAAACACTGTCTGACGACCCTTTTTACCAAGCAAAGCGGCAGACGGAGACAGCCAAATTAAACGCCAGCTTTGACCCGTTAGAGAGGGCAACCCTTCATACAGGGTATGCCGAAGAGAGATTGGCAGAGGTGAAGGCGGTGGTGTCTAAGGGTAGGCATGAGTTTGCAGGTGACCTATTAAAGAATTACGAAACATCTATAAACGGAGCCGTGGATGAAATTAACAGGGCTCAGGCACAGGGAAGAGATGTAAGTGAAGCTCTATCGGCTGTTGAAAGATCCACCACGAAACATACCGAGGTCTTGACCGATTTGCTTGGTAAAGTGCCCGAAGAAGCCAGACCTGCTATCAAACGCGCCATAGAGGTCTCCAAACGCGGAAGGAACACCGCCCTTGATAGGCTGGAAAGGATTCAAAGAGGCGAAATCCCTGCTGGCAAACCAGAAGGAGTTGGACCACCAGGGAAACCCGAAAGGCCAGAAAGGGTGGAGAGGCCGGGGAGATCAGGTATACCAGGAGGTATTGATAGGCCGGGAGGATTTGGTGGTCCTGGCGGTGGAAGACCGGGTGGAGGTCCACCTGGTGGTAGAGGAAGATAGCATAGCAATAACCGCCACAGCACATAACAAATCGCTCAAGGGGATCCGATCTTGCGACCGCACCCCTTAGCTTTTACGAAGGCCCTAAGGAGGAATAAAATGAAAAAGTTTTTCTTAATGATCTTATCACTTGTCTTATTCATTCCATTTCAGGTCTCTGCCCAGGATGACCTCTTCCAAATCAAAACTCCAAATGTGATGATCATCTTCGACACTTCCAACTCGATGGACCAAAAGCCTGATGGATGGTCACAGGGCTCTGGTAATGTGAGGGTTGATAGCGAGGGCAAAATTGTTAGCGCTCCGAATGGGACAGTATATAATTTCGAAGGAGGGGGTAATCATCCGAATAGCAAACTTTATCAAGCAAAGTTGGCCTTAAAGGAGATCATTGATACGGTCGTGAAAGACAGGGTCAATTTAGGTTTTTCCACTTATGCTCAATTGAAAACAGAAAATAGACGTGGTTATTATAAAAGAGACAAGCGTAATTACAAGGCAGATGAGTGGAGGTGGGATAAACTTTACTGGAGATTCAATAATTATAAGCATACCTATACGGCGACGAGTTTTTCATCGAACAGTTTTAAAGATTTTACTGGGTATACCCATACGGGTGTGAGCAAAAATTATACTTTCTCCTATTCCCATACTTTCCATAATTCGAAAAAAAACAATAACAAGAATGAACCCCCACCCCATCCCCCCGGAACTTACACCGCTAATTTAAAATATACTGTTACCAATATTGTCTATAATGCGGAATATAACTGGTATACCTATTCTTACGAATCGGATGCGCACGATCATTATGAGGGGCAAAATCTATCCAAGTTTAAGACCAGCGATGCTCTGATCGATTGCAAATCCGAGTTCCCAAAAGATTGGCCATCAGGAGGTTGGAAGACCTACCACCCAGGAGATAGCGAATATGATGCCAACCCAACAAAATGGGAGTGCAAAGGTCCAACAAAGATAGCTGGTTATGATTACTGGACAGTCCAGTGGACGTGGTTACCATTTAATAACTCTACAAGTTGCCCATCCACCTCTGGTTCAGATAATTTGACAGATCCCGATCCAAATAATCAATACACGAAATGGTATCTGGTGGATCCAAACGACCCTGCCCTCTCATCGACGCATACGGTGAAGGTGACTCAGAAGAATTGTTACGATTGGTCAACCTACTATTATCCTGCGGATGGGTCGACCAATAAACCCCATACCTGGAGCTATTTTAAGATTAGCGGTGGAACCTGGCAAGTAAACAATCAAACCCCCAATTACTACCCTTCAAAGGATGGTTCCGGAAAGTTTAATAACACCCCGGGTGCATTCGATAACCACTTTTTCTTCGTCAACTTCCCTGACGATAAGGACTCAAATTTTAAGGATTCTGACAGAACCGTCAATAAAAATTTGATTAACTCATTCTTAGATTTAAACCCCGTTCAGAGCCCTGAGACCGGAAGATATTGGACAAAATTGCCAATTCATGAGAGTTATGGAAAAAAGGGTTTGACATCAAATACACAGGCCTCCACATCAACTCCACTTGCAGACTCCCTGGCATGGTCTTTTTTATACTTCAATGACTACATCTTTAATTATAACGGGGGCGATTCATCCAGTCAGGAAAAGTTTGGTGAGACACTATGTCGTGGGAATTACGTCATTCTTCTCACCGATGGCCTGGAGAGTTGCAGGCTCAAAGGGGGTCTTCCGGACTACGATGCAGCTCCCCAGGAGGCTGCCAACCTGCTGGGTATTAATGTCAAAACATTTGTCATCGGCTTCGGAGAGGATATCGTCGGGAATCAGGCCCTCAAAAACATCGCAGTGGCTGGCGGAACCGAAAAGGCTTACTTCGCCGCTAATATTAATGAGTTAAAAGCGGCCCTCGCTTCTATTTTTCAAGCCATTACCGGTCAGTATTATGGGAGGTCCAATCCCGTCATCACCCGGGCAAGGGACCGCCTCTACAGAGGCAATTTCGATATTCGGGATGGAGACTATCTGGGCCATCTGATGGCATGGGATGCGGACAAGCAGACCGGCGTTCTTGCCCCTGATTTTGCGTGGGATTCCGGCGAAGAGATCACGAAAGCCGGAAGGGGAGTGGTTTATACCTGGACCGATGAAGGGCTAAACCCCACCAGAAAAGAATTTAAAGTGAGTGAATCCTCCCTTTACCCATTTGTCAACCCGTTGAATGAGGATATCGACGGAGACCTGGATGTTGACAGCGACGATGCTAAAACAGTGATAAATTTTACCCTGCTTCCGGAATATGACAGCGGAAAGTATAAAGGGAAGAGGGCGCTCAATGTGGATATAAAGGGGACGGCTTACCCCTCCTGGAAATTAGGCGACATTTACCACTCCACGCCTGTGGTCATAGGAGAGCCCGCCTTCTTATTCAAAGATAATGATTACACCGCATTCTACAATACGAATAAGAACCGCGAGATGATGATTTATGTGGGCGCCAATGATGGGATGCTCCATGGATTCAAAAATAGCGATGGGAGAGAGCTTTTTTCCATCATTCCTAAAAATCTCCTTGGAAAGTTGAAAGATTTGAGATCGACCCATGATTTCTATGTCGATTCAAGCCCCAAAGCTTATGATGTCTATTTTACGAGCGAATCAAAATGGAAGACCGTTCTCATCTCAGGACAAAGAGGCGGGGGAGCCTACTATTTTGCCGCCGATGTCACCAAGCCGAATGATCCCAAGATCCTCTGGGAATTGACCCACGGCAATATGGGCGATACATGGGCCAAGCCTGATATCGGAAAGATCAAGGACGGAGGGGATACAAAATTTGCGGCCTTCTTGGCAGGCGGTTACTCCACCACAGACAACAAAGGAAACAGCTTCTACATTGTCGATATCGAAACAGGAACAATCCTCAAAAGTTTTACAGTAGGAAACGCTACAAATAAGATCCCTTCAAACGTGACCGCCTATGACGCCGACGAAGACGGATATATTGACTATATCTACTTCGGGGATATCCAGGGGACCCTCTGGAAGGTGGATGTCCGGAGCTCTAATAAAAATGACTGGACTCTCTATGAGTTTTTCAAACCGGTCAACCCGAAATTGAGGCCCATCTTTTACTCCCCGGCGGTAGTGAAAAACAACGAAGGAAAGATCCTTGTCTTCTTCGGGAGCGGCAATGAATTGGGATTGACCACATTGACCACAAATTATTTCTATGAGATTGAAGATGAGGGAGCAACGGGAAAGGAGAGCTGGAGCAAGACCCTGGAGGACGGAGAGAAGGTCCTTGCCTCTCCTGCGGTGCTCAATAATGTCGTCTACTTTACCACATGGGTCTATAAGTCAAGCGGAGAATTCTGTGGCGCAGGCGAGGGAAGACTCTGGGGATTGAAGGTTTCGAAATTAGGTGAAAAGGGCGGAGGCGCCGGTCTGGTCACCCTGGACACGGACACTGGGAAGTGGAAGGCTCCACAGGAGTATATTTCACTTGGAGCAGGGATCCCTTCGGCCCCGGTCGTCACAAACGGAATGGTCTATATCGGCACAAGCTTGAATGCCAACAGGGTCATTCAGGTTCCCATTCCGCCACAGGCTGTGGCAAGGATCAAATCCTGGAGAGAAGTGGTGAGATAAAACAGATTGTGTAAAACGGTAACGGTTAAGATGCCCGTATCGTTAATAAAAGGTTACGTCTGTCGTCTTCTAATTTCTTAGACGTAACCTTAACCGATCACCGAAACGGGCTTCGTAGCCGTAACCTTTTTAAGACTCTTATTTCTGGAGTTGTTGCAGTCTTCTGATTCTCTCCTGAGCCTCAGAAAAAGATTGGTCCAGCTTTAAAGCTTGATTAAAGGTTTCGATGGCCTGAGAAAACATTCCGCTGGCTTCATAGGCGAGCCCTAAGTTGAAGTGAAGCCTCGCCAGTTTTTCTCGGGTCAACCCTTGAATCTGAGAGGCTTCTTTAAAGCATTGAATCGCCTGGGCGCTGTCCCCCTTCTCAAGAAAACAACTTCCAAGCATGAGGTAGCAGTCAAATTTGATCGCAGGATTCGAGGCGGCTAATTCAAACTCTGAGATGGCATAGTCAAAGAGCTCCATCTCCTTATAAGCGATCCCCAGATGATAGTGCATTTCCGAATCCTTGTCAGAGGGGGGAACTTCAGCCCCGCTATAAAGGGGTAAATTCTGAGATTCGAGGACTGAAGAGGGAAAAAGATCGGATTTATCATCGAAGGGTTTTATCTCTTCAGGTGATGGAAAAGCCGCAGGAGAAGGAACCTCAACCGCCGGCATTGTTTTAGGGATATCCTTGGAGATATTTCTGAGGATATCTCTGGATTGCGGCGGTGCATCAGAGCCCCTCAGTGCTTTTTTCGCCTCCGGGTCATCGGGTTTTAACTCCAGGACGCTCAGGTAATAGTTTTTGGCATCTCCCGATAACCCTTCCTTGAGATATAACCCTGCAATTTTATGAAGAGCATCAATGTGTTTTGGATTGATGGCGAGAACTTTTTTATAGATGGAGATTGCTCGCGAATTAAGATCTTCTTCCTCATAAAGCTCTGCCAATGTCAAATATTCTGCGATCGCTTTCTCATTTTCCCCATTCCTATAATAGAGATCGCCCAGTTTTAAATAGAGGCGCGTATCTTTGGGGTCGGCCTCGATCAGTTTAATATATTCCACGATCGCCTTCTTGGGCTGGCCCTTCATGATTAATTTCTGAGCAAGGTCTAAAGTCTTCTCTTTATCGAATGCCAAAAGGGTCCCTCTTCTTTAAAGCATTTATTATCCAGAGCATGAAACGATTCGCATTTTGTAGCGCAAAATTTCAGTCCCGCCAATGGCGGGACGCTACGTCCTCCCTTAGATTCAAATAATACCACGCTCTCCTTAATAATTCAAAACTTAATCAAAGAACCCAAAAAAGTCAAGTTTTTAGAAAATTCCATAGAAGTCTTTGGGTTAATGGTAAGGGCAATGAGGCCTGTTTTAAACGATGAACGATGGACAATGAACCATGAAAAAATAGGCTGATAAACAGTTCATCGTTTAACGTTTAACGTTCATTGTTCCTGACGGGCTTCGTCACCATAACCGTAACCCCAGAACCATATCTATCTTCATTGTTGAGGAGAACCCCAATTAGGGAAAAGTGCCTACAATAATATCGAACATGAGACGAGAAGTAAATGATTCATTTTCGTAAGTCTTCGTAGAAATTTCTTTCCAGGTGGATAAATATTGACCAATTTTCAACCATTCATTATAATAGAGGCAATCGTATTTCGTGAAATTCATGAGACATTCTAATAGATTAAGTGATTAAGATATTTAATGCTTTTGGCACTTATTTTGCTTATTAACTTTCCGATAGGTGACGGACTCGCAAAAAGTAAAAATTTCCTCATCTTGTCATTCCCGCGAAAGCGGGAATCCAGTAAAATAAAGAAGTTCTGGACTCCTGCTGGAGTTTATCCCGATGAAAATCGGGGCAGGAGTGACGGTTTTGTGGGTTTTTACGAGATCATAATAGCTAAAAATATAGCTCATCGGAAAGATTAATCATGGTTAAGAATTTAAAAAAGGTTTTGATTGTTGATGATGAAGAGACATTGACATGGAGCATGTCGAAAAGCCTTTCCAAAGACAGGGATAAATACGAGGTGCTCATTGCCAATAATGGAAAAGAAGCCCTGAACCAATTTAAGAAGAATGATATCGATCTGGTTATTTCTGACATTCGAATGCCCGATGTCAATGGGCTGGATCTGCTGGTGAAAGTGAAGAAAGAATATCCGAAGATCAAGTTCATTATCATGACCGCTTATGGGTCCTCGGATGTTCAGAAAGAGGCGAATCGCCGGGGAGCAATTGTTTATATTGAGAAACCCTTTGAAATAAACGACATCCGGAAGATCATCATCGATCATATCGGAAAAAAGAAGGGGTTTCGGGGCACGGTGGTGGGTCTTCAATTGACCGATGTGATTCAGATGAATTGCCTTAGCCGCTTGACCACTGCATTGACCGTGACCAAAGATGGAGAAAAGGGAACGATCTATTTAAATGAGGGAGAAGTCATTCATGCGGAATGTGGGAGTCAGAAAGGGACGGATGCTTTTTACCATATTCTAAGCTGGCAGGAGGGGGAATTTACTTTTAACATGGGAGTGACGCCTCCGATGCAGACAATCTATCAGAACTGGGAGCATCTGCTCATGGAAGGCATGCGAAGGAATGATGAAAAGATATAAAGAGATTTCTGAAAAAGTCCACAAATCTCTGATTACACGGATCAGGTAAGGATTACACAGAAGAGCGGAAGGTTGTTTTTCAGAGCTCTCTTGTAAAGGAAATCGATGAACATCATCATCACAAGGGAAGATTTGAAAAAGATCACCTTTTTTTTGGACAAGGTGGTTACTTCTTCCCTTGCCCATTCGGTCCTGTTGATCGATCGATCCGGACAGCTGATTGCCCAATACGGAGACAATCTGGAGATTGATGTTCTGTCTCTTTCCGCGCTGACCGCAGCAAACTTCGGAGCTACGGCTGAGATCGCCAAGATTCTTGGTGAAGAGGAATTCACGCTTCTTTTCCATAAAGGGAAGAGCGAAAATGTCTACTTCACCGCCGTTGGCGAACATGTCATTATGGTCACCCTTTTCGACGATAAGACCTCTCTGGGCCTGATCAGGCTGCGAATTAATCAGATTGCCGACGAGCTTTCAAATGCCCTCGTCTCGATCTTTAAGGAGAAAAAGGAAATCCCTATTTTGGAGCCGCAGCAGCTTTTATAGAAGAAGGAGAAACGGTTTCATGCCTTTTATTAACTTCAGTAAAGACGAGATCCAATGCAAAATCGTCTATTACGGCGCCGGATTCTGCGGAAAGACTACGAATCTTCAGTATATTTTTGCGCAGATGGGCGAAGACAGCAAGGGGAAGATGGTTTCCATCGATACACGGGGAGATCGGACCCTCTTTTTCGATTTCCTATCCCTGAATTTAGGAAAGATTAGAGGGTTTGATGTCAGAGTTCAGCTTTATACTGTTCCAGGACAGGTTCATTACGACGCCACCAGAAAATTGGTCCTAAAAGGGGTAGATGGCGTTGTTTTTGTCGCTGATTCGTTAAAGGTTCAGAGGAAGAAAAACATCGAAAGCCTTATCAATCTCGCAAAAAACCTGGCGGAGAAGGGCATCAGCATCCGAACGATTCCATTGGTCATCCAGTATAATAAACGGGACCTGGATGGGACGGATTCTGAGCTCCTTCCGGTTGAGACATTAGATAAAGATCTCAATTCCATGTTAAAAGTCCCATCCTTTTCTGCCAGCGCATTGAAAGGGGCGGGAGTGTTTGAGACCTTAAGGGAAATCAGCAAGTTGGTCGTGAAAGATGTAAGCCGAAAGATTATGCTCGTTGATCAACAAATACGTTGAGCCTAAAGGGGAGATCGATGACAGAAAAAACCATCGCAGAAGAGGATCTAAAAGGATTAGAAAAGGAGATCGATGCCGCTGTTGACAGGCTTTTTATAGAGAAGGGAAGAGAGCCAATGAAGAGCGCTCCAGTCAGCCCTCCGCCTCCCGATGTCTTTCAGGAGAGGAGAGAGGTCGAATGGGAAATGGTTCCGCCTGCTCCTTTGACTCCTTCAGCTTCCAGCCCTCTTGAAAAATTGGAGACACAGCTCCTTTCACTGGAATGGGAGATCACCAAAGAGAATCTCGGAAGGACAGTGGAGGAAGTCCTCGCCCTGTGGAAGGGCTTTAAGGAGTCACCGGACATCTCCAGCGTATTAAATCGAATGGTCAGGGTATTAAATTATATGATCCAGAATGAAGAAGGAATTCAACCCCACCTCATTCGGTTTTTGCTCGATTCAAAGGAAACGCTTAAGCTTTTAATGAGATTGGAGGCAGAAGACAACCTCAACGTTTATAAGAAATTGGCCCATGCCGGCATCGAGGCAAGATTTTCATGCCTGGAAGAGTTCCAGGAGGTCAAATCCAAACCCCCTTCTGTTAAAGTGGAAGCGCCTGAGGGGAAAGCAGAGCCTTCTCTGATGAAACCAGAATTGGTAGAAAAGATCATCCAGAGAATGGAGTCCTTCTCAGAAAGACTGAACGAAATGATAAAAACAATGAATCAGCATCTATCCGCTCACGAAAGGCCGGCAGAAAGCCCTGGACCACGAATCGGGGATGGGAGTCCTTTGAAGACGAGAGTAACCGTCTTCAAAACAGGGGAGAAATTGTTCGGAGTTGAGAGCGATAAGGTCTTTAAACTATTCAAAGTTTCCAGTCCACATACTAAAAAAATGATTCAATCGGGGAATGTCCGACTAAAAGGGCTTGAGGTGAGGATGATCGATTTAGGGAATTTGTTTTCCATCTCCGGAATGGATCAGGAGGAAGAGCGGCAGGTGTTGATCCTTAAAGGGGACGGAGAATATAAAGGTCTGATGATGGATAGGGTTTTGAATCGGCTATACGGTTTTTTGGAGCAGGGAGGGGATTCCAGCGCCCATCTTCTGGGGATGATCCGCTGGACTTATGAAGATCTTCCTATGAAAATTCCCATTTTGGACTTTGAGAAACTTTAAGAGCTGGATCACCGGATAAGTCGGGATCGTTCGATGACAGGAAGTATGGGCCAGGCAGAGAAGAGAGAGAGTGAAGGCGTACGGTTGAATCAGGCATTGGAAAGCAGCACAAATATCACCGAGAGCCTCATTGAAAGCATTGGGAGTGGAATTATTATTACCGAAATGAATGACACGATTACCTATATTAACCAGGCCGGGGAGAAGATATTGGGCTATTCGAAAGGGGAGGTCATCGGAAAACCTTTTGGCCTTTTCGGATTAAATGAGAAGCTGAATGTTTCACACTCCTTTCTTGATCAATCCGATAACCTCGATACGAGAAGAGAAGGCCGGATGAATAGAAAGGAGGGGAACGAAATCCCTGTCGGATTTACGATCAATTACCACCTGAGCTTAAGCGGCGAAGCCATCGGGAAAATTATCATTTTTCGTGATCTGACAAAGGTCTATCGAATTCAGGAAGAGATATTAAAGATGGATCGACTGGTCTCTCTTGGAAAACTGGCTTCCGGTATTGCGCATGAGATCCGCAACCCCCTCGCGGGGATAAAGACCACAGCCCAGGCGCTCGGTGAGGAGATGGGAAAGGAGGATCCGAAAAGGGAATATTTAAATCGCATCACGAAAGAGATCGATCGCTTAAATGAACTTCTCAAGACCTTCTTCTCTTTTGCTAAACCGCAGACGCTTCTTCTCGTTCCCTGTCATATCAAGGAGATCATCAATGCCATTATTCCGTTTCTCATCAAAGAGATTGCCGATAAAGGAATTCGGTTTGTGGAAACCTATCATCCGAAGCTTCCGAGGATAAGGGTTGATAAGATACAGATGCACCAGGCCTTTTTAAATCTCTTTTTGAACGCCATTCAGGCCATGCCTGGCGGAGGTGAGCTTAAAATTGAAGCGAACCCTGTGGTCATCCCTTCGTTGGATGGTTCCATGCAGAATTATGTGAGGGTGGTTGTCTCGGATACAGGAAAAGGCATTCCTCCCCACATTCTTCCAAAGATTTTCGACCCTTTTTTTACGACCAAGCCCAAAGGGATTGGATTAGGTCTTTCCATCACCTATCAAATCATTAAGAAGCACGGAGGCACCATTAAAGTCGATAGCCAATGGGAAAAAGGAACTTCTTTTATCATTAATTTGCCGGAGACATTTGAAAATTTATGAAACCATCCATTCTCATAGTCGATGACGATGAAGTGATGCAAGAGTCACTCTATGATGTTTTAAAGAAGGGAGAATATGAAGTCTATTCAGTGGGTTCCGGGAGCGAAACCCTTTCGGTCATCAAAAAAAATATCATAGATCTCATTCTTCTTGACATGAGGCTGCCCGATTGGGATGGCCTGGAACTTCTTAAAAAGGTTAAAGAATTCGATACTGAAATATTAGTGATTATTATGACTGCCTATTCGGATGTGCAGACCGCAGTTTCAGCAATGAAATCAGGAGCTTACCATTATATCAATAAGCCTTTTGATTTGGAAGAGCTAAAACTTCTGATTGAAAAAGGGTTGGAAAGAAAGAGCCTTATTAATGAAGTGAGAAGACTTCATCGGCAGCAGAATGAAGGAAATCAAAAAAGCCAGATATTTGGCACAACTTCCCAGATTCATTATATTAAAGAGTTGATCGGAATGGTTAGTAAGACGAACAAGACATCTGTCCTGATCCAGGGAGAGAGTGGGACGGGTAAGGAACTGGCCGCCAATGCGATTCATTACAACAGTAAGAGGGCAAATAAACCCCTGATGAAGATTAACTGTAGCGCCATACCGGATTCACTTTTAGAATCAGAGCTTTTCGGTTATGAGAAGGGAGCCTTTACAGACGCCAAAGCGACGAAAAAAGGGCTCTTCGAATTGGCAGATGGAGGAACGGTATTTCTGGATGAAATCGGAGATATGAAGCCCTTTCTTCAATCAAAAATTTTAAGAGTGATTGAAAATCAATCCTTTATGCGAGTGGGGGGAGAAAGGGAAATTAAGGTTGATGTCCGAATTGTTGCGGCAACCAATAAGGACCTGGAATCGCTTGTGAGGGAAGGGCTTTTCCGAAAGGACCTCTATTACCGGCTTAAAGTGATGGTGGTTGAGATGCCTTCCCTTCGCGAGAGGGGAGAGGATATTTTACTTCTTTCCAATTTGTTTATAGAAGAGATCAATCGAGAATACGGGAAAAATATCAATGGGTTAACAGATGATGCCAAAAAGATAATGGTCCAATATCCATGGCCCGGGAATGTGCGGGAATTGAAGAATGTCATCGAGAGAGCCATGATTCTTACCGAACAGCCCTATATCACACCCAAACAACTTCCGTTTGAATTAAGACAGAAAGAAGGATATGACCTTAAGGCTGTAGAATTAAATCCGTTTGAGATTTCTGAAATGATGCCATTAGAAGCATTGGAAAAAATCCACCTTTCAAATGTATTAAAAAAATTGGAATGGAATAAGTCTAAGGCTTCAAAAATACTTGGGATTTCGAGAGCGACCCTGAGGGCAAAAGTTAAGAAATATCATCTGTCGGATAATTAATGTGAAATATTAAATGGTTATTCATTAATGTTAATATAAATTATTAAATATTTAAGGCACCTTATTAAAATTGATGGAGTTAATAAATTTTTCCTTGACTTTTTACAAAATATAATAATAATTTATTAGACAACCTGTCTAAAATTGAACGACTTGAGGTAACTCATATGATTTTGGGAAGAAAAAAGGGAGTCATTGGGTTGGATATAGGGTCCAGTTCGATCAAACTGGTTGAATTGGGGGAGAGTAAAAACACTTACAAATTGGTGAATTTGGGGATCTCTCCATTACCCCCGGAAGCGATCGTGGATGGAGCCTTGATGGACTCGGTAACCATTATCGATGCCATCCGCGAATTGATCAGCAATACAAAGACAAAGACAAAAGATGTGATCACCTCTGTCTCCGGTCATTCGGTGATTGTCAAGAAGATCAGCCTCCCATTGATGTCAGATGCCGAATTGGAAGAATCAATCCAGTGGGAGGCCGAACGGTATATCCCATTCGACATCAACGATGTGAATATCGATTTTCAGATCTTTGGCTCCAGCGCTGAAAACCCGGAGGTCATGGATGTGGTTTTGGTGGCTGCCAAAAAAGACATCATCAATGACTATGTCTCCGTGATCATCGAATCAGGATTAAACCCGGTCACCATCGATGTCGATGCTTTCGCCATCGAGAATATGCTTTCGGTGAATTATGAGATTGGAAAAGATGAAACCGTAGCGATGGCGAATGTCGGGGCCAGCATCACCAACATTAATATCCTGAAGAACAACATGACCGCTTTTACGAGAGATATTTTTAAGGGAGGAAATCAAATTACCGAGGAGATTCAGAGGCAACTCCACATCGATTACGAAGAGGCCGAAAAAATTAAGGTGGGGAGCAAGATCGATGCCGCTGCACAGCCGGTCATTCAGGATGTTTTAAAGTCGGCTTCGGAATCTTTATCCATGGAAATAGGAAACTCCATAGAATTTTTCCAATCGACATCGACTTATGAAAAAATCAGCAAACTTTATTTAAGCGGAGGGGGATCGAAAATTAAAGACTTCGATATCCTCTTGCAGCAGCAGATCGGCATACCCGTTGAAATCGTCAACCCTTTTAAAAAGATCGAGTATAGCGAAAAGCACTTCGATCTCGAATATTTAAGGGAAATCGGCCCGATGATGGCGGTGGGGGTCGGACTCGCCACCCGAAAGGTAGGAGATAGATGATAAAGATCAATCTACTTCTGACGAGAAAAGAAAAGAAGAAGGTCGGAGTCAAGAAGGAGTTTGTGATCCTCATCGTTTCGGTGGGGCTCCTGGCGATCCTGTTGGCCGGCCTTCATTGGAAAATCGGGAAAGAAAAAGAGGATATGGTGACCCAGATCTCAGAGACGAAAAAAGAGATTGCGCGCTATAAGTCTTTGGCGGCTGAAGTGACGAAAGCCAAGGAGGCCCAAAAAACCTTACAGGACAAGTTGAACATCATCAACTCATTAAGGAAGGGTAAAGAAACGTCTGTCCGGGTTCTGGACGGGATCAGTGTCGATAAACCGGAGAAACTCCAGTTGGAACTGATGAAGAAAGAGGGATTGAAACTCGGAATTGAAGGGATCGCTCTGGATGATGAGACCATCGTCCAGTTTATGACCAATCTGAAAAAGTCAAAACTTTTTAAAAATGTTGATCTGGTTGTGAGCGAACAGATTGAGCAGAACAAAATCAAGTTTAAAAAGTTTATTCTTTCATGTGAAATCATCTCGGAGTAAAAGGGGGAGGAGATGGCCATTACGGTAAATACAATTTTAGAGCTCCCGTCATCCAAAAAAATCTTAATTTTGATCGGGATATTATGCGTTATTGCGGGAATGTATTTCTACCTTTTTTTCATTCCGGTGCAGAATGATTTAAAAGTATTAAGGGTGGAATTGGATAAGCTAATCAAGGAATTGAATGAAGGGAAGATGATCACAAGAGATCTGGAAAAATTTAAGGGTCAGATTGAGAAGTTGAATGCGGAATTGACGAATGCGTTGACTCAACTCCCCAATGAGAAGGAGATTCCTGAAATCCTGAAAAGCATCTCACGCCTTGGCAAAGAGTCGAACCTGGAATTCACCCTCTTCAAACCCAAACCTGAAGAGCCTCAGCAGTTTTATGCAAGAGTCCCCATCGATCTGGTGATGGTGGGAAGCTATCATAACACGGGGCTTTTCTTTGATAAGATCGGGAAGCTCCCGAGAATTATAAATGTCGTTGACTTCAATATGTCACGAGCCAAGGAAGTTAAGGGGAGGGAGGCGGATGTTGTCATTCGAACATCCTGCCTCATCACCACCTACCGGTTCTTGGAAAAGAAAGCCGAAGAAAAGAAAGGTGACGGAAAAACTCCGTGAAAAACAGAGACAAAGGAAAAGGGAGACGACGTCGATGTTCCAAAAAAGCAATAAATTTCATTTCGTCTGGGGGATATTGAGCTTACTCTTTTTTGTGGCAAGCTGTGGAGGAGAATCCGTTCCTCCTCCTCAAAAAGGAGCGATTCCAAAGGCCGTGGTTAAAAAAGAGGAGCCGGTTAAGGTGGCAGATCAAAAAGAACCCCTCAAAAAGGAAGAACCGGAATATCAATACACCCCTGCCGGTAAACCGGATCCATTTAAGCCTTTTATTGAATTGACGCCCGTGCGGGAAAGAGTGAGGACCACTCCGCTTACACCTTTGCAGAAATATGATATCAGCCAGCTAAAATTGGTTGCTATCATTTCAACTCCTGATGGGAATGTCGCTTTAGTCGAAGATTCAGCGGGAAGAGGATATTTTATAAAAAGAGGAACCGAAATCGGAAAGAACGAAGGGAAGGTTACAAAAATTTTAAAAGATCGAGTTATCATCGAGGAACTCTATGAGGATGTTTTAGGCAAGGTGAAAAAGAGCGAAATTCCATTATTTCTTCACAAAATCGAAGAAGGGGGAGAATCATGAAAGCTTTTTTGATGGTTAGAGTGGTGTTTATCACCTTAATCTCATTGATCATCAGCGGTTGTGCCACCGGGGGGGATGTGGCAAAGCCTCCGAGCGAGGCTTCGCCTCCTGTTGTCTCGGTGGCGAAGGCCAATCCTTCCATCATCCAAAAGATCGCTTTCACAGAAGAAGAAAAATTTACAAGAATTCATATCGAAGGATCGGAAACCCTTCCGCCCCCTTTGTATAAACTCTCCCATGAACCGTTGAAAATCGTGGTGGATCTTACCCATATCGACCTTAAACAGGTGAGGAGCACTTTGAAGGTGGACAATGGGACAATCTCCGAAGTTTTAACCACTCAATATGACGACAAAGGCCGGATCGAAATCGGCCTCCTTCAGATGACCCCTTTCAACATCTCCAGGGAAGATAAAAACGTCTTCATTGACATTGAAAAAGTAAAGAAGATCATAGAGACAAAGGAAGTCAAAAAAGAGGAAGTGATTGAAAAGGCAAAAGAGGGGGACCTTTCGACCCCTGAGACGAAAAAAGAGGCCGCCGTTTCTTCATCTCCTGCTGTAATGGTTTCAACCCAGGAAAAGACGAACAAGGCAAAAGAGATTATCAATTTTTCCCTGGAAGATAAAAAAGATCACATCGATTTTAATATTTTAGCAGACGGAAAAGTTGAAAATTATAATTTATTTAAACTGGACGGTCCTCCGCGCCTGGTTTTGGACATCTGGGAAGTGGGGACTCAATACCCGAAAAAGTCAATTCGGGTTTCAAATCCGTTCATTAAGGAAGTCCGAATCGGACAACATCAGGACAAATTAAGACTGGTCTTCGACTCATCGAAACCTCAACTCCCAGCCTACCAGATCAATCGAATTGACGATAAACTGGTCGTATCGGTTGGAAATGTACCTCAGCCCTCTGAACCTCAAATCTTGCTGCAGGAGAAGGGGTCTGAAAAGTTAGCCGTTCCTAAATTGCAGTTGGCCTCTTCGACTTCTCCTGCTGTCAAGGAGAAGGTGTCGCCGCCATCCCCGGAAGTATCCTCAAAGCCGGTAAAAGCAAAGATTGCCCTGAAAGAGACCGATTTTAAACAAATAAACGATAAATCACGAATCGTCTTGAGCCTTAGCGGAGATCCACAATTTGAAACCTATCGTGTTTCGGAAAAGGTGATCGCCATTGATATCAAGAACGCTTTTGCCCCGAAACATCTCCAGAGGGGAATGAATACGAGCGAGTTTGATAGCGCTGTCAATCATATTGACATTAAGAACGTAAAGAATGACATCAGGATATTGTTTAAATTGAGGGAAGAGACACCCTATGAAACCACCAAGGAAGGCAATACCCTCTTTTTTGATATTGAAAAGCCGAAGAAGGTTGTGACGAAATTAGAGGCTCCCACGCCTCCTCCCGAACTCCCTAAGGTAACTCCACCACCTCCTCCTAAAGAAGAAGTGAAAGAAGAGGTAAAAGCAGACGTAACGAAAGTGGAGGAGAAACCTGCCGTTGAAGCCAAGAAAGAGGAGATGGCGCCTCCTAAAGTTGAAGAAAAACCCGCTCCTCCGCCTGCGGTTGCAAAACCTGCGGAAGAGGTCGGGCCGGAAAAGATGTATACGGGGAGAAAAGTCTCTCTTGATTTTAAGGATGCAGACATTAAAAATATTTTACGGCTGATTGCAGAGGTGAGCAATTTCAATATCATCACAGCAGATGATGTGTCAGGGAAGATCACGATGAGATTGGTCGATGTGCCCTGGGATCAGGCATTAGATGTGATTCTTCAATCCCGGAATCTCGGAATGGTTCAGGTTGGAAATGTAATAAGGATTGCTCCTATTGAAACCCTGAACAGAGAGAGCCATGCCAAATTGGAGGCGAAACGGGCAAAGGAAAGATTGGAAGACATGGTGACCGAGCTCATTCCGATCAACTATGCCACCGCGAAGGATATCATTCCTCAGATTAAAGGGATTTTAAGCGAACGGGGCGATGTCAAGGTGGACGATCGGACTAACATCCTTATCATTAAGGATATTCCGAAAAACATCCCTGCGGTAAAAAATTTAGTTAAATCGCTTGATACAAAGACCCCTCAAGTCGTGATTGAAGCAAGAATCGTCGAAGCCAATGTTGGGTTCCAGAGAGAGCTGGGCGTATCATGGGGATTTGAAACCTATGCGAAGTCTAAGAAGGATGGAGCTATCTCGAAAGAGATTATCGTCGGGGGCGGCTTATCTACCCCAGGCACAACACCCGGAGCGTCGATCGGGTCAACCCTGGGCTCCACTGCGAGCAAGGTCGTTGATCTTGCTGCGGTTGCCCAAGGAGGTGTCGCCGGCGCCACCGGGCAGGCAGGTGTGATCGAGTTTCTGCTCACATCGATTTACGGGCTGAGGCAGTTGGATGTCGCTATTTCCGCCCACGAAAATAAAGGAGACGCAAAGGTTATCTCCAGTCCCAAGATCGCGACACTTCACAACAAGGAGGCTTCAATCGAGCAGGGCTTGAGAATCCCTTACCGGAAATTGACCACGGAGGGAATCATCACCACCGATTTCATCGACGCAAACCTTAAATTGACGGTGACTCCTCTTGTGACGAATGACGGAAATGTCAAGCTAACAATTAAAGCCAAAAAAGATGCACCGGAGTGGGCCCGAACGGTCGATGGCGTCCCAAGCATTGACAAGAAAGAGGCTATTACTGAGGTGCTCGTCAAAGATAATGGAGTGGTTGTCATTGCCGGAGTTTATTCCATTGAGAAGAGCGAAGGAGAAGAAGGCGTTCCTCTCTTAAGCAAAATTCCTTTGTTAGGCTGGTTATTTAAGAGAGAGGCAAAGGAGGATAGAAGGAGAGATCTGCTGATATTTATTTCACCTAAGGTCGTTAAAGATCAGGTCTGATCGAAGATCAAGCTTTGAAAAAGCCGATTAAACTCTGAATTTGGTCCATTTTGGTTTGGATAAGATATTTCTTTATTCCATTAATCACTTCGATTCCTGTCATTGGCCTGATAAGATTTGCGGTTCCGATTTGGATGGCGGAGGCTCCGGCGAGCATAAATTCGATCGCATCCTCCGCCTTCATAATTCCCCCCATCCCGATGACAGGAATTTTTACCGCCCGGCTAACTTCCCAGACCATCCTCAAGGCAATTGGTTTAATCGCAGGCCCTGAAAGTCCCCCGGTCACATTTCCCAACTCGGGTTTTTTTGTATGGATGTTAATGGCCATTGCCTTGAAAGTATTGATGAGCGAGACCGCATCCGCGCCTCCTTCCTCTGCGCTTCGGGCAATGACCGTAATGTCGGTGACATTTGGCGAAAGCTTAACGATGAGGGGCCGTCTGATGGATTTTTTCACTTCTGACACGAGTCGATACGTCATTTTAGAGTCCGAACCAAAGATGATTCCTCCCTGTTTTACATTGGGGCAGGAGATATTCATTTCAAGCCCTGAAATTCCATCGAGGGAATCCAACCGTCTGGCCAATTCGACATATTCCGCTTGAGTCTTTCCAAAAAAGTTGATGATGAGATTCGTTTTGATCTTTTTTAAATAGGGGAGCTTCTCTTTGATGAAGACCTGAAGCCCTGGGTTTTGAAGGCCAATGGAATTAAGAATCCCGCCATTCGTCTCAAAAATTCTTGGAGGAGGATTTCCCTGCATGGGGTTCAAAGAAATCCCTTTTGGGATAATGGCCCCGAGTTGGCTCAAGTCCATAAAATTTTCAAATTCCTGCCCATATCCGAATGTCCCTGAAGCGACGATCACAGGATTTTTTAATTCCATCTTTCCGATACGGATAGATAACTCAGGATGATGAACAGATTTCATCTTCATTCCAAGATAGATTTCCGAAAAATCTAAAAATCTCTAATCAGAGAGCGAGAAGTAGTTTTAAGAGCTCTCCCAGACGATCTCTGACAACGGGAAGACAGGTCCATCTTTGCAGACCCGTCGATATGCCATTTCGGTGTCCCTCGTCTTGACTACACATCCCCAGCAGGCCCCGAATCCACAGCCCATACGAGCCTCAAGGGAAACCTGAATGATCCATTTCTTCGATTTGAGCGCCTTTGATAGCGACTTAACCATCCCCTCCGGTCCACAAATATAGACATGGTGGGGTCGACCCCTATCAAACCTTTCGATTTCAGATAGAAATAGGTCAACGACGGTCCCTTTTTTGCCCAAACTTCCATCCTCTGTGGCAATAAAAACCTTTCCCTTTGGAAAGTCGTCCTCACATAAGATATCGTCTTTTGTCTTTCCGCCGATAAAAACATATATTTTTTCTGAACACAGCGCCTCTCCAAGGGCAGAGAGAGAGGCCATGCCCACTCCTCCCCCGATTAAAATAGTTGCCGCCGGAGAGGGAAGGGGGGGTAAGATAAACCCATTGCCCAGAGGACCTATCAGATTAACCTTTTGCCCTTCTTTGAAGGTTGACATCTTCTGGGTGCCTTTCCCCACCTTTTTATATAAAATGGAAAGCTGCCCCCTTTTCTCTTTACTGGGATGCAGGGTCGAATAGCTCTTGTAAATGGAAAACGGTCGTCTCAGAAGAGGGTGGTGATTATCGGACGTGCTGATCATGACAAACTGCCCTGGTTTTGCTTCATTGGCAATAGCAGGACAGTCTATTTCAAGCAAGAAATAGATCGATTTAATTTTTCTGTTGTTGAGGACAATCCCGTCAGTTTGGAGAGCCATCTTTTTTCCGAAATAAAAGTTACGTTTATCGTTGTCGAAGCTCGTATCGAGACTCGCTTGTCGAAACTGGAGGCTCGGATTTTATTCGAGTTTCGGGCCTCGTGCTTCTAATTTCGATACGAGCATCGTTACCGTAAACCTCTTTTTTACTTTAACCGATTAACCTTAAATGAAACGGGCCAAGTCATCTCTCCATAAGAAGCGCATCATATTTTCCCTGATAAAAATTCTTTCTTTTTCCTGCTTCCTGATAAGCAAAGGATTGATAGAGTCGGAAAGCTGGAATATTTTGAGGGTTGACCTCAAGATAATATTTCTTCACTCCTTTTTGGCAACAAAAATCAATGTAGAATTCCATTAATCTTTTACCCAGCCCTTTTTTTTGATGCATGGGATCAATGCAGATGTTGAGGAGCTCCGATTCTTCTCCGACATTCCTAAAGCAGATAAAACCGAGAGGGACATCTTCCTCCTCCCTGCATATAAGAAAGCAATGAGAAAAGGGGTGGGCAACCTCCCCAAGCAACATATCCCTCGACCAGGGATTTAATATAGAGGTGGCGGCAATGGGGACGACCTCATCCACATCCTCTATTTCCATCTTTTTAATCCTTAACTTTTCTGATCCCATTTATTTCATTAAAAACAGCGACATTAGTCACAGCAAAGGGTGTCATTCCTGCGAAAGCAGGAATCCAGGAAAACACTGGATTCCGTGTCAAGCACGGAATGACAGACTGAACACGATTTATGTCCTCACCTACAAACCCTCATCACCTTTACTTAGGTTCAATATAACGCAGTAATTCCGACGCCGCTTTTTTAAGCTCCTCATCTTTTGCCTGGTTCAGGATGGTCAGATACGATCGCTTGGCCTCCTCATATTTCCCGTTTTTCCTCTGAAGATTCCCGATTTCGAGATGGGTCAAAAAGAACCACGGCGAGCTTTCCTGAAGATATCTCAGGGCCATTTCAAAACTTTTAAACGCCTTATCGTGCTTTCCCTGCTGGTAAAATATTTCCCCCAAACTAAAGTAAGTTCCGCCCAACCATTCGGGACGGCCCCCCTTGAGGATCATGGAATAATAGTGGATCGATTCTAAAATACTGTTTTGTTTAAAAAATAGTTTCCCCAACTGGAAAGCGGCATGGGTTGCGAGAGGATGATGCGGGAAATCTTCAACGACCTTCTTAAACGCTTTTTCAGCTTCCCAATTTTCCTTTAGCGATAAGTAAATGTTTCCCGTCTGGGTTAAGGCAAAGAGTTTCCAATGAGGATATTTATCTTTCTGAGCAAGAAGCCCGTATGCCTCAAAGGCCTGGTTCCAATTTCCGGATTGACTGAAGCATTCTCCCTTAATGAAGAGGCTTTCCTCAATATTGGGAGAGTTTGGAAACTCAAGCAATAAGATGTCCAAGTTGGTGATGGCCTCTCTGAATTTATTATCATAAAAATAGGCCTTTCCGATACGGTAAAGAGCCTTCTCCCTATAGTTCGTATTCAGGACGTTAAAATAGTAGGGAAGGGAGTCCGTGATTCTGCCCTCTAAAAAGGCTATCTCACCATTGAGCCACTGGAGAACCGCCTTTTCATCATCAAACGCGTTCAATTTTTGGAGCCTCTGAAATACTTTATGGGCTCCCGAAAGGTCGTTCTGTTGCATATGGTTCCAGAAAAGGGAAAGGAAAGCAATCCCCCAGAATGGATTTTCCTTTGATTTTGTAAAAATAAGATTGAGTTCTTTTATCGATGAGGGATGGTCGCTGCTCTGCAGGAATATCTCTCCCAATAAATAATGGGTGAATAGAAGGAGCGGAGAATCTTTGGCCTGGGGTTTAAAGGATTGGAGGGTTTCGATCGCCTCTTTAAAATGACCGATTCGGTAATCACAAAAGGCCATTTTCCACAAGACTTCCGGGATGACGACATCCTCCTTGAAACGTTCATTGAACGTCCCGTAGATATTCTTCGCTTCATCGAACTTCCCTTGCTTCAAATAAGTTTCGCCTAACCAGAGCAAGGCGTATTTAAAAAAAGGGGGAGAAGCAGGTTTAAGATCGGACATCATCGTCTTAAAAAACCCCGCCGCCTCCTCGAAGTGGTTCTGCTTATAAGACAAGATTCCCAGCCAGAAATGAGAGGCTTGAATGAGCTCATTGTTTTTAGAGGCAAGGGATACTTTTTTAAAATGGGAGCCTGCCTGGGAGGTTCGATTCGATCCAACATCAATCAATCCGAGGTAATAATAAACCCGATCCATGCCTTCAAATTTGGGGTATCGATTGAGAATGGAGACGAGATATCTTCTGGCTCCTTCGTTGTTTCCAAATCTGAGTTCAATATCGGCCAACCAGAAAAGGGTGTATTCCGTATAATCAAATGCTTTGTTCTCATTGATGATCTTTAAAAAAATGGATCGGGATTCTTTCAGCTTTTCTTTGAGATAGAGCGTTTTTCCCAGAAGATAACAGATGTCATATAATTTCCCGTGTTCAGGATAATCACGAAGGAATTGTGAAAATTGTTTTTCGGCAATATCATAAAAGCCATCATTGAAGGCACCGGTCCCAACCCAGATCAGCTTTTCATCTTCACCAAGAATCCTTGCGAAGGCATCCTGGCCAGAAAAAAACCCCATCGACCAAAAAACAAAAAGTGTATAAAAAATGATACGTTTGGCCATTTCAGAACGACTTCCTTATTTCTTTGATAAGGTTTATATCTTCAGGAGTATTAATATTGATAAAAGACTCCTTTGTCCGGTCTAAATTGATAAACTCGGGCTCTTCAATGATTTTTATCCTTACCAGGGGGTAGAAATCAAGGATTTTGTATTTCCCCATATCGATAAGTTTTTTTATGGGCGGTATGCAACTTTTTGAGTAGATGGCGTGCAAGGGCTGCAATCCATCATCCGTTCGGGGCACAATCGCATCAAATCCGTCGGCCTGTTTGATGAGATACTGGATCATGGACTCCTTGAGAAAAGGCATATCGCAGGCAACACAAAAAGAGTATGAGTTCGATGCGAAAAAGAGCCCTGTATACAACCCTCCGAGGGCGCCGTGATTGACAATGAGGTCGCTTACTATCTTTGCCTTAAAACTCTCATACGATTCTTTTTGATTGGTGACAATGATAATTTCATTAAATAATTTTTCCAAAATATTATAAATCCTTTGAATGATCGGGATGCCATCGATTTCAATGAAAGCCTTATCTCTGCCCATTCGGGCGCTTTTACCGCCAGACAGGATGATTCCCGTCACACCATATCTTTTTTCCAAAAGGCCACCAATAATGTCTGATAAGATATATTATGTAAACTTTAGCTTTCAGGTCTAAAAAACTTCTTCCAGCCTTCTCCCTCTCTACCCTTTTTTACGCCTATCTCTTCGAATTCCCGGAGTATCTCCTCCTGTCTCTTAGTTAGGTTTTTTGGCGTTTTAACAAATATTTGAACAATAAGGTCGCCCCTGCCATACCCTCTGATTTTTGGAAAACCTTCGGCTTTAATCTTTAAAATCTCTCCGTTTTCCGTTCCCCTGGGGATTGTAAGGTTCTTTTTACCGTTTAAGGTGGGGATTTCGATCTCTGTTCCTAACGCTGCCTTGGAAAAACTGATGGGGACTTGGCAGACGATATCATCGCCATCTCTAACAAAGAATTCATGTGGTTCTACAAAGAGAAAGACGAAAAGGTCTCCAGGGGGACCGCCCCTTTCGCCCTCTTCTCCCTCTCCCCGTATTCTTAATTTTGAGCCTGTATCAACCCCAGGGGGTATCTTGATCTTGATCTTTTTGGTTTTCTTAACCCAGCCAGAGCCGCGGCATTCCTTACAGGGATGAGAGATGTATTTTCCCTCCCCATGGCATTGACCACAGGTGGTGCTGATGGTGAAAAAACCCTGTGAACGGATCGTCTGCCCTGTTCCTTTGCAATTGGGGCATTGAACCGGGGAAGTCCCTGGTTTGGAGCCTGTTCCACCGCAGACTTCACACGCTTCTCTTTTGGGAATTTCGATCTCATCTTCTTTTCCAAAGGCGGCTTCATAGAATGAGATCCGTAAGTCATATCTTAAGTCAGCCCCCTGTCGCGGCCTGGATCTCCCCTGAGACGTTCTCCCAAAACCAAAGAAATCTTCAAAGATATCTCCGAAAGAAGCAAAGATATCCTCGAAGCCTCTGAATCCTGTAAATCCGGTTCCTTTTAATCCCTCTATCCCGTAATGATCGTAGATCTCTCTCTTCTGAGGGTCCCTCAAGACTTCATAGGCTTCCGAGGCTACTTTAAACTTTTCTTCCGCCTCCTTATCTCCTGGATTCCGGTCGGGATGGCACTCCATCGCCACTTTTCGATAAGCTTTTTTGATCTCTTCCTCATTGGCATTTCGCGTGACGCCGAGGATCTTATAATAATCTCTGTTTTCCATGCCGTTTAAGAAGCATCATCCTGGAACTTATTTTTCAACATTCCATTATTCCAATATTCCATTATTCCGGAATAGGGACTTATTTGTCGTAATCCTCGAGGATCTTGCCGGTCCTTCCTCGTTCTACGATCTCATCCATTTTGGGGCCTAAATCGACTCCCATCTCCTTCATCCTTTTTTTTGCCCAGAGACCGACATTTCGGGAGTCCTTATAGAAATCGTCCCCCTTTGGTTTGGAGGTGTCAAGGCCGGCCAGACGGGATCCTTCAGTCTGGTGGACTGAAAAGGAAGATATTAATCTTTTGAGGTCATTGCCGCCACAAAACTTGCACTTGACCTTCCTGATTTCCCTTGAGTTGAGAAATAACTGGCTGAACTCCCTTTCACATTGATTGCATCGATACTCGTAAATAGGCATCCTTATTTTCCCTTGCTTGCCTTTTTCTTTAACCCCTTCTTTTTAGATGGACTCTCATTTTCTGAGGACGATTCAAATTCTTCAATGTCAGCCCTATCTTCTTCCGGAAGAAATATCTTATCACTTGCATCCGGCAATCTGGACAGATGGATTTCATAGTCCTTTTGGATGATGACTCTGTCTTTGATGTTCCTTTCGATATTTCTCTTGTCGAACTTCTTACTCTCGTCTACGTGCATATGAGTCTCCTTTTCGTAGAAAAAGAATTGAACGATTGGCAGCGAATGCACTGAATTCACATCCATTCGTATAATTCGTTTTCATTCGAGTTATTCGTTTAATGCTTCATCATAAGAAATAGCATAATTCCGCATCACCTTCAAGGTGTTTCGTAACTTATTGTTAATTAAAGATAATTTAAGCATCCTGTAGACTGCCCGTTATTTATGAATGGAGAAATGTACAAAATTGTTGACAAATTACAAAAATGTCTATAATAATACGTAAGTTGTTTAACTCATTAAAAACTTTAAGAGAAAAATGGACAATCAAAAAAGAAGAGTAGTCATCACCGGTATGGGAGTCGTCGCCCCCAACGGGATCGGAATAGATAATTTCTGGGATTCCTTAGTCCACGGCCGGTCTGCAGTAAGAAGAATCACCCACTTCGACGCCTCCTCCTACCCCTGTCAAGTCGCCGCCGAAGTCCCCGATTTTGATCCCACGGATTATATGGATCCCAAAACTGCTAAAAGGTTGGACAAATTTGCCCAATTTGCTTTAGTAGCTTCAAAAATGGCTGTCGAAGATTCAAAATTTGATTTAGATTTAATTGATCCCTATAGGATTGGGGTAGCTATTGCAACTGGAATCGGTGGTGGGGAATGCAAAGAAAATCAACACATTATTTTTATGGAGAAAGGAGTCAAGAGAATAAGTCCTTTTACTGCAGTAATGATCTGTACTCATTCAGCTGCTGGTATTATTAGCTGTGAATTGGGAGTAAAAGGCCAAAATATTACAATATCTTCGGGTTGTACATCAGGGCTTGATGCAATCTACTCAGCTTATAATGCGATTCAATTAGGAGATGCTGATATAATGTTTGCTGGTGCCGGTGAAGCTCCCATTACACCTTATATTATTGCAATTTTTTGTGCTGCCGGACTTCTTTCAAGGGATAATGGAGAACCAGAGAGAACGATTAAACCCTACGATTCTCGTGGAGAAGGAACAGTATTAGGGGAAGGAGGGGCCATATTGATATTGGAAGAGCTTCAAAGTGCTCTTAAAAGAAAAGCAAAAATATATGGCGAAATTTTAGGTTATGCTTCGTGCAATGAAGCTTATAATATATTTAGAATAGATCCAAGCGGAGAAGCAACTGCAATGGTAATGAAAAAAGCAATAGAGATCGCTCACCTTAGCATAAAAGACATTGACTATATTAATGCTCATGGGAATGGTTCACCCGAATATGATTTAAATGAGACGGTTGCTATAAAAAAAGTTTTTGGCAAATCGGCAAACTCCATTCCTGTTACTTCAATCAAACCAGTAACTGGGCAATCCTTTTCGGTTACTGGAATTCTCCAAATGATTACATGCCTATCAGTCATTAAACATGGTATTATCCCACCAACTATGAATCATACAATTCCCTCAATAGGTTGTGATCTCGATTATGTGCCCAACCATTTCAGAAAGAAAGAAGTCAATATTGCCTTAATGAATGCTTTAGGATATGGTGGAGGTCATACAGCCCTGATCGCTGGTAGATTTAATTATTGAACTTGGAGAAAGATAAATTGTCCATCCCTACCATAACACTTTTATTTGCATTTTTAGTAAATTTAGGGCTTGGCCTTTTAGTATATATTAAAGCAACTTCTTACAAACGAGTAAATATTATTTTTGCCATCCTTGCCTGGTCTGCAGCCGGTTGGGCTTTTAGCTTTTTTCTGGTCTATCTTTTCACTGATAATCCTTTAAAATTATTTTTTGGAAGAATGGGTTTTGCAACATCGAGTATTATATCCACTGCATTTCTTTTATTTGCAATTATCTTTCCTAGTGAACAAAGAGCAGTTAGCTCATTTAAACTTATTATTTTGAGTTTGCCAGCTTTATTATTTTTGGGTTTATCTTTTACTGATAAGATAGTGTTTTCACTTGGCAGTGGTTTAAAAATGTTTTCCTATGGCCCATTTTATCCATTATTTTCTTTTTATTTAACAGGTTACATAATTTTAGGATTCGTTTTCTTGATAAAAACATATAGGAAGACTTCTGGACAAGAGAGACTCCAAGTTAAATACTGTTTATTGGGGATGTTTTTTACTTCGAGCCTTGGATTATTGAATAATTTATTTCTTCCGATGCTTGGGATTTCTATGCTTAATTGGCTCGGTCCGTCCTTAACAGTAATTATGGTAGGTTTTACAACCTATTCCATTATTAAACATCGTTTGATGGATATTAATATTGTTTTTAAAAAAGGGACGACTTATATTCTTTTGTTGTTGCTTCTGTTTGTCCCCTCCTTTCTTTTAATCCTTCTTGGGCAGAAATTTTTCTATGGAAAAATTAATTATTTATTTACGGTGATGATGTTTTCGGTTCTTTTCCTGGTGGCACTCTTATTTTACAGGATCAAACCAAGGACTGAAAAGGCAGTGGACCAATTCCTTTTCAAAGAACGCTATAATTATCGCGAGACCCTGGGGGAATTGAGCAAGGCCATGGTGAATATCCTCGATCTCCAATCACTTTTGAAGAAAATCATGGAGACCGTGACCCAAACCATGGGAGTGGATAAGGCGTCCCTGTTCTTATTGGATGACGAAAAAGGGGGTTATGATTTATTCGAATCGAAGAATATCAAGATGCCTGCCTCTTCGCCTCTCCTCCGCAAGGAGGCCCCTCTTCCCGGTTATTTACAGAAGATGAGAGAAATTGTTGTAAAAGAAGAATTAGCCAAAGGAACCAATATCCCCGAATTAAAAATGGTCATTGAGCAGATGACTTCGCTGGAAGCGGAGGTCAGCATTCCCCTGCTTTCGAAAGGACAGCTTATCGGCATTATTAATCTCAGCCATAAATTCAATAAAGATGTCTATTATCAAGAGGACATTGAACTCCTCACCACTCTGGCCAATCAGACCGCCATTGCTGTTGAGAATGCAAGGCTCTTTGAAGACCTGAAAAGGTCAAAATCCTATATTCGCAGGGCGGACCGCCTCGCCTCCCTTGGAACCCTGACGGCAGGCCTGGCCCATGAAATTCGCAACCCCCTGGTTGCCATCAAGACGCTCACCCAGTTGTTGCCGGAACGGCTTGAGGATGAGGAATTTCGTAATCATTTTCTAAAAATTGCCGCAGGAGAGGTCGATCGGATCTCACATCTGATCAATGAACTCCTCGATTTTGCCAGGCCTTCGATCCCAAAATTGGAATTTGAAGATGTCAACAGCATTTTGGATGGAATGATCCTTCTGGTGTCGACAGAGAGCAAGAAAAAGAATGTTCATATTGAGAAACAATATGCGACGGATCTTCCTTCCGTTAAGGTTGACCGGGAACAGATCAAGCAGGTTTTTTTAAACATCCTGCTAAACGCCATTGAAGCAACTCCTGAGAATGGGAAAATCACTGTAAAAACCCATTCTTTTTTAAAACCCGGAGGGGAACCCTATCTTCAGGTCGAATTTAAGGATACGGGATGCGGCATCCCTCAAGAATATTTAGAGGAAATTTTCAATCCCTTTTATACAACGAAAACGACGGGAAGCGGCCTGGGACTGTCGATCTCCAACCAGATCGTACGGGACCACAAAGGATATATTGATGTTGAGAGTCAAAAGGACAAAGGGACCTCTTTCTTCATCAATTTGCCCGTGGACCAGGACCATCCAAGAAGAAGACGAGTTGATCTCGAAACTCAGCATACGCCTTTTTTTGAGCCACGATGAACTATCAAGATTTAATTCACTCTCCCATCCTCTCCCCCGGGGTTGCCAAACTGGTTCAGAAATGCGCCCTGAACAACGCCCCTGTTTTTATCCAGGGCGAACAGGGGACGGGAAAAGAGCTGATCGCAAAGATCATCCATCATACAGGGGATTGGAAATCCTCTCTTTTTTACAGGGTGGATTGTCAAATCCTTCATGAGAATACTCTCTTTGACCACCTCTCTCCCCTTTTTGAAAAGATCCTTTTCGGGATGACCCCGGCGACCTTCTTTTTAAACGAGGTGGGACGCCTCGGCCGTAGGGATCAGTTGAAACTCCTGGAACTGGTCGAGGACGGCCTGCTCCAGAACGGAGTGGAGAAAAAAACCGTTAAAAACATCCGCTTCATCTCCTCCTCCTCGGAGAACTTAGAAGAAAAGGTGGCGCAGGGAGCATTTTCAGGGGACCTCTATTTCCGCTTAAGAACCATGGCCATCCATGTCCCGCCGCTGAGGGACCGTCCGAGAGAAATCGGCGCCATCGCTCAATATATTCTCGAAGAGAGTGTCAAGCAGTTGAAGCTTAAAAGAATGGGGATCTCGAATGACGTCCTCAGGTTGTTGGAGAGATACTGGTGGCCCGGGAACCTGAAGGAACTGGAGAGGGTCGTCACCCGTTGCGCCATTTTATCAGAAGGTGAAAAGATTATGGAAAAAGATCTCTCGATCGAGAACGGGATGGATAGAAATTCCTTTTTCTCTTTCGTTGAAAAGGCGGAGACGAGGCCGGCGGCGCCTCCCAAGAACGAACCCTCCCGTAACCATTCCAACGGACTCAATATCCCCGATGCCTCGTATTTTTTCCTTGAATTGGTCCATCGCATCAAAAATCCCCTGGTCTCCATCAAGACCTTCACTCAACTGCTGAGGGATAAATTTAATGATGCGGAATTCAGGGGCTATTTCTACAGGATCGTCACCGAGGATATCGAAAAGATTGACGGCGTGCTCAATGGCCTCCTCAATTACATCCGGATCAATCACCCGGTCGAGAAGAAAGACACCATTCATTTCATCATCGAAGATGTCCTGAAAAAGCATGGGACGCAGATTGAAAACAAGAGGATCAAGCTATTCAGGAAGTTTGAAAAAGACCTTCCTGAAACGATCCTCCATGAAGAGCAGTTGCGATACATTTTGACTTCCCTGATTCAGTATGCCATTCCTGCGATCCCAGCCAGCGGAAGCATCGGTTTTTTAACGAAGTCCCTGGATGACCGCCCGGTTCGCGTGGAAAACGGAGAAGGCCAAACGCCTTCCTCAACAGAGAGGAGATACATCGAAATCATGATGGTTTTCACCGGCTACAAGAAACCCATCGATCCGCTGGATACGTTATTGGGAGCGCCTTTACTACGCGAGGAGGAATTGACCGATCTGGAGATACGGCTCATCAAAGAGATGATCGAGAGGAACCGGGGGATGATGAAATTCGAAGTCAATGAGAAGAAGCTCAGGACCCTGGTTTCCCTGAAATTCCCCGCGGAGAGAAGAAAGGTGATCACTTATCAGGCTACGAATTCATCATAAGGAAGCCAGGAAGGCAGGAAAAATTCAAATTCTAAAACCCAAATTCTTTACCTTTTTTTTATTCATGGTTTCCTGGATTCCTAATAAGGAGTAACATAATAAGGAAGCCAAGAAGGCAGGAAAAATTCAAATTCTAAAACCCAAATTCTTTATTTTTTTTTTCATGGTTTCCTAAATTCCTAATGAAAAAATTCCTAATAAGGAGTGGCGATGGTTGGAAAGGAAGCATTGAAAAGCATTCTGGTTGTCGATGACGAGGTGGGGGCCAGAGAATCCCTAAAAATGATTTTAAAGGGGGAGTACCAGGTCTTTTTGGCGAAAAACGCCGAAGAGGCCTTTCAACAGGTCGATGGCCATATCCCTGACGTAATCCTTCTTGATATCATCCTGCCGGATATGGATGGCCTGAGGATTCTGAAAAAGTTGAAGCAGACCCTTCCCGAACAGATCGTCATCATGATCACTGCCACCAAGACAGTGAAGACAGCCGTGGAAGCGATGAAACTCGGAGCTTATGACTACGTCACCAAGCCCTTCGATGTGGATGAGCTTCGCTTGATCATCAACCGGGCCCTTTCCACAAAGGCGCTGAAGGAGGAAAACCAGCGGCTCTGGATGGAGGTTGACCGGAATTTTGGCTTTGAAAATATCGTGGGAAAGAGCAAGGGAATGAAGGATATTTTTAAAGTGGTGAAGCAGGTGGCCGATACCCGATCCACGGTTCTGATCATGGGAGAGAGCGGAACAGGGAAAGAACTCATCTCACGCGCCATCCACTACCATAGCCCGCGGAAAAATCATCCCTTCGTCACCATCAACTGTGCGGCCATTCCGGAGACCCTGATCGAGAGCGAACTCTTCGGCCATGAAAAGGGGGCCTTCACCAATGCGATCGAGAAAAAATTGGGTCGTTTTGAGGCGGCCCATGAGGGGACTCTCTTTCTTGACGAGATTGGTGAATTGAGCCTGATGACCCAGGCGAAGATCCTCCGGTTTCTCGAAGAGAAGGAACTCAACCGGGTGGGAGGTTCGAAGACGATTAAGGTCGATGTGAGGCTCATTACAGCGACCAATAAAGATTTGCCCCAGCTTGTCAAGACAGGACAGTTTCGAGAGGATCTCTACTACCGGATCAATGTGGTTCCCATCATCCTTCCCCCGTTGCGAGAGCGAAGAGAGGATATCCCCCTATTGATCAGCCATTTTACAAAGAAATTCAGCGAGGAGAACCAAAAACAGTTGAAGGGGGTCAGCAAAGAGGCCTTGGAATTGCTGCTGAACTACGAATGGCCCGGAAATGTCAGGGAACTGGAGAACCTGATCGAACGGGTGATTGCCCTCACCCACAATGAGTATATCCAGCCGGACGAATTGCCCCTTCCCATCATCAATCAATCCAAGGCGAATGGTTTGAAAGAATCGGTCTTAAGCGGCCAGATCTCCTTCTCGAGGGCGGAGGAAGAATTTGAGAAGGAAATCATTCTGGATGCCCTGAGAAAAGCCAATTTTATTCAATCGCACGCCGCAGAGATTTTAGGGATCAGTCGAAGGATTTTGAAATATAAGATGGACAAATTGGGGATCCAGCAGCAGGACCGGATCAAGCAATACTCCTAAATCTTCCACCTGCCAAATATTTAGTTCCTGCGCCGAAAGATACGGTTTTAAGTTCAAGAGGCCCGCCTAAAATGTAAACCCTTGTTCATTTTTGTACGTCCCTTTTAGCCCGATAATGCCAGAATGCCACCCTCATAACTTGTAATAACAATAGCCCTGAAATATCAACAGGTTATTATACTGAAACAATTCAATGATTTTAATTCAAAATGGCAACATTTTTGCTTTAATAGTATGTCTATTCAATCGGATCGAAAGGAAAAAAGAATGGAACCTAAAAAAAGTTTGGCCAATATCCTGATTGTGGATGACGAAATAGGCCCGAGGGAATCCTTAAGAATGATTCTTAAACCCCATTATAACATCTTCATTGCAGAGAACGGGCATTCGGCCATCCAGATGCTCCGGCAGACCGAGATGGATGTTGTCACCCTGGATATTAGAATGCCCGGCATGTCAGGCATTGACACCCTCAAGGAGATCAGGCTTCTCGATCCTGATGTGATGGTCGTCATCATCACGGGCTTTGGGACGCTAAAGAGCGCGATCGAGGCCATCCGATACGGGGTGTTCGATTATATCCCGAAACCTTTTAATGTCCCGGAGATCATGTGCATTATTGAAAAATCGATCCAGCGGAGAAAATTGAACCTGAAAGTCAAGGAGATGCTTCGTCAGCGCTCCGATTCCGGCAATCAAAACGGTCCGATGGATACCGACCTTTTGCTTTCGAAGGAAATGAGCGGTCTTGCCGATTCGGGAAACGGAGAAAGAGGCGCTTCGGAAAATCAGAACTGTCTCGAATTTTCAAAAGTTCTTGCCTTTACGCTTGAGGAGAAAGACCCTTATACGTCGGGACATTCAGAGCGCGTTTGTTACTATTCTGATTTCATCTCAAAAAAATTGTCGCTCAATCCAAAGGACAGGAATGAAATCAGGGTCGCTTCTTACCTCCATGATATCGGAAAAATTGGCATCAGCAACCGTTTTATCAATAAGAAGGGCGCTCTCTCGTCCACCGAATGGGCCATCATCAAACAGCATACCAAAAAGTCACTCGAACTCTTGGTGCCCCTGAACCTTTCACCCCATACCCTTTCCTATGTTCACCACCACCATGAGCGGTACGATGGAACCGGTTATCCGGATGGATTGTCGGAGGACCGGATCCCATTGGGAGCCAGGATTATTGCAATTGCGGATGCTTATGACAGCATGACCTCCGACCGGCCCTACCGCAAACCCCTAACGAATGGGGAGGCAAAAAATGAGCTCTTGAAATTTGCCGGAAAACAGTTTGATCCCCAGTTGGTCACCATTTTTCTGAACATTCTTAGGGAGATGGAAGAGGTCTTTCTGGTCAAGGACCATGTCAGAGTTCCATCCGTTTCCTATTAAATGAAAAGGAACCTTCAATGAACCAGATCATCCGATGCATCACCTGCGATGAAATATTCACAAAAACCCCTTACGACCAGTGGCCTGAGTATGAGTATGTTTCGGTTAACCGTCCTGAGCCCAGCCGGACGATTGAAAAAGATGATTTTCAAGATTTTTTAAAACATCATCGGAACCATCCGATGGAGGACCTGAAGGTTCTGGAGGACTCCTTCGTCAGCGAAAAACCTTATTTCGAGCCGACAAAGGCCTCCTATTTCAAGGCGACAAATGGAAAAGAGATGTTTGTGATCAAGAAATTCAGGAAGAGGATCGATGAACCACTGTCCTATCAATTGATCCGGGGAGACTACTCCTTAAAACTTCTCCGCCTTGAAATCCAGGCCGAAGAGATTGTCAAACAACTTAAAAAAGAACTGAATCCCTCCCCTCTTCCGGAGCCTCAGTTAGAGGCCTTTCTCAAATTGTATCGGCAGGTTCTCAAAACCATCGATATAAATAGCCTGGAGAGGGTTCCCGAAGATTCCCCTCATCCCCTCGAGATCTATTATAAAATGGATGATGTCAGCCTCGCTTACCTGCTAAGAAATTGCAGGACAATATTTAAAGGGCAGGAATATCAAGCCGTCGAGGCGTTTATCCAGCGTCACAGGGAGGATGGGGTTTTATTGTTGAAAGCCGTCTACCAGATTCAAATCTCTGAGTCATCCAAGTCAAAGAAAGGCGCCCTTCCCATCCCTCACGCCATAGAAGGGAAGAAATATGTAGAGAAAACATAAGCCCCTTCTCCCCTGGAGATTCCTGAAAAAGTCCGGCAATCTCTGTTTACACCGATTAGGAACCGATTGCACAGATTAGAAATGCATTGTTAAATAAATAAAAATCTGTGGGATCATTTTTTAAAATCTGTGTAATCAGAGAGCGAAAATCAGTTTTTCAAAGTTTTCCTCTCTTAAAAATTGACAAGGCGCCGGAAGTCTGTTAACTTTTTAATACAAATGCAACAAATCATTAGCCCTGTAGGGCAACCCTATCAGCCAGAGGCTGATCCGCCTCAGGCGGAAAGGGTGCCCTACAGAACATTTAATACATTGACGTCCTGATTCGATATGGAGTGAAGCATGGATTTATTTTTGACAAGCCACGTCCTTTTTAATATCTCGATGGGAATTTATCTTCTCAGCTTCCTGGGCTATCTCCTTTTTACAGCCTCACGGAGCAATCGACTGGGAACGGCTTCTACCTCTCTGCTGGTCATAGGGCTGGTCATTCACTCGGTTGGCCTGGTATTGCGCTGGCTGGAAACCCATCAGACAGGATATGGTTATGTTCCCCTTTCGAATATGTATGAATCTCTTGTCTTTTTCTCCTGGACGATTGTCCTGATCTACCTCATCCTTGAATTCAAATACAAGCAAAAGATCATTGGCGTCTTTGTCACCCCCCTGGCCTTTTTGACAATCGCCATCCTCTCCATCATCCCAAGCGTCAGTCCCAAGATCACCCCGCTGATGCCAGCCCTCCAAAGCAACTGGTTGACCATTCATGTGACGACCTGTTTCTTCGGGTATGCCGCTTTTGCCGTCTCCTTCGGGATCAGCATCCTTTACCTGATTCAAGATCGTAAAGGTGGACCGCAGGAGGGAATGGCAAAATGGCTGCCTGCTCTTCCCATTCTTGATGAGATTAACTACAAATCGATTGTGATCGGATTTCCGATGCTGAGCCTGGGCATCATCACCGGTGCGGCATGGGCGAATTATGCATGGGGAAGTTACTGGAGCTGGGATCCGAAAGAGACGTGGTCTTTGATCACCTGGTTTGTTTATGCGGCCTTCTTACATGCCCGTATCACACGGGACTGGAGGGGGAGAAAAGCAGCCATTCTATCCATCGTCGGGTTTGCGGCTGTCCTGTTTACCTACTTCGGGGTCAACTACCTCCTTTCCGGACTGCACAGCTACGCCTAAATCCTTAGAACAGACGTTTGTCGTTGTCGAAGCTCGTATCGATGCTCGTTTGTCGAAACTGGAGGCTCGGATTATTATCGAGTTTCGAACTTCTTGCGTCTAACTTTGATACGAACATCGTCACCGCTAACCATTAAAAATGCACCGTTTTCATAACTTATAGAGCTCATCGTCGAACATGTGGACCCAGTTCTTTTTCAGAACCTGAATCGCCTCCTCCATCTGATCGACGCCCACGATCAACACCGTCTTTTCACCCCTGCCCAAACAGGTGTAGAGGTAATTGACATTGATTGAAACCTCTTTGAGCGGCTTTAAAACCGCATTGAGACCACCCGGATGGTTGGGGGCTTCCACTGCGAGCACCTCGGTGATCTTAATCGAATAACCATGTGTCCTTAAGACATTGGCCGCCTTTTCAGGGTCGCTGGCGACAAACCGGATGGCGCTGACATCTGAGGCGTCAACCACGCTCACCGCTATGATATTGATCCCATTCTCTCCCAAATAATCGCTCATTTCAGAGAGCTTTCCGGGAACATTCTCAAGGCTTACGGAAATCTGTTTGACAGGCATAGCTTACTCCTTCACTTCAAATATTCGTATCCCAGCATTAAAGCTGATTTGTTCAGCTTGAAGACCGCAGGATTCTTGCCGCCGAAGGTATTTTTCAGAACCCGAATCATTGTTTCCGGAGACACCAGCCCGGATTTTTTGATGAAGGCTCCTACCATGATCACATTGGCGCCCCTATTTTCGGGAAGTTGTTTGGTCAAGTCATTGAGCGGGATCTCGTAGATCTCCAGATCTCCCCGGATGGGCCTGTCTTCGATCAGGCTTGAATTCAAAAAGATGGTCCCTCCGGATTGAACCTGATTCTGAAATCGGATTAAGGAGGGGTTATTCATCAACACCGCATATTCGGGTTCCGAGGCGACCGGAGAGGCAATCTCCTCTGAGGAGACCACCACCGTGCAGTTGGCTGTTCCTCCCCTGACCTCTGCTCCGTAAGAGGGCAAACAGGTCACATTCTTACCTTCGACCATCCCTGCGGTGGCAAGGAGGTATCCCATCATAATGACCCCCTGGCCGCCGAATCCTGAAAAAATAGTCTTAATGAGCATCTTTCTTGTCTCCGGGGGTATCCTTCAGCACTCCGAGCGGGAAATGGCTCGCCATCACTTCATCGATCCATTTCGAGGCTTTTAAAGGATCCATTTTCCAGTTTGTCGGACAGGCGGACAGGACTTCGACAAGCGTGAACCCATATCCCTGTATCTGAAGACGAAATGCCTTTGCAATCGCCTTCTTTGTTTTCAAAATATTGGCAGGGGTATTGACGGCCGTTCTCTCAATATAAGAACTGCCAGGGGCAATGGCAAGCATCTCGCTCAGATTGATAGGAAAACCTTCTACCTTTTCTTTTCTTCCGCGTGGCGAGGTGGTGGTGTTCTGTCCTAATATCGTGGTAGGCGCCATCTGGCCCCCGGTCATCCCGTAGACTCCGTTATTGACGAAGATGGTGGTAATGTTCTCCCCTCTGGCCGCCGCATGAATCGATTCTGCTGTTCCGATGGCGGCCATATCTCCATCTCCCTGGTAGGTGAAGACCACTCTATCCGGAACGGCCCGTTTCAGTCCGGTCGCCACCGCAGCCGCCCTGCCATGGGACGCCTCGCCCATATCGATATCAAAATAGTTGTATGCGAGGACTGCGCACCCAGCCGGAGGGACGCCGATGATCTTCTCCTGAAGGTTCATCTCATCGATCACCTCTCCGATGAGCCGGTGGATGATGCTATGGCCACATCCGGGGCAGTAATGAAAAGGAGTTGTCTTCAGGGACTTCGGTCTGCTGAATATTTTTTTCATCGTAATATCTCAAGCCAAGTGTTTTTTCGATGGATTAGGTCGTCATAAGCTTTTTTTTAAAAGGTAACGGTAAAAAACTAGCGTTTGTGGTTGTCGAGGCTCGTATCGAGTCTCGTATATGGAGGCTTGATGCTCGATCTTCGTTTCCCGAGCTTCTTGCTTCGATACCAGCATCGTCACCGTAAACCCATTTTCTTTTTTTGCTACCCTTACCGATAACCGAAACGGGCTTCATAGCCGTAACCTTGACCGATTGACTTTAAGTTTATCCCAGCCTCTTTTGGTAATACTGACTGGAGATGACCCGTGCAATTTCAAGAGGGGTGAGGATCACTCCTCCCGGCCTGCCATAGAAATGGACTTCTGCGTTTCCCTCGATGCCAAGTTTCACATCCTCCACCATCTGGCCCATATTCATCTCAAAGACAAAAAAATGTTTCACCTTTTTTGAAAAATCCTTGATCGCTTTAAAGGGAAAGGGCCAAAGAGTGATGGGCCGTAGAAGTCCGACCTTGACCCCTTCTTCTCGCAACCGTTTGATCGCCCCCTTGGCAATCCTTGCGGCAATGCCAAAAGCGATGACCATCATTTTTGCGTCGTCAGCAAAGTAGGTCTCCCATTTCACTTCTTCCCGGATGATCTTTTCATATTTCCTCATCAATTTCCAATTATGCTCTTCCTCTTTGATCGGGTCCAAAATGAGGGAACGGATGAACCGGCTTGGCCTTCCCTTGGCGCCAGTAAGCGCCCAGTCCTTAGCAGGCAATTTCTTCAAAGGAATTTCCTGTGGCAGTTCAACCGGCTCCATCATCTGGCCGAGCATGCCATCTCCCAGGATGAGGACAGGGGTGCGGTATTTATCTGCAAGATTAAACCCTTCATAAGTGAGGTCTGCCAGCTCCTGACAGGAGTTGGGGCCGAAGACGATGGTGCGGTAATCGCCATGCCCCCCTCCACGGGTGGCCTGAAAATAGTCGGACTGTGACGGAGCAATATTGCCGAGGCCCGGTCCTCCTCTCGACATATTGACAATCACAGCAGGCAATTCCAGAGCGCAAAGAAAGGAGATCCCTTCCTGTTTCAGGCTGATGCCCGGTCCCGAAGAAGAGGTCATCACCCTTCCCCCGGCCATGCTGGCTCCGATGACCATGTGGATCGATGCGATCTCGCTTTCGGCCTGAATAAAAACCCCTCCTTCCGCTTCCGGAAGTTTTTCCGACATATATTCGGGGATCTCATTCTGGGGCGTGATGGGATATCCGAAATAATAGCGGCACCCGGCACGAATAGCCGCCTCTCCCACCACATGATTTCCACGCATCAATACTTTAGGCACGGTGCACCTCGATGGCGATTTCAGGGCACATGATAGCGCAAAGAGCGCATCCTGTGCATTTTCTGCCTTCTTTCTTGTGCTGGCTTTCCGCAAAAATGACGGGGGTATATCCCTTCTGGTTCAACCGATTGAAAGGTTCAATTAAATGATGAGGGCAGACAGAGATGCATAACCTGCAGTCTTTGCACAATTCAGAGTCAATTTCGATCATTCCTGACGGCAAACTTTCCTCCTGATCGTAAGGAATCCAGGAACCCAGGAAAATTTATAAATTCTCTAATTAAATGATTTCCTGTCTTCATGGCTTCCTAATGATCTAAGTGAAGTTGAAATTTCTTGACCTATAAGATTAAATATTATAAAATCTAAAACCTATAAAATCAAACTCTTCCGGAGATAAAAGATGGATTCATCGTTAAGCCGGCTCGATCAGGAGCCGAAAAGGCTGATTATGATCGGAGGGAAAGGCGGCGTAGGCAAGTCAACCTGCGCCTCATCGATTGCCCTCCACTTCTCGCTTCAGGGCAAGAAAACGCTGATTATTTCAAGCGATCCCACCCCTTCTCTTTCCGACATCTTTGAAACAGAGATCGGCGATCAGGAGACGCCCATTAAGGGAGCCAAAGACCTTTATGGCATTGAGATTAGCTCCGATGTCGTTTTAAAAAAATGGAAAGAGCGGTTTGGCCCTGAAATCTATGAGGTGGTTTCCTCCTTTGCCTCAATCGATTACGACTTTGTAGAGTATATCGGGGGAGCGCCCGGCATCGAAGAAGAGTATATGCTCAATTATATTCTCGAACTGGTTGAGAGTGAACAGTATGATCTGGTAGTCTGGGATACGGCTCCGGCTGGACATACGTTGAAGCTGTTGCATCTTCCGCAGATCTTCCTAAGGCATCTTGAAGCTGCAACGAAATTCTATATGAATTTATATAGTTACTTTGAAAAGTTTAAGGAAAGTGTGAAGTTAAAAAAGGGGAAAAAGACCTTGCTGGAGATCATCAGTGGATGGGAGAATCTGGCTGAGAAAGTGGTCAGTTTCATTCGGGATACCCAGAAGACAGACTTTATCATCGTCACCATTCCAGAGGCGCTGGGCGTCAGGCAGACCGAGAGGATCATTCGGGACTTTGACGAATACCAGCTCAGGGTGAATCATTTGATTATTAATTATGTGATTCAGGAAGCCGATTGTGAATTCCATAAGGCGAGAAAGGAGATGCAGCAAAATTACATCAAGATCCTGAAGGATCAATATGGTTCGCGGATTCGGTTGATTGAGCTTCCCCTCCTTCCCCATGAGGTTAAAGGGGTGGAAAGAATTGGTAAGATATCGGAGATTCTGTTTAAGCAGGAATAATGGAATGGTGGAACAGGGGAATAATGGGTTGAACACTTTGAGGTTAAGGTTTAGGTTAAGGTCGAGATTTGCCTAACCTTATCCTTAGCCTTAGCCTTCTATTTTTCCAATATTCTATTATTCCGACATTCCGGTTAAAAGGAGAAAACCATGTCCGTACTATCGAATCGAGCAAGAAGTTTAAAACCATCTCCTACCCTTGCCATCAATGCTAAGGCAAAGGCGATGCAGGCCCAGGGCATCCAGGTCATCAGCTTTGGCGCTGGCGAACCAGACTTTGACACTCCTCAGAACATCAGGGCCGCAGCCATTAGGGCGATTGAAGAGGGTTTTACAAAATATACCCCTGTCGGCGGGACGGATGAGTTGAAAGATGCTGTTATCAAAAAATTTCAAAGAGACAACGGGCTAACCTACAAACGATCCGAAATCATTGCCTCCTGCGGCGGCAAGCATTCCTTCTACAACCTGGCGCAGGCTATCTTTGATGCGGGGGATGAGGTGATCGTGCCCGCCCCTTACTGGGTCTCCTACCCTCCGATGGTCGCTCTGGCCGGAGCCACTCCTGTCATCGTTGAAACAAAGGAAGAGAATGGGTTCAAATTATCGATGGAGGACCTGAAAAAGGCGGTCACGCCAAAAACGAAAGCCTTGATCATCAATAGTCCCTCCAATCCGACTGGAAGCGCTTATACGAAAGAAGACCTGGAACGGATTGCGGGGATGGCTCTTTCGCATCACTTTTTTGTCATCTCGGACGAAATTTATGAGAAGATCGTCTATGATGGCTTCAAGTTTATAAGCATGGCTTCTTTAAGTGAGGAAATCAGGAAGAGGACGATCATCGTTCACGGAGTGGCCAAGACCTATGCGATGACAGGATGGAGGATTGGTTATACGGCAGGGCCAGAAGAGATCATCTCTGCCATGAGCAATATTCAGAGCCAGAGCACCTCAAACCCCACCTCGATTGCCCAGAAGGCATCCGTAGAGGCGCTCGCAGGGTCCCAGGAAGAAGTTTTCAAAATGGTTTCGGCCTTTGAAGAGAGGCGTAACTATATCATTGATCGCCTCAATAAGATGCCAGGAGTCTCCTGTTTTAAACCCATTGGCTCCTTCTATGTTTTCCCCAATTTCTCTTCTTATTACGGGAGATCCTACCAGGGAAAGAAGATTTCCAACTCGACCGAGCTGGCTGATTACCTGCTCGATGTAGCCCGGGTAGCGGCTGTCCCCGGTGTTGAATTCGGAGCGGACCCCTTTGTGCGGCTATCTTATGCGACTTCTATGGAAGATATTAAGGAAGGGTTAAATCGGATCGAGGAAGCGCTCAAAAAGCTCTTTTAAAGTAGTCCTCGAGGATCGAGCGGTGGTCGAAGGCGATCTTCTCAGGAAGATTCAATTCATTAAAGATTCCGATTTCCAAGGCATCGTCCATGGCCTTAGGCTTGCCCTTAGCTTTTGCTATGTAAACCGTTGAAATGCTATGGTGTCTTGGGTCTCTCTTGGGATCCGAATACGTATGAAGTTGTTTCTCAAGTTTCACATCTAAGTTTGTCTCCTCTTTCGCCTCCCTGATAGCGGCCCCTTCCAGAGATTCTCCATAGTCTACGAACCCTCCTGGGAGGGCCCATCCCTCAGGAGGATTTTTTCTTTTGATGAGAACAATGCCTTTCGCTTCGATTTCAATGATGATATCGACCGTAGGCAAAGGGTTCTGGTAGAGTTCGATCTCATTCTTACAAACCGGGCATGTAATGGTTCGGCGGGCCATAGACTCCAAGCTTTCGAGCAAAAAAAGTTTTTCGTTGTCGAATCTCGTATCGATGCTCGATTATAGAAACTCGATACTCGTCGAGCTTCGCTTACCGGGCCTCTTGCTTCGATACGAGCATCGTCACCGATAGCCCTTTTTCTCTTTCTAACCTCTACCTTCTGACAAACCACCAAACGGGCTTCGTAACCCTCACCGTCACCTATTTGATCAGATATTTTCTCAGCATGTCGAGAGCGATGATGGATGCTCTTTCGCGCACCATCCAGAGCTCGCCGCCCAAAGAATATTGCTGTCTCTCTATTTCCTCATTTGTAGAAATGGAATAGAAGGTTTCTACAAGGTATTCCTCCCTGCCCTGCTCCTCAACGGTTTTCGCAACCATGGCAAGCCCAAGGGTCGCCTCAAACTCACCCTTTGCCCTTAAGGCAAGTTGGTCGCAAAGTGTCTGGGGATCTTTTTGAAGGGAGAGAATCTCATCTTCTGAAATCTTTAAAAAACCGGATTGGGACCTGTTGCTTGGAAGAATCAATCCCTGGATGAAGGAAGACCTTCCCGTGCTGGTTAGCTTATTGGAGAGGATGCCCCCCGTAAATGTTTCAATTACCGATAATGTGAGGTTGAGCCTTTCCATCTCCTTCATAACATTTCCATGAAGGGTCTCCTTATCCACACCGTAGATCAGAGATCCGAGGCGTCCCCTGATCTCTCCTTCCATTTTCTCAATGAGCGATGTTGCCTCAACAGGACTATCTGCTTTTGCCGTAATGCGGATCTTGATATCTCCGATGGAGGCAAGGGTTCCCACAGAAGGATTCTGGTTTTGCTTCATCAGGTCTTTGATCTGAAGACCGATAGCGCTCTCTCCGAGGCCGCAGGCACGGAGGACCTTATATTGAATGATCTCGCCCTGCAATTTGAATCGTCTTCTCAAATACGGAATCACCGTGGTTTCCATCAAATATTCCATCTCCAAGGGGACACCCGGGACGGAGATGATGGCTCCATTGGGATATTCTACGATAAATCCGGGAGCAGTCCCCTTCGGGTTTTCAACAGGGATTCCACCTTCCGGTATGAAAGCCTGTTTCCGGTTGTTTTCTGCCATCCGGAAGCCCCGCCTTTTGAATAAGGCTTCGATCTGTTCCATGAGATGGGGTTGGTATTGAAGGGGACGGTTAAAGACTTCCGCAACAGCCTCACGGGTCAGGTCATCCTCGGTCGGACCGATGCCTCCTGTCGTGATGACGATGTTCGATCTGGCGATGGCTTCTCTGAGGACTTCCTTAATCCGCCGAAGATCATCTCCGACCGTTGCGGTCCGAATCAACTCCACGCCCGAGGCGGCCAATTTTTTCGCAATTGAAGAGGTGTTTGTATCTAAGATTTGACCTAAGAGGAGTTCTGATCCGATGGAGACGATTTCAGCATTCATAGATGTGGGTTATGATTAAGTCAAATGCCATCATAACACCATCGAACGGACTTATCAAAAATTAATTTTTGCTGATAAATGGGAATTTAAAGGAGGCGTGATGGAAAGATAGAAGTGTGCAAAGTTTGCATAATATGACAATTTATACGCCATTTTTTAAAAGGTTAAAACATCCCTAAAAAATCTTCAAGGAACTTCTTTCCTTTATGGTCAAGTTCGTCAAACTTAATACCTGCCTCATTTTCTTTCTGAGACGCCCAGATAACCTCTCCCTTTCCTTTCAGTCTAAAAAAATCTTCATACGTCTCAAAAAATATTTCTTTTCCTGAACGAAAAATATCCTTAGTTATTAAAGGGTTATCCGCCTTTAATTTAAATCCGCCACGGGATATATTCTGAACCCATCCAAGCATTATGGGTTCCATATCAGATGTTCGAATGGATACCTTTGTTTCCAGATTGACTCTCGGATATTCCCGTCTCTCAGATTGGCCATCCTGGGCAATTTCCATTTTTTATCCCTTCGTAAAAAAGAGGTTTTTTAAATTTTAATTAATCGATATTTATTAAGCAATTAATATGCCAAATAATTTCAGAGCTTTCAATAAAGACTACAAGAGAATTCGATAAAACCTTGAATCCAAAAAAGCGCCCCTGGCCCGACTCGAACGGGCGGCACACGGATTAGGAATCCGTTTTAGGCGCTTTCCTTTAAATTCCCACCGATTCCTTTTAATACATAATTTCCCTTGACATTCAATAATTTACCTGATACTATCTTTCCTATGAGTTCCTTTTGCTACCCTTTGCTTAATGACCGTTTTGGGGGACAGGTGGGGGACAAAATTAAACGAATAATAATCCGTGTCCCAAAATTTCGTTTCAAAAAGCACATGGATAAATAATCCGTTCCCCATTTCCGGGGGACAGTGGGGGACAACCAAATCTATATCAAAGGAGAAAGGCCATGTCAAGACGGAAAGCGACGGAGTTTGAGGGCGTGAGATACCGGAGCCATCCGAGCCGGAAGCATGGGATCAAGAATGATCAGTATTTCTCCATCCGTTACCGAGTGGACGGGAAGAGAGTCGAGGAGGGTTTGGGGTGGGCCAGCAAGGGGATGACGGCAAAGAAGGCAGCGCTTCAGCTTGCAGAGCTTCAAGAGGCGCACAGGAAGGGGACAGGTGAACCTGTAACCCTTCGAGAGAAACGGAAGATTGCCAGGGCAAAGAGAGGGAAGCAAGAGAAACAGGGGATCACATTCGGAGATTATTTCATCAATACTTTCATTCCACAGGCTGTCATTGAAAAACCGAGGGAAACGAAAGATAAAAAATCCCACTATGAACACTGGATCAAGCCGGTAATGGGCGCCCTTCCCTTCCCGGAGATCGGCGTCCTTGAATTAGAGAGGGTCAAGACAAACATGTTGACCGCTGGTAAGGCTCCCCGAACGATTCAATATGTGTTTTCAACAATTCGGCGGGTATGGAATGATGCAAAATTGAAGGGGATCGTATCAGAGGAAAGTCCGACCCGGAAGATCAAACTGGACCGCTTCGATAACAAGCGGGCCAGGTATTTCACCCATGATGAGGCGGAAAAATTCTTGACCGAACTGAAAAAGAGAAATGGTTCGTTATGGGATATGGCTCTCGTTTCTCTTCAATCGGGCCTTCGCTTCAGTGAAATTGCGAACCTGAGATACGGGGATATTGACCTAAAGAGAAATATCATTGGGATCCGGGACAGCAAGGGAGGTTTTTCAAGATATGCCCGAATGACCGAAGAGGTCAGGAATGTTTTTTCAAGAATGGAGCCCGGGGCCAGGGAAGCCCTCATTTTCCATGATGCCGATGGAATGAGGATCAAGAGGCCGTCGAAAATTTATATGAAGGTCATAGACGGCCTGGGATTCAATAACGGCGTAACAGACCGGCGACAACGATTGACATATCACTCTTTGCGACATACATATGCAAGCTGGCTTGTAGATCGGGGAGTCGGGCTGTATGATGTTCAAAAACTTCTCGGTCATAAGAACAGCCAACTAACCGAGCGATACAGCCATTTATCAGATACCCGGCTGGACAATGACGTGAGGGAATTCGAAAAAGGAATCAAGCAGGCCCGGAGAGGTAAGGTCGTTGCAATAGGAAAGCGTTAAATTGAAAATGGGGAAATAGGCGGGCCAGCCGACAAGCCGGGAACCCTACCCGGTTTTTCCCCATTCACTACAAGGGCAGCGAAGGGGGCTGAGATGGAAAAGACAGGATGGTTGGAAAATTTCTTGGAGCCATTGGAGAGGAGAGCTAATGAAATTTTAAAGACTCAATCGAATATTAAAGAGGACTCCAATTTTAAAAAACTGAATAAGGGGAAAGGTGTCTCTCGGTGGCAAGCCAATCCAAAATATCAAAGTGCGAAAGATCTTTTAAAACAGATACAATCTTTTAAAGAACTTATTTTAAAAAATGGAACACCGAGGGACGTTATCTATAAATTAACATGGATACTCGGAATCGCCTATGATATGGGCTGGCCGGTCCCAAGCCAATATGTGATCGGGCGCTCTAAAGGCGGGAAAGCCCCAAAGAAAAAAAAGGGAATCCTTTTAGCGATTAAATGGGCAAGGGAAAAGAGCAAACAAAAGAGTGCGCGGGGTTTATGGAATTATTTTAAAAATAAAAACTTTGAAAAAGACGAGTATGAAGTCTATTTCTATCAAGATCCGACCGGCGCGGGTGAAGATCTTCTTTGCCAAAAAATCGACAGTATAGAGAAAGGGTCTATCAAATTCGAGGCATTTAAAAAATACGTTTACAATAAAAATAATGGGTAAGTAAGCCGCTTTCTTACCTTTCCCGAATGTTATATTGACCTCCAGAGAATCAAATTTTCCTGGAGGTTTTTTTATGAGGAAAACAGCAGTTGATCTTTCGGGCCTAAAGTCCAAATGGGGCTCTACCGTCGTCGCGCGGGAGGAAATTCGTAATTTTTCCGGGGGAGCGATTTCCGAGAAGTATGTTGCTAATCTGGATTCTCAGGGCCGGGGGCCTTCTGGGCGATTTCGATGCGGCCGCAAGATTTTATACCCGGTCGATGATTTGATCCGATGGCTCGAGGCTCGTTCGGAGGTTGCTTAGATGAGTCTCACGAATGACGATACGATAAAAGACTTCCAAATCGTGGACTTTCCCGAAGAACTAAAGGCGCAGGTTAGCGCTGTGATCCTTACAGCATTCTTCCGGGAGAAGGAGAACGGGCGTGGACAACAATCAGAATAATTTCCCCCCCCATCTCCAACGATTTCTTTCCAAATTACAGAAAGTCAAATACATCGGCAGTGGCCGCCACATGGCAATTTGTCCTGCTCACGATGATGGACAAGCTTCCCTGAGCATCTCACAGGGGGATGACGGTCGAGTGCTGCTAAAATGTTTTGCCGGGTGCGCGGCGCAAGACGTGATGGAGGCCCTCGGTTTGGAGATGAAGGACCTTTTTCCACCCAAGGAGGAGGGGGTATCCTCTCCCTCTCCCCCGAAAAGGCGTGCAACCGTGCAACCGTCCTGTCAAGTATCTGAAAATACTAAGAATGAACTGGTTGCAGTACCGGAAGGGTTGCATACAACCGGTTCGCAGGGCTGCACTCTACAGCAGTACGCCACCCTGAAGGGATTGCCCATTTCTTTTCTTCGGGAGCTTGGACTTTCTGATGTCAAATATATCGGGAAGGCCGCGGTACGAACACCTTACTTTAATGCTAAACAGGAGGAGATTTCGGTTCAGTACAGAATCGCACCGGATGGGAATAATAAATTTCGCTGGAGAAAGGGATCGAAGCCCTGCCTGTATGGGACAAATCGTGATTACAAGTCGAACGGAAAGGTGATCATAGCTGAAGGGCCATCCGATGCACAGACACTTTGGAACGCCGGTTTCTCTGCCCTGGGGTTGCCCTCTGCGGACGGTTGGAAAGAGGAAAGGGATGCTACTTTGTTGGATGGAATCACTTCTATATTTGTTGTGATCGAACCGGATCAGGGTGGAGTTGCCGTCCAAAAGTGGTTGGCCACCTCTCGTATCCGTCACCGCGTCCGACTGCTGAGTTTTGATGGATACAAAGACCCTTCTGCACTTTATCTCCATGACCGCGAGAACTTTAAAACCAATATGCAGAAAGCTATGGCGAAAGCTATCCCATGGACAGAAGTGGAGGCCAGGCAGAATAAAGAAGAGAGGGATAAAGCCTGGGCAATGTGTAAATCTCTGGCAGAGGATCCCGACATCCTGTCTTTATTTGTCGAGAAAATTAAAGGGATGGGGGTTGCAGGGCAAGAGAAAGAGGTTCAGATTCTATACCTCATGTTGACCAGTAGACATCAGAAGAGGCCTGTTTCAGGCGTTGTAAAGGGTCAGTCGGCAGGCGGGAAGAGTTATATCGTTGAAAAAGTTAAGAAGTTTTTTCCCGCATCTTCCTATATTGAGTTGACGGGGATGTCTGAGCACTCCTTAGCTTACGGAGAGGAATCCCTTTCAAATCGGTTTCTCATTATATTCGAGATCATGGGAATTTCAAATGATATTGCAAACTATCTGTTGCGCTCTCTTCTTTCAGAAGGTCGGGTTTTATACGAGACTGTTGAACCAGATTCTACCGGCAAACTGAGGGTGAGACGGATTGAGCGACAAGGACCAACCGGTACTATTATCACTACCACTCAAATTCAAATCCACCCTGAAAACGAAACAAGACTATTATCGATCAACATTTCAGATTCACAAAAACAAACAAAAGACATTATGGTTGCCCTATCCGCTGAGGAAGAGGAGCCTGATTTGAGCGCTTGGCAAGCACTGCAAACATGGATTGATTTTGAAGAACATAAGGTGGTGATCCCTTATGCCGAGAATCTGGCAAGGCTGATTCCTCCCGTTGCGGTCAGGCTTCGGCGGGACTTTACTCAGGTGCTGAATTTGATCAGGAGCCACAGCATATTGCACCAGGCGAATAGAGGGCGGGATTCCAAGGGGAGAATTATTGCCGAGGTTAGAGATTATGCCATAGTGAGGGAGCTAACTTCCGAGATCATATCTGAGGCTATCGGATCAACAGTCTCTTCCAGAATCCGTGAAGTGGTTGCTGCGGTAAACACCATCATTACAGGGACAGACTTGGAACCCGGAAAGCCCTCTGCAACCGTACAGGCCATTGCAACCTCTTTAAAAAAGGATAAATCTACGGTCTGGAGGCAAGTTATGGCAGCCAGAAAAAGAGACTATTTGGTAAATAACGAGAAAGTAAAGGGAAAACCTGCGCAGATAGTGCTCGGAGACCCTTTACCTGACGACCTGGTTATCCTTCCAAATCCCGAAATGTTGAACGGTTGCACGGTTGCAGTCGTTTCCGAGGGAGGGGGTAGGGACGACCTCGCTACCACTAAAAATGGACGTTACGAGGTGATGAACGATGGACAACTCACTTATTGATGGATGTCTCGAAGAGATCGGCAAAGGATACAGGCCGGGCCTGCTGCCGTGGCTGAAACAGCAGCCAGCCCGATGGCGACGGCTGCTGAACCTGGAGGACGCAATCAATAAGGCGGCGCTTGGGGGCGGTCAGGTAGGGTTGACGGCGGCACTGTCCGAGTACAAGGACTTCTTCCGGGAGATGGTGACGGCGTACGAAATGAGTAACACATTTCCATTATTCGAAGGCAGGGCAAATGAGTAAACACCGAAAGACAATAACCATCCAGGAAACAGCATATTCAATCCTGGCTGCTCATAATCCAATGACTGTCCGGCAGGTCTATTATCAGCTGGTTTCCAGACAAGTCATAGAAAATAACCGCGGCCAGTATCAGGCCGTCTCAAATGCTTTGGTTCAGGCGAGACAAGAGGGATTCATCCCATGGGAATGGATCGAGGACAGAACGAGACGACCAAGGTCGGTCAGTATGTGGGACAACTTATCTGATTTTGGCTATACAGTTCTTTCTTCATATCGCCGCGACGTGTGGGATTCTCAACCTCATTATATTGAGGTATGGCTGGAGAAGGATGCGCTCTCAGGGATATTCGAGGGTGTACTGGAACCCTACGGAGTGACCTTGAATGTAGGCAGAGGATATGACGGCTGGGACTCCATCCATAATGCAGCTGAGCGTTTCAATGATGGGGACGGAATGACTATCCTTTACTTTGGCGATTTCGATCCGTCCGGAGAGGACATGGCACGGTCCCTAAAAGAGAGATTAGCCTTTTTTAAGTCAAGTCCGGAAATCCTGAAAGTGGCGTTAACCTACGGGGACATAACCCGTTACAACCTGCCTCCCGACTTCACCAAAGTAGGGGATACCAGACAAAAAAATTTCGTTGCCAAGTATGGAAATGTGGCTGTTGAGCTTGACGCTTTACCTATCGATATTCTCCGAGATCGGATAGTTAGGGAAGTGGAGGCACGGATGGACCTGAATGCACTGGCAGGGGTGAAGCTGATTGAAGATGTAGAGAGAGAGGAACTGGCAAGGGCATTGGGGCGGTGATAACAGTGCGGGTCCTTCCTGGAGGTTTGGCGGTGAGACTGCGCTGCCCGCGATATTCGAGAGGGAGTGAAAATTTTTTTGACTTGACGTTTTACTTTAGCTATCAATAATGAGTATCCGAGGAGGGTTACCTGAAACTCGTCACTCAGGCTAAATTTGCAAAATTAAAAGGTGTCTCCAGACAGCGGGTCGGCCAGTGGGTCCGGGATGAGATCATCGAGCTGAGGGGTGGCAAGATTGATCCTATACAGGCGGATAGCGATCTTAACAACCGTCTCGATCATTCAAAGCGGCTTGATTGGGAGTTTACCAATTTAAAGCCACCAGTTCCATTCAAGAAGATCTCTACTTTTGAGATACCAGACCTGGAATTGGATTTTAGCGCTTATTTTAAAAAAAGAGCTCTCAAAAATAAGAGAACGAAGAAAGATCGGGGGCGGTGATCCTTCGGTCACACCGGTTGGTGACTATAAATCTCTTCTTGCCCGGTTGAAGCGCGGTGGCGGTGGAAACTGGCTTTAAAAAAATCAGAGGAGGATCGAAATGGAAATGACGATCAAAACATTTGCTGAGCGTGAAGGAATGAATGTGGTGACGGTGGAAGAGGCCATCCAGCTGGGGATCCTTCCCATTACAGTGGACGGTTTGATTCCAGTGGATCAAGTCCAAGGGCATTTAGAATGCCTTGAACGGAATGAAAAAGAGGCCCGGGTTGCACCGATTCGGGAGGAAGTTGAGAGCCGGATATCGGGACGCCGGTCCTATTCAACCTCATTGAAGCCGAACCCGGGAGATAGTGTGGGGGAGAAAATTTCTTCTTCACGTTTCCATTCAGTCTTTCCGGAATCCCGTCCATTGGGAGAATTTTTCAGTCCAGAAGGTAAGGCGGCTTTTGAGAAGGCGGCTGCATCCGGCCAAATCCGGATCCTCCAAAAAACGGGTAGCATGAGCGTGGCCTCTTCGTCTTCTCCCCTGGAGGAGAGGGCAAAGCAGACTTGGAATAGGGATGCCGATATTCGGGAGGAATTCAAAAACAATTTTGCTTCTTATCTCGCTTTTCTCAAACAGAGCGAGGCAGGAAATGTTCGGATCTTTCGGAAATAAATTTTGTTCTTAGACGTATGGCAAAGATTTTTCAGTCTCGAAGCGAAAGGAGGTAAGAAAAAATGGCTAACTACGAGCAAAACGTTTGGTATCAAGGAGGCGACGACGCATTGGCATTGAACGAAGCGCTCCGGACTGCCTGGTCAGAAAGACCTGCCCTGAGATCTGCCTTTGCTTCTTTGGATCAGTTTTTGGCGGTGAATCGTGTCGCCTTTGCGGCTGAGGCGGAATCTACAGGTAAAAGGTTTAGGGAAATTATTGGATACTTTCCGGTTGTTGAAAATCCGTAGAAGAAAGGAGCGGTTATGACTAAATTGGAAGAGAAGAGGAACATTCTCTTTGAGAAAAAAAAGTTGTGGATGAAAAAAGACTTTCTCTCTCCAGTTTGAAAGGTCGGCAGGATAAGATGATCGCTGATTTGGCCGACAAAAAGTTTCAGCTTGAAACGGCGATGATGGAGCACCAAAGATTACAGGGCGAAGTTTCATTGGGCCAGGCTCCCGAGAAAGATCTCTTTCGGGTGGCAAAGGAGATCGAGGAGTTGAAGCTCCAGATCCAGGAGCTCGAGTTACTCAATTCGTCCTTTCCGAAAGCGAGAGATTCCCTGGAGACGGAGATCCGGAAGGCTGAAAATATTTGCCAGGGACTGACCCATGACTTTTGGTATCACATCATGGAGCTGGAAAAGGAAAAAGCAAAGGGTAATACCGCGCTCTTGAGGGCATGGGCCGCGTTTAATCTGTCAGGCGGAGGGGCTTCGTTCGGCCAGTTCCTTTCGAAGCACTTTAATTCTTACTTTGTTGAAGACGTTGAAAAAATATCGAAAGAACTTGAGGCCGAGTATTTAAAAGGAGGTGATCGGAATGGTTGATGTGAATTTGACAGCGATTTTTGGCGAGGTTTTTCAGGATGCCGATGCATTGAAGGCCATGGCAAAGGTTTTGAGCCGGCAACCGGAATCAATAAGAGACCGGATCATTAACGAATTGGCGTTGGCGACAAATATTACCGGAAAAGCATGGCGAGATAGAATGCGGGCATTGACCAGTAAGAGATAGGTTCTCTGTAAATAAGACAACGCCCTCCAAGTATAACCTTGTCCATTTTTAGACAAGGTCAGTAAGAGATAGGTTCTCTGTAAATGAGACAACGCCCGCGACCGAGGCGTGTATCGGCGACGATATCCATTCCTCTTTCCGAAGTAGTACCCTGGTCGGCGGTGATCCGGCCAGGGGAAGATCGGGACAACCCTTGTCATGAAAAGATGGCCTATCAGAAAAAAAAAGGAAAGCCTTCCGGACCCTCTTCCAGATCCGGGCAACTGGGGCCTTCGCTTTCTATTTTTTGAGGTTTTAAGCGAACTCCTCACCTTTTTAAAATCGAGGAATGGGAAGGGAAATATCTCTCTCCCTGGTTCTCACCGGGAGGCTAAAAGAGAAGTGATCGATAGGGGGATCACCCTTCAGGGGCTTGGAATTCGATCATGCGTCGATGATCTTTCCGATTCATTACAGGCTAATGAGAGGTGGGCGGTCATCAATGGCAGGCCTACAAGGGTTAAGGTGAATTAAGAAAAACGGCTGTTTTTTGGAAGGTGCTTTTCGAAAGTTGCCCGGGGGTGTGCCTGGAGACGGACCCGAGAGAATTCATCGAAGAGGGGATCGAAGAGTTGATTGACTTTTTAAATTATATTGAGTTTGCCATGCTCCAGGGGAAGCTCCCCTTTTGTAGGTGGGCTTTTGAGGTAAGATTGTGATACATCTATCTAAGGCGTTGATATATTGAACTTGTTCAATGGCAATAAGGGACCTTGAATCCTTTCTATTTTTATCACCTTCTTTCTGCCTTTCCTTCTCTTTCTGGTATTTGATTTCACTTATTACCGCCGTCCTTGTCGGTATATCCTCATTCTCCCTTGCCTGAGCTTTCACCTTTTCCACGATTTCGGGGTGCTTGGCGATGGCTTGGGCATGATGTAGTCGCTTATGTGATATCCCTATTTTTTCATGTCGTGCCTTACCATCACGATGACCTTTGGGGATACCTTGATATTTTTCTGGAGGGATTTTTTCTGCCAGCTCCCCAATCCCCGCACCAATATCCAGAAGCATCTCTCAGGCTGGATCGCAAAAGGGGGAGATGGATTAATGAGAATATACCGGAGGGGGGAGCTAAGGGAATTGGAGTGCGACTAAAAACAGTCACACTCTCTAATGCAGGCATAGGCAGGAACGAAAGCCCGATACTAAGGGGATTGGCCGAGTCGCAGTCCATACGGGCGGAGGAGGTGAACCAAATGGGAGTCTATAAGACCGTTCATGGCGGGGGACAGATGGGGGATAAACCGTGTTGGGCCAGGAAAATAAAAAAGGCTTGAAACCCTCCAAGCCTTGATAGTCTAAGCGCCCCTGGCCCGACTCGAACGGGCGGCACACGGATTAGGAATCCGTTGCTCTATCCACCTGAGCTACAGGGGCATCTCAATCCAACAATATGATTTTCACGCAATTTCGTCAAGACTATTTAAAATAAATTTTACTTCAAGGCAATCCTTTATGGAGGCTACGTCAACGTTTTCCTGTCGCGACGGCGGGCCAGCACGGCGGGCCTTGCGAAACGGGCGTCTTCACCCTAACCCTTGCCGAAGAATTATTTAGAACGAATTTTTGGATGGAAGTCTGAAGGGGTGAGAGCCGAAATATTTCCTGGAGGGGGAGGCTGCTCTTCTAAATCGTTAACCTTCTATTTGGACTCAACTATTTGACCTGTCATCTTGTCAATGGTCACTTCAACAAAATCCATTCTTTCCATATTCCAATCATTCCCTAAAAACTTTTTCACCCAATTCATGATCGATTCAGGGGTGATTCGTTGAGGGTCTTTTCTTCTTTCGGGGAGAATCCCAATTAAATGACGTTGGTCCTCTTGGTTGTGATGGTAGAATTCATAAGCCAATATATGTTCCATATTTCTTATCCCTTAATTGACCGATGGATAATAAACGACCTTCCTTCTCTCTACTGGAAATCTTAAAGTGATTAATGTCCTTCCCTTTTGGCCATCTATTCCAAATTCCATCACCCCTTGATTTTTTTTGACCATTTCGTCAATGAGTCTTAACTCAAAATCAAGGGTTTCTTTCTTTTCTGGGGAAGGGTCTTTGATGATGGGTCCAAATTGTTCTATCGTTTTTCTATAACCATCAAAGAGGACCGATATTTCAATATATTTTCCTTCCGCGAAGGATGGAGCGCTGACCTCTCCATGCTGCTTCTGATGGATAAACAATCTGGTCATAAAGCCAACCCCTCCATTGACAGGGATCCATCTTATGGCATACTTAAGGGTAGAGTCTAAAATATATTTCAAATGTTCATCTGGAGTGATGGTTTCGGGAAGGTCTTCTTTAAAATTTTTAAACACTCGAATCTTCTTTTCAGACATTTGGGTTTGGTTGTTCTTTAGCACATTTTCGATGAGGGCGTGTACCGTATTTATTTTTGTTTCCGTGGAATTGACCTTGAGGTAATTCAGAACAGAGCTCAGGAGCAGATCGACCTTCCCGATCTCCTCATTGAGAATATGATGAAAATGATCATCGAAGGTCTTATCGTTAAATTTTCCTCGGGATATTTGCGTAAAATATTTGATGGATTCCAGTGAATGGTCAATGCGTTGAATCAATTCGATGAGAAGAGAGGATTTGAATGAACCATGCAGCTCATTTGCCATCATCAGTTTTTTAAATTCGAGTGAGCCAGGATCACCCTTATCGGATTGAGGAAAAATAGAATGGAATAAATCATTCTGGGGATTAAAAATAGAATTATTTTTCATATATTATTTGGTTCTTATCCACTAAGATAAAAGCAATTTTGATACCACATTTGAGGTGGGATCCCAACTATTGATAATCATTCTATTATCGATTTATTCTGAACACTTTAAGGGTCTTAATGGTGGAAAATATTTTCCAGTTTGTCCCGATAAATTACCACTAAAAAGTGAAAATGTTTTCCTATCCCTCATCCAAAAAGGTCTGGATAGCGGATTGGGAAGCTTCACGGCCTCGGCCTGGAGGGGGGGATCGAGTTTATGAGAAATCTCAATCAGGATTGAGGAGGGGTTGGCCAAAAGAAGACCCCAGTCAGGGCCCGCAAAAGGTTCGCAAGGTTAAAGCTTAGTTAGAAAATAAACGTCAAGGGTCAAAAGGTAAAGGCTAACCCGCCTTCCGGTAGGCAGGTTAGCCAGTTTTGTGAATGGGTTAGGTCATTGGTCTTAAAGATTTTACCTTACCACTTCACTTTGCCTAAACTGGCTTCCTAACCATAGCCTTAACCTGAAAAATTTTCATTGTTCGTGCCTGCCTGCTGTGGGCAGGCGTAACCTGACGGCCATGAAAACTTACTTTAATTTCTCTAACACACTCTTCGCCTCTTCGGCTCCTGCAAACTTAGCGTCCAATTCAAGGGCTTTTTTCAGCTCCCTCTTTGCATTTTCGTTATCACCATTCTTAAGGTAAGCCATTCCAAGATGGTATCGCATGACAGGATTGTCCGTAATTTTTTCATTCGCCTCTTTCAAATAAGTAATCGCACGGGTGAAAATATTCTTTTTGTAATAAACCCATCCGAGGGTATCCGAGATGTGGGGGTCATCCGGAAACTGTTCCTTTGCGCCTTGAGCTAAATTCAAGGCTTCATCAATATTCTCACCCTTCTCCGCATAGAGATAAGCTAGGTTATTGGCTGCAGGGGCGAATTTAGAATTAATTTTCAGGGCCTTCTGGTAGTATTCCTTGGCCTTCTCATACTTCTTCTGAGTGTCATAGATAATGCCTAATCCCATGAGGGCAGAAAGAGAATCCGGCGCCTTCTGGAGAGCGGCACTGTATCCCTCGATGGCCTTCTCTGTTAAATTCTGCCGGATATAAAAACTGGCAAGGGAGGTATGAAATCCTGCAACATTGGGATTGAGTTCGATCGCCTTTTTATAATTCGTTTCTGCCTGGTCCGCCTCTTTATTTACCTCGTAAAGACGACCCAGCATATTGTAGAAAAAAGGATTTTGTGGAGAAGCCTTAATCTGTGCTTCCACCCTCTCCAATGCCTTTTTGCTCTCTTTCTGGTTCATGTAGACGACGGCAATGAGATTAAGCGCCTCTAAAAAATTTGGCTGGAGGGACAATGCCTTCTCAAATTGGGGTAATGCATCCTTCTCCCTCTTTTGCACCAAAAGGATTCGTCCTTTATGGAAATATCCGACTGGATTATTGGGCGCGATCTGAATGACTTCTTCAAAAGACTTGCTGGCTTTCGGGATATCCCTCTTCAGGAGATAGATGTTTCCAAGGATCAGATGGGCCTGGATCGATTTAGGGTCTCGTTTCAAAATCTCCTGTGCTTCCTCAATGGCTAAATCTAAAGCCCCTGTCCTGAGATGGATATCTGCAAGCAGCAATCTCCCTTCAATCCAATTGGGGTTCAGTTTAACCGCCTCGGCCAGCACCGTCTTTCCCTGCTGGATATCCCTGTTGCCGAGATGGGCAAGGCCGAGGAAGTGATGGGCCATAAAAGATTTTGGATTATCTTTGAGGTAAGACTGAAATAAATTAATGGCATCATTGAATTCAGTCTTGACCAGATAGAGGCGGCCCTTGAGGAATATTCCTTCATCGCTTTTGGGATTGATCTCAAGGATTTTCGCAACCATCTCAGAGGCCTTATCAAACTTACGATCATTAAGGTGGACTTCGGCCAGTTTAGCCCTTGCAGGAATATTTTTCGAATCCACCTCGAGCGCCTTCTGGTAGGCCTCAATGGCCTTCTCTTTCTTCCCCCAGATTAAATAGAAGTCTCCCAGATGGATGTGAGAAAGGACCTTCTTGGGATCTACTTCGATAGATTTGATGAATTGTTTTTCTGCATCCTCCATTTTCCTTAAAGAAACGTAGAAATTTCCCAAGGCAATGTAAGTATTTCGGTCTTTAGGTTCGATTTTAATCACCTCAATCAGTTCAGCCTCAGCCAACTCGGCTTTCCCTGTTCTCCGATAGAATTCAGCCAGTCCATATCGAGCCTTTGTCGATTTTTCATCGACCTGGATGGCCTCTTTGAATGTCTGTTCTGCCTTAGCAAAATCCTTCTTCATAATATAAAGGTTGGCTAAATGGAGATGGGCTTCAATCTTCTTGGGATCTTGTTCGATCGCCTTCTTCGCCTCCTCAATGGCCTTGTCCAGATTCCTATCCACAGTATAGATGGAGCTCATGAGCAGACGGCCCGAGGCATTGTTTGGATCTTTTGCTAGGATCTTTTCGGCCTGTTCTTTTGCCTTCTGGGGGTCTCTTGACAGGAGAAAGAGATTTCCAAGCTGAAGTCTCGCTTCAATTAAATCGGGGTTTAACTCAATACTTTTCGAAAACTCAGAAAAAGCCTCCCGAAACTCTCTCACTCCTAAGTGGGTGAGCCCGAGTTTGTAACGGGCCTCGGCATTCTTGGGTTCGATCTGAAGAACATTCTTGTATTCGATCATGGCTTCTTTGAATTTGTTTTGCGCGAAATACTTCTCTCCCCTCTTCCAGTGCTTCTCCTTTTTTGCTTCCTTGCTGCAACCCGATAATCCGGACAGAATGAAGCAAAAAAGAATGATAAAAACAAAAACCGATCTCCTCTTATTTAAAAAGTCCATCAGCCTTCCCCCTTCATGGATTGTTTGAATTAACCAGATTCATTTCAATTCTATCATAATACCGTCTTAAACTCAATGCCCCCCGCCTTTCCCCTGGCCAACGGGTTTCCCTATTAAAACGTCTGAGGAAACGATCTTGATCCGTCCAGAAAAGGACCGGCCTATCCTCAAGGCAGCAATCCATTGCAGAGCAACTCATCTCCTCACAGGAGATGTTAAAGATTTTGGACCATTTACGAACCATCCTGATCTTACAGGGGGTGTTCTTATTCAGACGGTTTCAGAATTCTTGGATAGCTTTATGAAACCAAGGAGCAAACCCCGTTAGAAATTCTAGTCCCGCTTTAGCGGGACATTATTTCTAATATCCTCATTCTCCGTCGTCCCTCGTCAATCGTCTATCCTCTCTCCTCCCTCCTCTATCGTCCATCGTTCATTGTTTATTGTTCATAGTTTATAGTTCATCGTTCATAGTCTTTCCCCTACCGCCTCCTGTGTTTTCTTTGATCTATCGTCCCTCGCTCATCGTCTTTTGCTTTCTGTCTTCTGTCTTCTGCCTCCTACCTCTTGCCTTCTCCCTTCACCTTTTTATTGTTTATTGATCACTGTTTGCTGATCACCGATTACTGATCACTCCTCTCAAATTGCAATATTGCAGGCCTGACCCCAAAATCGAAGTTCCAAAAGTATTTTCCTTGACTTTTGTAACTTATAAATTACAATATATTACGATGAAAATTCTCATGGATGCAGATTGTTTGATCAAATTGACTAAGGCTGGACTAAAAGAATTTATCTGCCAGAATGAAAAAATAGTTATCCCCGGAATCGTTAAGAGAGAAGTTGTGGATGCGGGTAAGAGCAAGGGGCATCCAGATGCTCAATTAGTTGAGGAAAATATCCGACATGGGCTCATCACTGTAGTCAAAGAAGTTACATTGAATCATGTGAAAGGTGATCAGGCCCTTGTGGCCATGTTTAAGCGAGGGCGATATACAGCCGTGGCCACCGATGACGCAAAGTTAATCCGCATTCTCAGAGCAACTGAAATTCCATTTGTTCTCCCTGCTCTGCTTATTTATTCGATTTATTGCAGAGGGTTGATCGGTCAAGCAAAGGGCCTGAATTGGTTGGATAAACTATCGCCCTTCATTAATGAAGAGGAATATAGTGTAACAAAACTTTTATTGGAGGAAAGGCCATGAAAGTAAAATCTATCAGAATTCCCGAGGAAATCGATCAAGCTATAGATTATGTTGCGCGTTCTGAGAAACTTGAAAAGACAAGTTCCCTTCGCAAACTAACAAGAATGGGCTTCGAAGTTTATGTGGCAAAGTTATATGAGAGGGGTAAACTGACCCTCCGTGAAGCAGCTAATCTCTTACATCTAAACCTGATGGAGACCATAGATCTCTTGAGTGAAATGGGTGTCAAAGGTAATATCAAAGCAAAGGATGTTATGGAAAGTTTAAAGGCATTATCTTAAATCAAGAAGCAAATTATTTTAAAAAAGTCCATTAAAGTTGAAACGTCCAAGAACAGAATATTGGAATGGAAAGCCCTTGGGAAGAAAGTCTCATCAAATTGGGATGGCCTCTCAGCCGTCGAAGAAATCCGCCAGCAAAGGGAGAAGGTACGGTGAAAAGAATAACTCTCGACAGTTCTGTAATCGTATCGTCGCTCTTAGAAAAGGAGCTTCGTCATCAGGAAGCTTTTGAAATTCAATTCTGCGGCAGGTTGTGAATCTACTCCCCAATGGAAAACCCCTTTCGTCCCTCCTAAACTGATCACCGATTACTGATCACTTCTCACTATTTTTCGTCTCGTCTCTCGTCTGTCGTCCCTCGTCAATCGTCTTTTCTATATTCCTGCCTTCCTGGCTTCCTTATTCAACTTTGGAGTGGAATCTATTGGGGAAAAAAGAGAAAACCACTTCTACTTTTTTAAGGTCTCTAATTTACCGAAATTTAATATCACGAATGAAAACGAATGGTTACTGAATAAATAGTATTTGGCATAGGACTTGCGTTATTACTAAGCTTAGTAAAATGCTTGCATCTCGAGGAGGATTAAAAAATGCGAAAAGTACTTTTTTTAAGTTTGTTGATGTTGGGGCTCGTCTTCGGGACAACACCGGCTAGGGCTGATATCTTGGTAGTAGACATTGGGCTTTCGGTTGGACAAAACCCAAAAACAATGTTAATTTAATTCTGGTTCTTAAACCAAAGGAGTAATGTTGGTATTCAGATATGAAAGAGGTTTTGTTTAATAAACTTCAGAGGCTTAAGGAAGAAACGAAATATCTGGTGGATAACAAGCCTAAATTATTCCGGAACTTGAAATCCTCTGTTGAGACGAAGAAGATTGTTGAGCGTTCGGTTTATCTTTGTGCTGAAATTGTTCTCGATATTGCGGATCTGATCATCATTAAAAAAGGATATCCGAAACCGACGACTTACAGCGATTCAATCTATAAACTCGGAGAATATAACCTGATTCAAAAGGAGTTTGCTCGAAAATTTGTGCATATCGCTGGCGTCAGAAATTTCCTGGCTCATGACTATCAGAAAAATACTGTTCCCGAGTTGGAAAAGTTCCTGAAGTATGGGCTTAACGATCTCAAGAAATTTATGAAAGCTGTTGAGGCGCTATTGTGAAAAAAGAAAAAAAAGCTATCGTTGAGATACTTATCAAAAGATCCGATGTTCTTTTTGCGTACCTTTTCGGATCGAAGGTAAAGGGCTATGCAAATAAGCGGAGCGACTGGGATATTGCTATCTATTTCAATTCATCGATAAAGCAGAATAGCCATTGGCCCGCATTTGAACTCGAGGCTGAATTATCGAGAGCCGTCAAAGCGACCGTACAGGTTACTGCTCTGAATTCAGAATTATCCCCCGTCTTCGGCTTTGAAATAATTAATGACAGGGTTTTGCTCATCGATAGAGACCCAAATTTCAGAATGGATTTCGAAAATAGAATATTAAGGCATTACCATGATTGGCAATATTTTCTAAATAGGCAAATCGTTGCAGAGAGACAAACGACAATTTAATAAGTGCTGCTGTGTTGCAGTCCTGCTGGGAAAAACCAAGTTAATAGGTTAACAAGGTAATGAGTTAATAAGTGCTGCGGTACTGATGTGCTGCAGTTAAAGTTAAAAAACAAAGGCCCATTGGCCGAAAGGCTGATGGGCTTTTTTGTGGACAAAATCGAAAAACAATGGTATTCTTAAAAAAAATTAAAAGTTATGAATGAACGTCGCTTTAATTTAGAACAGATCTGTAACCATTTTGGAGTGTTGGTTCTTTATGCCTTTGGCAGTCAGTCAAAGAGGGTAAAAGAATGGTTGGAGGGACATCAAAATAGACTGCCTTTAGATTCGGATGTAGATATTGGAGTCAGAATGATACCAGGCGCGAAATGGTCTATTGTGGCTAAGGTCTCTTTGGCCCTGGCATTGGAAGACCTTCTTGGTTGTAAAAGGGTTGACCTGGTATCATTATTAGACGCAGATCCATTTCTGGCAGCGGAGATAATTCGAGGTGAGCGATTTTTTGCCTCTGATGAACTCGGGGCCGATGAGTATGAGTTATATGTTCTAAGAAGAGCCGGAGATCTTGCCCAGCTTGAACGAGAGCGGATGGCTCTGGTTTTGGGTGAAACAACATGACACCTCAGGCTATTTCCAAAAGGATTGTTACGGACCGTTTTGATATAGTTGATAATCTTCTACGAGATATTCGGGCTCTTCCATTGACCGACAAATCTGACTTTTTCTCAGACAGTCGAAACATTTGGGCGGCAGAGTCGTGTCTACGTCGTAGCCTCGAAGCCCTCTTTGATCTGGGCCGTCACATCTTAGCCAAAGGTTTTGGACTTGGAGTCACGGAATATAAAGAGATAGCCCTCCGGCTTCACAGCCAAGGTATCCTGAATGATGAAGAATCAAAATTGATGCAGATTCTTGCGGGTTACCGAAATCGATTAGTCCATTTTTATCATGAGGTATCCGCAGAAGAGCTATACGAGATCTGTGCAAATCGGTTGGGTGACCTGGAATTGATTCGAAACGGTCTAAGGGCTTGGTTAAGAGAACATCCTGATAAATTAGACTCTACGTTATAATATCGCAGTTAAAAAGTTTTGAATGAGGAGTGCTGAGTTTTGAGTTATTAGACTAAAGGGCTGCGGTTAGGAAATTCAAGTTAATAGGTTAAAAAGTTAATGAGAAGAGCCCATTGGCTAAAAGCCTTTGGGCTCTTTTTTTAAACCCAACAAATTTATCCCACTTGCCCCGTAGCAATAACATACGGGGTGAAATGCGGCCTGCCCTGTGGCAGTATGGAGTATGAAAACTACTCCACGGGGAGCCTATTTCACTGGGACCCAAGCAACCCAATATGTAGAAAGACTGGTGGACTTTTTGTTATAGATGAAACGGAAAATTTTGGTATTGATATTTGGCATTTACCATTATATAATGGCAATTATTTGGAGGGTATCCATGGAAACGACATTAGATAAATTTGGCAGGATAGTGATCCCAAAAGAAATTCGTGATGAGCTTTGTTTAAAGCCCGGGGAAGCGTTGCAGGTTGAAAAATCTAGTGATAAGGTCATCTTAAAACTGCTGAGAGAAGAACCATCATTACATATGAAAGAGGGTGTGCTGGTGTTTACAGGCACTGTGACGGGTAATATTAAAGATGCTGTCCGTATCTTGCCTTAAAACCCTCAAGCGACCTTATTCCTGTTTTCCTGGCTTCCTTATTCTCTAAACTGTCCGGTATCGACCCACTCTTTTTTTAAAACAGACCAGAAATCCTCTGCAAGTCCCTTCACCACATACTCATAAGGCAGCCAGCCATATCCCCCTTCCCCCCAATCCTTTCCCCAGGAATTTCGTATGAGGAGAGCGCCGGTCGTTTCCACCTTCCCGTATTTATTTTTGATCTTCATCTTATCATCATACCCAACCGCAACCACCGCATGTCCGCCTTCGATCTTTTCCCTCGGAGACGGAAAAGGGATTTTACCGCCCTTCTCTGCCTGCTCGATGGAGTTATAGACGGTAAAACCGAACATGGCGGGATGGCCCTTGGAGAGATAGGTCTTTAGCCTGTTCAACACCTCTTCGGGTTTGATCCTTGGTGGATCATGCCTGAAATACTTGATCGTCTGGTAATTCTGCGCAAAGGCATAGCAAAAAGCCGGAGGTTCCTGATCAAACCGCTTATCATCATCCGAATAAGGCCAGTGCTCTTCGGGAGGCACCCCGAATAGCACCATTGCGCCCATCGTGCTTCGAAGGTAGGCGCCGGTATCTCCCTTCATCTTCATCAGATTGCGCGTCACCTTATAAAGAAAAAGCCTCGAGGCATCGATATGCCTTCCAAAAGCCTTTCTCTCATAATACTCAATCACCCCTGCCCCTGCATGGGCGGTGCAGGAACCGATCCGTCCCTGGTCCTCGATGGGCGAGCACCATGGCCGGAGATCCGAAGATACCGGTGTACTCCTGGCCCTTAACGAGCTTTTGGGTCCGAAGATCAACCGAACCTCATCGGTCTGGTCCGTGTAATCCCTGAAATCCGGATAATCCGGAATCCACCCCATCCCATGTCTCTTTTCGTTATGATCCATTGTCTGTCTCCTCCCTTCTAAAGATAGATGAGAACGCAATTGAATTTCCTGGCCTTCTTTTAAGAAATTCAATTTGCGCTATTCTTGAACGGTCGATAGAGTGGATCGCCTATCAAGATCATTTGCCAGGACCAGTATGGATTGGATAACGCATAACATTCAGCTAAGGTCAGCCGTCCCTCTATGAGAAGAGCAAAAAAAAGATCCGGCAATGGAAAGGCCTGGACATAAGGCTCAGCCACAGGTCCTATGGTAGCCGCCACCCCTTTTTCGAGCATCCTCTTGCACCAGACCTGACTTTCTTTATTCTTCAGCGTTACACATTCCCCGCTTGCAATATGAAATCCGACAGCTCCCTTAACCCAGGTAAAGGCATCCACATACCGGGCTAAACTGTACCATCCGCAATAAAGCGCGGCATCCGGACACTGTCCGGGCTGGAAAAGGGTCTGCTGAGAATCGAGGACAACCGGCATGCGACGGCTTTTTTCAACCAGATGGGCGGCGTTATATATTGCCTTATCGTAAAACGCATAGCCTGTTAACTCCCCGGCAGGTTTATCACCCGGATTCGGCCAACGCGCATCGAAATAGGCTTTACCACGAAGTCCCTCCTTTTCGGCCTCGAGACTATCATCAATCATGCGGCGGACAATCGCTTCTTCAGGACCATCCAGGCGGCTTACCAGGATGACTTGCCGAGGCATATTTTTAATCTCTTTCCCACGGAACCCCAAGAAAAATTTATTGGGAAGCATATTCTCAAGCGGATAAGAATCCTCCCTGACCAGAGCCAACTCCGAATCAACAGCAGCCCCCAGAGAGACCTTTCGCACAGCCTGGATCTGCTTCCTGATGCTCACCTCTTCTTCTTTCAACCCCTTCAGTTTTTGGTCATCCTTTTCCTGCTCTGCCTTCATGATCCGGTCACGAAGGGCATTGTATTGTTTTTGTAAACCCGATAACTCTTTTTTTCCTGACCCGTCAGCTCAGGAGGACGGACTCGCAGCGGGAGGCCATACATGGTAACCAGACACAGGAATTTATTGCCTTCCGGATCATTTTTCTTAAGGAACGTCCTGATGGGGGCGGCAATATACTTTTCAAAGTCATTCCTGCTGCATTCCTCCTCCGATGAGGTGTTTAGCAATATCAGGTTGTTTGAGGGAATATGCCGTTTCTCCATATAATATTTAGCCAACTCCACACTGTGCCACGCCATCTTATTGGCAACGACTACTATATTTTCAGGTGTCAATCCCCAGCAACCGGGTTGTTCTCCAAAGATTGCGCATGGAATAAACAAAAATATAAATAAAAATATTTTAACCCTCATGGTATCATCTAATCTTTTCTATATCGATTTATCAACGATCAGGCTTAAAGATTCCTTCTTTCCCATTATAATTTTACTCTATCCAATTTACAATTCAAATGAATAGTTTTATCCCATGGTTTCAGAAAATCGAAGACTTTATGACGGGGTTTACTTTTTTCAAGTATCTGCTATAATCAATTTTAAATTGACCTGCCACCAGCCGGTAGATTTTCCACTGACTGAAACCAGCCAAGGGGAGTAAAAAAAGAGCCTGACGATCCTATGACCGAAAGGCTCTTTTTTTCACTTATTAACTCATTCTCTCATTAACTCATTTCTTATTATTGACCTCCCTCCACGAAATCGGAAGAATCGTTGAATGCCCCTTCAGGTGCGTCGAATAGAGCCCTCCCGGAAACCCTGTGTAGGCAACAGGTCTTTTGCCCAGGGCAGAGATAACCGTGCCTGACGGAATCCCGGTCCCAATGATCTTTGAACGGTCTGAGAGGTCAATCTTTGGCCCTCCTTGATCATTTTCAGGGTTGAGATTGAAGATTGGGTTTCCGACTTTATAATTCAGGGCATAAATCCGGGCGATTCCGTCACTCTCCTGAGAAGGGGTATAAGTGGAGAAATAGACCACTCCAAAGACAACAACCGGAGGAGCCAGGACCTTCTCCCCTTCCTTTAGACTGATAAACCAGCCCTCTTTGTTGGCAAGGGTCTGGACGGTGGCAAAATCCTTTGTTACATCCGCAAGATTACCTTCCGATAAGGGTGAGCCGTTTCCCTTATCCATAAAGGCATAAAATTTGTCGATTCCAATCTTCACATTGGGATGTTCCCGGTCCCCTGTTCCAAACAGGACTATTTCCCCGCCTTTTTCGAGCGTCACATCCGGCTTACTAAAAATTTTCTGCTTGCCACTACCGGTAAAACCAAGGTTTGAATTGAAGACAACCCTTCCTGACCAACCATTCGGATCAGCCCCCTTTAAATCGAACCTCCAGAGCTTTCCTCCCATATCTCCGACATAAAGACGGTCAATGTAACCATCGCCGTTAACATCCACGCAGGAGATCGTGCTTGGGATGGAGTGTTTCATGCCTGGATCTCTTTTAGAATCCCACCGCCAGATCTGCTGGCCGGTTAATAAATCGACCACATAAACCGCCCTTCCCTTCTTATCTTCAGCGGCCGGGGTTTTTCTGTCCTGATTCTCGTCATATCCGCCGCCAATGATGCAGACCGCCTTTCCCCCTTTTCCATCTTTGATACGACCGAACTGGGGTTCTGACCAGGTCTGTCCTATTTCCGAAAACCCGGTGGTTTCTGGGCCGATCTTCCAGAGAAACTTCGGACTTTCAGGCTTGGTCACATCAAGGGCATAATAATTGTTTCCCCCTCTTCTTAATCCGAAAACAATGATCTTCTGTGAATTGGTGATATAAGCCTTTGGTGAGCCATCCACGAAATATTTAAGGCCATTTCCCTGAGGCAATTCTTTTAAACGGACAAGTAACTCAGAGGGAATAAAACCCCAGAGCTCCTCTCCTGTGGCGTCATCAAAGGCACGGAGCATCCCGTCGTTTGCTCCCACAAAGATGACCTTCTTCGAATTCCCATAAGGAATCACCAACGGCCTTGAATTGACAATGGGGCCGAGGATCCATTTCCGTTTTTGAAGGGAGGTCTTCTCCTTGTCTTTGGCATAAGAGTCATATCCCTGAACATATTGAATCAGTTTATCTTTTGCGGCCTTGTCCTCGGATGAAAGCCCTAACATCTCCGGCGTAATCTTCTCGTTTGAGGTAGAAAATTCGTGTAATTCGGTCGTTAAATTCGTGCTATTCGTGGCTTCAATATTTGTCAATATTTTCCTAGGCTTATCCCTCTTAAGAAGGACTTCCCCTACCCCCCCCTTATCCACGTTTTTCCCATCGGCAGAAGAGCTCCAGGCGCTCTTAGAAGACTCCTTTATCTGATTGTTCGTGTCAAGAACAGGCGTCTTAGATGAATCCACAACCTGAACAACTGTCGACCCATTCGTGTTATTCGTTAATTCATACTTTTTGACGTTGCCAATCGCCTCGCCATCTGAACTGATTTCTGAGACGGCAACATACACCTGCCCTCCTGTATTAATCGGCGGTGAAGGCGTTGAGGTCGTTGCCGGTTCCGGGGCTGACGCAGGAGTTGGACTCGCATTCGAAGTGGGTTCGGTGGGTGAAGAAAAAGTTGACCCAGGCCTCGGCTCCGAACCTGTAAAAACTGTGGGGGGCGCGGGATCCGGCATTGACTCTGGAATAGGCGAAGGAACAATGGTGGGTGGAACTAATGAAATTGGAGGAGAGGGTTCAATGGCAACCCCGTTTACTTCTATGGAATAATTACTTTCATTAAAATACAAATCATATGCTGTAACAGCTATATAATAAGTTTTTCCTTCCGTTAGACCCTTTAAAGGAAAAGCATTCACGTTTCCCACATCGACTGAAGCGGTATATTGCTTTGAACTCGTCCCAAAATATACTTTATACCCGGCCAGATCGGGCTCTTTATTTGGATCCCATGCCAATCTTAGCTGGGCAGCCAATGCAGAAGGGGGAAAAAGAAGCGTAATGATAGCACAAATAATTGCAAGGGTTAGATATCGTAATCCATGGTATTGCATAAGTGAAATCCTCCGAAAAAAGTGATAATGATATCTAATAAGCAAGAAATATACCATTAATAAAAACAAATTCTTCACGCTTTATGAGGTAATAGAATAAATTGAGTGGTGTTGATTAACAAATTGAAATTACAGCATATTCTCGGTTTTTTCCTAAGAAATATTTGGGTATCAGTTTTGACAAGAATAACAAATTTGCAGCTATATTGAACTTTTCAGAATTAAAAATTTCCATGCAAGGACATTTTGTCATTTTTTTTCTTCCAGCAGGCTCTCTTGAAGGCACAGCGGGAGTTCTCACGGGTGGCGGGAAGGGGTTGGGGTATTCGGAGGCGAAGATGGCGCGGTAGCTTGGGGTGATCGGTTCTTATGGGACAAGGATTGTGGCCGAGCGGCAACTGTCGGAAGGGGTGAGATAAAGGTATAAAAAATATCTGATCAATCGGTTTGGAACAACGATACCTGTAAAAAAACGGAAATCTTTACAAAATCATTTGAATAAATACTTTCATATTATCAAATGGTTAGAAATATAATTGATCAACTTGTCAAGATTTCTTACAAATCTCAATGTGTTCTGAAAATTAACAAAAGAAAAAACCCTAACGAAACAATAACTTCCTTTCCTTTCTTAAATCGGCATGAAAATTGTAGATAATATATATGATTTTGAGGTGATGATCCTGTTGAGGCGAGTATGTTGGTTTATGAATTTTACTGGCGCGGTGACATTGGGGATACCCATCTGGTTGGAATATTACCTGAGAGAAGAAAAGAACCCACCCGAATTACCGACGAATCGATTATTAATTGGGTGAAAAAGGTTATTGGGGATGAAATAAGAGCCAATGACATCTTCTTCTGCAAGGTAAACATAGAATAGTTTTAGAAAAAGAAAAAACCCACAGGCTCAATTGACTGATGGGTTTTTTTTGAACCCCTTGAGTTTAGATCCTAGATCTTTCGCATACGCCGAGAAGCTATCCCAACCGCAACTATCCCTATCCCTAACAATATACCTAATTACCGTTGCCTGGCAGTATGCCGTGTAGAACATATGACTTGTCGGTTGAAGTCCGGCCGTGGGAATTCGGCAGTTCGCCCACGTAGCCGGAGGGAGGTGTAAGGGGTAACCTGAAGCACTAAGTTCCCTGACAAAGGCTCAGGAAGTGAGCCGAGCAAACCTGCGGGTTGCAGCGAAAGCGAACCTATATGTAGCCTCGTGAACGGAAACGGAGCTGCCGATCCTATTGTCAGGAGGAGAAGGCCGAAGCGGAATGCACATCAGGCAACGGAAGCATACGAAGAAAAGCAGAGAGCCCAAAATTTATCCCTACAGATATCTTTATGACAATCTTAAATTATACAAGATACCGACGACTGCTCCGTGGACTCAGACTGCGAAAGCTTCTGGAAGAAGATGATCGGAAAGCCGTATGCGGGAAAATCGCACGTACGGTTTGATGAGGGGGAGCTGGAGATAGAGCCCTCGCTACTACGCCAGCTCTCTACTCTACCCATTTGCACTTTTAAAAAGTAAAAAGAATTTGATAATAAGGAAAGAATTTTTAAGGCAGTGCCTTTCATTCATAACTCAAAACTTATAATTCAACATTCACTATGGAGTCTTCAGTATATCAAGAGTCCCGATTCTTCTTAAAAGATATGTTTCACCGGATATCTGGAATGTAAACCGATAGTCTTTTGTAACCCTCCCTTCCCAAATGTTTGGATGTCCTTTAATCTTTTTTATTCGTAAGGATGGATGACGGGGATTTTCCATAAGAAGGACAAATTGCTTGTCAGCTCGTTCCTTAATCGCTTCAGGTAGAGTCTTATAATCTCCGTCAAAAGGCCTGGTCGTCTGAATTGTCATCGTTTTTTTCTGAGATGCTGAACCAATTCATTGGCGCTTTTAAAGGGCCCTGATACTTCTCCTTTTACGATCGCTTCATCAGTTTCTTTCTCTTTTTCTTGCCATTCTTTAGTCCAAAACCAAGCTCGATCTTTGGAAATCAGTTTTTGGGGAATAAGGAGAAGTCCTTCTTCTGCCACATCTACCTCTAATAAATCACCGACCTCTAAACGAAGCTTCTCAAAAGCTTCTTTAGGAATGGTAATTTGATGTTTTTGGATAATCCTGGTGATCTGCATTTCTTCCTCCGCTTTTTCCCTTTGCTGTAAAGAATTCTACCATCTTTAACGATTTTTTCAAGTTTCCTTTAATTCGTTTGGAGCAAGGCACCTAATCCCCATTAAAAAAATCAGCCATTCAGCCAATGGGGGCGTATTCCGACACAAACACTTCCCTGTATCCTCTGCAGGAGCATCTGCTTCTCCTGTCTTCCTGGCTTCCTCATAGTCAAATATCAATAAATCAAGCTTGACCTCAATTCCTTTACATCTTATGGATGACCCCTAAACTTCTTTCGTAAACCCTGTTAGAAATTCCAGCGGGGCATTATTTCTAACGGGGTAAATAAAAAAGGCAGATGAGAAATTATCCCACCTGCCTTCTTAATTTTAGATAGTTTTATGGAGCTTACTTTTTCATCCTCTTCCTAACAAAGTACCCAAGGCCGATGAGGCCTGAGCCGAGAAGGAGAAGGGTGCTGGGTTCAGGCACAGATACAGAACCTGAATCATAAATAGCATATAACCCATGACCATTGAATGATATGAGCACTTCTGAACGAGGGTCACTGAGAAGAATATCAAGTGCATTATTTCCATTATTTTGGTATAAGTGGTCTACTCCTGCGAATATTGGATGAGAGCTGCTTATTTCAATATTTCCCTGAACACCGTTATAGAAAGAACCAAACCCCAAACCGAAATAGTTTAAGAAGGTATTCCATCGCGCAGCTTCGTCTACCGGTCCGCCCCATCCTGTACCACCTGCAAGATATACATTACCGCCAGCGTTTACATAGTTAATAAGCACAGTGTTATCTGCAGAATCTCCGGCAATAAAAACACCGTCATAAGTTAAAAGTGTCGCCAGATTGAATGTGATCCCCATTGTCACATTCCAAGTATGACCAGCAGTTGTCATTGTAGATGCCAAGTGAGATCCTGTTAGACCGAAATTTGATGAGTAAGCAAGGAAATTACCAGGGGAGCCTCCGGTGAACCATTTAGCGACATTATTAACATAGGTTGCGGGGTCGTTAATTGGATTAACAGTAAATCCATAGTTGGTCAACTGCCATTCATCATTCGCAAGCACTATCTTTCCAGCCTGCGCACCAGAAGTCGACAACAGACAGATAAACAACGCAGTAAAACAAGCTAATATCGTCTTCATAATTTCCTCCTTTCTATTGTAATTGCTTTTAATTTTAGCATGAATCATACCAAAACCAAATTAACCCGGTAATTGTTTGCAACCTATTAATTTATTTAAATAATTAAATAAAAACACAAAGAATATTCAAGGTCCACCCAAGCCCCATTTTTTAAAGAATTGTAAAATAATTTTACAAAATCAATTCCATTCATCCCAATTGTACTAAATATAAATTAATTCAATATGTTATAACAAAATCAATCCGAATTAAAAATGTAAGCGTTTACGACATAAATTTACACTTCTTTCTTGATGATTTTTAGTCTTTCCATCATTTCGTATAATGTCGGCCTGCTGATCCCCAGTTCCTCGGCCGCTTTAGAGATATTTCCCCTGCTTCTTGAAATAGCCCTTTGAATCAGGTCTCTTTCAAGTTCTTCCCGGGCCTCCCTCAAACCCTTGCCCTCATATTTTTCAAACGGTGAGGCAAGATCGAGGTCCTCTGGAGTTATCTGGGTTCCCTCAGCCATGATGACAGCCCGCTTGACCCGGTTTTCAAGCTCACGGATGTTTCGGGCCAGTTATATGTTTCGATCGCACGAACGGCCTGTGGTGTAAACCCGGAGATTCTCTTCTTGTTTTCCGATGAAAACCTCTGCAACAATGCCGTAGCCAGGAGCAAAATGTCCCCTTCCCTCTCCCGGAGAGGGGGCACCGAGATCACGACCACGCCAAGCCGGTAATATAAATCCTCTCTAAAACTGCCCTTCTTCATCCCCTCCTGCAGATCACGGTTCGAGGCGGCAATGACACGGACATCGACAGATATCTCCTCCCTGCCTCCGATTCTTTCGATCTTCTGTTCTTGAAGAAAACGGAGCAATATACCTAATTACCGTTGCCTGGCGCCATTTTCGTTTCGAGCGGCATCTGTCGGAAGAGGTTAGATTAAGATATCAAGATGGCTAGGCACGTTCCGCACGAACGTCTCCCATTTCTGAAATTTAAATGGTATTGACATTTGCCATTTGGCATTTTATTATGGCAATAATAAAAGAGGAGGTTTTTGCTATGGAAACAACAATAGATAAATTTGGCAGAGTTGTAATACCGAAAGAAATTCGTGATCATCTTGGTTTGAAATCTGGAGAAGTTTTACAAATTGAGAGATTAGAGGATGAGGTTATGTTAAAACCCTTAAGAGAAGAATCCCCTTTACATATTAAAGAAGGCGTGCTGGTATTCTCAGGCGCTGCAACTGGTAATATGAAAGAGGCTGTCCGTCTCCATCGAGAGGAACAACTTAGAAAAATAGCTCTACCAAGTAAAAAATGAAAATACTATTTGATACTTCTGTTATTATCGCTGCGATTATTGAACCACACCCTATGCATTCTCGTGCTTTCCCATGGCTCAAGCGTGCCAAGTCCAAAGAATTTGATAGCCTTGTTGCGAGCCATACATTAGCTGAACTTTATGCTGTTTTAACAACATTACCCATAAGTCCTAAAATTACACCCGGAATGGCTCGTCAGCTTATCTACAATAACATTGAGACTATCTCAAAGATTGTATCCCTTTCTTCTTCAGATTATATCTCCGTGATTCAACAGATAGCTGATCTGGGGCTATCAGGAGGCGTTATTTATGATGCTCTTATTGCGAAGGTAGCTCAGAAATCCAAGGTTGATCGCCTTTTAACTTTCAATATAGAAGACTTTAAACGTATATGGCCTGAAGGGGTAAAGCATATTTATTTACCTTAATGCCTGGAAAATCTTTTTAAATCCCTCCCCTCCCCACCGTCCTGTAATTTGAGAAACTCATGGGAATATACATGGCTTGACATAATTGCATGAATGCAACCCCCATATCATACTGTGCTTTTAATGGGTGACCCCAATTCCGAAACAGGAAATAGTGACGCATTACCTTTAAAAAAACTTTTTGCTTGACATACTTCATTCATAAAGTTATACTCTTTTCTAAAAGTTAAGTATTAGTTAAAAAGGATAAACAAAATGGCTGTTGTTAAAATGCATCCCAAGGGACAAATTGTCATTCCCAAAGAAATTCGTACCAAATTGGGCGGGGTAAAACCTGGAAAGGCTTTGTCTATCACCTTCGTGAAAGACCATGCAGTAATTAGGCCCTTACCGGACGACCCCATAGAATTTTTAACGGGGTTTTTCGAAGGCCGCCCTGTTTCCCTTTCAGAGGAACTGCTAAAAGAAAGAAAGCAGGACAACATAATCGATGAAAATAATTCTCTTTGATGCCCATGCCATCCTGAGATGGACCCAAAAGGAGAGAGGCTATCAAAAAGTGAAAAACCTTCTTATAGCTTGTCGTGATCAATCCGCGACGGGTTATATGAATCAAATCAATCTGGGGGAGGTTTATTACAAAACAATTCGTGCCGTAGGTATCGATAGGGCTAAAGAATTCTTAGAAAATTTCTTCCGTCTTCCCGTCCAGATCATCTTGCCTGACAGCGAACTGATCTGGAGCGCTTCCGAAATCAAGGCATCGTACTCGATTTCCTATGCCGATTGTTTTGCGGCTGCAACAGCCCTCCGATTGAAAGCAACCATCCTTACCGGTGATCCGGAGTTTAAGAAACTCGTCTCTCTCGTCCCCATAGAATGGCTTTCATAGGGTTAAGGGACTAAACCCGTAACATCTTTCCTCGTCCTTCCAACATTCTGATATTCCATTTATTCCGTTACAGAAGGGGGGGCGGGTGAGAAGGAAAGTTGACCCAAAAATTGAGTCAGCGGGAGCATCTGCTTCTCCTGGCTTCCTCATAGTCAAATATCAATAAGTCAAGCCTAAGGTCCTTTCTAAAAGACGTTGGGCAACAGGAATTGTAATGTCTGTTGGCCCTGGCCATCTTTAAATCCTTAATCAGAGCAATTTAGCCCAAAATCGTCACTCTAAGACCAAAATCAGCCACTTCTTTTCAGAATAAACTCATGAGTTCAATCACTTGACTTGGTCCGACCTCAATCGTTTTATCCACTACACTCCACCGGTTTTACCCGGTGCTTTCAATACGTCCTCAAGTCTTCGTCCCCTACTTAGCCTGGTCCGACCCCACCGCCTACAATTTCCCTTATACCGCAATCTCCAGGGTAATCTTCGCATAATCGACATGCGGCGTAATCCTTTTTCTGTCCTTCTTTGTTGTTTCCAGGGTGACCAAACCAATTTCGGCAAGCAACTTTAGGTCCTCGTTGACATTTTTCAAATTCCTTCCAAGCATCTTTGACAGCTCATAAACAGATTTAGGCTTATTCTCTCGAATGGCCCTTAGAATCGCAAGCCGATTATTCGTGAGAACCGACCTCATGTCATCAATGGATTCAAAATAGATTCCCTCCTCTTTCCTCACCTTCTTCCCGGATTCCACGCTCTTCCAAGTGTCAGCAAAGTCCCTAAGGCTATCCTTCAACCTCTTTATGCCAATATCGATTCTCTTTACTTTCATATCTCCCCTCTCCGGACCTTCTCAACATCTCTGTAGAAATCCCTGATTAGCACATCCACCCCTCTGAAAAAATAAGGGTCTTCCTGATTCCCATGATGTCGGTGGTGTCCCTTTTTTTCGGCATTATCGTACCCAATGATTCTTTTCCCTCCCTTAACATAGACCAGGGAATACCTGACCCCCTCCGGCCTGTCTTTAGATACCGGAACTTTCCACATTTTCATTTCGATGATATCCCCGTTCGGCTCAACATTCTTTCGATGAAAAATTAACTTCGCTTTCATATATTAGGTATATTATACCTTATATTGTCCGATTGTCAATCTCTTCCAGGTCTCTTGACCGGAACGTGCCCCGTCCCGCTATTGGCGGGATGCGCAGGGTCTTTGCCCGCCGGCAGGCAGGAAGGGGCACAATAATGGTATTACATTGCCGGGAAGCCCTGGCGTGCCTGCACCGTCCTAACGGGGTGGCCGGGGAGCTTCGTTAATTTGACTGCGTCCCAAAGCATCTGGCATGTCGATGAGTTGACTTAAAAATTGAGTCAGTGAATAGTGAATCGGAGGGCTGGAAAGGTTGCTTCGATTCTTAAATTCTAAAAATGAGACAAGAGGTCGAATCTGACTTAATAATTAAGTCAACGGGTTTGTGGGTTAGGAAAGCTTAAGTCGATTTGCCTTCCGGTTTCTTAAATAACTAAACTACGTCCCTGGAAGCCCTCCTTCAAAACAATCCTCGATCAACTCGCAAAAGATCCCTCTCTGGACCCTTATAATCTGCTCTTTCCAAACGACACGTCTTGAGAATGCTGAAAGCGGAACACCGTTGGAAAACCAGAGATTCTTCTGATCTGCTTCCTTAGAATCAGAAACGATAGCGCTATACCTTATTCTTGGCTGAACCAAAGCCCCCCCGCTTCAGTGACGCATTACCTCTCCCACTTTTTTTCTCTTGACAGAAGTTTTTAAATTCTTTAAAATGTAGTCGTAATGACCAATAAAGGAGGTTATTCTGACCATGAAAGAATGCTCTGTAGCGGAGGCCAAGAAGCATTTTTCAGAACTCCTGGGACGTGTGGCTTTCGGAGGCGAACACATCTTGATATCCAAAAGAGGGAAGCCTTTGGCAATGCTTGTGCCTTCAACCGGAGAGCCAACGGAAGATCACCTCTGCAAAGTGGAAGGCTGGTTGGAAAACGACGATTCTTTCTTCGAGATTATCGATCAAATCGTCCTTGACCGAGAGAAGCATACCTCTCGTATTTTACGGTCGCAGAGAGGCTAATCCCATGTACCTTATGGATACGAATATGCTTAGCGAAATCATTAAAAGGAACCCCAACAAGAGCTTCATGGACAGGCTAAAAACCGTCCCATCCGCAGCCCTCTTTACGTCAACGATTTGTGTTATGGAACTCAGATTTGGTGCGCTCAAACGAGGCAGTAGCCCTTCGCTTTGGCCAAGGATTGAGCAGAATATTCTCCCGAAAGTCCGCATCTTGAGCTTCACTTATAAAGAGGCGATTAAAGCAGGAGAGTTGATCTCGCATCTATATTCTTCCGGACAGCTCATTGGAATAGAGGATATTATGATCGGGTCGATTGCGCTCTGCAATGGGTTGACTGTAGTCAGTGCAAATACCAGGCATTTTTCTCGTATCCCGGATCTAAAGATAGACGATTGGTCTCAATCAGTTTCTGTCCCATTAGGCACAAGGCGTCTACTCCTCTAAGGAGCTCGCCACTGAACACTCGACGCCCTGCTTCTTTCCCGAAGGTGCGGAAGTTTAGCTAAGTATCCTGCCGGATTTGAAATAGTCAAATAGTAAACAACGAGTGTCTTTCCCAATTCATGTGCTTAAGTTGCATTTGAACCAACATCCCCCCAATTTTTGCCTTAATCAAATATCAATCAATCAAGCCCGACCCCAAAGCCTCGTGGGGAGCCTATTTCACTGGGACCCAACGAATTCAATAAACCCAACACTTATCACTTTACGTATTGCCTCCAACCTTTTACCTTGATCCTTTTTCCTTTTATCCTCGCTCCTTTATTTTTTTGTTGATTGTTGAGACCTGACCCTGATCCCTGTTTTTAAGGACAAAAGATGAAATGCCAATAAAATAGACCTGACCCTGATCCCACTGAAAGGGATTCACACAAAGAGGATCGTGAAGCTATCGGCTAAAATGCTTCTGATTGCTTGGACCTTGATGAAGAAAAAGGAGGCGTTTGATCCCACTTATCTAAACGCCGAATAAAAACACTTATCATTTTCGACGAGAGAAGCCCGATCAACAACGTTGAGGCCATAAAAGGACCTCGTGCGGGACAATGCTGGGCCTCTCGCTGAGCTTTGGAATCTGGATAAAGGATGCTGGGTGGTCGCCAGGGTGTGACACACCGGATACTGATGGAGTTTACCCTGAGCCCGTCGAAGGGCTGAGATTCAGAGTTCGTCATGGGCGAGAGATTCGTCGAGTTAAAGACAGATCTGTAATAGGATTTAAAGGGAAGAGTGTTCCCAAAATGAGAACGGGTTTATAACTTGCTGTTTTTATAAGAGATAAAATTTTTTCGTTTACCCTCCCGTGGTCGGGTCTTACCCTCTTGACAGGATCAATATAGGATGTCCCCTCAATCACCGTCTGGATGACCCCCTAAACGGCCCCAAATCCATTTTTCAACAATACCTTTCTTTTCCTTACCCTTTTTGCTATAATAATTATTAATTGTTAATCTAAGAGGAGGATTCTTCGAGATGCCAAAATCATTAGAAAGTAGATTGAATGATTTAATTCATGAGATTACAGAAATCAAGAAGCAAATTATTTTAGAAAAGTCCATTAAAGTTGAAGCGGCCCAAAACAAAATACTGGAATGGAAAGCCCTGGGGAAGAAAGTCTCATCAAATTGGGATGGCCTCTCAGCCGTCGAAGAAATCCGCCAGCAAAGGGAGAAGGTATGGTGAAAAGAATAACACTCGACAGTTCTGTAATCGTTTCGTCGCTCTTAGAAAAGGAGCTTCGTCATAAGGAAGCTTTTGAAATATGGACAACCATATTATCCGGGAAATATTTTGCAATCATGCCTTAATCCTACTAAAATTTTTCTCCCTTTTCAAAAAATAGAACCGTCCCCTTTATTCAAAAGCCTATTGTTGATTTAATTGGTTAGTTATGGTATGATTTATTCATACTAAATAGAGGAGGTGGAATCCCATGTCAAAGGTTATAAAAAAGACCATATCCTTACCTTTTGAATTGGCGAAGGAAGCCGAGGAGATAGCCCGTGAAGAAAGGAAAACACTAAGCGCTGTTATTCAAGAGGCTTTGAGGCTTGTAAGGAAGGAGAAACTAAAGAAGGAATTTTACCAAATTCAGGGTTACTGGAGTTCAAAGGCGAAAGAGAAAGGGATACTTACCGAAAAAGACCTGAAACGGTACCTTAACCCATGAGAGTGGTATTTGATACGAATATCTTTATTTCGGCTTTCGTCATTCCAGGAAGTCAGGCGGAAAAAGCGATGTTGAAGATTATCGAGGGAGAGGATGTCTTGCTCCTCTCTAAGGGGATCCTTGATGAGCTTCTTTCTGTCCTTTCGATAAAGTTCAGTCGTGACAAAGAAGAGATCAGTCGTGTGGCAGTTATTCTTTCGGAGATAGCTGAATGGGTAGAGCCATCTGAAAGTATCAAGGCCCTAAGAGATGAGCCTGACAATAGAATCCTTGAATGTGCTGTGAGCGGGAATGCTGACATTATCGTTACTGGAGATAAAGAGATACTAAGGCTTGGGGAATACGAGAAAATAAAGATCATTAGCCTGAAAGAGTATCTGGAGAAATTATAAATTGCGGCGCTCTCGTTAAAACAAAAAACCTATCAACCTTCTTGTTTTTAATTTCTCCCCTCTCTACCGTCTTGGAATTTGTAAAACTTATTGGAACATACAGGGCTGTACATAATTGCATGAATGCAAGCCTGACCCCAAGTCCTCCTCATTCAGAAAAGGGGGGAGTTTTCACAGGTGGCTAGGCACGTTCCGCACGAACCCCATTTCCGATAGAGTCAGAGGTTCTTTCTTGAATTCCATTCTTCTTCCGCATACTTGATAAATCTGCTTATTTTCTTTCCCAATTCTTCATACGAGTGAATAAGAAGTCTTGTCTTCTGCCCACTATCATTATACCTAATTACCGTTGCCTGGCGCCATTTGTCTTCATATTCCTCTGTCCAATCTCACAAAATACACTTTTTCAGCAAGAAACGGCTGGCCCTTGCGATTTATACGGCAAAGCCGTATAATTGCATTGTGGAATTTATTGAGGCGCCTGCTTTTACCAAATACGTTTACACATACTTGACCGATGACGAGTATCTCGGTCTCCAAAGCTTCTTGTTCAAGTATCCGGAATCTGGAAAACTTGTTCCTGGTTCCGGTGGTGTAAGAAAGCTTCGTTGGGCAATGACAGGAAAAGGGAAACGTGGAGGCGTGCGCATTATCTACTACTTCAAAAAACAAGATGACGAAATCTGGCTGTTGACCATTTACAGCAAAAGCGAAAGAGGCAACATTCCAGGCCATGTTTTACGTCAAATTGCAGGGGAGGTCAAAAATGTCTAAGCGTGATATTGGGCAAGAAATTCTGGAAGCGATTCGCGATATCAAGGCGTATAAAGCGGGCGAGAAAACCTTGCCTACCCATACGCTTAAGGAGCCAGCGCCTCCTCAGGTCATTCGTGCAAAGCTAAAGTTATCGCAGGCGGCATTTGCGGGCCTGATGGGTGTGAGTTTGCGAACAGTTCAGGATTGGGAACAGGGACGCCGTAGGCCTAGCGGTCCTGCGGAAGCCTTATTGCGAATTGCGCAACAAAAACCCGAAGTGTTTGCAGAATTGCTCTAATGAAAGGCAGGAGCATCTGCTTCTCCTGGCTTCCTTATTAGGAACCCATGAATCCATGAATAAAGAATTTGGGTTTTAGACCTGCGGCAGGGAATTTTTCCTGTCTTCCTGGCTTCCTTATAGTCAAATATCAATAATTCAAGCCTGACCTCAATTCCTTTCTTAAAAGCCTATTGTTGATTTGATTGGTTAATGATGGTATGATTTATTCATACTAAATAGAGGAGGTGGAATCCCATGTCAAAGGTTATAAAAAAGACCATATCCTTACCTTTTGAATTGGCGAAGGAAGCCGAGGAGATAGCCCGTGAAGAAAGGAAAACACTAAGCGCTGTTATTCAAGAGGCTTTGAGGCTTGTAAGGAAGGAGAAACTAAAGAAGGAATTTTACCAAATTCAGGGTTACTGGAGTTCAAAGGCGAAAGAGAAAGGGATACTTACCGAAAAAGACCTGAAACGGTACCTTAACCCATGAGAGTGGTATTTGATACGAATATCTTTATTTCGGCTTTCGTCATTCCAGGAAGTCAGGCGGAAAAAGCGATGTTGAAGATTATCGAGGGAGAGGATGTCTTGCTCCTCTCTAAGGGGATCCTTGATGAGCTTCTTTCTGTCCTTTCGATAAAGTTCAGTCGTGACAAAGAAGAGATCAGTCGTGTGGCAGTTATTCTTTCGGAGATAGCTGAATGGGTAGAGCCATCTGAAAGTATCAAGGCCCTAAGAGATGAGCCTGACAATAGAATCCTTGAATGTGCTGTGAGCGGGAATGCTGACATTATCGTTACTGGAGATAAAGAGATACTAAGGCTTGGGGAATACGAGAAAATAAAGATCATTAGCCTGAAAGAGTATCTGGAGAAATTATAAATTGCGGCGCTCCCGTTAAAACAAAAAACCTATCAACCTTCTTGTTTTTAATTTCTCCCCTCTCTACCGTCTTGGAATTTAAAAACTCATTGGAACATTCAGGGCTGTTTGTAATTGCATGATTGCAAGCCTGACCCCACATATTTTCGTGAGTACCGGCACCCTTTGTAGTACGGTAATGATCCCGTAGGATGATTTCTTATTGACGGACGAACACATTTCGTGCTACAGTGCTTAATCAGGAGGTGTCCATGCAGGCGGTCAAAGTTCTACCGAAATGGCAGATAACGATTCCTAAGAGGGTCAGAGAAAAGCTGAAGATACGCGTCGGCGACACCATTGTCGTGGAGGAAAGAGAAGGTGAAATCATCCTGAAAAAGGGTAAGACCATCTTCGACTATGCCCAAAGCCTGCCTGACCTGGGGATGACCGTCGACGAGATTAGGGAAAAGGCGATTGCCGGGGTGACTCATGAACGGAAATAAGGCCTTTATTGACACAAGCGCAATTCTGAGGTTCCTGGTAAAGGATGATCCAGCCAAAACCGCCGCTGTAGAAAAGCTCCTGAAACAATCGAAAGAGGGAAATCTGACCCTATACGTGCTACCGGTCACAATTCTGGAGATTGTCTGGGTGACAGAAAAGGTATATCGCCTGAGCAGAAGGACCATCAGAGAGCTTGTTGAAGCCATCTTGAACACGCCCGGATTAAAATGCCCCCTGGAGTATGTGTTCCGACAGGCCCTCGCCACCTATGAGACACAAAATATCAAGTTTGCGGACGCGGTCATGGGCCATTGGGGTCTGGAGGAAGGCCTTACAATAGTCTACACTTATGACGAGAAGGACTTCAAGAAAATATCAGGCTTGCAGGTCCGCAGGCCATAAACATTCGATGGACTGTTGAAGCCCTTTATCACTCATCAACTTACACACCTTAACGAATTTTAGTACATCCCCAAAGCCGTTATCCAAAAAGTAGCCTGTCCCCTTTTTCTACGGCAACAAAGGCTCATTCCCATATCGAACCGGGTGCACATAAAAAAAGGCAGATGAGAAATTATCCCACCTGCCTTTTTTGTTTCGGATAGATTTATTGATCTTACTTTTTTATCCTCTTCCTAACAAAGTACCCAAGACCGATGAGGCCTGAGCCGAGAAGGAGAAGGGTTGAGGGTTCTGGAACTCCAGTAGGTGGAGCGGCTCCTGCCGGCAGATCGATGACTGCTACAACGCCGGAAAGGCAATCCGAAGTGACTCCCGTGGTAAGGTTGAGATTGTTCAGCCCAGGGCTTAGGAAACTCGTGATATCAAACCGTATAATGTCCCAGAGAAACCCATTACTTGGTCCACCGAGTCCACCGGGGACAGACGCACCTTGGAATATCGGTCCTGTAGGTACAAGTGTCAGGCCGTTGAGGATGAGAGCGTTATCCGTAAAAGTCTGCCCATCGCCTACATGCATTTCAAGAAAGGCGTTACCGGATGTGTAATTGATCCCTGAGAGGGTGATGTTCCAACCAGGGGCATCGTATGCATTGTCAATGTTGGAGTCGTTACCGTTGAATATGACAATGTCGCGATTATTATTTGTGTCACCGTCTTGGAAAAAGGCCATGAGGGAGACACCGTTGATATCCACTATAGGCGGCCCAGGTTTATAGAAATTGCTAAGCGAGTAGATCCCGTTACCGAGAACCAGAGATGTCACATTCGCCCTGTATGCCTGGCTGCAGGTATAACCCCAGCAATTGTCATCGGAAATTCCGAGGGGTGTGCCGGTAATATTTGTGCCGTTGAATGTGACATTCTGATTGGCGGAGAGGGCTGTGTCGTTTGAGGGTCCGTGCCAATAGAGAAGAGCACTGTCAACCGGCCCGGAAACCCCGGCGAGGCTGATGGTCCCTGTCCCTAAACCCCGCATCCCGCCATAACCTGCGGAGGTATAGTCAGTTCCGAAAACTGTTTCGAACGGCACAAGGTCTGTTGCTCCGACTCCACCGGCAATTAGAGTCATACAGAGGCTAGCCATTCCAATAAAAATTGACAAATTCCTTTTCATAACTTTAGTCCTCCTTATGAATTTATTTTTCTTATAGGATTTTTATTAATTTAAGGATCTAATTTTCCTTCTTACTAAGAAACCCAGTCCAAGAAGCCCAGCTCCAAGGAGCAATAAGGTAGCCGGCTCGGGCGTGATGATGACAGATTGTTTATTTATAATATTCCTTTGAGCGTCATATTCATAGATTTGTTTAATTAATTTGCAACTAAGGTGCCAATAAATATTAAATTAAGTAAGTTATTTTTGATCAGAACAACTCTATGAAATTATTGATATATATATATTTCTTAGGTTGAACGCTTTTGGTTTTTCTTTTTCAAGTTTTTTAAATAATTGTAAACTATTCTGACAATTCACAAGAGTGTTAAGTGTTGAGTGTTAAGTGTTGGGAAAAATAGTTTAAAAAACAATAAATTAGGGGCTACATAATCAAAAATTTAGAAAAATTGAAATTGCAAAGAATCCCGACAATTCGCTAAGTGTTAAATGTTGGTGATATATTGTAAAATGCAGCCAAATGGAGGGAATTGGTGATGAATTTAATACTATTTTGAGAGCTTCTTTAAGATTTCTGCAGCCTGATCAGCTCCCCTGAAACTTGTGGATATATTTAAAGAAGACTGCAACGCGTTTTTTGCGTCCTTTGGATTATTATTTTTATAATAGCCAACACCTAAGTGGTATAGAATAACCGGGTCTTGTGGAAGGAGGCTTGAAGCCTCCTTTAATTTCTCGATTCCTTTCTTTAACTCCCCCCGCTGGACATATACCCAACCAAGTGCATCTAATGAGAAGGGATTTTGGGGTGCAAGTTCTATGGCTTTTTGGGCCATCTTCAATGCCTCGTCATGGCTTTTAGGCTGGCCCGCAAGAATTAAGGCTAATCTCTGATACGCATCCGGAGACTTAATGTTTAGCTCGACTACCTTCCTGTAGGACTGAATTGCTTTTTCTTCATCTTTTGTTTGAAAATAGACATCGCCAAGTGCCACATAGGCGGGGCCATAAGAGGGATTAATCTCGATGGCCTTATTAAAGGCTTTCAAGGCCTTTTCATTATCATTGATTTGACTATAGGTCTGACCAAGAGCCAGGTGGGCAGAAAATAAATCAGGAGCAATAGTTACAATCTGATTAAAGCTATTTATAGCCTCCTGGGGGTTTTTCTGTGCTATTTTTGAAAGGCCCTTGTAATACCAGGCGAAAAGATCTTTTTCATATAATTTTGTGATGGCATCGCTTTTCTGGATGGCCTTATCATACCAGGTGTTTAAAAAGAAGATCATCATCAGATTACGGTCTTCTGCTAATTTTTTCCCTTCCTTTCCGGCTGGGAAAAAGCTGATGGCCTCTTGTTTTACGCCCGGCACCATCTCTTTTCCAGATGCCATTCCCTTTTGATAGTTATTTTTATCTCCCTTGGCCATAAAAATATTGGCCATAAGGTAATGAACAAGATATGGAGATTCACCTTGAGATAGAGTCAGTCGCAATCCTTGTAGCGCGCGGTCGTAGTTCCCCTTTATCTGCTCGATAATCGTCATGGGGACAAAACTCCTCCCACTTTTTGGATCTATGGCAATCACCGTTTTGAACTGTTCGTCAGCCCTGTCTATCTCACCTAATGCGAGATAGCACATTCCAGCATCATGATGAATTCGGGGAAATCCGAAGCCGCTTTTTATATAGGTTTCAATATTGCCCAGGGCATCATCCCTCTTTCCCATATTCACCTGAGCCGCTGCCTTGATGTAATATCCCCCTGGAAATCTCTTGTAAATGCCCAGAAGTTTGTCAGATAGCTTGATGGCCTCCTCGTAAGAACCTTCTATCAGAAGCTCCAACCCTCTTCTTAGATAGAGTTCTTTTACCCCGGGGGTGTAATAAGCAAATTCAACTAAGGCCTTGGACTCTTCCTCTTTTTGACCGGTTGATTTGTAGATCTCAATCAACTGCCTCCGGTAGATAAGATTTTCTTGATCGTTCTCTATGGCTTTTTGGTAATAGGAAATTGCCTCCTTGGCGTTCTTTCTTAACCAAAAGACCTGGCCCAGACCGGCATAGGCAGGGGCAAATGAAGCATTTGAAGCGATAACGTCTTTGAAGGCCTTTTCTGCCTTACCGAGATTATTCTGTGCAAGGTTCAAGCTTCCGGAATAATAGATAGCTACTGGATGGGAAGGCTCTTTTTTGAGAGCCAAACCCATATGTTTTTCTGCTTCCTTAAATTTCCCTTCTTGGGCTTTTAGCATGGCTTTAATAAGCTCTGCATAAAAGTCCTTATCGTTTACCCCCTTTAATAAAGCCAATTCTCCCTCGGCCATCTTCTTTTGGCCTGTGAGAGCATAGATCGTCCCGAGAATGCCATGAGCCTTATGATTCTGTTTATCTCTTAAAATGACAAATTGCGCATATTGAATGGCCTCCTGCATTAAACCCTGCTTTAGTCTTGTTTCAGCTAAATTAAGACCTGCGGTGGTTGGGTCCGTCTGGGTAAAATCGATTTTACCAGGTTCATCTGAAAAAGGAGCCTGAGACTCAGACATAATGGCTCCTGTAGCGATCCCACCATGGAATACACAAAAATAAAAACTAATCCCGACAACGAAAAGAGTTAAAAAAAGCTTTTTGTTTAACATCTGTAATTCCTTTCTGAGCAGTTTAATTGTGGAAAAAACAGACTTAAAGATACTAAATGAAATCAAAAATATCAACCCCTCAAATAAAAAAGCAGGCGAGAATTAACCCCGCCTGCTTCTTAATTTAACCAGACACATTAATTAGGTTCCTATTTCTTCATTCTCCTCCGTGCATATCCGGCCAGTCCTACTAAACCTGACCCAAGGAGGACCAGAGTTGCTGGTTCAGGAATTCCATTTGGGGGACCGGGAATCTTTGTGGCAGCGAGGATATTGATGTACCACCCCGTCGCCATGGGACCGGTCCAATAAGAATAACCGTTCCAACTGCCATTTGCAAGCTGAGTGCTAACCAGATACTCGCAGTAATCCTCCCACCAATTATATCCGTGGTCAGGATTGTCCACATCCCCTGGATTAGGGCGCAAGTTCGTAATGGTGGTCATATCATTCAGACCAATCGTCAACTCGAGCCCCTTGTAGATGGCCCACATGGCGTAGGGGTGATTAAAATTGCCGTCCCAAGTGGAGTTCGCAAATTCCTTCCAGTGAGTATTAATGTAGCTAAGAGCTAAGGCAACTTTGGGATCGGCCGCTCCCTTTCCCAGAAAAGACTGCAGGATCAGTTGGGCGCCGGTTTCATTCATTTCTCCAAGGGGTGAGTTTGGGCCGTTGTATCCCGCGAACCCTGCAGCGTTTTGGATATAATCGGTCCAGAAGGCCAGCTCGGTTTTTACAAATGCTGGATAAGAAACCGCAAAATTCCCAGCATACAATCCTGCGATTACCGGCCACTGGGTTGTAGATTGGTCAGAATTTCCATAATTGGCATAATATCTCCAACCACCTCTATTATTTCCAGTTGCCGGATCACTCTGACCAAAGGCAAAGTAGTCGATGGTGTTCTGCACGACCTGCTTATACGTCCAACCGGTGAGTGCCCCGGTCGTCACCACTGCATTTGGGGTCCCTGTCGCCGCAATGGCCGGAAGCACAAGCCCTGTGACATAGGTGTCACGGCTATTAGCCCCTCCAAGGATGAATTTCACGCCTTTACCATTTCCGTCACCGTCAGGGTTACCCGCCGGCTGAACAGCGATATCGACTAGCTGTGCCTTACTGAACAAGTAATTTAACCCATTGTCCACCCGGACCTGATACGCGGCCGCATTGGCTCCCCAGTTTGGCTTTTCTTCCAGGAACGCCAGGAGCGCGGACCCCGTTGCAGCCGCATCGCCGGTGCTATTATCATAAATCCACCTGCCGTCTGCTTGTTGCTGGGTGGCAAGCCAGGCCAACCCATTATCAATGGCTAACCTTTTCTCGGCTTCTGACGCCGCCATCGCACTCAGAGGTAAACCCAACAACCCAACACACACCAAAATCAAAATCAGTTTTTTCATTAAATTCCTCCCCCTTTCTTTGATTTATTTAAATTTACCTAATTCATTTAGGTTTTCAGTTTTAGTTGAATCGCCTTCTTACCAAAAAACCCACTCCAAGGAGGCCGGCTCCGAGGAGCAGCAGGGTTCCTGGTTCAGGGGTGATAATTACAGATTGTCTATTTATAATATTCCTTTGAGCGTCATATTCATATAAGTTAAGAACTCTAATCCAGGCATAATCCGTTGTTGGGCTCACTGCAGCTACCAGCGCATAATAATTTGTGTCCAACACAGGTTGAGGTGCTGACCATTCCCCCTCTATATACCAGATTGCATTCTGAAAATCCTTCATTTTATTTTGAGAGGTTAATGAATCAGACAAATACTTGGCAACCAACCATTCACTCCAAGGATTTAGGTAATCTTGAGTGGGGGTACTAGGTGGTTCAATTCCACCATTATTTGTTTTATTCCCACCTGCAATAGCATAATCATCGATAGTTCCTAAATATGCTACACCAAGGGTAATTTGTTCCGATCGTTCGAGGCAATAGGTTACAATATCTTCATTAATCAAAAACGCACCACCCCCCCAAGCTGGTCTTTCTGGATAAGAGGTAATGGTATAAGTGAGAGCGCTGGCATTTTGTGTAAAAATCCCTATAGCCAATAAGAGAATCAGAAGCATGCTAAACTTTTTCATAATTTTCCTCCTTTAACAAGATTTGTTTATTTAATTTGCAACTAAGGTGCCAATAAATATTAAATTAAGCAACTTATTTTTGATCAGAACAACTCTCTGAAATTATTGATATATATTCATTTCTTATGTTGAACGCTTTTGGTTTTTCTTTTTCAAGTTTTTTAAATAATTGTAAACTATTCTGACAACTCACAAGAGTGTTAAGTGTTGAGTGTTAAGTGTTGGGAAAAATAGTTTAAAAAACAATAAATTAGGGGCTACATGATCAAAAATTTAGAAAAATTGAAATTGCAAAGAATCCCGACAATTCGCTAAGTGTTAAATGTTGGTAATTTATTGTAAAATGCAGCTAAATGGAGGGAATTTGAAGTGTTAAGGGAATAAGTTAATGAGTTAATAAGTGAATAAGTAAAGGGAATAACGGAATAATGGAATGTTGGAATATTGGGAAGTAGAAATAGTTTTGGGTTACAAGTTAAAACATAAGGCAAAAGGATCAAGGAGCAAGGATAAAGGAACAAGTCCATGAAGGTTGAATGTTAAATTCTTGACTTCATTTGCTGTAGCCAGTAATATGATATTTAGAGGAGGCAATTAATTGAGAATCCAAGGGATCATTTGGCTCGATGACGTAATCGATAAATTGGCCGCCAAACATAATGTGCGACAAAATGAGATTTTGGAAGTTTTTTCAAATCAGCCCTATTTTCGTTTTGTTGAGAAGGGACATCGTTCAGGAGAAAATGTATATGCCGCATTGGGACAGACAAAAAATGGCAGATATCTCATTGTTTTTTTTATTTATAAAAAAGACGGGCGAGCAATCATACTTTCAGCAAGAAACATGACGCCCTCTGAAAGGAGAAGATATGAACAGAGGTAGAAGTTCGATGTCCAAGGCCAAATCTTACAAGGAAATTGGAGATTATTGGGATGTCCATGATCTTTCCGATTTTTGGGATCAAACCAAAAAAGTGGAGTTTGAAGTGGATATCAAATCCGAAATCACTTATTACTTATTGGATAAAAAGCTTTCCGAACAAGTTCAGTTTATTGCACAAAGGCGCGGTGTCTCTGCTGATACGCTCATTAATTTATGGGTTCAAGAGAAGCTTCAAGAGCAAAACAGGTGACGCTTCTTTTTTGTTCAACGAATCTTTACGTTTTGTTCCAAACCTACAACTTTTTTCCTTTGTCCTTTATCCTTATTCGTTTTGCCTACCCCCCACTCCCTATCCCCTACACTCTTTATTAAATTGAACTCGTAACATCATTTCCATTCTTCCATCATTCCATTTTTCCTGGTTTCCTGGCTTCCTCATTCCATCATGTTTGAGGCAAACGCCGCAGCGCCGCAGTTTTTGGGCAGGATAGTTCGGGAATTAGAATTGTTTGGGTAATCCAGCCTGTTTTAAAACGGCATTGGCGGTATGTCGAGATTTGATAGAACTGTCGACAACAAACCTGATCTGGGTTATAGGACTGAACCAGATTTCATGATCCCCTTTACCCGGACGATCAAAATAACACCCAGCTTCATGTAATATTTGCTTTAGCTTTGGGGTGTAGTCAGACATTAACGCTCCACCCGCTGAGCAAGCTCAAAACGTCGCGTTATTATTTCGAAAGGGACTTCACCCTCAACAACAGCATTATTGGCCATAAGAAGCTCGGGAATCATCACCTTTAATTTCTCTACTAAGTCTTCCATGGTAACCGCTTCTGTGGCTAATCCAGGAACATCGTCGCTGGTAGCTACCCATACCATTGCCTCTTCATCCCATTCTGCTCTTATAAATAACGGCTTTCCTTTCATTTTCCATTACTCCTTTGCTGTTTAATCCTTTTTAACTCCCATTCTTCATTATTCTATCACTTTCAGACCTGCGCTTCCAGTCCTTTAACTTTCTTTTCTTTTAACTCGTAACATCTTTTCCGTTCCTCCATCATTCCACTATTCCTGCATTCCTATTTTCCTTTTTCAATTCCAAGTCTTTCCATCAATTCATATAATGTTGGGCGGCTGATGCCAAGTTCTCCGGCGGCCTGAGTGATATTCCCCTTATTTTCGGCCAGGGCCCTTTGAATAAACTCCTTTTCAAGCTCCTCCCTGGCTTCTTTTAGCCCCTTTCCCTGGTATTTGGTATATATTGAGTCCAGTTCAAGGTCCTGCGGGGTTATTTTTGAATTTTCCGCCATGATCACTGCCCGCTTGATCCGATTTTCGAGTTCCCGGATATTTCCCGGCCAGCCATACGTTTCAATCGCCCGAATTGCATGGGGTGTAAACCCGGCAATCTTCTTTCTATTTTCAAATGAATATTTTTGCAGAAATGCCGATGCAAGAAGCAAGACATCTCCCTCCCTTTCCCTGAGAGGCGGCAAAAAGAGGGTGATTATTCCAATTCGATAATAGAGGTCCTCACGAAACTTTCCTGTCTTAAGCTCCTGTTTTAAATCCTTATGGGTGGCTGTCAGAACCCGTGCATCTACAGAAATTTCTTCCCGTCCTCCGACCCGTTCGATCTTTTGCTCCTGAAGAAACCTCAGAAGCTTCACTTGAAGTGATAGTGAAAGCTCGCCAATTTCATCCAGAAAGAGGGTGCCGCCGCCGGCCTTTTCAAAACGGCCTTTTCGCTGTATGTGGGCGCCGGTGAAGGCCCCTTTTTCGTGGCCGAAGAGTTCACTCTCAAGCAGGTTTTCCGGAATAGCCCCGCAATTAATCACAAGAAAAGGACCTTTTCCCCTATGGCTTAGATGATGGATTGCCCTTGCGACCAGTTCTTTTCCTGTCCCGCTCTCTCCAGTGATTAGAATAGGGGCCTCTGTCGTTGCCACCTTTCGGATTGAGGAGAATACCGTCTGCATCTGAGGACTTGTTCCAAGCATTCCCTCAAAGGATGGGGGGGTCAGTCGTTGCTGAAGTTCCCGATGCTCCTCTTCGAGCTGGAAGAGGTAGTAGGCCCTTTGAAGGACTATCTTCAATTCCTCGATCTGGACCGGTTTACAGAAGAAATCGTAGGCCCCATTGCCAATGGCCTTAAGGGCATTCTCCCTCTCATCCTGGCCTGTGATGACAATCACCTTTGAAAATAGGTCCTGTTCCTTTATCCCGGAGAGGGTAAGAAACCCCTCCTCCACGCTTCCCGGATGAGGAGGAAGGCCAAGGTCAAGTGTCACCACCGGGGGCCTCTCCTCCCCGAACAATTTGAGGGCGCTCACCCGGTCTTCTGCGAGGCACACTTCATACTCCTGGCTAAGAGCCCACTTCATCTGGGTAGCGATGGACGAGTCGTCTTCAACGATCAAAAGCTTAGGTTTCATAGTAACGCCCCGGAATGTTGGAATACTGGAATATTGGTAACACTTTAGCTCTTTGAAAAAAGAATAAGCTGGCAATTTAAGATCTCGTCCGTTGACCGAGCTTTCAATGCCTCTTTTGCGGTAGAGAGGATGATTTCTACCGGGTTGTGACCTTGGAGTTGGGCGG
>Ga0208244_100044_pt1 | contig 171244 bp, 139 predicted proteins | sample SubbioCR12Aug_5A_FD_184828 | JGI IMG/M metagenome (GOLD analysis project Ga0208244, IMG submission 184828) | Serpentinite rock and fluid subsurface biosphere microbial communities from McLaughlin Reserve, California, USA - CR12Aug_5A (SPAdes) | ecosystem: Environmental > Terrestrial > Deep... | reverse complement strand
TTCCGGCAGGTCAAGAAGCTTGTCTTCATCCAGTTGGTTTAGATCATGATCGCTCAGTTGCATGGCGCACAGAATAAGTCTTGGTGGCTTAAAAATACAGTTTTTTTGTGGGGGTCTGAATAGTTACGATTCGTTCTCCCTGATATTTTTGAAAGGCCGGTTTTTTGTAGATTGACAACCAGTTATGAGTATTGACGGAGGCCTCTTTTCCTAATGAAGTATTAAAAATTGGTTCGAAAGCCTATTTCAAGGCTCATTCCCGGTTCCGGTGCAATGTTGCGTAAAAATGACGTGGAATTACGGATCGGCGAGTCACTCAAATTCGAAGCTTTTCCAAACACAAGAATTTTTTGCCCTGATTGCGCATGCCAGTCGTAGGAAACATCCAAATCGAAACGATGATAAGAGGGCGTTTCGGTTTCATCGTTTCCGGGTCTGTCTTGCGCCAGCGCTTGTGTAAACCTTAACGCGCCTTGCCATGCGTTTTTCTGTAAGCCGACTTCGAAACCATAACGCAATGGAGGTAAACGGGGCACATCACCTAGCTCGTTGTCTTTAAATTGACCTCGAACGTAATCAGAAAACAGCGTCAAGTGGGGATCCACCCAGTTGAAAGAGGGGTGAAATTTAATTTCCGCTTCGTAACCGTAAAATTCAGCGTCATCACCGCGAAAGCCATAAATGGGATAACAGCCTCTGAGGCCATCCGAGCAATCGGTTTTAAGTGAATTTGTATCCACTTGAAAAAACAATCCAAGATTTTCTTGATAAATAAAATCCTTAACATCTTTATGATAAGCGTTCAATTGCAGTGATGTGAGTCGATCATCATAGCGAATACCCACCTCACGATTACTGGCGCGTTCGACCGACAAATCCAATCGACCGATATCGAAACTGCGATTGGCCGGATGCGGGCCGAGTGAATACATTTCCTGAATGTCAGGGGCGCGCTCCGAGTTTTGCCATGCTAAATAAATGGAGCCCCCATCAAAAGGTTTGTAGGTGATACTTGCTGCTAAGGAGGTTGGTTTATGCGTCAATTTGCGAGTAGGGACTTGAACCGGTTGTCCGAAAAGATTGAGGTTCAGCAAGTTCGAATTAGGCTCAGTAAACTGCTGTTCATAGCGACCCCCAAATTCCAGGGAAAGGGCATCGAACAGATCCAGCTTTTCGGTAAAAAACAATCCCAACGAATCGATTTGCGACTGAGGAACCAGGTTTTCCGCCAAAAATTCGCGGTCTTGCCATTGCAAACCCAAAAAACCGGACCACTGATCTAACAATCGATGCTCGAGCTCGAAACGGGTTTCCAAGACCTCATTGGTAAACAACACTGAAAATCCGGGTTCGCCTTCTTCATGATCGTAATCGACATAACCGGTCTTGACCGACACTGACTCGATAAACGGAATAGGATTGAAAAGCATGGCCTCGACATCGTACCGTCGCTGTTCCATCGCCAAACTAATAGCCTCACCTTGATCGCTTGCCCCCGGCGCCACGCCGACATGACTATGGCCGCCCGGGTCCCCCGGCGGCAATCCATATTCCTTGGTGGTATGATTATAACTGGCGCCAATATGGCCCAGTTCACCAATTAACGAAATACCGGCCGAACCGCCTCGGCTTTCCCCGTCGGTGTTTTTGATTTCGCCCTTGCTGTTGTTTAATTGTGCGCCGGTTTTCAGTTGTTGGCGCACTGCCGCTTCGTCCAGTGCGTAGCCTGGAATTTGGGTGTTTTCGTTACCGCGTTGAAAATAATCGAGATGAACAGCAACGTTGTTTTGGCCTGCGTCTATGCCGATCACGCCTGCATTTTCATCAGGATTATGGTCGTAGCGATACTCGACCGTTCCCTCGATCGGTTTTAACGGAATGCTGTCGGGGATGCGCTTATGCTTGACATCGACGACGCCGCCGATTGCGCCGCTGCCATAGCGCAAGGTTGCAGGTCCGCGGTGTATCGTAATACTATCGGCTAGCAATGACTCGGTGGCTACTGCATGATCCTGGCTCATTGCTGACGCGTCGTGTGAGCCTATCCCGTCTTGCATCACTCGCACCCGCGAACCGCCCATGCCACGAATGATAGGCTGACCAACTCCGGGGCCGAACGACGCATTGTAGACTCCCAGTTCTCGTTCCAGCGTTTTACCCAATGTACTGGCCGCTTTCAAGCGTAAATCGGTACCGGATAACTCGGACGTAGAATCGGCCGTCGGTGCGGTGCCTTCGATGACCATTTTTTCCAGTTCTAAATCGACTTCGCCGCCTTCGGGCATAACTTCTGGGGTAGGTTCGATGGTTTCGATAGCGTCTTGTTTGGAACTTTCGATAAGGGGCGGGTTGATTGCGGCGTCATCCTCTTCGGACGCCCACAGCATGCCGCTCGCCGATAAAATACTAAACGTTAATGTTATCCAGATTAATGCAGTTGGGACTGTCATGATTCAGGGACTCGGCAATCGGTAAAGCACATCGCTTGCACCGGGAATTTCGGGGCGGATCGCGATAAGTTGTTTCAGCCATTGACGCGCGGTTTCGGGGTCTTTTTGGGCTTTGCCGATTGCCATACTGACAATTTGGGCGTAAGCCAACGTAAAATCGGGACTTGTTTCAACCGATTGCAAATATCCGCTCAACGCTTCGGTTTCATCGCGGTCTTGGTTGATCATCGTTGCAAAATAAAGGTTGCGGGCTTTGACGAATGCTTCAAATCTATGGGCGAATTGGGTATCGGTATTGGCGATCAAAGAGGGTAAGTCGTTTACTTCATTTAACTTTAAAGCATTTAACATAGCTTCAAAGGAAGCGTACGAGGCAATACCCCGCTTGAGGGTAAACTTCGGTGCTTCGAATAAAATAAAGGGATGATCGTCGGTATTGATCGGTGCATCACCTGCATAATCAGCCAGTGCGCGATGTCCGGCCAAATAATGCCCCGCCAATTGGACAGCATTACGCACAGCCGCTAAATACAACTGTTGACGTAAAGGTTCATTGAAGCCGATCGTGCTTTCGATTGCTTCGGGGTGGGCCGTATCTCCGGATAGCGCAATCAAAGCCAGCGATGGATATCCCAAATCAAACCCCACCAACCAGGCCTCGGTTCTGCCGAACACTGATTGAAAGGTTTTGATCACCGAACGCAGCATCGCTTCATCCATTTGATAAAGCGGCAGCCACTGACAGAACAAGCCTCCGACTGCCAATCGCTGTTCTATCGCCTGGAAATGTTCGCGGGTGTAAAGCAAGCCCCCTCCGTCGCGGCCGGGATGAAATAAATCCCCCACCACTACATCGTATTGTTTGCTCGCCGTTCTGACGTAACGTCTGGCATCGGATGCATAAAGCCTTACTCGCGTATTCTTTTGCAAATCGGAGTTGTAGGGCGAAAAATAAGGCAATAAGTCCAATGATTCGGGCACCAACTCGACCGCATCTATTCGGGCTGATCGGTGAGTCAGCGCCGCTCCCGCCGTTACGCCGGTTGCTACACCAAGATACAGAACCTCGGACGGCTTCGGATGTAACAACATCGGCAAATGAGTTTGCATTCGTTGCAATCGTTGTGCGCGCACGCCTGTTCCACCCATTTGAAAGCGGTTATTGACGCGTAGATTTCGTTCGTTTTGTTGTTCAATCACTGCCACCGATGCCATTGCCCCCTCGCGATACTCCAATACCGACTCGCCCGTCCTCAATGTAATGATCTGTAAACGTCCGGGTAAGAGAAAAATAACGATTGTCGGCAGGGCATAAGCCCAGCGGGGCAGCATCGAAAAATCGGGCAATAGCAGCCAGTAAGCTAACGCAATGCCGATCAACGTCCATTGAGCGCCGAACATCGGCACCAAAACGACGCCCGCGGCTAAAGGAGCTGCCAATCCGCCGGCCATATTGACGCCCAAGGCCCAGCCTACACCACCTGTGGTATGGCGGGCCGATTGCGCAAGATGGCTGAACAAGGCGCCCATGATCAAAGTCGGCGGCAACAGCACCGGTAAAGCTACGGTCAATTCGGCCAACAGCACCGCACCCAAACTATCGCCGATAGCGGTTCTTATCCACCAATATAATCCGTGCGTCGTATAAAGCGCCGAAAGTCCGGCGAGACAGATCACACTCAACGAGAACAGTAAAATCGCCAATAGACGGTCTCCATCGCGATTTCTGCCGTAACGATGATAAAGTGCAGCGCCAATTGACGTACCGGTCAAATAAACGGCCAAAACTGCAGCAAAGCTGTAAACGGTGCCCTCCAGCACTTGAGCCATGACTCTAACCGTTACGACTTCATAGGCGATACCCAGAAAACCGGTGATCAATAAGCGCCAAAATAGCGGCTGGGGTTGTTTATGTGCCTTTTTTGCTTTTGCTTTTTTGGGATGGGGGAATTCGGCTTTTCGAAAGCAAAACAATCCTGCGGACAATGCGACCAAACCGTTGATAATCGCCAATGTAAACAAAGTATGACGGTATCCTAAAAGAGGCATCATGGCATAACTTGCTGCCAGTGTGCCCAAGACCGCACCAGCTGTGTTAACCGAATAAGCCAGCGATGTTTGATGCGGATCTGCCTTGATTTGCGCCAACCAGCGGTCAGCCGCCGGCAGCGTTGCACCCATGGCCAGCGTGGCCGGTAGTAAAGCGAAGAATGGCACGATAAAAGCGATACACCAAAAATGCAGTGAGCTCGGCTCGACACCCAGCCAAGTCCTAGCCCAATCATTGGCGATCGGAACGATGAATGCGCTGAGCAATGCCCAAAAGCCTATGATCACTTCCAGACCGGCATACCATAAAGCAGGACGCCGACTCATGCTGATCCGTTTATCCAACAAAAAAGCACCGGCGGTCAGCCCGCCGAAGAAAGCCGCCACGACCGCCAGCAGAGAGCTGAGTTCGTGTCCCAGTCCCACCGCAAACATGCGCGTCCAGACCAGTTGGTAGCCCAAGCCCGCAACGCCGGATAAAAAAAGCAGAGCGACTGCAATGTATGAAACCATTACTCAGTGATAACGGGTGTATAAAAGGTAAAGCGTTTCGGCGCCTGAAAAGGCGTCGAAACGTTGTTAAATGGAACGTAACGGAACAATAAGTCGGGCATTGATTACGACGCCATGACTTTCCGGCGCGCGAATCCCAATAAAGTCAATGCCGATCCGAACAGCCAAACTGCTGCAGGTACAGGAACTGCGGTAATCGCTTCTTCAAATGACTCATGACCGAATGTGCCGCCCTCATTCAGATGAAAGGCCAAAAAGAATTTATCGGAAGCATTGCCTATAGGTGTCAATGCAGCATTATTGAATCTATCGAACAAAGACAATTCCAACAAATAGGCGCTATCATCCGGATTGCCACCACCGGCTTTACCGATTTGGAATTCGACGTGGGTATGCAGTTCGCCCCCAGAACTGACTGAACCGACAAATCCTTGTGCATTCAAGCCATTGGTTGCAGAAATAATATTGGTTACCGGACTTTTCTTGATTTCAATTTGCTCATCGAATCCTGAAGAGAGCCAACTCGATGAAACAACATCCCATTTTTTCAAAGTATTTTCGATTTGATACCAGATCAGACTTCCACCGACTAAACCAAAACCATCAAATCCCGGATCATCTGTTCCATAGGGATTGCCGAATTCGCCGACTTCGGCTTCAAATAATTTATAACCGCCGATCAACTCAACTTCGTCATTAGGATCGATGATAATTTTGTTATTTTGCAAGGTAAGTTCAATATCCGAATGCGCCAGGACATTCGAACTCATTAATACCGCCAATAAACCTGGCAATATAAATTTTAAGCTTTTCATATAAAAGACCTCGATTAGTAAGAATGAAGGAATAGCGAAAGATATGTTATATAGTAACATTTGCTAATGCAAACTGTTTCACATTTACTTTATCGATGTATGCCTCTCGTTGAGTCTCTGATTCGGGCGAACAGGTTACCGTGAAAGTATGTTAATTGCAGAAGTGCAACATATTTGCCCGGCTAAATGGCTCTCAGGGTTGGGGTGCGGGCCGATCTTCAATCATGATGGGTTAGATGAGAGCACTTTTTAACTGTACTTATGGATTAATGACCCTAAGCTTCCAATGATTAAGGCCATTACTTCTGACGGTTATGGGTTTTTCTTTAGAATGGTTGTGGATATTTAAGGCGAGGCAGCATTCTAATTGAATAAAAGCTGACCAGTTTTTGTCTTTCTTCGTCCCATAGATTCAACCAAAGTGATTTGAAGCTTTCCAGCAAAGTGAGTGGCTTTACGGTTTGCAACAGGGGGACTTCGTTTTGGCAACGTTGCAGGTTATAGTTGGGGATATTGGCCCTGACATGATGAATATGATGCAGGCCAATATTGCCCGCCATCCACTGCAGCACTTTGGGGAGTTTGTAGTAGGAACTTCCTTCCAGTCCCGAACTGATCAGATCCCAGTTTTGCTGGCGCGCCCAATAAACGTCTTCATACTGATGCTGAACATAAAATAACCACATGCCGATCGTTGCCGCCATAAAGATGACCGGAAGTTGAATCAGCAGGTAAGCCTTAAATCCCAAGGTCATACTCATCAGAATAATGAGCGCAGCAATGGCTAGATTGGTATAAATCACGCTTTTGCGTTCGCGTTTTTTTGCTCCGGGACTGGGAAATCGCTGAATAATCAGAAAGAGAAAAAGAGGCACGACACTGAATAAAATCAGGGGATTGCGAAATAAGCGATAGCCCAGTCGTTTGATTCGGGATGCGGCCAGATATTCATCGACAGTCAATGTCCAGACATCGCCTACGCCTCGCCGGTCCAGATTGCCGGATGCGCCATGGTGGATAATATGGGTGCGTTGCCAGTCTTCAAAAGGTGTGAAGGTCAGGATGCCGGTTATGTATCCCAAGACCCGGTTGGCTAAACGGGACGGGAAAAAAGCGCCATGGCAACAATCGTGGAAAAGAATGAAAAGGCGTACCAGAAAACCGGCAGCTGGGATGGTTAACAATAAAGTGGTCCAGAAAGGCCATTCGTAAACAACGGTTGCAATCATCAGTGCCCATAAACCTAGATAAGGCAATAAAGTGTTAGCAACTTGCCAAAAGGCTTTGCGAACATCCGGTTGTGCATACTTCGATACAGTCCTGATTAAATCTTGACGAAAATCCTGGATATTTTGGCGATAGTGCGGGAATAGGGTGTCGGGCGGGGGAACTTGTTGTGACATAACTGACTTGACTCATAAAAATTAAACGGTAGTTGGGTAAAACAACGCTCCTCCGCATCAAGCCAATGACCAAAAATGCAGGCTATTGTTGATGATTCGGCTGAGGTTTTTGAATGGATTAGCTTGGTTATCCTGCTATTCAGGCGGGTGAAAAAAAGCCGTATGGGCTGAAGGTTAAAGAAGCGGGCAGGGAATTTATGAAAAATTTCAAACGATACGCTTGTGTCAACGCGATTGATAAAACCGGATGGCGGAACGGCGGCTTTTTAAAAAGGCTATGTTCGCGTTAATAGTAGGCGTCGCCCCGGCAGGGATTGCCGGGGTCCAGAAGCCATGGATGGCGTTGGGCTTCACATCCTTGTGACCTGGATTCGCTTACGCGGTCTAACGGCTCCGGCAATCCATGCCGGAATGACGGTGTTGATTAACTTTCAACTACTAACGCGAACATAGCCTTAAAAATGCGGCTATTTTCAATAACTGGAAGTTAGTGAGTCAATGGGCCAGGAAAGTTCACCTGATGAAGAAAATAAACTTTGATTGTAATGGTCATTAGCAAGGCACTTAGCCATTGACCGGAACATCAAAACGCGGGTGAGAAGTACCCGGATAAAAGAGGCGTCTAAAGGGTTCTGTTGACTGATTCAAGACTAAGGTTATCCTGTTCTTAGTTGTACTTTGTAAGATTTCAGGTTTCACATGACCGAAGGTCGTCATTCCGGCATGGATTGCCGCAATCCAGGCGCCATGGAGGGTTCAAAGCTCGCCATCCATGGCACTGGATACAAGCCATCCGACGGGTATGACGGTCTTTCTTCTAATCTGACAAAATAGAATTAGCTGTTGCCTGTTGAAAATTCTCTTTACAGGTTACTTTTTTATGCAGTATTAAGGAGTTTTGTCCATGCAGCAACTTCATTGGTTTCGCTATGATTTACGGCTGCATGATCAGCAGGCGTTACTGACCAGTGATTATTCAAAAACGCTGACCTGTGTTTTCATTATCGATGAGCAGTGGTTTCAGCCAACGTTATGGCAGACAAAGCCGCTAGGTCCATTTCGACAGGTCTTTCTGCAACAGGCCGTGTCAGAATTGTCGGACTCTTTGCAGCGCATCGGTCAGCGTCTGTTGATTAAATATGGGAATCCGCAGACGATTATCAAGGAACTCGTCGAGCAATTGGGCATTACCCGCATATCGATACAAAAGCATCCCGGCAGTTTCGAACGGCGTCAGATCATACAGCTTAAAGCCGCGTTAAATGTCGAGTGGTTTGAAAGTGAGAGCTTTACGTTATTCGCCGAACAACAACTGCCGTTTCCACTATCGGATTTACCCTGCAGCTATACTCCCTTTAAAAAGCAGATGGAATTAGTTTGCCCGAATGCGCCTTATTCTGCGGTTAGCAAATTACCTAAGTTTCCCAAACAATTAAATACTCTGGCTGATGATGACTGGCCGACCGTGCCGACGCAGCAACATCCCTTTCAACTGCCGTTTATGGGAGGAGAGCGGGCAGGGTTGAAACAGCTGGATTACTATTTTGATCAAAACCGCTTAAACAATTACAAGCAAACCCGGAATGGATTTGATGGCTGGGATTTTTCGTCCAAGCTTTCGCCCTGGCTCGCCTTGGGGTGCTTATCGCCAAGAAGGGTGTTTAGCCAACTAAAAATCTTTGAAGCACAGAAAGGGGCAAACGAGTCGACAGAATGGTTTTATCTGGAATTGTTGTGGCGCGAGTATTTTCAGTGGTTGGCTTATCGCTTTGATACCCGGATGTATCATCGGCGGGGTGTTCGTGATGTCAATCCTTTGCTCAGTTTTTATTCTGAATATTACACCGCATGGATTAACGGGCGAACAGGCTGTGCAATTGTCGATGCGGCGATGAAGCAATTGAAATACACCGGTTGGCTTTCAAACCGGAGTCGGCAAATAGCGGCCAGTTTTCTGGTCAATGAGTACCAGGTGGACTGGCGATTTGGCGCGGCGTGGTTTGAACAGCAATTAATTGATTATGATGCCGCCAGTAATTGGGGAAATTGGCAATATTTGGCCGGGGTAGGCACGGATCCCAGAGGCAAGCGAACTTTTAACATGACCAAGCAAGCACAGACTTACGATCCTGAAAATGAATTTGTTAGTCGCTGGAATGCCGAGTAACCCTTTTGACCTCAAGCTTGCTGACGCTCGATCAATTTTTCATTTACGGAACAAAGCTATGAAAATCCTCATTATAATGATGACCTGGACACTGTATTCCTGTTCATCTTTCACTTCAAAGGAGCCGCCTGTGCAAACAGTCAATGCGCTAGAAATACCCAAATTCATGGGCAAATGGTATGTGTTGGCTGGCCGCTTCACTTTTTTTGAAAAAGAAGTTCATAACGGCGTCGAGTCTTACTCATGGAATGAAGAAAATCAACGTATCGATATAGACTTTACCTATAATCGGGGAAGTTTTAACGGGGAACTCAAGTCACTCCCGCAAAAGGGCTGGATATACGATACGAAAACCCAGGCGCATTGGAAAGTCTCGCCATTTTGGCCTTTGAAATTTGATTACCTGGTTGTGGCACTGGCTGAGGATTATAGCTGGACGGCGATTGGTGTTCCGGACCAAAAGTACTTATGGATTATGGCGCGAGACTGGAAAAATCCCGATTCTGCGGTGGCTGCGGCGACCCGCGCTCTGAAAGACGCCGGATATGACGCTCAAAATTTAGTCACGGTTCCTCATCGGTGGTAAATACGTTGCCGTGAGATGGCGGACTCCGGCTTTCATCGGTGTTCCTGTTGAGCTAACGCTTCGCAGCGATTGCTGATGTCAAGCGCTTGTTTACCGGGGGAAAATGAGGCATATTTTTTAGCAAAATCCTCAGCGGCCAGTGTGTATTTGCGGTGAGATAACATATCCGAAATCAGGCTCCGGAAATTCGGTTTTTTGATTTCCGAGGCCACACAAATTCCGGCCCCCAAGTTAGCCACATTGCGCGAACTCAAGAGTTGCTCCAACTGCAACGGTAGCAGAAGTAACGGTTTTCCGGATAACAGAAACGCGGCCAAAGTTCCCGCTCCACCGTGGCAAATTGCAAGATCACACTGCTGGCTTATTTCAGCCAATTTGACTGGTCGAGGAGAAATATGGAGATTGGCACTGGCATGTTTTTGGATAAATGCAGGCGTCGTTCCCGGAATATGAACCAGCACCGAGTTAGGGGAAGCGCTAAGCTGCTGCAACAGATCATCCAGTCGGGGATAGTCATGTTTTAAGTAAGCGAATATTTTTTTATCGCCGATGCTGGGCCAAAGTGGCTCATTTCCGCCTGATTGATAGAGAGACGGCCCCCAATAGATGGCGTTGTTTCGTTGGGGATAATGATCCAGTTCAAGAAAAGTGCAGAGAAAGTTTTCTTCCACATCGAACAGGTCCGCCATGACGCCTAATAGGTCAGTGCCGAGTCGCCGCAAGACTGAATTGATGACGCCTAAAATAGGTGACTCCGTCCTGAGCAACTCATTTTCGGAAATGGGTTGCCAGGGACGCAGGCCAGGCAGCGGATTGAAACGGGGCGGGCTGTAAAACCCTGTGCCGAAAGTTGCCCTCGGTGTCTTTACGTTGCGCGCAGCCAAAAGCGCTGTCGGTGCATGGTCCAAAATCAATAAATTGGGCGTAAGGTATTTAAACAATGTTTGCCATGCACACACTCTTGAATAAAGTCCTGTCTCATCTGAATAGCCCACATTTTTGAGGATGCCGGGATAGCTTACCGGAGGCAGCAGCGCGTTTGTTCCCGGCCAGCTTACTGGTGCTTGAAGAAAAGAAAAGCCATCGCTCCCCAGTAATGTACTGGCATACTCAAGATTTTTGAGCACAAATATCACTTCGTGCCCCTGTTGTTTTAACTGCTGTGCAACCGGAAGAAAAGCCGCTGTGTGGCCGTATCCACCGCCTAGCTCCCAGATATAAAGTATTTTACTCATTCAGATGATCGATTGTGTTTTTGTGAGGTAGGTTTTTGTTGAATCAGAAATTTAAAAGCCTATCCTAGACTGATAGGGCTGGTTATGAAAATTATTTACGACTATTTTCGAGGTTTAACGAAACCGAAAACTGATTTATAGTCTTACTCACTCTTTTCACATAGTTTTGCCCCGGATTATTTCTTATGACTTTACCTTTAGCCGAGCTCGGAAAAGTTTCAAGATTAAGTGGCCTGTTTGAAAGTCAGCCGACGCATTTAAAAAAACGACTCATTGATTTTAATCCATTACGTATTTTCAGTTCCAAGCCGGTCTTGATGGCTGCATTCAGCGTGATGTCGATGACGCCCTATGCGGTGGAGGCCTGGACCTTAGAGTTTGATTCTTCTTCATACAGCGTGGGAGAAGAGAACGGAAGCCTTTTAATCGGAGTCAATTTGGCTTCCGATTATGGAGACTATGGCGCTTGCACCATCAGTGGTACTGTTGTTGCCACCGGTGGATCAGCAACTGAAGGAACCGACTATGCTATTTCCGGTGGTTCCTTCTCCTTTTCGGTGCCTTTTCTTGGAGGCTCCGGAACTTACTCAGATACTGAAACAGTAACTGTAAACATTATTGACGATGCCAGTACGGAGGGCGTTGAGACAATTGATTTGAGTATTCAAAATGCATCGGAGATCTGTAGTTTTAATGGCGTTTCCGCTAATACTTTGGCTACCGTCAGTATTACCGATAACGATCTTCCTAGAGATCCAGATGACCCTACGCCCAATCTAACGCAGGACCCGACATTTACTCCCAATGAGAGATCAATTTACGATGGCTTGGTGAGTGCTTGCGAAAATGCTACGGGTGAATTGCTTGAGCGGTGCAGTGAAATCGGCAATGCTGATCTTAATGCCATAATTCCGGATGAAGTTTCGGCTCAAGGGGCAGCAGCGGTTGATTTCGGTTACAAACAATTTTCGATTATTCACGGCCGTATCGTTAATTTGCGTAATGCCCAGCAGCAAAATTCGACACTCTTGGGCTATTCCACCTTCAATATCAATGGAGAATCAATTCCTGTCGGACAAGTACTCGCGAAAGCATTAGGTCAATCTCATGGCGGCGCAGCCGGAGATGATCCGATTGGCGAACCCTTGCGTGACAGCCCGTTAGGGTTTTTCCTGAAAGGTCAATTTAATATCGGCGAAAAAGACAAATCCCAAAACGAACAAGGGTTTGAAGTCGATAGACAAGCCGTCACTGTCGGTGCCGATTACAGCCTCACTAATGAGTTGGTTCTGGGTGCTGCATTCGGATACGGTGCTACCAATACCCAATACAATCGCAGTAACGGGAGCATGGAAACCGATGGTTTCGAGTTTTCCACTTACGGCAGCTATTTCTTTCCCGAGGATTTTTATCTCGACTGGATCATGAGCTATGCACTGCATAATTTCGATACCAAACGCCGAATTCAATACAGCGGCTTAGATACCTCGGCGCAAAGCGAGGCGGATGGTGATCAATACGGAGTAAGCCTGGGTTTCGGAAAAGATATTTCGATACAAAATTTCGTTATCAATCCCTATGCACGGGTGGAATACATCACTACTCAAGTTGATAGTTATCAGGAAACCGGAGGGGCAGGTTTGTCCATGGAATTTGATAAACAGATTATCGATTCAGTTACATCAACGATCGGCGGCCAGGCCTCGCAAGCAATCAGCATGCCTTGGGGTATCATATCGCCCGGTTTACGTTTTGAATGGGTGCATCAATACATGGATGATGCCCGTTTGATCCAGGCCCGATTCAGTCAGGCGGCTCCGGGAACGGGAACCTTTGTTGTTCAGACAGACAGTCCGGATCGCGATTATTTTAATATTGGCAGTTCCCTGGCTGTTACCTTGCCTGAGGGGAGAGCCGGATTTCTTCGCTATGAATACCGGTTGGGACAAACCGATATAACCGATCATACTGTTGAATTGGGGGCTAGAATTCCGTTTTAAACTGGAATCATTCAGTTTTAATCTTTAAAAGGCGCTTTTTATGCGAAGATTTTATTCAAAGAAAAAACTGCTGTTAGTGTCTCTATTTGCCTTGGCATTGTCGGCAAAATACGTATCAGCGGATAAACCGACCTGGAAAGAAGGCGGTCAGCATCAAAATCAAAAAGGTAAATCCAAAGAAGATAAAGGAAATAAAGGGAATTCCGAAGGTCATCATCAAAAGTCGCCCAAAAACGCTGGAAAAAATGAAGTAAGGCCTGATTATTATTTTGGTGATCAACACCGCACCGTCGTTAGAAATTATTATTCCGGTCAGTTCCGTGCAGGGCATTGTCCTCCGGGGCTTGCCAAGAAAAATAAGGGTTGTCTGCCTCCAGGGCAGGCAAAAAAATGGCGAGTCGGCTATCCGCTACCTCGAGATGTCACCTTTTACAATCTGCCTTCGGACATTATTTTGGGTATGGGCCCTGCACCGTCCGGTTATCGTTATGTTCGTGTGGCTTCGGATATCTTGATGATTGCGGTGGGTACCGGTAGGGTGGTTGATGCTATTCAGGATTTGGGCGGGTGGTAAACCGTTTCTGGTTTGCAGAATAGCGTTCTATGATCGTGTCAATTTTATTCAAACAGGAGAAATATGGAAAGGCTATGCGTTTATTGCGGTTCAAGTACCGGAAATCGGCCTGGCTATGCACAAGCTGCAAAACAGCTTGCCGAAGAGCTTGTCAAGCGTGGTATAGGATTGGTTTATGGTGGCGCCAGTATTGGTATCATGGGTCTCCTTGCCGACGCCATTCTGGCAAACCAGGGCGAAGTGGTGGGTGTAATACCCCAAGCTTTGGTCGATAAAGAGGTTTCCCATGCTGGCTTGACTGATCTGAAAATCGTCAGTTCCATGCATGAACGTAAAGCGATGATGGCGGATCTTTCAGATGGCTTTATTGCGCTTCCGGGTGGACTTGGAACACTTGAGGAATTATTTGAAATATTGACTTGGGCGCAACTGGGATTTCATCAGAAACCCTGCGGTTTGCTTAACATCGATGGCTACTACGATGGTTTGACCGCATTTTTGAATCATGCTGTAGAAGAGGAATTTGTAAAGCCCATCCATCGATCCATGTTGCGGGTTGAGCGTTGTCCTATTGATTTGTTGGACGCATTTTCAAACTATCAGCCCCCGCTTGTCGAAGCCTGGCTGGCAAGAGATAACACCTGATCAGCTTCTTTCTCTAGTTGTAGCAGGCGTTAGTAGTCTCTGAATATGTAAAAAACGGTTTGTGGGGAGTGCTTTGGCTGTGTTCATGACAGGCTGTTGAATACCCGTCAAAAATAAGCATTTCAACTGCAATCACACTCTCCGATATCTTCAAACCATATCTGCGGAGATTGTTCAATAAATCGCTTCATCAAGTTGATGCAGGCGGGATCGTTTAATTCAATAACATTCACTCCGGCTTCTTTGAGCCAGTCCAGATGTCCTTCAAAGTTAACCGATTCGCCGACGATTACGGTTCCGATATTGAATTGTCGGATCAATCCTGAGCAATACCAGCAGGGAGCCAATGTCGTCACCAGAATTTTATCGCGGTAGTTTTTTTGGCGACCTGCTTTTCGAAACGCATCCGTTTCTCCGTGTACGGAAGGATCGTTATCCTGAACGCGCCGATTGCGTCCCCGGCCTAGCAAAAGACCATTAGTATCAAATAAAGCGGCACCTACAGGCACGCCGCCTTCATCAAAACCGGTTTGCGCTTCTTCAAGTGCGATGGCTAACATATCTGAGTGTTTCATGGCATTGTTCAATCGTTTTAAGGAGGAATCAGTTTAGGTTGGATTACAATAGCTTAGCAACCCGGCTCGGCCAAGCCTAATAAGTTCTGTCTTAATCGTGTCATTCAAACCCGGTAAAATTTTAAGCTAAAGGCGCGTAGTATTCTCAGTATTTCCTTAGGCTTAGCCTGGCGGCTCATTGTATAATCCGCGCAATTGTTTCATTGTGACTCGGCAAGGACTGATCAAAAGTATGGCTACCGAAAAGAAATCCATCCGCCGCCGCGGAATTTATTTATTACCCAATTTGTTTACCACCGGGGCACTTTTTTCCGGTTTTTATGCCATTACGTCAGCCATGGGCGGGCGATATGAGACGGCTGCCGTAGCAATTTTTGTTGCAATGATCCTGGATGGATTGGATGGGCGCGTTGCGCGCTTGACCAATACGCAAAGCGAATTCGGCGTTCAGTACGATAGTCTGTCGGACATGGTTTCCTTTGGTGTGGCACCGGCACTGGTGATGTACTTATACGCTTTTTCATCATTAGGCAGGCTGGGTTTATTTGCTGCATTTGTCCATACCGCTGGCGGCGCCTTGCGTCTGGCGCGTTTTAACACGCAGGTTGAAAAAGCCGATAAACGTTATTTTCAAGGCTTGCCCAGTCCTGCGGCTGCTGCCATTCTGGCCGGTTTTATCTGGTTATCCCTGGAACATGGTTACGATATTGAAGTGCTTAAATATCTGGCCATGTTATTGACGGTGGCAACGGGTTTGTTGATGGTCAGTAATTTCCGGTATTCCAGTTTCAAGGACATTGATCTGAAAGGTAAAGTGCCTTTCGTCGTCGCGATTGTCGTGATGTTGGCCGTAGCCTTTATAATGGCACAGCCGCAAACGATGTTGTTCTTGCTGTTTCTGGGCTATGCGATATCCGGTCCGGTCATTACGCTGGTGATGCGCAAACGGCGCTTACAAGACAGAAAATCTTAAAATGGCCTTGAGGCTAAAATGACAAAAGCGTATAGTTCAATGCCATGAATATTCAAACCAACAGCGTCATAAGCTTTGCCGATTTTTCCTTTTTAGGAAAAGTTGGTTTATGTGCGTTGTCCAGCCTATTGGTCAGATACCTGCCCTGACGGGCACATAAACTGATCTCATTACATCTGATTGACCCCTATTTTGACCTAGCCGATGCAAGCGCATCGGTGGCTGCTTCGTGAACGGAGTTCTCATGAAAGACAAATTAATTATATTTGATACCACTTTGCGTGATGGTGAGCAAAGTCCCGGCGCATCGATGACGCGTGATGAAAAAGTCAGGATTGCCAAAGCGCTTGAGCGTATGAAGGTGGATGTGATCGAGGCCGGATTTCCGGCAGCGAGTGCAGGTGACTTTGAAGCGGTGGAAGCGGTGGCCAGAGCCATTAAGAACAGTACCGTTTGTGGTCTGGCCAGGGCCTTGGATAAGGATATCGATAAAGCCGGTGCGGCGCTGAAAGACGCAAAAAGCGCCAGAATCCACACCTTTATTGCGACATCGCCGATTCACATGAAAATGAAGCTGCAGATGCAGCCGGATCAGGTGATTGAATATGCGGTAAGAGCAGTCAAGCGGGCCCGGCAGTATACCGATAATGTCGAGTTTTCCCCTGAGGATGCCGGCCGCTCTGAAGAGGATTTTCTATGCCGTATCCTGGAAGCGGTAATAGATGCCGGTGCCTCGACATTGAATATTCCCGATACCGTCGGTTACAGTTTGCCGGAGCAATTTGGCGCTACCATTGCTAATTTGATCAAGCGAATTCCCAATTCCGATAAAGCTGTCTTTTCGGTGCATTGTCATAATGATTTAGGCTTGGCGGTTGCAAATTCGCTTTCTGCGGTCATGAATGGCGCCCGTCAGGTGGAATGCACCATTAATGGTTTGGGAGAAAGAGCCGGTAATGCGTCTTTAGAAGAAGTCGTGATGGCGGTAAGAACACGGCAAGATATGTTTACCTGCGATACGACGCTGGATGCCAGGGAAATTATGACCTGTTCCCGCCTGGTTTCATCGATTACCGGTTTTCCTGTTCAGCCCAACAAAGCCATCGTCGGCGCCAATGCGTTTGCGCATGAATCCGGTATTCACCAGGATGGAGTGCTCAAAAGCCGCGAAACTTATGAAATCATGCGCGCCGAAGACGTGGGCTGGGCTGCCAACCGCATGGTGATGGGCAAGCATTCCGGACGTAATGCGTTCAAGAGCCGAATGACCGAACTCGGCTTTGAATTTACGTCGGAAGAAGAGCTCAATGACGCCTTTTTCCGGTTTAAACAACTGGCTGACAAGAAACATGAGATTTTTGATGAGGACTTGCAGGCATTGATCACTGAAGTCAGTTTTCATGCAGAAGACGAGTACGTTAAGTTGATCGCCTTGAGTGTGTGTTCGGAAACCGGTGAAGTACCGCATGCAAAAGTGACGTTACGCGTCGATAACAAAGAACTGACCGGCAGTGCTACAGGCAGTGGGGCAGTCGATGCCAGTCTTAAAGCGATTGAGAGTGTGGTCAACACGAAAGCGATTTTGGAGCTGTATTCAGTCAATAACATCACTAACGGAACCGATGCCCAGGGTGAGGTGACGGTTAGGCTGGATAAGGCGGGTCGGATCGTCAACGGTTTGGGCGCCGATACTGATATTGTGATTGCCTCAGCCAAGGCCTATATCAATGCAGTCAACAAACTGCATGTGCCCAATCAGAGGCGGCATCCTCAAAAGGGCGATGTTTAACCAGAACGGCACAAATCAAGGGCGTATTTATACGCCCTTATTTTTAGGGGCTTATGCCGGTTTTTAAGGGCTAACGAGGATTAAAGGTAACGGGTAGGCAGTGGATCATTCGACGCGTTTGCACTATCTTGAAGCGATGGGAATTGATGTGTGGGTGCGCAGGCTTCCGCATGAGTTCGAGCCTGGCCTTGACCTATCAAGTCCCCAAGCAAATGACACAGAAGAGGCAGTCGTTCCAGTTGACCAAATTCCCGAAACGCCGGACGGTCTGAATATTTGGCAAGTATTGCAAAATGAAGTTGCCGTTTGTCGCCAATGTGATTTGTGTGAAAGCCGGATGCAGACCGTTTTCGGTTCCGGAAATCCTGCAGCGGACTGGATGATCATTGGTGAGGCGCCCGGGCAAAGTGAGGATCAACAAGGTCTGCCTTTTGTCGGTGTGGCCGGACAATTATTGACGGAAATGTTAAGAGCGATAGGCTTGTCCAGGGAAGACGTGTTTATAACCAATATTTTGAAATGCAGGCCGCCCAATAATAGAGATCCGCATAAAGATGAAGTGGCCGCATGCCACCCTTATCTGGCGCGTCAGATTGAGGCAATAAAGCCTAAAATTATTTTGGCAGTGGGACGAATAGCCGCTCAAAACTTGCTGAATTCAGACAAGACCATTGGACAGTTACGTGGTCAGGTCCATGATTTGAATGGAATACCGCTGGTGGTCGTCTATCATCCCGCTTATTTACTCAGATCCTTGCTGGAAAAACGTAAAGCCTGGCAAGATCTTCAATTGGCTATGGCAACATATCAAGCTATCGAGGGTTAGCAATGAATGTCTATTTACAGCGTTTAAAAGATTTCGTTCTCTATGATGCGGACCGTGAGTTTTATGCAAAGATATTTCCGGACTCAGTAACACGTAAGGACCTGATGCGATTGCGTAAAATGTATCCCGAAGATCTTGCCACGGTTTTGGCCATTGAAGAACATAATTATACGTTTCCATGGAGTGATGGTATTTTCAGGGATTGTTTCAGAGCGGGTTACAGTTGCTGGGTTTGTGAGGATGTCGATAAAGTTCTGGGGTATGGTATTGTCTCTATTGCCGTGGGCGAAGCTCATATATTGAATATCAGCGTGGACCACAACGAGCAAAAGCAGGGTATAGGCCGAAAGATTCTGGAACATCTGATTGAAGTGGCCCGTTCCCGTAAAGTGGAAACCGTATTTCTTGAGGTGCGGCCCTCAAATCCCACGGCTATCGCGCTTTATAGAAACACAGGATTTAATGAAATCGGCATACGCAAAGATTATTATCCTGCCGAAGAGGGCAGAGAAGATGCGTTGATGATGGCCTTGGAACTTTATTATCTGTAATGATTTAGATTAGAAAGGGCGCAATTATTCAGCGTAAGTTTGATTGTATGCTTTTAGCAATCCAACAATTGACGCCATAGTCTTGCAATGTCGGGTTGGCAATCGCCAACCGCAAACTCCGCGATGCATCACCTTTGTTTTGGTGTTCCGCTGAACAGTTACGAAAAATCATTGGCTTCACAGGCAACTGAATTTTCAATGCCACCTCAGCGCATTGATTCCTGGTGGACTAATTCTACTTAGTCAGATTAGAAGAAAGACCCTCATACCCGCCGGGAAGCGGGTATTCAGTGCCATGGATGGCGAGCTTTGAACCCTCCATGGCGCCTGTATTCGCTGCGCGGTCTGACGACTCCGGCAATACATGCCGGAATGACGCCCTTCGGTCATGTGAAACCTGAAATCTTACGAAGCAGAACTAACCATGGTTTTTAAAGACTAAGGCGCCCGCAGGGGCAGGCGCCAATAGCTTGGTTATCGGGTTTTTTTCTTCAAATTGTCGGTAACATGGGGCTCGATGGCTTTGTAGATGAGTTGATGCATCTTTGGATTTCCGGCAATCAAATTTCCGGAATCCAGGTAGGTATCGCCAAAGGTAAAATCAGTGGCGACGCCACCGGCTTCTTTTATTAAAAGTACGCCTGCCGCCATATCCCAAGGTTGCAAGCCGATTTCCCAGAATCCATCCAGCCGTCCTGCTGCAACGTAGGCCAAATCCAGTGCCGCTGCGCCCGCTCTGCGAATTCCCGCGGTGTCGATAGACAGTGCCTTAAACATGCCCAGATAAGCATCGATATGCTGCAGATTTTTGAAAGGAAAGCCCGTGCCCAGCAGCGCTCCGGTCATATTGGCCTGAGCCGTGACCCTGATTTTACGGCTGTTCATCATGGCGCCGCCGCCCCGTTCTGCTGTGAACAGTTCATCACGCAGGGGGTCGTAAATGACGCCAATCTCAATCCGGTCTTTGAGTTTTAGAGCGATGGAAACGGCAAATTGAGGAAAACCATGGAGAAAATTGGTGGTGCCGTCCAGTGGATCTATGATCCAAACGTAATCATTGCCCTCATGTTCGCCACTCTCCTCCGCGAGGATGGCGTGTTCCGGGAAAGCGGCCTTGATGATACGGATAATTTCCTGTTCGGCCATACGGTCGACTTCGGTTGCGTAATCATTTTTACTTTTGTAATTAATCTGGAGTCTTCCGACATTTTCAGCTGAGCGATTTATTATCTCGCCGGCGCTTCTCGCTGCTCGCACAGCAATATTAAGCATTGGATGCATAGGTCTGAATTTTTTAAGAGCTTGAGGAAATATGAATAGCATACCAAATCTTTTGGTAAAATTTGCCCCTTTTTTAAATGGTTGAGGGAAAGCTTTGTTGGATAACATCGTTATAGTTTTGGTTGAGACAAGTCATCCCGGCAATATAGGGGCCGTAGCGCGTGCCATGAAAAATATGTGCATGAAGCGTCTGGTCCTGGTTTCGCCAAAATTGTTTCCTTGCGCGGATGCAACATCCCGAGCTTCAGGTGCGGATGACATTTTGGCTTCAGCGGTCGTGTGTTCGACTTTGCAGGAGGCGATTGCTGATTGTCAGATTGTTATTGGTTCCAGTGCCAGGTGTCGAACGATCAGTTGGCCGGAAATCACGCCCAGAGAGTGCGCTGAAAAGCTCAGCCTAGATGCGCGGGACAATAAAGTGGCTATCGTATTCGGACGAGAAAGTTCGGGATTGAAAAATGAAGAGTTGGATTTATGCCAATATCTGCTACGAATTCCCTGCAATCCGGACTACAGCTCGCTGAATCTTGCTGCTGCGGTTCAAGTGATCTGTTACGAGCTTTTTGTTGCCTCCGGTCAGCGCTATGACGTTGCCATTGGTGATAAAGGCGAAATACCGCTGGCAACCGCCGACCAAATGGAATCTTATTACGAGCATCTGGCGCAAGCTTTGTCGGACATCGGGTTTATGCATCCGGATAAATCGAAAACCATCATGCGGCGATTGAGGCGGGTCTATAACCGTATTCAGTTGGATACAAAAGAATTAGATATCTTGAGGGGTATTTTGAAAATGGCGCAAGGCAACAAGCGAAATCAATGAAGATGCTGAATGAAATCAAAGAAAATATTAACTGTGTGTTTGACCGTGACCCTGCGGCTCAAACCGTATTCGAAGTCATCACAGCTTATCCTGGTTTTCACGCCATTCTGATTCACCGAATCAGTCATTATTGCTGGCGATCCGGTTTTCGATGGTTAGGCCGTTTTATTTCGCATCTGGGCCGCTTTCTGACGGGCATAGAAATCCATCCGGGCGCAAAAATCGGAAGGCGTTTTTTTATTGATCACGGTATGGGTGTCGTGATCGGCGAGACAGCAGAAATAGGCGACGATTGCACGCTTTATCACGGTGTCACCTTAGGCGGCACGTCATGGAACAAAGGCAAGCGCCATCCAACGCTGTGTAATGGCGTTGTTGTCGGTGCGGGAGCCAAAGTGTTGGGGCCTATAGAAATAGGTGAGGGGGCGCGTATTGGTTCAAACTCCGTGGTGTTAAAAGCGGTTCCTGCCGGCTCAACTGTAGTGGGTATTCCTGCGCGTGCCATTGAACCCAAGGTGAAAACAACCGGAATGCCCTGCGATCCCGCTGCGGAACAACTGCATTTCGATGCTTATGGAACGACCGTCAATATGCGCGATCCTGTCGCTCATGTCATCAACCATATGCTTGAGCACATTCATTGCCTGGATCAGCAAATAGACGCAATGAAAAAAGCCCTGAATGAATCAGGCATCCAGTATGTCGATAAACCCATGCCTGAAATGGATGATTACGAGCGTGACAGGCTGGACGAAATCTAAAAACAGCGAGACAAATTCTTCAAATGACATGAGTCTGATGAGACCTGCACCGGATAGTTGACTAATTTGCTAGGTTAAGTATATTAGCCTGTATTTGTTAGTTATTTTAAGGATTGGCTCGTGAGATTAACCACCAAAGGCCGCTATGCAGTCACGGCAATGCTCGATCTGGCGTTTCATAGCCAGAAAAATCCCGTCACGCTGACCGACATTGCAACCCGTCAAACCATTTCTTTGTCCTATCTGGAACAGTTGTTCGCACGTTTGCGAAAAGCAGGTATGGTCACGGGTGTCAGAGGTCCGGGCGGAGGTTATAAATTGAGTCGTGATGCCAGTCTGATTAATATCGCCGATGTTATCGAGGCGGTCGATGAACAGCTGGATTCCACCAAGTGCGGTGGCGAAGCTAATTGCCAGAACAATAAGGCGTGTCTGACACATGATCTGTGGATGGGTTTGAGTGATCAGATCAGGAATTACCTGCAAGGCATCAGTCTGGGCGATTTGCTGGAAAAACATCATGTCAAGGAAGTTGCCAAACGCCAGGAAATGGATGCGAAGGTGATTGAACTGCATAGAATGGACCGGTGTCAGAGTCTGTATAAATGATCTATTTCGATCATAATGCAACAACACCGCTGGATGAGCGCGTGTTGGAAGCCATGATGCCTTTCTTGACGACCTTTTACGCTAATCCGTCCGCCTTATACCGGGCCGGAAGAATAGCGCGCAGCGCGGTGGAAGCGGCCAGAGAGCAAGTGGCCGCATTGGTTGATACTACCGCCGCTCAGGTGATTTTTACCAGCGGTGGAACCGAATCGAATAATCTGGCCTTGCAGGTGTCGGCCATCAAGTCCCGTGTTGCCATTTCGGCGACTGAACACCCTTGTATGACTGAGCCTGTGATGAGGTTAAAACATCGGGGATTTACCGTTGAAACCTTTGATGTGGATACGCGGGGTCTCATTGAACAAACGTCTTTCGAGCAAGTCAGCCGATTACCGCTTGATTTTGCTTCCATCATGCTGGCTAATAACGAAACCGGCGTCATCCAGGATGTCGCGGTCTATGCGGATGCGTTACGCAGTCAAAACGTTATCGTTCACAGCGACGCGGTGCAGGCTCTGGGTAAAATACCGGTATCATTTTCCAAGCTCAAGGTCCATTTGCTGTCTTTGTCGGCGCACAAAATATACGGGCCTAAGGGCTGCGGGGCGTTGATCGTAGAAAAAGGCCTAAATTTAGAACCCATGCAATTAGGCGGTGGGCAGGAAAAAGGCATCAGGCCCGGCACTGAAAATGTTGCTGCCATTGTCGGTTTCGGCGCGGCAGCAGAAATTGCCAAGGCTGAACTGGATAAGCGGCATGATCACTTGCTTAAATTAAGACACCGGCTGGAAAGCGGTTTGAAGACAGTGTCCGGTGCCGTCATTTTCGGGCATCCCGAGCAGCGCTTGCCCAATACGGTTCAGTTTGGACTTTACGGGGTCGATGGGGAAATGTTGCAAATGCAGCTGGATACCCAAGGCATAGCGATATCCAGCGGCTCGGCCTGTGCAAGTGGCGGCGGCAAGCCGAGTCCGGTATTGACAGCAATGAAATTTGCACCGGAATTGGCCAAAAGTGCAATCAGAGTGAGCTTGGGTAAAGATAATACCGAAGCCGAAGTGGATGACTTTCTAAATCGGTTAACCCGTTTTTTATTATGAAAGTGCTCGCTACTCCAATCTGATCGAAAAAAAGTCTGGCTTCCATGGGGCGCGGCGATCTTCGATAGGCGTATCCTCCACTTTTAAACATGTCGAATGATTTTCCGTGCTTTTCGTGGATTAAATTGTTTTTATAAGTAAATGTAAAAGGAGAAAATTATGGCAGTTTCTATTACCGAAAATGCTGCAAAACAGATAAAAAAACAGCTGGAAAAACGTGGTAAAGGGCTTGGTTTAAAGCTGGGCGTGAAAAAATCAGGGTGTTCCGGTTTTGCTTATACGCTGGATTATGCCGATCAATTAAATGCAGATGATGTCGTATTTGAACAGTATGACGTTAAAGTCATCACGTCAAACGCTGATCTTGCTGTTATTGACGGGATTGAGCTGGATTACCGGAAAGAAGGCATCAACGAAGCCTTTAAATTCAATAACCCAAAAGTCACCGGAACCTGCGGTTGCGGCGAGAGCTTTTCTGTCTAGATTTGCCAGCCAGCATAAATTTCATCCGGGTATCGGTTTTGACTGCGACAACCTGTCGCGCGGCAATCGGCCACATTTTCTTAGTTAATAAATCCCTTTAGAATCAGCTCAACTCTTAAATGTATTGCGTTATACATTCTTACCTCCTAAAGGGTTTCAAGGGTTTTTTTAGCGGACATCGAGTCCGCTTTTTTTTGCCCGTTGAAAAAGCAATCCCTGCATCCGCCGCTTTCCGTTCGCAGGGTTCAGGAATGTCGTTCTTCTGATTTAAATCAGCATGAATCCATCTACAGCATCTATCATTCGGTTAAACTATCCGGTTTTCAGATTTATGATTTCGACGGTTATTCAATGCAACAGAAACCTATTCCGGTAAAATCAGCCGCTGTCATCGGTGGCGGTCCAGCGGGACTGATGGCTGCCGAAGTGTTAATCGGTGCCGGTTTGACGGTTCATGTTTATGATGCGATGCCTTCGGTAGGGCGCAAATTTTTGATCGCGGGCAAGGGCGGCATGAATATTACCCATTCCGAACCGTTACCTCAATTTTTGACCCGCTATGGCAAAAGACAGGCTGCACTTGCGCCCTGTGTGAATCAGTTCAGCCCCGAAAAACTCAGAGCCTGGCTGGCTGAACTGGGCATTCAAAGTTTTACGGGCAGTTCGGGGCGCGTATTTCCTGAGCAGATGAAAGCCGCGCCATTATTGAGAAGCTGGTTACACCGCTTGCGTGAGCGCGGCGTCAAATTCTTCATGCGTCATGAATGGTGCAACTGGCAAGCCCTAGATCAAGGTTATCTATTGGAATTCAACACACCTGAAGGCATAAAAACGCAGCAAACCGATGCGGTCATACTCGCGTTGGGGGGCGGCAGTTGGGCCAAGTTAGGTTCTACAGGTGCATGGGTCTCTTTACTGCAACATCAGGGCGTATCGGTCGCGCCTTTATTGCCGTCAAATTGCGGTTTTGATGTTGCCTGGTCTGAGTATTTCAGCGAGCATTTTGCCGGACAACCGGTTAAAACGGTGGTGATGTCTTTTACCGACAGTCAGGGCGATCGGCATTCAAAGCGGGGCGAATTCAACATTACGTCAACCGGTGTAGAAGGCAGCCTCATTTATGCTTTGTCTTCGGTTCTGCGCGATGAAACACGTTCATCCGGTCATGCGGATCTACTCATTGATTTGTTACCCGATGTTCCGCTGAATCGATTGATAGAACGTCTGGAACAACCTCGCGGGAAATCATCGCTCACCAATCACCTGAGAAAAAAAGCCGGTTTGACACGCGTAAAGGCAAGTCTTTTACGCGAGTGCCTTGCCCCGGGTCTATTTGACGATATGGCGCATCTGGCTCACGCGATCAAGCACATGCCTTTGAGAGTCATGGCGGCTAGACCTTTGGATGAAGCGATCAGCAGCGCCGGAGGCGTCGTTTTTGAAGCGCTGACCGATGATCTGATGATCAAAGCGTGGCCGGGCATTTTTTGTGCAGGAGAAATGCTCGACTGGGAGGCGCCTACCGGCGGCTATTTGCTGACGGCTTGTCTGGCAACGGGCCGGGCGGCAGGACAAGGTGCTATAAATTGGTTAGGGTTGCCGGGTGAAAGTGAAATGAAAGGTTGATCCGTTAAACTGCAAACTCGTTGGGACTATGTGATTACATTTTGACTGCAAATTAATGGTTACGATGTAATTGATATAGCTCTAACGCGGTTGTTTTAGTTCACGGATTGACCTTGGCTCGTCAAGCTATCGTTTCGATTTTGTCCTGCTTCTCCCAGGTTCCCCCCCCACTTAGGTAAGGAGTTGCAGGGCAGATTGGAAATGGCTTCTTTTTTGCGGGTAAGGGCGTTACTTCCGAATTACGTCCTTACCACCAAACTTTCCAAAGCGTAGCAAAATCGCAGGCAGCAGCAACAGATTCAATAGCGTTGATGATGTCAAGCCTCCGATAATGATGGCGGCCATGGGGCCCATGATTTCCCGTCCTGGATTATCACTGTCAAAAGCAATGGGAGACATCGCCAAGGCGGTGACCAAAGCGGTCATCAGTATCGAAGGCAATCGTTCTTGAGCGCCTTGAGTCACTGTCTCCAGATTCCAGGGTTTACCCTCGTTTTCGGTCAGATAGCGATAATGAGATAACAGCATGATGCTGTTGCGCACAGTGATGCCGAAGAGCGTGACAAAGCCAACGACTGAGCCTACAGAAAGACTTTCTCCACTTAACAAAACAGCGGCAATCCCACCCACTAACGAAAACGGCAGGTTGACCAGCGTGATCAGCGTGTGCCGGAAACTGCCCAAGGCAATGTAGATAAAAATCAACACGCCGGTTCCGGCCAGCAAGGAATGCAATATCAGGTCTTTACGGGCTTTGCTCTGTTCTATCGCGGCACCGGTGAATTCAGGGTACATGTCCGCAGGAAAGCTGATGGTCTTGAAAACGCGGGATTTCAAGTCCTTTATAAAGGTGTCAAAGTCGCGGTCAATCACGTTAGCGGTGATGGTCTGCCTGCGCTGTGTGTTTTGATGCAAAATATTGTAGCGGCCACTGGTCAATCTGATATCGGCGACTTGAGCCAAGGTAATCAACGTGCCATCCAGCGTCCGAATCGGTAATTGACCCAGCAGATCCGGCCGGTGCCGAAATTCAGGCGTAAGCGTCACGCTGATGTCAAAGATACGGTTGCCCTGACTGTTTTTGCCTATCAGCTTGCTTTGATAAGCCGTCTGGATGACATTCATCACTTCAATCGATCTCAAGCCCCAAAAGTTAAGTTTGTCCTCTCTCAGATTGACCTGTATAACCGGCGTAGCGGGTGGTGAGCGCAGTTGTACTTCTGCCGCTCCCGGAACGGTGCGCATGACGGCTGCCACTTCCTCCGCTTTAAGGTCCATGGCATTTAAATCATTTCCGAAGATATTAACCACGACAGGCGCTGTATAGCCTGAAATAGTCTCATCGACACGTTCGGTAAGAAAGGTATTGGCTTCATACAGAATGCCGGGAAATGCTGCAAGTGTCTTACGCAACGCCGTCAGGACGCGCTGTTGCTCAAAACCAGGCATAGGTTTTAGACGCACTTCAAACTCACTGTAATGGCTGCCGTAGGTATCGGCGCCCCGCTCGGCCCGTCCCGCCCATTGCGAAACAGATTCAATGCCCTGAATTTTTAGAAACTCTTCGGTGATGCGGCTACCGATGCGAAGGGTTTCCTGTAAAGAGGTCCCTGGAATGCTTGTGGTGTGAACAATATAGTGACCTTCACGCAATTCCGGTAAAAATTTACTACCCATACCAAAGAAAGCAAAAATGCCGCTCAAACACAGGACTGAACTGATGATTAACACGGTTTTGAAATGACGGATCACAAAGCCCAGCGCTTTCCGGTAGCCAGGTTTAATCAATCGAATGGCTGGCGGTTCTCTGGATTCATTGCGCTGTTTACCTAATAACAGGTAGCACAGTGCCGGTGTTAACGTCAGCGCAACCAGTAAAGACATCAGAATGGCGAGAATGTACGAAATTCCCAAAGGCGCAAACAGGCGTCCGGCAGTCCCGCCTAAAGTCAATAAAGGTACAAAAGCCAGTGCGACGATAAAACTGGCATAGACAACCGAACTGCGCACTTCCAGGGAAGCCGTATAGATGACTTCCGATAAAGGCAGGGGTGAGGGGGTAAGGCGGTTTTCGCGAAGTCTCCGGAATATATTTTCGGTATCGATAATCGCGTCATCGACGACTTCGCCCAGTGCAATGGCCAGGCCGCCAAGCACCATGATATTCAGGTTTATCCCGGATTCCAGCAGAATCACGATCGCGGAAATCAGCGAAACCGGAATCGCAACCGCCGAAATGATGGCGGTACGAAGATTAAACAAAAAAGCGTACAGAATAATCAAGACGAACAAGCCGCCGAACAATAAATGGCCTGATAAATTGACCAGGGAGGCTTCAATGTAATCGGCCGGTCGAAATAAATGCGGATAAAAGCTGATGTCATGGGTTTGAAACAGGGTGGTGAATTCGGTCAGCGTTTCCTCAACCTGTTTTGATACGGTTAATGTATTCGACCCGAATTGACCGATCACCATCATGACGATTCCGGGTTTTCCCATGATCTGGGCGGCACCGATGGGCGCATCAGGTGCATGGCGGATCAGGGCGACATCACCCAGTGTCACTGCATGGCCTTGCTGGTGTTTAAGTACGACACCCGCAAATGTTTCAGGCGTGGCTTTTTGTCCGGTGATTTCCAGAGTAAAACGCTGGTTGGTATTTTCTATAAAACCACTGCCTTGCACTTGAGCCGCCTCTGATGCTGCCAGAATAACGTCATTCAGAGCCAGATTGAAACGCTGTAATTTGACCGGATCAACCTGAATCTGCAGCTGTTGAATTTCGCCTCCGAAGACGTTGATGTCGGCCACGCCCGGAACCGCAAGAAGTCTGGGGACGATGGTCCAGTCCACCAGATTGCGCAATGTCATCAAATCGCTTTTGTCCGAATTCAAACCGATGGTCAGGACAGTCGCTGATGAAGAAGACAGCGGTACGGCGGTTGGTGCGCTGACAACCCCTTGAGGTAACTGATTTGCCAAACCAGCCAGCCGTTCACCCAATAACTGACGGTTACGATAGATATCGCTATCTTCGCTGAACGTTGCCGTGACAACGGACAGGCCCTGAATAGACTCGGAGCGAACGTCATGGAGTTGACTGAGGCCTCTAATGGCGCTTTCTATCTGCTGGGTAACCAAAATTTCGACTTGTTCGGCTGAATAGCCCGGCGCTTCAGTCTGAATCGTAATTTGTTTGGGCGAAAACTCGGGAAATACATCAAGACCCGCAAATGCAAAGCGATACAGTCCGTAGCTGAATAACAGCACAGCCATAACGGCGACAAGGCCCGGATAACGGATTGAAAATCTGATCAGTGCCGTCAGCATAGCGAGCTAGTCATCATCGTCTTCATCAGGAATTTGGGCTTTAAATTCCTCTGAGAGCAGCATTTGCGCGCCGGTAATCACTATCTCTTCCCCGGCGGCAAGTCCTTGGCTTATGAAATAGCCGTTCTGAGCTTCATCGAACTTTTGGATGGCACGGCGATTAAAGTGTTCCGGGCCGGTTTTGATGTAAACAAACGCTTGTCCCAGATGCCAGATCAAAGCCGTGCCGGGTATGATGACACCGGACAGTGCTTCTTGATGCTTGGGTAGCCATGCAGCAACGCGGGCGCCAGGTCGAATGCCGGGATGCCGTGTTGTGAAAAAATGACTTTCGCCTTGCCGCAGTCCATCAAGCTGCGGTGCTTTATCTAGCCATTCGGCGCTTTGTGCCTGATCTCTCTGGCCGGAAGGGCTTACAGTCAATTTTTGACCTGCCGGGTTTAGCTGGGTGGGGCTGGGGAGTGTGATCAGTAACAGCGCTTGTTGTCCGTTTAAATAAGGTGCAACGGAAAGGCTGTCTTGTTGTAAAAACAAGCCGCTCAGTTTCTCTCCCCAACTCATGATGGCTTCGTTGCGAATACCTTGAGCGGTCCATTGCGCATTTTGAGACAAGGCCTGTTCCGATTGAAACAGCGCCTGCTGTTCTTCCAGTGCGCGTTTTGCAGCGACGCCGCTGTCATGCAAGTGGCGTGTTCGGGCCATGGATTTTTGGGTCAATTGCAAACGGGCCCGGCTGTTTTGTGTTTCTGCCAGCGCGCTTAAGTAACGGTTTCTGAGATTCAGTAAAGGCTGCAGACTCAGTGCATTGCCGTAAACAGCCCTTTCAGGTAGAAAGCTTTCGGGTTTTAACATCAATGTTTGGATGCCAGACAGAGCTTGTTGTTCTGTTTCTATCTCTACGTCAGCGTGCCGGTTTGTCTCCGTTGGTGCTTGCGAGTCAGATTTTGGGCTGGCAAAGCCTGGAATGCTGATCAGGCCAAGCGTTGTGGCGACAATCAAACAAAGCGGCTTCAAGATAGTGACGGCAGTCGGTCTGGACATTCAGTTTAAAAAGTAGGTAGAGTTGCTCAAATTCAAAATCGATATTTTTAGTGCTGAACCCAGGGTTCCGTTTGAAATAATGGCAAAAATCAGGGATCAAGCGATAAACTCAAGTGAGGCGGCTTGATTTGCTGGAGGAGATTATAAGTCGGACTGAAATCTATAATTAAATTTTTGTTGTTTTGACGGATTGCAGGTTATTCTTTAGCAATGCTAATTCTACTTTGTAAGATTTCAGGGTTTACATGACCGAAGGTCGTCATTCCGGCATGGATTGCCGGAGCCGTTAGACCGCGAAGCGAATCTAGGCTCCATGGAGGGTTCGAAGCTCGCCATCCATGGCACTGGATACCCGCTTCCCGGCGGGTATGACGGTCTTTCTTCTAGTCTGACAAAGTAGAAAAGGATGAATGATAGGCGGGTAACAGCAATTCCCAGTTTGAACTATTTTTATGGTTTGAGAGTTGTCGTAAGCCTTGCGAGGAACGCCGTAAACCCTTCCATTTAATTCAAGCCTTTATAAGTCAAGACACCTTATCAACGAAACAGTATTGTAAAAGTTGTTTCCGGATTTAAACTAACCAGGTATGTAGGACAATGAACGAATTACCCGATAATTTAAAATATGCAAAAACCCATGAATGGGCAAAACTGGAAGACGATAATCTAGTGCGTGTCGGCATTACCGATTTTGCCCAGGCTGAACTGGGTGACCTGGTTTTTATCGAGTTGCCTAAAATTGGGCGGCAATTAAAAACAGGTGAACAGTGTTCGGTTGTTGAGTCGGTAAAAACCGCATCGGATTTATACAGTCCCGTTTCGGGTGAGGTCGTGTCTGTTAACGAGCTATTAAACGACGCACCTGAACAGGTGAATGATGACGCCTATACTTCCTGGTTGTTTTGCATAAAAGCAGATAATCCTTCCGAACTAGATGCATTGATGGATGCCGATGCCTATCGGGAAATGATTGAAGGTTGAAATGATTTTTCAGGAATGACTCTTGTCATTTTTCTGACAAATTACAGGGCTAACATGGACGTTTTGGATAATGGATAGTCGAACAAACATGGCAAATCAAAACGCAAAAGGCATAAAACGCATTTTTAATGCACTGTTCTTTTCAATCGCGGGTTTTAAGGCAACCTGGTCGCATGAAGAAGCATTCAGGCAGGAAGTGCTCCTGTTTGTTGTCACGACGCCTTTGGCTCTGTGGTTGGGTCAAACGGCTACAGACAAGCTGTTGCTGATCGGCAGCATGGTCCTGGTCTTGGTGGTTGAATTATTGAATTCGGCGGTGGAAGCGGTTGTCGATCGCGTCGGGCTGGATCATCACGAATTGTCCGGCAGAGCGAAGGATATAGGATCGGCGGCAGTGATGTTGTCTTTACTCTGGGCTGCTGTGACCTGGGGCGTGATATTATTGTAATTTTGTAACTAGTTTGCGGAGCATCAAAATAAAGTGATGCTCCGTGTCGGTTGCGGTTGGCGATACCCAACCCGACCTATGCTTAATAATGATGTAATTTTTTGAAATTCACAGGCTTCTCATTTTTAAAAGGGGAGGCAGACTGCGATTTGTTAACAAGGGGTTCTGAGGAATTTATGAGTGCATTGATCTGTGGTTCTATGGCTTACGATACCATCATGGTATTTCATGATAAATTTAAAAATCATATTTTGCCTGACAAGGTCCACATTCTGAATGTATCTTTTTTGGTGCCGGTGATGCGCCGGGAATATGGCGGATGTGCAGGCAACATAGCTTATAACCTTAAATTGCTGGGTGAAGATCCTTACATCATGGCGACCGTCGGGCATGATTTTGAGCCTTATGCGCAGTGGTTATGCCAATGCGGTATCTCCAGAGACCATATCCGGATTCTCGACGATAACTATACGGGGCAGGCCTACATCACCACCGACGAAGATGATAATCAGATTACTGCATTCCATCCCGGCGCCATGAATATGTCACACCTGAATGAAGTGCCTACCGATCTTCCTATCAGTATCGGTATCGTCTCTCCGGATGGTAAAGAAGGCATGCAGCGGCATGCGGAGCAATTTGTAGAGCAGGGTATTCCGTTTATTTTTGATCCGGGTCAAGGCATGCCCATGTTCAATGGCGAAGAATTAATTCATTTACTTGATCAGGCCACCTGGGTGACCTTGAATGACTATGAATCCGAACTCATGCAGGAACGCACTGGACTGAGCCTGGAAGAAATAGCCGAAAAAGTCGATGCGTTGATTGTCACGCTGGGTGCAAACGGTTCAAAAATTTACACGCAGGAAGAATGCATTGAAATTCCAGCCGCTAAACCAAAATCGATCAATGATCCAACAGGTTGCGGTGATGCATTTAGAGCAGGATTGTTATACGGGTTGATAAACGAACTGAGCTGGCCCGTAACCGGTCGCATTGCTTCTTTGCTGGGTGCCATCAAAATAGAACACCATGGCACTCAAAATCATGGCTTTTTAATGGAAAGCTTCAAAGCGCGTTATAAAGAGAATTTCGGTTCCTCTTTTTAATGCTCCAGCATACTCAAAAATTGTTAGAAATCATGGCGCGACTACGTTCTCCGGACGGAGGCTGCGCCTGGGATATCCAGCAGGATTTCTACAGTTTAATTCCCTTTACGATTGAAGAAGCCTATGAAGTGGCTGATGCGATTGAGCGCAGCGACTGGGATGATTTGCGGCTGGAATTGGGTGATTTGCTGTTGCAGGTTGCTTTTCATGCGCAGATTGCTGAGGAACAGGGCCTTTTTACTTTCGAGCAAGTCGCACAAGGCATCTGCGAAAAACTGATTCGCCGCCATCCTCATGTGTTTGGTGATACCCAGTATCAGGACGATGAGCAGCGGAAAAAAGCCTGGGAAGATGCCAAGCTCGAAGAGCGAAAGACTAAAAATCGCAGCGCTTTGCCTGACAGTGTTTTAGACGGTGTTCCCGGCAACCTTCCGGCGCTGGTGCAATGCGAAAAAATTCAGAATCGCGCTGCAGGCCAAGGTTTTGATTGGCCCGAGGTGTTGCCGGTATTCGATAAAGTCATGGAAGAATTGGAAGAAGTCAGGGAAGCCTGGGAATCCGGCGATCAGGTTCATATTCAGGAAGAAGTCGGCGATTTATTACTTGTAGCAGTCAATCTGGCACGCCATCTTAAAGTCAATCCTGAAATCGCATTGCGGGAAAGTACCAAGAAATTTTCCAGCCGTTTTCAGTACATAGAACAGCAGGTGCTGGCTTCCGGTCGCGGCATGCGGGACTGCGAACTCGCAGAACTGGATGAACTGTGGAATGAAGCCAAGCGGGTACTCAAAAGGCAGAAAGCGTAAAGACGCTAAAGTTTTTGGGCTCATGACCTTGTTGGCCAAAACCTGAGTCAAGAAGCGGGTAGGTTGGGTTGCGTGCTTTTTGCAACCCAACAATTAAGTCCATGGCCTTAAAATGTCCTGATTATAAAGATGTTACAGCTAACTATTCGGACGCGTCATTCCGGTAGGGATTGCCGGAGCCGTCAGACCGCGTTAGCGAATCCAGGTCACATGGATAGCTCGAAGCTTACCATCCATGGCACTGGATGCCCGTTTCCCGACGGGCATGACGGGCGCTTATGGATTTAGCTGAAACAACTTGCTAATCAGGTAAAATGTTGGGTTGGCTATCGCCAACCCAACCTACGTGGAGCATCACCTTTGTTTTTGTTGTTCGCTGAAGGGTTACAAATTAATAGTTCCACTGCAACTGGGTGCGCAGCAGGTCGCCTGAAGCTTGACCCAGAAAATCACTAGTTCCATCGGATCGAACAGAGTTAACCGTATTGGTTCTGTCCATCATGGTATAGGTCATTACCAGTTCCAGCGCTTTCATCATTTGCCATTCAAAGCCAAAATCGATTTCTTCGACATGGGTATAAGCGGCGTTTGCAGCACCTTTATGCGGGCCGTCGTAATGTTGCCATTTGACGAAAGGGATTAAGGTGCCTTGGGTGCCCAGTACCTTATCGATTTTATACATGGCTTGCACATAGCCGCCTCTGAGAGATTTTCTTTCGATGACGTTGTCGGTTACGTTGAGTGTAGGGCCTTTACCCCAGTTCCATTCTGCCTGTAAGCCGAAAGGCTGTGGGAACAAGACGGCATGAATCGCAGCTCTATCCTCACTGTTGCCTTTTTTATCCGCAGTAGGTCTCCCTTTGGATATGCCATCAAAAGTCCTGTAGGCGACAGGCGAAACATTGAATTTACCAGTCATGGCATCCGCGCCCACTTCCAGAACCTGTCCATTAAAAATTGAACCTAAAAAGTCCAGCTCGATCGGGTAGGTCGCATGGGCTACCATGTAAAGATCGTCGTTGGTTTCATCTCGATTGATTCCTTGGCCGTTGTAAATACCGAATCCGACAATACCGTAGTCACCCGATGTTTTCAGACCTTTCAGGCTTAAGTCTTTCCACAGCTTTTGTACATGGGTAGGCGACCAGTAGGCAAACAAGCCTAAGTCACGTTCGCTGGGTACCGCACTGTTGAGTGCATCGGCCCGATCCAGGGATAAACGATTTTGCGAAGATTGCAGGTTTTCCCAGCCAAACGGAACTTTGGATTGACCTGCGCGGATCCGGTATTCATGGCTTTTATCAAAGGCCAGATCGGCATATGCGTCACGCAACTGCGCAAAGTTTTGAGTACCACCGGTTGATGTCGCAAAGTCCGGTTGAAGATAGAGGGATACATACTCGTTCACGTCGCCCGAGAATACCAAGCGAACCCGCCGGAACGTGAAATTACTGTTGTCTTTGATCGATCTGTCACCCTCGTTAGAACGCAACTCCGGTTGGCCAGCAACCCGATCGCCGGTCAGTTTTTGGTTATAACGAAGCTGGGTATAACCTCTTAAACTGATTTTGTTAAACCATTTTTCGTCATTTTTATCATTCGCTTCTTTGACCGCGACGACGCGCTCCTCCAGTTCTTTAAACTCTTGCTCCTTATTTTTTAAATCATTGCGAATTTCGGCCATTTCCTCCTTTTCTTTGGTTTTGTCTTCTACTTTTTCAAACGTGCCCAATTTAATCCGTCCGGGACCGTCTTCGGCAAAAAGCTGCTTGGTTTCGCTGTCCATATAAAGATCTATTGCTAAAGCACTGGTCGAAAGGCTGAAGCCCAGAACCGAAATGATCGCCAACTTCATTTTTGTAAGTTTCATGTAAGCTTGTCTGAAAGTAGAAAATGGGGCAAGCTTATAGACTTTAAATGACAGTTTTGTGACAGATTTGTGACAGTTCTGTTACAGTTTTTAGGATTGCAGAAAGGCTTCGTTAAATAAATCCGCGAGCAGCTCATGACTGTTTGCTGTGAAAATACCGAGAGTAGGATGCGCTGAGGCAAGAAGCGCATCAATCGCGAACGATGTGCTTTAGGTTGTCCTGCACATCTACTTATCTTTCATTTTCTGGCGTGATAGGGCGACTTCATGTTCGTTAGGATCTGGTTGTAAAGGGGAGTTATTCTTGGCACACGGAATGCTTTGATTATTGCGAGTCAAGAACCAGTGAGGAGAACGTAACATGAGCCAGCATCCCTTAAAATCATTCCCGGTAGAGTGGCCGGATTTCATAGAATCGCTGAATGCGGAATTTTTTAGCACCAAAGGTTATGGCGTTTATGCGTTTTTAAGCTTTGATCATATCAAACTGCTTTACGACCAGCTTTTGGGAAATCCTGTCCCCGTTAAGGTGTTTGTTAAAGTGTTCGTCAGAAACTTCAAGTAATTGTTCTTGAGTCATCCGGTGCTCTGGGGTGCCGGACTTGCGCTATCAGGCAAGTGCCGGTCAAACATCGTCTTGAGTCTTGGCAATCAGGCCGCGTTCTAAACTGAGGGCTTGGTCAAAGCTGAGACCCAGAATATTGGTTTGTCTCATTGATGATGCCAGTGAAAAAGCTAATGCAGAGGCCAGGACTCTGGAATGATAGGAAAAATCGTTAACAAAAACAGGTAGCGCCTCGTTGAGCTGTTCGGCGGATTCGAGTTTTTTATCGAATGCCTGTCGGCGAGAGTGTAGTTCTTCCATCAATAAGCGATTATTTTGTGTTTCTTCCGACAATGCCAGAGACCAGGTTAAGTCAGGGTGTAGCCTGCATTCTCCGATATAATGGCCGGAAAGCGATTGATGCCATTCCTTTGGGCCAATCAAAGACAGGTGGTAAGTATCACCTTTTCTATAAAGCCAATATTTCCTGTCCAGCACAGGCTTGAAGCGAATGCGGCTTTCCAGTATGAAAAGCGAGGTAAACAATTCCGACGCTATTTGGGTAACGAGTTTTGGCGGCGCATTAACGTGGTGCTGCAAATCGGTCAACCGATCGACGACAGGACATAATCCTTTGCCTTGGGGATTGGGCGATCTAACTTTTTTGGTCATCTTCATTCATCATAATTTTGCTTTACACTCTATCAGCATCCGGCGTAAACCCAAATAAGGCGTTACCTTGTCTACCATTGGCATCTCGTTGAAACATTTCGTTCTTTGCGTGTTTTTCGTGGATCAAATGATTTTCCCGGGTTTATAATGCAAAATTTTCAATACTTTATCTGAATGTCTGAAGACTATACCTACGATCGTGATTATGAGATGGAGGCACTGAAAATCTCGCCTCATTCTATACAGGCGGAACAATCGGTGCTGGGTGGCTTGATGCTCGATAATCAGACCTGGGACTCCATTGCTGACAAAGTGGTTGAAAGCGATTTTTATCGCAAGGACCATCGCCTGATTTTTAAGACGATCGAACAGCTTGCTGAAAAGCAGGAACCTTTTGATGTCATCACACTATCCGAATCCTTGTCATCGATTGGCGAGTTGACGACGGTCGGCGGACTGGCTTATCTAGGAACGCTGGCAAAAGACACGCCCAGTGCTGCCAATATTGTCGCTTATGCCAAAATTGTCAGGGACAAAGCGATACTCCGTCAGTTGATTCATGTCGGAACCGATATTTCCAATTCCGCTTTCAATACCGAAGGCCGGGATACGGCTGAATTACTGGAGAATGCCGAACGGCAGGTGTTTCATATTGCCGAGCAGCGGCAGCGCGGACAAGGCGGTTTTACCTCAATTAAGTCATTATTGGCGCAAGCGGTCGATAAAATTGAACTGCTTTACGAGCAGGAAGGCTCAATCACCGGAGCCAGCACCGGATTTAGCGATTTTGATGAGATGACTTCAGGCCTGCAGCCATCCGATCTGATTATCGTAGCCGGGCGGCCGTCGATGGGGAAAACCACCATTGCGATGAACATGGCTGAAAACGTTGCGATCAAAGGGGATAAACCGGTCGCCGTTTTCAGTATGGAAATGCCGGGTGACTCATTGGCCATGCGGATGATGTCGTCGTTAGGCCGCATCGATCAGCATAAGGTCAGAACAGGTAAACTGGATGATGATGAATGGCCGCGATTGACCTCGGCGATCAATTTGCTGGCGGAAACCAAATTGTTTATCGATGATACGCCGGCACTGACGCCAACTGAGGTTCGATCAAGAGCGCGGCGTTTGATGCGTGAACACGGTCAGTTGGGTCTTATCGTACTGGATTATCTGCAATTGATGCAATCGCCTGCCAGCGGGGAAAACCGCGTGCAACAAATTTCCGATATATCGCGAAGCCTCAAGGCCCTGGCCAAGGAACTGAACGTGCCGGTCATTGCCTTATCACAGCTGAACCGGAATCTGGAACAACGTCCCAATAAACGCCCGGTCATGTCGGATCTTCGAGAATCAGGCGGTATCGAGCAGGATGCCGACGTCATTGTGTTCGTTTACCGGGATGAAGTCTACAACCCTGACTCGCCCGATAAAGGTGTTGCCGAGATTATTATCGGCAAACAAAGAAACGGTCCAATTGGAACGGTCAGGCTCACCTTTTTGGGACAGTACACGCGCTTTGAGAATTTTGCAGGGCACAGCTACAGTGACAATGACTACGAATAACCATTTCCTCTCTTTATGACGCCTACCGCTTATGCCGTTATCAATCTTGATGCGGTTGAACATAACCTCATGAAAGTTCATCAATTTGCCCCGCATGCCAAAATCATGGCGGTGATCAAAGCCAATGCATATGGTCATGGCATGCTGCGCATTGCTCAGGCACTCAAGCCTGTGGATGGATTTGCCGTCGCCAGAGTCCATGAGGGGATTCGGTTGAGGCAAGCGGGTATTCAGCAACGCATCGCGGTTTTGGAAGGATTTACGTGTGAAGAAGAGTTGGACAGCCTGATTCGGTTCAATCTGGATGCTGTCGTACATTCGTTGGGTCAGGTTGCCATTTTTGAAAAAAATCAGGCGCATGAAAAAATCGCCATCTGGATAAAAGTTGATTCGGGCATGAACCGGCTGGGATTTAAGCCCGACGAAATCAAGTCGGTTTATCAGCGTTTATTACAGTGTCAGGTGATCAAGCAGCCGTTCAATTTCATGACGCACCTGGCTAATGCCGATGATTTGTCAGATGGTATGACAATGGCGCAAATCACCCTTTTTAACGACACCGTGGCAGATCTGCCTGGGCCGCGAAGTGTTGCCAATTCTGCGGGTATCATCGGCTGGAAGGCTTCATTGGCGGACTGGGTCAGGCCGGGTGTTATGTTGTACGGTGTTTCACCTTTTGCTGATAAAACAGGTGAGGAACTTGGGCTTAAACCCATCATGGAACTGCACTCAAGATTGATCGCGGTAAAACCCGTTTTAAAAGGCGATACCGTAGGTTATGGCGGCACTTGGGTGTGCGAGCGCGCGACGGTAATGGGTGTGGTGGCGATTGGTTACGGAGACGGTTATCCCCGCTACGCCAAAACAGGAACACCGGTTTTGGTTAACGGTCAACGCGTGCCGCTGATTGGCAGGGTTTCAATGGATATGATTACGGTTGATTTAGCGAGTCAACCGGATGCAAAGCCGGGGGATCCGGTCACGCTCTGGGGTAAGGGGCTGGCTGTGGAAGAAATAGCCCTGTGCGCCGATACCATTCCATATACCTTACTTTGCGGGATTACCCAGCGAGTTGAGATAATCGAAGGCAGGTTATCCGAGCCGCCCCCCGTGTAATTCTCATAAAATGGGTAGCGTACGACCCATTTTAGGTAACAAAGGCATTCTTAATCCGAAAGCGAAATGAAAAAATCCTGTTCAATTTTGGGATTAGTTTTCGGTTGTACTCAACTTGTCTGATTTCAATTCAAACATTTATTTTTGCCAAGAAAAACAGTGGTCATGTTACAAATTCTCATTCTAGCGCTCAGTTTGGCTTTGTCCGCTTGCGGCAGCATCAGTAAAGGGGTGACTGAAGCGCTTCTGGAAAAATCAACGGCTGAAGATAACAAGGTTTGTCAGGTATGGGGTCAGCCGTTTTCGGGAATAGAGCCAATGCTGGATAAGCCTGAAGGCATGGTCAAAATGTTGATGGTTCATGGCGTAGGCGATCACATTCCAGGCTATAGCTCAGAGTTTATGGAAAAACTGGCAAAGGAGTTAGGCCTCAACAGTCGCTCGGGCTTACACAAGGATATTACTCTGACGAGTACAGCTAACCCTGATCAAAAATTAGGTAATTTACGCGCCACTCATTTATTGAATGAAGAAACTGGCCAAAAACTCACTTTTTATGAATTGACGTGGTCAGATATTACGCGCGAAGCAAAAGCGATGTTGGCCTTTGACAATTCAGGCGAAAATGATTTCCGCCGGGCTCAAATCAATGACATGCTGAAAAAGTTCAGTAACGATACCTCGCCGGATCCGTTTCTATACCTCGGGAGTAATCGGGAACAAATTCTGCAATCTTTCACGCAAGCGTTTTGTTGGATGTCCGCCTATGATTGGGAAGGCCTGCCCGACAGCGGAAAGCAGAGCTGTATTGGTGATCAAAACAGCGATACTCATGTCATTCATGATGAATACGTTTTTGTTTCTCACAGTTTGGGAAGTCGTATTGCGATTGATGGGTTGCAGTATATTGCAGCCATGCTTCCCCAATTAGAACGCTATCTTCCCCAAGATAAGAAAACAGTCTCATTTAGTAACAGAATCGAGGGTTTTCGTAACCAGCGTATCAAGCTGTTTATGCTTTCTAACCAACTGCCGATGCTGCAGATGGGCAGGGAGCTTCCGGAAATCACTAACAGAAAAGCGGATTATTGCGAACCTGACAGCCCTAATTTTAAGCAGCGCATGGTCAGCGAAACCGAAATATATGCTTTCAGCGATCCGAACGATTTGCTGAGCTATTCGATTCCAAAAGGTTTTTCAGAAAAATATCTGGATGCTCGCCTGTGTTCCACGATTACCAATATCAATATCAATGTGACCACTGTCTTAGATGTCTTTGGCATGAGCAATTTTGCTAACCCGGTTGAAGCCCATGTGGCTTACGATCAGGATGATCGAGTGATTGCCCTGATTGCGCGAGGCATCGGGACTAAAGGCAGTGCCCCTTTAGTTCAGCAAAAATGTGAATTCATCAAAATCAATCAATAGCCCCGATGGGATTACTTTTCCTGACTGAAGTTTCCCAGTTTTTATACGGTTGTCCATGCTTGTTGGAGAGCTTTGTTTGCATTAATAGTTACCGTCATTCCGGCAGGGATTGCCGGACCAATCCGCCGGGAGCGGATTGGCACTCGCCAGAAGGGTGCCGGGCAGGACAGCCCGGCATGAGCCCAGAAGCCATGGATGGCGGGGGCTGTAGCACGTCCTTGTGTCCTGGATCCCGGCGATCCCTGCCGGGATGACGCCTCAGCCTTTACGCGACAGTGCTTTATTAAATAGGTTTGCCACCATTTACACAGACTCTATAGATAAGCCCTGCAGCTCAAGCAGAATGGCAGCTCTTTTTTGAAATTATTGGGAAACTTCAGCTTTCCTGATTAGCAAGATGTTTAAGCTAAATCCATAAGTTCGTCATGCGCGTCCGTAAACGGACATCCAGGGTAAGCTTCAGGCTCCCTAAATCCGGACCTCATGGAAAGCTCGAATCCAACTGTATGCCCCCGTGACATTACGCACTTGTACTTACGTCCATTTCTATTTCTGCAAACTTAAACTAAACTTACGGCCATCCTTGTATCTTTATCCCTTTCCAGTCCGGTAGTCTTAAAACCAGTCAGGTTTTAGGATTAAAAACAATAATTACAAAAAACATCGTTGATGAGCCATGACTGATATTTTACTGATCGATAAAAGCCAGATATGCCGGGTTCTGGCGGATAAACAAGGCTTGTCCATTTCTGTAAGTGATAATGACATTATCGGGCTTAACTCGGCCATTGCGTTAAAACCCTCGGTTATTTTGCTGGATTATCATCTAAGGAAACAGCAAACGCCTGAATACATCAGTCTTTTAGTAAAAGGATGTTTAACCAGCAAAATTGTGCTGATTGCGGATCAACTGGAAGAATTAGACTTGATGGATTGTTTGATTGCCGGTGCCCAAGGCTATGCCAGCTTAGAAATGCTGGATAAACAGTTCAGTAAACTGATTGCCGCGATAATGGCGGGTGAAGCCTGGATTTCCCGTCGCATGGTCGGAAAAGTGTTGGATAGATTGAGAGCGTTTTCTTCTTAGTCTTAAAAGTTCTGGCAAAGCCATTAAAGTAAAAATATCAAGACCCTCCTCATCTCTGCTATCTCTCAAGCCCCCCTCCTGATTTATAACAATTTTTCTCCAGTTCATCGGATTAGAATACACTGTTCAATTATTATGATAAATTGGTCGCAATTATTTTTTATTGTATTTTTATATCACTTTAAGGTAGTGATTTTTTTACACGGAAAAAACAGACTGATGACGCTAATTTTAATGCTGTTGATGGGTGGCGGGCTTTTTTTTATAGCGAGCTTGAGAGTTGATTGGTATGCACAAGCCTTAATATCACTATTTTTTTTATTAATTTTAATTCTGCTTAGGCGATTTAAAACCGGAGGATTTTGGAGGGTTTTATTTGTTACGATCAGCAGTTTTATTGTGTTGCGCTATTTCCTTTGGCGAATCAACTATACATTAAGTTATCAAGACTTCTTTAGTTCAATCGGAGCTACCACATTATTCCTTGCCGAGCTTTACGGTGGTTTAATGTTTTTTTTAAGTGTATTTGTCAATATCAGACCCTATCAAAGAACATTTATACCTTTACCAGAAGATACGGCAAAGTGGCCTAGTGTTGACGTAATTATCCCTACCTATAACGAACCAGTTGATTTAGTAAAAATTACACTGGCAGCAGCAACAAATATTGAATATCCAAAACACAAACTGAACATTTATTTATTAGACGACGGTGCCACTGAACAAAAATTAAAGTCATTTAATGATGATACAAGATGCGCCGCAAAAGAACGACAACGTCAATTTTTAAACCTGTGTTCGTTATTGAATGTTACTTATTTAAATCGCAAGGAAAATGTTCGCGCCAAAGCTGGCAATATGAATTCAGCTCTCGCACATATTCATGGAGATCTGATTTTGGTTCTGGATGCGGATCATGCGCCTTCGGTTGATATATTGACAAAAACGGTTGGTTCATTTTTAGCTGACGAAAAAGTATTTTTGGTCCAAACACCTCATTTTTTTATCAATCCAGATCCAATAGAAAAAAACCTTGATCTATTCAATCGAATGCCTTCTGAAAACTTTATGTTTTATCAAGCCATTCAACTCGGGTTGGACTTTTGGCAATCCTCATTTTTTTGTGGATCAGCGGCTGTTTTAAGGCGGAAAGCGATTGATGAAATAGGTGGATTTAGAGGCGTTACAATAACAGAAGATTCTGAAACCGCTTTAATTCTGCATAGTAAGGGTTGGAAGTCTCATTACGTCATGTATCCACTTATATCTGGATTGCAACCTGAAACATTTACCAGCTTCATGATACAGCGGACACGTTGGGCTCAGGGAATGGTACAAAATTTCATATTTCATAACCCTTTGCTATTACCTAATTTAAAAATAGGCCAACGAATAGGGTATTTATCTAATATGCTATTCTGGTTTTTTCCTTTTGCCCGATTTGTATTTCTTATTTCACCCGGACTTTATTTGTTCTTTGGGTTGAAAATTTACAACGCGAACTTCTTTGATTTTTTGAGTTATACCGTACCTTATTTAGCGGCATTATTACTTACGAATCATTATTTGTTTAGTAAAGTTCGCTGGGTTTTTATCTCAGAAATATACGAGACAATGCAGTCTTTGTTTTCAATTAGAGCCGTTTGGTCTGTCTTGAAAAATCCAAGTCATCCAGAGTTTTTGGTTACGCCAAAAATGGAAACACTGGATGAGGATTTTATTTCACCCCTTGCACAACCTTTTTACTGGACAATCTGGATAACATTTTTTACGGTTTTTTTTGGCATAGGACGGTTGTTTATTTATCCAGAGGAACAATCACTTATAACAATAACTTTATTTTGGGCGATATTTAATTTGTTATTGTTATTATCAGCGCTAGGCGCCCTTTTTGAACAAAAACAACGTAGATTAAATCCCAGGATTCCTGTAAACATTGAGGCGAATTGGTTAATTAGATATACAGATACCTTGACTGAAAAAAGAATACCTATTTTGATCAATGATTTATCGATGGGTGGAAGTAGTTTCTTCTGCGAATCAGAATTACCTGAAAATACGGAGACAATTAATACCTTTATAGAGATATCGGATGATCTAGGAAAGACCATTGAAATTTATAAAGCAGCCATTACCAATTCTTATAACCGTAAAAATGGATTTATCTTTGGTATTAAATTTATTTATTCTGATATAGATGAATTTGTAAGAATTGTCAGATTTGTTCATGGTGATAGTTTTAGATGGATAAAAATTCAGGAACTGGCTGGTAATGATCCTGGACTAATAAAAAGTATGATATTTATGACCAAGATTGGTGTTTATTATGGTATTAGCCATATTAAATGGGTTTTATCTTCGACAAATGGAAAGATTAAAAGATATGAAGTCAAAATTTGAAAAAAGTTCATTGATTATATTTATTATGGCTTTATGTTTTGTGTCAAACGTGGTTGTCGGACAAACAGAAAAAACACTTATTAAATCATGGCCACTCAGTCATTTTATGACATCTAATGAACAGATAGTTATAAGGAATGCAAGTGGAACTTATGAGTTAAACTTTCCGGTATCCGATAGAATAAAGCCTGTTTCGGCGATATTAGATTTAACCTTGACTAATTCAAATGTATTAAAAAACAACCGGTCTCAAGTTGTCATTTATGTAAATGATTATCTTATCGGGCAAATTAAATTAGACCCTATAAATAATACTACTAAAGTTATATATCAAATTGCCCCTGAATATTTAAAGCAAGGGTATAACAAAATTACTTTTAAAGCTGCTCAGCATTATACTGATTCGGAATGTGAAGACTGGAGTGCCCCTGAATTATGGACTCAATTTGATGCAGTAAAATCTTCGTTAACCTTAAATTACCAAAATCTGCCGGTTACTGAAAAGTTATCGAAATTAAATAATTTAATCAATGACAGACTAGGACATTATTTTCTTACCATCATTAGAGGTGATAAAGCGGTTTCAGACGATTATTTATATTGGGGCTCAATTATTACGCAAGGTGTTAAATTACGCTTGAAGTACGTGCCTCTGAAGCTTGAAGAAAGCTATATAGAAGCAACTGGAGGTTTAGAGGAAAACGAAGGTGCGGGGCGATTTAAATTCAACATGGAGCATCTTACTAACGATGCGGTAATTGTCGGTAGCAAAGATCAGATTAGACAATTACTGCCTGATAACATAGCTCAGGCAATTGAAGGGCCTTACCTGGGATTATTTCAACAATATCCCAATAAACATCAATTTATTCTGGTGATCTCCGGGCAAACAGACGATGAGGTTAAATCGGCTGTCCAATCATTCGCGTTGTTGAATGCATCTTTTCCTGATGCTCAGCAGACTGTTATAAACGCTTTAAACTTTCCAATTGCAGAACCTCTTTTGCCTGACAAATCAATCATTCCGGGAAATACGTATACTTTCTCAAGTTTGGATTTTTATAACTCGTTTATGGATATTCAAAACTCGGAAGCAAGATTGGAATTTAGGTTACCGGCTGATCTTTATAGTACTGAAGAGACATTGATTAAATTGAATCTCAACCTCGCTTATGGTGCGGCAATGCGCAAAGATTCGGTAATAAACATAAGTCTTAATAATGGTTTTGTTCATGCTGTTCAGCTTAAAGAGGAAAGCGGGGCCCATTATCAAAATTATCAAATATCTGTTCCATTGAGAAATTTCAAACCCGGTCTCAATACCTTAACCTTTAAATCAGTTTTGACGCCGTCAGAATACGGAGAGTGCGCATTTGTCCAGCGAGAAAATTTACTGGCAAATGTCTATGAGGATTCCACTATATCTTTTCCTGAAACGAGCCGAGTGGCAAACTTACCGGACCTTAAATTGCTTGAGAGAACTGGATTTCCGTTGCTAAACAATGCATCTGGCGATAATACTGTTTTTAAAATGTTGGACACTTCTTCTGATTCCATAGCCTCTGCTTGGTATTTGATAGCTCAATTGGTCAGTTATCAAGGAACGCCTGTTTTTGATTTAAATATTACGCAGAGTGACATTTACGACAAAGATAATATTGCGTTAATTGGCAAAATTTCGTCTAAAAACATACCACATATACTGGACGAAGCACCTGTTAAGCTTGGAAAGACTAATTTATTTCCGTATCGGTTTAAAGAGAGGCAAGTAGCTCAGCGCGAGACACTGATTGAAAGGTTAGAACGCGTACTATTTGATAATAATATAGTAAATAAAGCGGTAGCCACTGAGCGTGAAAACGTAGCCATTTCACAGACTGCCGGTTTGGGTAATAGTTACCTTATGATGTCCTATGTTTCTCAAAACAGCGACGGTGTCGTGTTGGCATTGCTTAGCGAAGGCAGCAATGAGTTGTACTCAGGTCTTACAGAGCTATTTTCAACCGGATTATGGTCAAAAGTGCAGGGTAACATCTTTGTTTGGGATAAAGACGGCCAGTTCTACTGGGAGCGGCAAGGAGAATCAATTATGTCTGGAGATGACAATCTAAAAATGACATGGATCATGCATTTCTCGAAGTATCCTTGGCAATGGCTGGGATTAATTTTTACCTTATTGCTATTGTCTGCCTGGTTGATGCATAAGCTGTTGAGCCGTTATAAAAAAGATACTCACTCATGATAACTGGCATATTTAGAGGCTCGGTAATGCTTCTTTTTTTGCTGCTTTCAGCTTGTCAATTGCAACCTGATATGACCATCAAAGAGGATTGGCTGCATTATAAAGCCAAGTTTTTAGCGAGTGACGGCAGAATTATCGATACGGGCAATCAGAATGTCTCGCATTCTGAAGGGCAAGGCTATGGGATGATATTAGCTGTCAAAAACAACGATAAAGATTCATTTCAACAGATTTGGCAATGGACCCAAACGAATTTACAAGTCAGAAAAGATAAACTTTTCATGTGGCGAAGACGTGCTGAATTACCTTTGTCGGATGAAGACCCTAACAATGCTACTGATGGAGACATTTTGATTGCATGGGCTTTATTGGAAGCCGCGACGTTATGGTCTTTACCTGACTACAAAAAGGAAGCTAAAGACATCATGAAGGATATCAAGCAAAAGCTGGTTGATTCCTGGGATGGATTACCTATCTTGCTGCCGGGAGAGTATGGTTTTAAAACATCGGATGCCACGGTAATAAATCTTTCCTATTGGGTTTTCCCAGCTTTACACGCTTTTAAAACATTTGATGCTGATCCAGTATGGGCAAACTTGGCAGAAAGCGGCCTGCAATTTTTGAAACGAGCTAGGTTCGGTCGCTGGCAACTTCCCCCTGACTGGTTGCAACTCAACAGTGACAGGACGATGTTTCCCAGCAAAAATCAGCGTTTTGGTTATGACGCGATAAGAGTGCCGCTTTATTTGATGATGGCAAAAATCGATAACGAAGCACTGGATGTTTTGGCTGACTATTGGTCGTTTTATCAGCCTTATACTCCGGCATGGATCGCGCTTAATGAAAATACTATGGATTCATTTGGTGCAAGCGACGGAATTTCCTCAGTTAGAGAGATGGTCCTATGGTCATCAGGTCGAAAAATTAATGTTGACAAGGTAACTCTTGATGATGATCAGGATTACTATTCGGCAACCCTCTTGTTGTTCAGTAAGCTGACTTATCAGCAAACCAAATAAAAAGCTCTAATGAAAAAATCCGGCATTTTTTATTGTTTAGTGCTGCTGTATCCTGCGCTGGGTTATACAACGCCGTTGAGTATCGAACAAAAACCAGGTAATCAATCTGATGCCTTGCCTTTGTCTCGCCCCAATTATGTGGAAAAACCCGACGAAAGCATCCTGTGGGCTTTATTTCAAGCTAAAAAATTTCAAGCGCTTGAGCAACAACTCAAGCAACTCAAACAACGTTTTCCTAATTGGCAAGTTCCTGTTGATTTACAAAATGCTATGCAAAATAGCAGAAAAAATTCTGGTTCGACGAGTGCTACACATTCTGGAAGTACCAAACCATTTAAACCGCGTCTAAAAAAAGTAAAGTCTGCTGACCCATGCAGTAATTTAGGGGCAAGGTGGGATCGCGCTGAAAATCTTGTTCAGCATGATCAAAGGCATGCAGGCCTATCAATCTATGAAACTATCTTAAAAGGATGTCAAAACACTGCATTTAGGATGACGACTCTGGATAAGGCTCGCACTGTCTTGAATTATGAAGATTTTATGCAATTGACCGAAATCGGACGCAGCTATCTGTTAGGTGATTATATTGACCGCTTGGAATATGAGTGGCTAAAGGACGATTATCTGGGGCAATCGAAATCTGATTTAACTATGCGGGAGCAGAGGTTTAATCAATTAACACATTGGGTTGAGCATTTTAACGACGATAATGTGGCCACTCTTATTGGGTGGCGTTTTTTTGAGTTACAAGATTATCCTAATGCCCAAGTATGGTTTGAAAAAGCCGCAAAATGGAATCCTGCCAATCAAAACTCAAGACTAGGTCTAGCGCTTAGTTTTGAGCAACAAGGCGAGTTAAACAAGGCCCTGGCCGTCACCGAGGCACCCGATAACGCTGATATTGAGATGCAAAAAATAGCAGCACGGATATACAAGGCAAAAGCTTGGCAAGAAATTGAAGCTAATAAACCGATTGCCGCATCGGGATACGTTCAACATGCAGAGGCCGCAACCGGAAGTGATGCCGAGACACAAGAGTTAAACGCTTGGATTGCAAATAATTCAGGAGATTATAAAAAAGCGGCTCAACTGTTTGATGGGCTTTATCAACAAAACCCATCCAAGAACTATGCAAGTGCTTATGTTCAAAATCAGGTGCAGGTAAGCCGAGATTTGTTGGAGAGAAAAGCCAGACAAGAAGGCGGTTTACTGTTTGATGAATATAAAAACTTTCATGCTCAAGAACTCTATTACCGAAAGCAGTTTCTATCGGCCTATCAATTGGCCCCCGATCTTTTTCCTGATTTGGCCAATATTGACTCGGCTTATATGGATGCAGGTGCTTATGGTCGTCATAAATCAGGTGAAGACGGTTTGGGTCGTCTCGATTTATTTAGATTACCGATGTTGACAGGTTCTTACACCGTGGGCGGTGTCCATAATTTCAAACTGGCGTTGAGTCGAATTTCACTTGATTCAGGAAATCCCGGATTCTGCAGGTCGGCGATAGGTAGTCTTGACCCCACCTTAAATGGTTGTAAGAGTCTTTTTTCGCCAACTGAAAATCTTGCGCAAGCTTTGGAAATCGATTTTATATACCGAAAGGATGGCTGGTTCAGTCCCTATATCAGGCTGGGCAGCACACCGATAGGTGGTGTCGTCGATCCAGCTATCACGTTTGATGTTGGTTTTGTTCAGCAAACCCAGGCCGGTAATTGGGGGTTAAATGTTTATTCACAGCCGGTCAGGCAATCTATTCTTTCCTATACTGGTATTCGTGACCCATACGCGAATCAATTAGATAGGCCTCTTCCAGCAAGTAATAGTGATTTGGAATGGGGGCGCGTCTTACGCTCAGGTGTGAGGGCAACCGGATATCAGCAGTTTAATGAAAGATGGAATTTAAACGGTTCGGCTGAAATTGCCATGTTGACCGGAAAAAATGTAGCTGACAACACATCAGTAGCTGCATCGATAGGATTGGGGAGAAATGTTCAAATCAGGGGGTTCGACTATTTTTCTATTGGTCCTTCGGTAATGTATGAGCATTATGAGAAAAATTTAAGCCAATTTACGTTAGGACATGGCGGTTATTTCAGCCCAGATCATTATATCAATGCCGGTTTCGGTGTTAATTTTTTAACTGATGAGGGTAAGGCATTTGTTATAAAAGGTCGAGCTTTGGTTGGTGCGCAAATCGTTAATGAATCGAGTACGCCTTGGTTTCCTCAAGTTGATCCAGATAGAGGACGTTATGGCCGACAGAATGATGTGGGCGAAGCCTTGGATTTTGAATTAAAAGGTGTTTGGTTAGCAACGCCCAATATTCAATTAGGAGCGGGAGCCGCAATTCGTCACGCCAATAACTTCGAAGATTACACCGGTGGATTTTTTATTCGTTACTTCTTCGAAGATAGAAAGGCATCCTACAGTACGGATATACCGGAGGGTATGTTCAGTAATATGCAGATGTATTAGTGGTTATAACTATTTGGCCTACAGATTAGAGACGCCATAAACTTCGAGATATACAACATCCTCACTGGGACAAGGATGTTGTAAGTTTTCTTTCAGTCTATACCATTGAGCCAATCATATTTTTACGTCTTTTCAGCAGTAGCAAGCCGCTTAAAACAAAAGTTATGATAGGCAGCATCCCTGGGATTGGAACGGGTGAGGTGTTCTGACTGCCGGGTGTTAAAGGATATAGATTAACTTGTCCGGTAAATTCGCCTTCTTTGCCTTGTAGAGAGCCAACTAACAAATTGCCGTCTATTTGACCATTATAGAAAACTGTATCGGCGAGAGGAGCAAGTAAGCTGCCTTTGATACCTATGGAATGTAACAATAAAGATGTTGCATCCGTCAGGTTAAATAATACTCTTTGCGTCAGGCTTCCGTCGTGTCTTACAGGTGGCGCGTTGTCTGGTACTTGATTGGTTTCTCCGTTTATAGTGCGGAAAAATCCGAAATTGTTCATGCTTACTGAAGTACCACTTACATTAATCAATGCCCAGGCATCTGTCGGTATATCCAGTGTAAATTTTTGTGTGTTTGCTAAATGATCAGAAGTAATCGAAAAAATATTCAATCCGCTATTTTGACCAGTTAATGTCAATTGGCTGTATTCCAGGGTAGCATTGCCATTGGCAGCAAAAGTAGCCCAATTTTGCGATTTACTAAGAATCTCTTGGTTTAACGCATCAAAATCCAGGTCGTTGCTGTTAATGATGCTGCCATTTGTTTGTGCAGGGTTATCGCCACTATAAAAACCGACGGTTTCATCAATAGTTGCGTTCCCTCCGATTCTTGCATTGCCATGGTAGACTCTGCCATTGGTGTATTCCAGATTGCCGCCAACAATCAAAGTGTCTTGTTGATCCCAGTTAGAACTCAGTTCCATGCCGACTGAAAAATGATTTAATTTAATATTTCCTCCGACAGCGAGACGACCTTCCACATCCGATCCATATCCTGTCATATCACCAAATATCAAAGCATTAAAACTGCCTGCTTGGCCGAGATCTAAGTAGTTGGCTTGGGCTTGCTGGACAATTGATAAAAATATCAAACAGCTGAATATAATGCTTCGCTGTATATTCGTGGATTGTTTAGTCATTTTCATTGGGTTTTACCGGTCTTTTATGAGAAAGAGATGTTGACAAGTCCATAATGGGTTTTTGGAATTGTTGTCTGAAAGCGTAGTTCGTAATTATAAATCAAGCCAGAGAGATTCATTGATTATAGTATTTAGATAATTTTGACTAACAAAATAATAAGCAAATTAAATGCCAAGAAAATCCTGACTAATAATGATCATCATGCTTAAAAATAGTTTATCGGACCTGACCAGTTTGTCAGGTGAGCTGGAAAAAATGTCAGTATCTATCAAATTTGACAGTTAATTTTATGAATCGTCGTGAATTTATTCAGATCGTATCCTCGATCATTGCCCTCTCTGGTTGCCAAACAAGGCTAATAAAGGCACTGGAAAAGTCCGATTTGTATGCAATTCCTCCGTTTGGAAATGCCTCCTTACTTCACCTCACCGATTGTCACGCGCAGTTGATGCCGGTTTATTACCGCGAGCCGGATGCCAGTCAGGGTGCGGGGGACGATTTGGGTAAACCGCCTCATCTGGCAGGGCAGGCCTTGCTGGATCATTATGGTTTTAAGCCGCATTCAATAGAGGCCCATGCTTTTACGCACCTTGATTTTGTCGAAACGGCGCGCGTTTATGGGAAAGTCGGCGGATTTGCTCATCTGGCTGCTTTGGTTAAAAAGATAACAGCAGAGCGTGGCGCTGAAAATACGCTGTTATTAGACGGTGGCGACAGTTGGCAGGGGTCGGCAACGGCTCTTTGGACACAGGGCCAGGACATGGTCGCTGCCGCCAATTTATTGGGTGTCGACATTATGACAGGGCACTGGGAGTTTACTTATGGCTCCCTCCAGGTCATGGAGAATTTAAAATCATTCAACGGGGTATTTGTCGCTCAGAATGTCGCGTTGACCGAGGAGGCTCAGTTTGAGCGGGATTTAGAAAGCGCCGGCGTTTTTAAATCGTATGTCATTAAACAACTGGGCCACGCCCGCGTTGCGGTCATCGGCCAAGCTTTTCCTTACACGGCGATAGCCAATCCCAAGCGCTTTGTGCCTGATTGGCAATTTGGGATTGAAGAACAGAATCTGCAGCTTACTGTCGATGAGATCAAGCGGCTTAAAGCGGCCGATGTGATCGTGCTGCTGTCTCATAACGGTTTGGATGTGGATGTGAAGTTGGCCTCACAGGTTTCCGGGCTGGATTTTATTTTGGGGGGACATACGCACGATGCCTTGCCAAAACCGTTTTTAGTCAAAAATCGGGGCGGTCAAACCTGGGTCACTAATGCTGGCAGTCATGGCAAGTTTTTAGCGGTGCTGGATTTGGATATTGGTAATGGCCGGTTACGCGATTTTCGTTACCGTTTATTGCCGGTTTTTGCCAATTTGCTGGCGCCTGATCCGGACATGCAGGTTTTAATCGACTCGATCAGGGCGCCCTATCTCACTAAGCTGCAAAAACCTGTTGCGGTGGCAGAGCAGTTGCTGTTCAGGCGGGATAATTTTCACGGCACTTTCGATCAGCTGATCTTGGACGCATTGATGACGGTCCATGACGCCGAAATCGCTTTTTCGCCAGGCTTTCGCTGGGGCCATACTTTGCTTCCTGGAGATCAAATTACCTTTGAAGACATCCTGAACCATACCGCCATTACCTATCCTGAAACCTATATAAGAAAGCTTAAGGGGCATGAAATAAAAAGCATTCTGGAGGATGTGGCGGATAATTTGTTTAACAAGGATCCCTATTACCGGCAGGGCGGCGATATGGTAAGGGTTGGCGGAATGACGTTTCGCTGCAATCCGGGTGCCGATATAGGCGGCCGGATTTCCGGGCTTACCTTGACCGGCAGTGCGTTGCTGCAAGCGGATAAAACCTACAAAGTAGCCGGATGGGCGGGCGTGGGCGAGCCGTTATCAGGTGAACCGGTGTGGGATGCTGTCGTAAAGTACCTAAAAAGCTGAAATTTCCCTGTTTTTATAGGGTTGTACAGGCTTAATAGAGAACTTTGTTTGCATTAATAGTTGCCTTCATTCCGGCAGAGCCTGACCGGGGCAGTGAATGCCGGGGTCCAGAAGCCATGGATGGAGTTGGGCTTTCACATCCTTGTGACCTGGATTCCGGCAATCCATGCCGGAATGACGGCGTTGATTTACTTTCAACTACTAACGCGAATATAGCCTTATTTTATGCCATCGTGACGTTATTGCCGACCAATTCTAAATTGGTAAATAGCGGTGCAGATTGATGATGAAAGTCGTACCGGCGCCGGTTTCGGTATTAAATGTCAAGGTTCCACGATGTTGCTGATGAATAATGCGGTAAGCGATATTTAGACCCTGCCCACTGCCTCTGTCCACATCTTTGGTGGTAAAGAAAGGATCAAAAACACGGCTGCGAATGGTTTCCGGGATGCCGTTACCGGTATCGCCGATACGAATTTCCACCCCTTTTTCCGTTGGCGCTGTAGCCACGGTTATTTTGCCGCGGCCTCTGCGGCTGTCTTCTATGGCGTGAGCTGCATTGACGATGATGTTTAAAAAGACCTGATTCAACTCCCCCGGATAACACTCAATTAACGGAATTTCCCCAAATTCGGTGACAACATCGGCAAAGTACTTATAACTGCTGCGTGATACCACTAAGGTGTTTTCCAGTGCCTGATTGACGTTAATATTGGCGATGCGGCTGGGGCCGACATGAGAAAATCCTTTCATGGCCTGGACAATACGCACGATTTGCGACATTCCTTCCAGCGATTGGGCTATCGCTAGAGGCATATCTTCCAGAATGTAGGACAGATCTTCTTTTTCCTCCAGATCATGAACTTGTTCCATAAGCTCGGGTTGTTGTTGCTCGCTTAAGAGGTGCCGGTATAGCGCCAACAAGCGAGTGATACTGTCGAAAAAATCACCTATCGCTTTGATATTGTCCCCAACGTATTGGGCCGGGGTGTTAATTTCGTGGGCAATACCCGCAGCCAGTTGACCTACCGCAGCCAGCTTTTCTGATTGCAGCAGGTTGTTGTTCGCTTCCTGAATTTCAAGTGTTCGCTGGTTGATTTGAGCTTCCATATATTGCATCACGTTTTGTGATTGTTTTCCGAGTTGCCATTTTCTGATCATCGCATGGACAGTTTGCCTTAACGTCAGATCACTGAAGGGCTTTTGTAAAATAAGCAATTGGTCGCTTTCACCCAGTTTATCAACGATGAGTTTCCAGTTAAGATCCGGATCGGCGCTGCATAAAACCACATGCAGGTCCGGGTCGATCTGCCAAAGATGGCTGATCAGTTCCAGTCCGCTGCCATCCTCGATCCGGCTTTCAATAAAAAGCAGTTCATAGGGAGAGCCATTAGCCAGACGGCTCATGACTTTTTCTTTTGCCGTTTCGCTCTGAGTGCAACCATGGATAAGATAAGTCAGATTCTCATCGTTATCGCTAAGACTTGCGACTGGGCTTCCGTTAAACATAGCGTCCAGGTGAGTGCGTAACGAAGGGTCCGGATCTACGACCAGAATGGCTGATTTTTCTTCAGTGTCATTAAACATGCTTAGGGATTGTTATTTTTGATTTAAATAAGGTCGGCGTATTTTTCAGCAATTTTATAAAACTCGGCTTCATTCGTTAAAAATGCCGAAACAATATCAGGATCGAAATGATTGCCCCGGCCTTCTGCAATAATACTGTTGGCTTTTTCTCGTGGATAAGCGGGCTTGTAGACACGCCGACATGTCAGCGCATCATAAACATCGATTAATGCCAGTATTCGTGCTGGTAGTGGTATGGCTTCACCTTTAAGTCCAAGCGGATAGCCGCTGCCGTTCCATTTTTCATGGTGACTGTAGGCGACATCCATGCCGCATTTGATGAAGTTTTGAGTGGGATAATTTTCGTAAACAGCGCGCAGGGTATCGCCACCGATTGCGGCATGGGTTTTCATGATTTCAAATTCTTCTTCGGTCAGACGGCCCGGCTTTTTCAAAATGGCATCAGAAATACCCACCTTCCCGATATCATGCAGCGGTGTGGATCGCACCAGATCTTTGGTAAATTCTTCAGTAACAATGTCACGGTATTTATCCGTTTCGGCTAAGAACCTGCAAATCAACTCACTGTATTTTTTCAGTCGCAAGAGGTGAGCACCGGTTTCCGGATCCCGGTATTCCGATAGTTTGGCCAGCGCGGTGATAATGGCGTCTTGAGCTTCGTCACTGGCTTCTCTGTGCCAGTGGCTTTGGAGAGCCGTGGCGGTAACATCCGTCATGCCGACCAAGGCTTCTAAGCTATCGTCAGGCAGGCCAGGATAATCGCCTGCGAGATTCAGCAGACCCAGAATGCCTTGATTGCCTTGTAACGGAACGGACATAAACGGCTTTCCGTTAAATACCGATTGATCGAAAGAGGTGGCTGTTTTTGACGCGTCGTTGTCTTGCCGCCAGATTTTTTTTTGACTGAGCGTGCTGGCGATCAATCCGGCCGGACAGTTTTTACTGTCAAATTCCGGCAGCGAAGCGTTGGCGGGATAATGACAGGTAAACTGTCCGTTTTGTTGAGGACTTAGCCATAAACAGAGGGACTGTATGGATGTCAATTCAATGACAGACCGGATAAACGCATCGATAACCGCTGATGAATAGGTCATCTGCGCCATGCTGGCGGCATAACGGTATTGCAATTGCAGGGCTCTGGTTTTTTTATCGACCAGCACTTCAAGTTGATCATTCATTTGGTTAAGCCGCTGATTGGCTTCCTGCAATTGTGTTTGCAGTAGCTGTTCGGCTTTTTTCAACCGGTATTGCTCCAAACCATCGGTCAAGGTTTCCAGTAGAATTTCCCTGGGGCAGGGTTTGTTGAGAAAACGGGAGATATGCGCGTTGTGCAAGGCACTGACAGCAACATCCAGTTCGGCTCTGCCGGTGAGCATGATCAGTATTGTCTGCGGGTCATGTTGATAAACGGTCTTAAGAAAAGAAATCCCGTCCATGCCCGGCATGTTGTAATCCGATACGATGACAGCGAAGGGTCCTTGTTCTGCAGTCAAGGCCAATGCCGCCTCGCCGCCTACGGCTATGCTCACGTCAAACTCACGCCTGAGTTGGCGTTTCATTCCCTCCAGCAACAGCATTTCATCATCAACAAATAGAATTTTTTGGCTGATGTCAGTAGTTGATTCGCTCATATTTGAGCCAAGGCTTGAGAGATTCGGGCAAAGTTCATTTCCATCATTGAAATGTCATCGGCTTGAGGCTGGTCTTGTTGATGAGCTTGTAATGCTGACATCACAAAGTCTACCCGTTTCCATCCTGATGGGGTGTTGCGCAGAGCAGTCTGAAGGCGCTCTTCACCGAATTCGGTCTGGTTTTGATCCATTTGTTCGGTAACACCATCACTGTAAACGAACAATGAGTTTGCGCAGCTTAATGGGTAAGTACGGGTACTCCGGCTGAAATCCTGTTCAGCCAGCACTCCCAGGGGAAGATTATTTGAATTCAGTGTTTCCACAATGTTTCCCTCCGCATCAAGCAGAAAGGCATTGGGCATCCCGCCTTGCCAAAGGGTGAGGCTGTCGTTGTTTTTGTCCAGTCTGGCCAGAACGGCGGAACAAAATAGGCCGGTTGGCAGCTTGCTGCACATTTTGCCGTTAATATTCTGAGCCAGTTGCTCAATGCTGATGAGGTTATTGTTCAGGTCGTCAAATACATTGCTAATCAATGAAACCACTAATGCGGATTGAAGGCCATGCCCGGTGATGTCGCCTACCATCAGATAAAATAATTGACGATCTTTGCTGAAGTGGCTCAGCAAAAAGTCGCCGCCTACTATTTCCTTGGGCGCAGAAAAATAATCCAGTCCATCGGGCTCATTTTCATCGAAGAGTACGATGTTGCCGTATACGGACTTGGCCATTTCCAATTCGTATTCCAGCATATATTTTTGCCGGGTTAATTCATCGTTCATGGCGGCCAATTGCAGATTTTGTTGCTCTATTTCCCGGGTCAGCCTTTGTTTATCCTGGATCAAATGGAATTGATCCAACGCGTCATTAATCACTTTGCGCAGCAGATCCATAGAACAAGGCTTGGGCAGGTAACGAAAGACATTGGTTTCATTGATGGCGTTAATCGCTACATCCAGCTGGATATTGCCGGTTAGCATGATTTGGACCGTATCCGGTGAAAGCATGAAGGCCTTTCCCAGCAATTCAATCCCATTAACCCCCGGCATATTGTAATCGACAACAATTACCGCGAAAGGACCGTTTTCTTGCAGTAAGGTTAGTGCCTGCTGACTGCCGTTAGCCGTTGAAATATTGAACTGTCGACCGAGGGCGCGGCGAAACATATGCAGAATATTCTCCTCATCATCTATGCAGAGGATTTTGTCAGTTTGTATAGTCGTCATCTTGAGAAACTCCTTCATAGATTCGATGGTTTAATGGGTTTGTCCTAACCGTACATGAAAGTCCTGCATTCGCCCCGTCAAATGAAAGTACCAGGTGTTAAGGAGCGCGCGGTCACTCGCCCGACAGGACGCCGTGAATACGTCCATGTAGGCTAGGCAGTATCCCGGCAAATGAAAGGCCGTTGTAAAGCGGATGAGGCGCCTGTCGTGCATTCCTATGGCGATCAGCATCACTTATCTGCATAGTGGGCCAGAACTTTTTTGGCCAGTGACTGCCAATGAGATAGCCGTTCCAGTTTGTTGATACGTTCTAAATAGCGCAAGTCCAGATCGATTTCGAAAAGGCGATCACAGCCAACCATGACGGAGGGCTTGAGCAAGCAACTGGCGGTATGGACCGCAGTCAAAGCATTGACACCATCGTAATCGCTGTCATTGGGGGTTTTTTGCAGCAAAATGGCTTCTATGACGCGCGGTGGAATCTTCCATAAGCTCAGTACATAAGCGGCTGCTTCGCAGCGATTAAAGCCGAATATGCTCGTTTCCAGTTCGCTGACCGGTATTTGGGTGTTTTTTGTCTGTTCTATCAGGGCGTTGAGCTTATCGCCATCACGAGACAGAAATATCAGCAGCCCCAGATTATGTAAAAGACCGCCCAGATACGCCTGATCAGGGCGGTCCTCCAGCTGTTGTTCAGACAGAGCAATCAGCTTTGAAAGGTCCGACACCCTGGCCGCATCCTGCCAGATATATTCCATGTACCGCTCCATTTGTGGGTTGTTGACCGGAAACGCGCTTTTGACATGGGCAGACAAAACAAGGCTATTGAGTTTTTTGACGCCAATCAGGTTGATTGCTTCTGTAAGGCTTGAAATTTTGTGGTTTAAACCAAAATACGGCGAGTTAACCAGTTGCAGTAATTTGGCCGATAACACCATGTCTCGGGCAAATATTTCGGCAATATCCCGGCTGGTCGTATTTTCTTTGGTGATGATGGCGTTAAGTTCGTTATAGATTTTCGGCAAGCTGGGCAACTGGTTAATGTCCCCGATACCGGAAATGATTTTTGGATTGGTGACACAGGCCTGGATTTTAAACACTTGGGCGATCACTTCCCTCAGCATTTCGGCACTGCAGGGTTTGCTGACATACTGATGTGCGACCTCAAGACCGGCCTTCAAGGTTTCGTCATCGGCATAACCGCTCAGAATCATGCGTACAGTGGCCGGATACAACTCGCTGACTTGCTTTAGAAGCTGGTCGCCGCGAATATCGGGCATCTGCATGTCGCTGACGATCAGATCCATCGGTTGTTTAGCCAGCAATTCCAAAGCCTGTGGGCCATTGTTTGCAAAAAATAATTGCCATTGCTCGCGGTAGGGACGCAGTTGGCGTTGAATTCCGCTGAGTATATTTTCATTATCGTCGACAAACAGGATGTTTTTTTTGTTCATGCCCTTATGCCTGCTCTTCGACGTTAATGGGTAAGTGAATATGAAAGGTCGTTCCCTCATTCGGCCGGGACTCAAAAAACAGTTTGCCACGGTGTTTCTCCACGACAATATTATGAGCAAGACTCAGGCCTTGGCCGGTCCCTTTGCCGACTGGCTTGGTCGTAAAAAACAGGTTAAAAACTTTTTCCTGAATGTCTTCCGGAATGCCGATGCCGTTATCGGCAATGCTAATTTCCACCTCATTGCTATTGAGTTTGCGTGTGCCGATGCGAATCAGGCCTGTGCCTGAGGGTTTGGCCTCAATGGCATGAACCGCGTTGATGATCAGGTTCAGAATGACTTGATTCAGCTCTCCAGGATAGCAGTCGATCAATCCGATATCGGTGTCAAAGTCCGTTTTAATTTCGGCAATGTATTTATAACTGTTACGGCTTAGGGTTAACGCGCTGTTGAGGGTTTCGTGCAGATTGACGGTTTGCTTAAGTCGACTGGTTTCGATGCGAGAAAAGGTATTCATCGCTTCGACAATTTCTGAGACGCGCGCTACGCCTTCCAGGGCCTCTTTAAGGGCTTTGGGGCTGTCCGCCATGATGAACGGGATGTCATGGTCATTGAGTAAGGCATTCAACTTGAGTTTAAACGTGTCATCGGCTATCTCATGAAGCTGATTTTGAAACACAATGAGGTCATTAAAGTTGCATGACAAGGCCGACAGGTTATCCCCAATATATTGCATGGGCGTATTGATTTCATGAGCCACGCCGGAGGCCAGTTGACCAATCGCTTCAAGTTTTTGGGCCTGGATGAGCTGATTCTGAAGGCTTTTGGTTTCACTGATGTCATCGATCACCCCCGAAAAGAACAAGTCACCATCAACATTCATAGGATTGACTCTTAACAAAGCCGGAAAAATTTCCCCGTTTTTACGCTGTGCATTTACTTCGTTTCGTTTGCCGATGAATTTTTCTTGCTGGGTATCGAGGTAGCGTCGAAGGTATTCATCGTGATGTATCGCAATGTCCATCGGCATCAGTCGGTTGACGTTGGTGCCGATGATTTCCGTCAAACGGTAACCGAAAATTTGCTCGGCGGCCCGGTTGAAACTCAATATAGCGCCGGATTTATCGATGGTGATAATTGCACTGGCGGCTGTTTCAAGAATGGTGTTGAGTTGAAGTGTGCGCTGCTCCAGGCTGCTCATCTTGTCTTTGAGCAACAGGCTGGTTTTGCCGATAAAGCTTCCAAAAAAAGCCAATACCAAAGGGGCTGTCCAAATGATTAACAAGTCATAGTGTTGTTCATGGAGAAAGAAGATGTTGTCCCATGACAGCGGTTTGCTGTCGTGCCACAGCATGAAAAGGACCGTACTGACAGGGAAAAGCAGACCAAAGAATGCAGCTGTCAGCGTCGGTAAGCAAAACGGATAACGCAGCAAAAAATTGACCATGACTGAGCTTGAAACGTGAAAAAACTTTTACAAGCTTAGTCTTTTTTATGAAAAGTGATTTACACAGCGCTGAGAGATTGAATTTTTGTGTTTGGGTTATCAGTTTGTGGCTGTGGATTGGCGTATTCGCATTTGCTGTATTAATGTTTAGCTGTTTTTTGATTTAAGCGGTTTTTAACCCGATAGCTTTGAAAGCCTAAAGAGTCAAGCTTGGTTAAGAGCAATTTTAGACTTGTTAAAATTAGGTTTGGGTTTCCTGGTTTTTATAAAGATCCTAACTATACTCGTCACATCAATTTATATTCTGACTATTACTGATTGTTTAGGATCTGCAGTTCAGTCAAACAAGAAATCTGATCTAAAATTCAAGTTTTAATGAGTTAGAAAAACCTTATATACGGGCGTGATGGGTATAAAAAATTGAAATTATTCTGCGTAGTTTGGATTGCCTGCTTTTCGCAACCCAACAAATAACGCCATGGCCTTGAAATGTTGGGCTGGCTATCGCCAACCGCAACCTATGCGTTGTATCAACATTATTTTCTTGCGCACTGAATAGTTACGAATTAATTAGGGCTCACGCTGAGTTAATTAAACCGCTGATTCTATTTTCTAACTTTAATTTTTTACTTTTTTGGAGCAAATGATGGCAAGTATTTTAGCAGTGGATGACTCCGCCTCGATGAGGCAAATGGTTTCTTTCACATTGAAGGGCGCTGGTTATGATGTTGTTGAAGCGGTAGATGGAAGTGACGCTTTAAACAAGGCAAAAGCCAGAAAATTCGATTGCGTGGTGACCGATGTCAATATGCCTAATAAGGATGGAATTACGCTGATCAGGGATTTACGGGCACTGCCAAATTACAAGTTTGTACCTATGTTATTACTGACTACCGAGTCTGGAATGGACAAAAAACAACAAGGTAAAGAGGCCGGGGCGACGGGTTGGATAGTCAAACCATTCAATCCGGATCAGTTGTTAAAGACCATTAGCAAGGTTCTTGGCTAAAAAAAGGATCTCTTAATGTCCATCGATATGGCGCAGTTTCATCAGGTTTTTTTTGAAGAGAGTTTCGAGGGACTGGATATCATGGAATCCGGTCTTTTGAATCTAAGTCCGGGTGAACCTGACAGTGAAGCAATCAACAGTATCTTCAGAGCGGCACATTCCATCAAGGGCGGAAGTGGGACGTTTGGGTTTACCGAAATTTCAGATTTCACCCATGTCATGGAAACACTCATGGATGAAATGCGTGATGGTCGAAGACAGATTACTCAGACGGCCGTTAACCTGCTGCTTGGGTCTGTCGATTGTTTAAGAGAAATGCTTTTTGCAGTCAAAGAAGGCAAGGCCATCGATGCAGAGCGTGTTGCCGAGCACAAACATGCATTAGACCTGGAACAGAAAAATTCGGGTTCAAGCCTACAGGATGAGTCTTTACCCGCACATGAATTACTTTCCGGTCCGGCCCATCAATCAGCGTCTAAAGTCATTGGTTGGCATATCGCTTTTAGCCCGCATGCCGATTTGTTGAAAACCGGTAATGATCCCGTCAGGATGTTCCGGGAATTAAGCGTGTTGGGAGAATTGGAAGTCACCGCAGATTTCAGAGGGGTACCTGATTTTTATCAGATTGACCCGGAAGAATGCCACCTGTCATGGAATTTGATCCTTAAGGGCGATATTGGCCGAGGCCCTATCGACGAGGCTTTTGCCTGGGTTGAAGATGATTGCGACCTGGCTATTCAACCGCTTTATCAAGCCGAAGACTTATCCCTTTCGGCTTCCGCTAACCGGCAACAACAACCTGCGACCGAGTCCATTGTTCAGGCAGTAATCAGTAAACCGGTTGACAGCAGTACGGCGGTCATCAAAGAAAAAGCGCCGGGAGATGAAGCCAAAAACAAGGGCTCTACATCCATTCGCGTGGATACCAGCAAGATTGATACGCTGATTAATATGGTGGGTGAACTGGTCATTACTCAATCAATGTTGAGTCTGATCGGCGAGCACTTTGATATGAGCAAGCAGGATCAGCTTAAAAACGGTTTGGCTCAGCTGGAAAGACACACCCGGGAATTGCAAGAAAGTGTCATGAATATTCGCATGATGCCTATCAATTCGGTTTTTAGCCGGTTTTCAAGGCTTGTTCATGATCTTTCCAATAAATTGGGTAAAAAAATTGATCTCAAGCTGATTGGTGAGCACACCGAAGTTGACAAGACCGTCGTAGAGTTAATCAGTGATCCTCTGGTTCACTTGGTCAGAAACAGCCTGGATCACGGCATAGAAATGCCTGATGAGCGTATCGCTGTCGGTAAACCAGAAACAGGCACCGTGTCACTCGAAGCTTACCACCGAGGCGGCAATATCGTTATTGAAGTCAGTGACGACGGCAAGGGGCTGGATAAGGATAAACTCAGAGCTAAAGCCATTGAAAAAGGTCTGCTGGAAGAAGACGCCATTCTGACCGACAAGCAGACTTTTGAACTGATTTTCATGCCGGGTTTTTCTACGGCAGAACAATTGACGGATATTTCCGGACGTGGCGTCGGTATGGATGTGGTGCGGCGCAATATTCAGGCCTTGGGCGGGAATATAGAAATCATTTCTGAATTGGGAAAAGGCTCCACCATCTCCATTCATCTGCCGTTGACACTGGCTATTCTTGACGGGCAGTCCATTGCAGTGGGTGATGAAACTTACATTGTGCCGTTAGGTTCAATCATTGAATCCCTTCATATCAAAGAAGAACGCATTAACCGGGTGGCTGACAAAGGTGAAACTTTTCTGCTGCGCAGTGAATATTTACCCATCATCCGGATGCATGAGATCTTTAAAGTGCCCAATGTTAAAACCACAAAGCTTAGCGAGGGCTTATTGGTGGTTGTCGAGGGCCAGGGTGTTCGTTGCGGGTTGTTTGTCGATGATCTTCTGGGGCAGCAACAGGTCGTTATCAAATCGTTGGAAGCCAATTATAGGCGTATCGAAGGCGTCTCCGGAGCAACCATACTGGGCGATGGCTCCGTTGCATTAATTCTCGACATACCAGGGCTCGTCCGCCTGGCAAACCAGTAAACAATCACCTTATGTCACAAGCAGCCGAAAATAATGAAATAGAACGGGCGGAAAAAAAACGCCTGGCCACCAGCGCTCAATTTCTCAGTTTTACGTTGGGTAATGAAGAGTACGGTGTCGATATCCTCAGTGTTCAGGAAATCAGAAGCTGGGAGCCGGTATCACGCATTCCTAATGTGCCTTCTTATGAAAAAGGCGTGGTGAACTTGCGAGGGGCTATCGTTCCCATTATTGATTTGCGCGAGCGCTTCCATCTGGGACACGGTCAGTACAGCGCTTTGACGGTGGTCATGGTTTTGCAGGCATTGATCGGAGATAAAACGCGGGTGATGGGTGTAGTGGTCGATGCCGTGTCGAACGTTATTGATGTCGATAAAAAATCGGTACAGAGCGCCCCGAATTTTGGCAGTAAAGTCAGTACTGAGTATATCAACGGTCTGATAACGGTGAATGGGCGTATGGTCATGCTATTGGATGTTAACAAATTGCTTAAATTAGACGGCGTGGATGATGTTGAAGATTAAAGAATTGTTGTTGATTGAAAGGCAATAAAGGTGAGAATTTAATGAAGCTAAATCATCCAGTGACTGATCGTGAAGTATTGATGAAGGATGGGACGATACTCGTTACCAGAACTGATCTCAAAGGCAGAATCACTTATGCCAACGAAGCATTTGTTGATATCAGTGGTTTTAGTGAAGCCGAGCTGTTGGGGGCCAACCATAATGTTGTCCGGCATCCTGATATGCCCCCTGAAGCTTTTGCCGATTTATGGAGTACGCTGAAGTCAGGCCGACCTTGGCGAGGTCTGGTAAAAAACCGTTGTAAAAGCGGGGATTTTTATTGGGTAGAGGCGAATGTGACGCCGGTCTATGAAAATGGGCAGCTGCAGGGCTATTTATCGGCCCGTTATGCACCCAGTCGAGAACAAATCCGTAACACCGAAACGCTTTATGAGCTTATCAAAAATAAAAAAGCCGCTATCAGACCTCAAGGTTGGTTGGATAAGCTCAACTTTGTCAAGCGTTTGGGCGTGGGTGCAAAGTTAACTTTTATTGCTGTATTGCTCATTATTCCTTCTCTGCTTTTGATCGGCATGTTGGTTCATGAAAAGAATAATACGATCGAATTTGCTGAGAAAGAGCTTAAAGGCCTTGAATACGTAACGCCGCTATTTCATCTGATGAGTTCGGTTAACACGCATAGAAGTGTTTCGGCAAAAGATACAGCCCAGTCGGGCAGTGAGCTTTTACAGATACGTAAAGCCGTTACAGATCATCTGGACGCTCTTAATACCTTGGATTCAGTCTACGGGGCCGAATTGGGAACGTCAGAAAGTCTTATTAAGATTAAACAGGATTGGAGTCGAATAGAATCGCTTCCTGCTACTGATGATCTTTTTCAAGAACATAAAGCCTTGTTGAAGCGCATAGGCAGTTTGATTATTGATGTTGCAGATCAATCAAATTTAACCCTGGATCCTGATGTCGATAGTTATTATGCAATGAGTCTGGTGACTTTACGCATGCCGCAGCTTCTTGATCACCTCGGTGAATTGAAAGCTTTGCTAGAAAGACAATCAACGGACAGCTCACCTGAGCAAATTAAAAGTCAAGTTGCCGTACTGGATGTTCAAATTGATAGTCAACTCGAGGGCATAAAGCATGATTTATTCGCAATCTATAAAGCGAATGAAGATTTAAAATCTGTTTTGGCGGACAAAGAGCAGCGTCTTTATAAGGAACTGGATAAGTTTCGTAAAGGCGTTGCTCAAAAAACCAGCCAAAGTGAATATTCATCGTTGGTTGACGAGCCGCTATCCAATTCAGCAATAAGCGCTCTTGATTCAGTCAATGACCTGTTCAAAACGAATAATAATTTACTGAAGTCTTTGCTTGAAAAACGCATAGCCGGATTTGAACAATCAAAATACACGCAACTATCGGTGGTATTAACCGTTATTTTACTGGTTTCCATATTTGGATTTTTCATCCTTCGCTACATAGTCAACTCATTAAACAGCATAAATAAAGTATTTTCTCAAATTGGGGAAGGTCGTTTCAGAACTCCGTTGAATCTGGATGGATACGATGAACTGGGTGATCTTTTTCGTGGACTGCAATCCATGCAAGTCAATTTGAACGTCAATATTTCAAATACCCGTGAACAGGTTATCAAGTCAACCCGGGTTGAAAAGGCACTAGATAATGTTAATTCCAGCGTCATGCTGGCAAACAATAATTTTGAAATCATTTACATGAACAAAGCAGTGGAAGCGATGTTCAGAAATGCTGAAGCGGATATCAGAAAACAGCTTCCTGATTTTGATGCCAACAAAATTCTGGGTGCCAATATCGATATCTTCCATAAAAACCCAGCTCACCAAAGAGGCATGCTTTCCAAGCTTGAGTCAACTTCCAAATCCGAGATTAATATTGGTGGACGCTATCTGACGGTTATCGCAAATCCAGTCAAAGATGCTGAAGGCACCCGTATTGGCACCGTAGTTGAGTGGGCAGATAGAACTCAAGAAGTGAAAATTGAACAGGAAATTGCTGAAATCGTCGAACAAGTTAAGGCGGGTGAGCTTAGCAGTCGAGTTGCTATGACCGGTAAAGCCGGATTTTTTGCAACATTAAGCGCAGGCATCAATGAGCTGACCGATGTGATCGAACAGGCATTCAGTGATGTGGCCAGGGTTATGCAGGCCCTATCCGGTGGTGATTTAACGCAACGCATTACTACCGATTATCAAGGCGTCTATGCACAGTGCAAAAGCGACATCAATGAAACCGTGGACAAACTCGGCGAAATTGTCAGTCACATCAGAAGTTCGGCCGATTTCATCAGTAACACCTCTCATGAGATTGCAAGCGGTAATAATAATTTGTCGCAGCGAGTTGAAACACAAGCCTCAAGTTTGGAAGAAACGGCGTCCAGTATGGAGCAATTGACCGGGACGGTTAAAAACAACGCTGAAAACTCCCAGCAAGCCAACCAGGTTGCGGATAATGCCAGACAACTGGCGGAAAAAGGGGGCAATGTCGTTGCCTCTGCCGTGTCGGCCATGGCGGAAATCAATGAAAGCAGCAATAAAATTGCCGAAATTATTGGTGTTATAGATGAAATTGCCTTCCAAACCAATTTGTTGGCGCTAAATGCTTCGGTAGAGGCGGCTAGAGCCGGTGAGCATGGCCGAGGTTTTTCCGTGGTGGCGACCGAAGTTCGCAATCTCGCGCAACGCAGCGCTGTGGCAGCGAAAGAAAGTAAGGAATTGATACAAAGCAGTGTCCAAAAAGTACGTTCCGGTACTGAATTTGTCAACGAAACAGGTACGGCTTTACAAGAAATAGTAACCAGCGTCAAAAGAGTCGGCGACATTATTTCAGAAATAGCGTCGGCCAGTATCGAACAAGCCCAAGGTATCCAGCAGGTCAATCAAGCGGTTTCGCAAATGGATGAAATCACGCAACAAAATGCCGCCCTGGCTCAAGAAGCTTCAGCCGCAAGTGTCTCTATGAGTGATCAGGCGACGACAATGGCGGAATTGCTGAATTTTTTCAAATTGGATAATAACACCTCAATGCGAAGTGAAAAGCCGGTGACAGCAAAAGTTTTATCACCACAGCTTAAATCGGGAGCAAGCTCAACGTCGCACAAACCGGCGCCTTTGCCAAGTTATTCTTCAGGGCCAGATAAAGACGGATGGGACGATTTTTGAATGAATGAAGTTGATTAAGGTTGTTGAGTGCAGGGTAATGCTGCTGGTTTTTAATAAACTGCTCGAATTAGATGGCGTGGATGATGATGGAATTTAAAAGTGATCTATTGAATGTAGATGTGTGCGGGGAGCCTATACAATGAAAATAAATATGCCTGTAACCGATCGTGAGATCGTAATGAAAAAAGGCACGATACTGGTTACCAAAACTGATTTAAAAGGCAGTATCACCTACGCCAACGATGCTTTTGTTGAAATCAGTGGTTTCAGCAGAAATGAGCTGATTGGTTCGAATCATAATGTTGTTCGCCATCCTGAAATGCCACCTGCCGCATTCAAGGATTTATGGGATACCGTAAAAGCAGGAAATCCCTGGACCGCGTTAGTTAAAAACCGGACAAAATTAGGTGATTATTATTGGGTTGAGGCCAATGTCACGCCTTATTACGAGAATAAGCAGGTAGCGGGCTATCTGTCTGTTCGCCAGCCGCCGACCAGAGATCAAATAAATCAAGCTGAAGCGCTGTATCAAAAAGTGAGCGCCAATCAAGCGGTACTCAGACCCGCCGGTTTAAGTGCAAAAATTAATGCAGTCAAACAAATGGCGCTTTGGAAAAAAGCGGGCCTGGCCTTGTTACTGTTGTTATTGCCCGTTTTGTATGGCGCTTATCAAGCCGTTGCTGCCGGCAATTACATGTTGCTTGCTTCAGTTTCTGCAAGTGCCTTATTGGGCCTTTTATTGGCAGTTCATACTTACCGTTTAATGGGCCGTTCAATCGAGCAGACCATTGGCTTTTGCCATAAGGCGGCAGCTGGCTATTTTCGAAATCAGGTCGATATCAACCGTCTGGATCAAATCGGTGATCTCAATCGCGCGCTGCAATCGATGCAGGTTAAGTTAAATTCCGATTTCTCTGCAAGTTTGGAGGCCGGCGCATCGACAGAACGAATTAAGCAAGCGCTGGATCAGGTTACCGGCAACGTGATGATGGCCGATGCGGAATTCAACATTATCTATATGAACAATGCCGCAAAGCGAATGTTCAAGCAAAATGAAACGGCCTTTAGACGCGATTTACCGGATTACAATGCGGATGCTCTGATCGGAGCGAATATCGATGTTTTTCATAAAAACCCGGCTCATCAAAGAGGAATGCTGGCAAAGTTGACACAAACTTACAGGGCTGAACTTTTGATCGGAGGCAGAACCATGGTTGTTATAGCGACCCCGGTTATTGCCAACGAAACGCGTCTGGGCACTGTCGTTGAATGGATAGATCGCAGCGAAGAAGTGAGTATTCAGCGGGAAATCGCTGAGATTGTTGAGCAGGTCAAGTCAGGCGTACTTAACGGCCGGATAGCAATGAACCACAAGGAAGGGTTTTTTGCGACATTAAGTTTAGGAATCAATGAACTGACCGATGTCATAGAGACCGCTTTCGGGGATGTGGCGCGTGTGATGAAAGCGATGTCAGCAGGCGACTTGACCCAAAGCATAACGACGGATTATCAAGGCGTTTATGCTCAATGTAAAAATGATATCAACGAAACCGTTGATAAATTGAGCGAAATTGTCAGTCACATCAGAAGCTCGGCTGATTTCATCAGCAATACCTCGCATGAAATTGCCAGCGGCAATAACAACCTGTCACAACGGGTTGAAACTCAAGCGTCAAGTCTGGAAGAAACTGCATCGAGTATGGAGCAGTTGACGGGTACGGTGAAAAATAATGCCGACAATGCCCAGCAAGCCAATCAAGTGGCTAATCTGGCACGGCAGTTGGCTGAAAAAGGCGGCACCGTGGTTAACTCGGCAGTTACTGCGATGGCTGAAATCAATGAAAGCAGTAACAAAATTGCCGAAATAATTGGCGTCATCGATGAAATCGCTTTCCAAACAAATTTATTGGCGCTGAATGCGTCGGTAGAGGCGGCCAGAGCCGGTGAGCATGGTCGAGGCTTTTCAGTGGTTGCAACGGAAGTCCGTAATTTGGCGCAGCGAAGTGCTGTTGCAGCTAAAGAAAGTAAGGAGTTGATTCAAAACAGCGTTCAGAAAGTGCGCTCCGGTACCGAGTTTGTCAATGAGACGGGCGCAGCGCTGCAAGAAATTGTCTCCAGTGTGAAAAAGGTCGGCGACATTATTTCTGAAATTGCGTCTGCCAGTACCGAACAAGCCCAAGGCATACAGCAGGTCAATCAGGCGGTTTCTCAAATGGACGAAATCACTCAACAAAATGCTGCCTTGGCCGAAGAGGCGTCTGCAGCGAGTGTCTCAATGAGCGATCAGGCCACAACAATGGCTGATTTGCTGAATTTTTTCAAACTGGATCAAGTCTCCGAAAAGCGTCCCGAGAAAGTAAGTCATGCTCCGGTTTCGTCTGCCCCGGTTAAGGCTAGAGTGAATCCTGCTCCGGCAAAAGCGGCACCCGTTTCCGGATTCACGGCAACGGCCGATAAGGATGAATGGGAAGAGTTTTAATGGCAACGATAATCCGGTTTGTTGGTAAACAGGACAAAGGCTTCACTTCATTATGAAAAGCGAAAATCAACCTGGCTCAAACGATAAAGAAGTCAATCAGTTTTTAACATTTGAACTGGCCGGTGACTCTTATGCGGTTGAAATACTTACAGTTCAAGAGATCAGGGGGTGGGAGCCGGTCCGAAAGATTCCTAACACGCCTGGGTTTATCAAAGGTGCTTTAAACTTGCGAGGGACCATTGTTCCCGTATTGGATTTGCGAGAGCGATTTGGTCTTGAGAATGTCGAGTACACACCTGTAACCGTTGTTATTGTGTTATCGATCAATAATAAAGACCATCCGATGGTTTTAGGTGTCATTGCCGATACGGTATCCGATGTGCTGGATTTAAATCTGGCCGATATCAAGCCGGCACCTAATTTCGGGGTCAACATTGATACTCGCTACATGCGCGGCATCTATGTTGCCAAGCAAGGCATGATTATGTTGCTGGATGTGGATAAGTTGCTAGATGTCGATGACTTATCCAAGATTGAAAGTTTGCTATGAATCCGCGAATTATCGCTGTTATCAATCAAAAAGGCGGAGTCGGTAAAACGACAACGTCTTCCAATCTTTGTCACGCGTTGGCAATGATGGGGAAAAAAGTCACGCTGATAGATTTGGATCCTCAAGGACATCTTGCGGTTTCTTTGGGTGTTGTTGAAGCGGCGAAGTCGGGTATTGATGAAGTGTTGCTGGGGCATAGCGATATTGAAACGCAGGTGATTCTGGTAAGAAACAACCTTCAGCTCATCGTTTCGGGGCCAAAATTGCGAGAAATTGAGCAGTTAACCGAGGGCGGTGTTGCAAGAGGCGATTTGTTGAGATTGTCTTTGCAAAATCAGTTGAATGACCAGGATTTTGTTTTTTTAGATTGTCCGCCGTCTTCGGGGATACTCGCCGCAAATGCTTTGTTTGCAGCCGATGAGTTATTAATTCCCATGTGCAGTGATTTTCTGTCGTTACAAGGTCTTTCTCATTTGGTCGCTACGGTTAAACGCTTTGAGCAAGTGCTGAAAAAAAAATACAAGACCTTATTAGTCATGTCTCGTTATGTGTCGACCCGAAGATTATCAAAGGAAGTCCTGGATACGCTGCTCAAGCATTTCCCCGGACAAGTATTGGCAACCGTGATACGTGAAACTGCATCGCTCGCAGAATGTCCCGGTTTTGGTAAAACGATTCTGGAATATCAGCCAAAAAGTCCTGTAGCCAAGGATTTTGCAAAGCTGGCCAATAATTTTATTGAAGGCAAGGTGATGTGATGGCTTCTAAAGATACCCCTAGTCTGATCGGATTTGATCCTTTAGAGTGGATGAACAACGACTCACAAAGTCAGGAATTGGCTAACCCCTCTTTGTCGCGACCGGATATTGATAATCATGCCCCGGAGCTTGATAGGCATTCCGAGTCCGGCAACGGCCCTGCTGATGAACAGAATCAGCAGGCTCAGTTAGTAGAAACTGAAGCATTACAGCCTGAAAATTGTTTGATGTTAGAGGAAATCAATACGATTCAAAACGTGCAAACGCTTTTTGAGCAATTGCGAACTCTTTTGAGCACGGTCGATAACTTGGAAATCGATGCTTCTGCGGTAAAAACAGTCGATACATCGGTGCTTCAGTGTTTGGTTGTTTTCAAACAGCAAGCATTGAAACAAGGCAAACAAGTAACGATTGATTTTCCGTCTGACCGCTTTGTTGAAGCCGCCGGTTTACTGGGCTTATCGAAACTGTTGGAAGTGGATAAACCTGTTTCCGGTTTATTTTGACGGCGGATTGATCACTGGTTTTCACCTCACGGGCGATTAAGTGACCGGTCAGTTAAGTGGCTTTTCAATTCTAAAACTAACAATCAGGTTTTGCATTTTTGATGTCGACGCACGATAAACAACGCGAATTTGAATTTACCTGGGACGATTTTAATTTTCTTAGAAAATTATCCTCCGAACATTCCGGCATTTTGGTGCCCGATGAAAAATTCGATATGTTTTATTCCAGGCTTTCAAAGCGGATCAGGGCATTGGGTTTGTCGGATTTTAAAAGCTACAGCAATTATCTGAAAAATAATCATGAAGCAGAATTTACAGAGTTTATTAATGCGATAACCACGAATCTGACCTCTTTCTTTAGAGAAAATCATCATTTTGAATTTCTTAAAGACAAGTTGATTCCGGAGCTGATCAAAAAAAACCAGTCAACCAAGATCATAAAAGCTTGGTCTGCAGGGTGCTCAACAGGGGAAGAACCTTATTCGATTGTAATGACATTGCTGGAAAATTTACCCACAAACTGGGAAGTCAAGTTGTTGGCTACCGATTTGGACACGAAGGTATTGGAAACGGCGGCCAATGGAGTTTATTCAAGGGAAACGGTCGCCAATATCCCGGAAGGCCGCCTGAAACGTTGGTTTCAAAATGGAAAAGGCGCTCAGATCAATAAGGTTAAAGTCAAAGCTGAATTACAGGCTTGTATTCGATTTCGGCAACTGAATTTAATGCAAGAGTGGCCGATGCAACAGCCGTTTGATTTTATATTTTGCCGGAACGTTTTTATTTATTTTGATCGTGAGACGAAATGTACCATTGCTCAGCGATACAGTAGTTTGCTGCCAATGGATGCCTATCTCTTTATTGGGCATAGTGAAACTATTCAGCATGGCAATACCGATTTTGAATTAATAGGACATACGATTTACAGAAAGGTACCGCGGCGTGTTTAAACCTTTAACGGGCCCAATTATCCTGCCATGCTTAAATGGTTTTGAAAAAGTTAACCGTTATTGGGATCCTGAAAATCAAATTGTGGCCGCCAAGATTATGCCTGGCGAGTTATATGTGACCAAGGAAAATGAATTGATTACAACCGTGTTAGGGTCCTGTATCGCAGCTTGTGTGCGTGACAAAGAGTTAAACATAGGTGGCATGAATCATTTCATGTTGCCGGAAACGTCCGAAAACAAGTTGACCCGTGGCATAGATGCTGTTGTAGGTAATGCCATGCGCTACGGAAACTATGCGATGGAACATTTGATCAACAGTATTTTGGCGCATGGGGGAAAGCGAAAAAATCTGGAGGTTAAATTGTTTGGCGGCGGCAAGATTATCCCTACTTTAAGCGATGTAGGCATGAGAAATATTACTTTTGTTCTGGAATATATCGAAACTGAAAGTTTAACCTTGCTGGCTCAGGATTTGGGGGATATTTATCCACGAAAAGTGAATTTCTATCCTATGACAGGCCGAGTCAGGATGAAGAAAATCAGTGATTTGCATAATCAAACTATCGTGACCCGGGAGTTTGAATACCGCAAAAAAATTAAAGATGTTCCAATTGAAAGCGAAATTGAACTTTTTTAGGATTCAGGGATGCGAAAGATAACAGTTTTAATCGTTGATGACTCGGCTTTGATAAGAAACCTGCTCAGTCAGATTTTATCCAGTTCACCCCGTATTGAAGTGGTAGGAACGGCTTCCGATCCTTATATGGCAAGAGAAAAAATCAAAAAGCTTAATCCGGATGTGCTGACCTTGGATATTGAAATGCCTAAGATGGATGGCTTGACGTTTTTACGCAATTTGATGCGCTTGCGGCCTATGCCGGTTGTGATGGTGTCGACACTCACAGAACAAGGTGCTCAGGTTACGTTGGAAGCGCTGGCTTTTGGGGCTGTTGATTTTATATCCAAGCCTAAAATCGATGTGGCCAATCGATTGAACGAATATGCCGATGAGATAATTAATAAGGTCCTTATGGCCTCAACTGTTCAGGTGAGGACATTAGATGCTGCTATGCTTTCATCTGATAACTCGAATAGTTCAGGTGGTGCTTCCACGGTAAAGATTGACCCTATGATGACCGGTTCGCCTAAAAAGCCGGTGAGTCGGTCGAAAGCTCAACTGATAGCCTTAGGTGCTTCAACCGGAGGAACTGAAGCCATCAAGTATGTTGTCAGCAAAATGCCGGCAAGTTCTCCGGCGATTGTGATTACTCAGCACTTGCCAGTAGCATTCAGTCAGTCTTTTGCCAATCATGTCAATCAGGCGAGTGAAATGAATGCATGCGTTGCTCAGCATGGGCAAGAGATATTGCCCGGTAACATTTATATTGCGCCGGGCGACAAGCATTTGATGGTTATCGCCAAAGGCGCTCATTATGTTTGTCAACTGGATGATGGACCTCCGGTTAACCGGCATAAACCTTCAGTGGATATATTGTTTCACTCGGTCGCGCAAAATGTGGGTGCTCATGCGATTGGTGTCATGCTCACGGGAATGGGGGCTGATGGTGCCAAAGGCATGTTGGAAATGCACGATGCTGGCGCGATCAATATTATTCAAGATGAAGCATCCAGTGTGGTTTGGGGTATGCCGGGTGAAGCCTACCGATTGGGCGCCGCCCATTACGTCCAACCCCTTGAGCGGATTCCAGCCCAAATTTTGGCCTTAAAAGAATAGTGGCACTAGCGTGGATAAAATGAAAAGACAAACCTATTGGGCGGCCATTGCAATAACTGTTTTCGGACTTATTGGGCCTTTGCTCATTTCCGTTCAGACCTTGTATTGGATTATGCTTCCGCTGTTCGGCTGTAGTTGGTGCCTGTCTGTCTTTATGCAAAACCAGCCATCTGATGAAAAAGAGTCGCTGAAAATTAATGAAGGCCACTTGATTGATGGGGCGATTGATAACTACCTGGCTGAGTTAGAGCAATGCACCAATAAAGAAATGACTGTTTTGCGAGAAGATTTGATACAGGTCAAGAAGGTGATTGCCGATGGTGTTGGAACAATGACGGAAAGCTTTCAGGGGCTTCACCGGTTGACTGAAAGTCAAACCGGCTTGGTTCATTCCTTGATGGCCAATGTACAAGGAGGCGGTACCGAGAATGACACTCAAGCCATAAATTTCAAAGATTTCGCCCTTGAAACGGAAAGTGTATTAACCAGTTTCATAGAGCATATCATCAGCGTCAGTAAACAAAGTATGTCGATGGTGAATGTCGTCAGTGATGTTGATAGCCGGATGGAACTGATCAGAAAACTGGTGAATGATGTCCAGACGATAGCCGATCAAACCAATTTGTTGGCATTGAACGCGGCTATAGAAGCAGCCAGAGCCGGAGATGCGGGGCGAGGTTTTGCGGTTGTTGCTGATGAAGTACGGAAATTGTCTAAAAATTCGGACAAGTTCAGTGAAGAAATTAGAAAAGTGGTTATAGAATCCAAAACAAGCATTGCTGAAGCCAGACAGATGATTGAGTTGATGGCTTCAAAAGACATGAATGTAGCGATTACTTCAAAGGCCAATATTGATGAGATGCTGCAGGATATCGATAAAATGAATAGCTTGATCGCAACTAAACTCTATGATGTTTCGGGGCTTTCCGAACAGATCGATTCTCACGTCAATAATGCCGTGAGAGCTTTGCAATTCGAGGATATGGCTAGACAGCTTCTTGACTATGTTCAGGGCAACATTGACCATTTTCAACTGCTGATAGACGAAATTCACCTGAGTTTTGAGACCTTTAAATCAGGCGATCAACTCCAGAATGTTCATTTTTTGAATGATGGCGTAAAACGCCTAAGTGATTTGAGGGAACAATGGGAACATAGAACCAGTTCTGCCAAAGCTGTCGGTCAGCATTCACTTGATGAAGGCGATATAGAGTTATTTTGATAAAAGTATTTCAAGGAGCAACAGCCAATGTCTGTAAGCAGTCAATATAATAAAGATAAAAAAGAACTGGTGATTCGAGTGACCGGCCGATTTGATTTTAGCCTGCACCAGGATTTTCGAAAAGTATCAGATATGGATAAACAGGATATTGACCGGATTATAATAGATTTGAGCAGAACAGATTATCTTGATAGTTCTGCATTGGGTATGTTATTGGTTTTACGTGAAAAAATTAATAATAACAAAAATGCAATTCAACTGATTCATGCGAAACCGGAAGTTAAAAAGATTTTTCAGATTGCCAATTTTGATCAATTATTTACGATCAATTAATGATGACTGCTTTTTTTCATCCTGTCTGTAGCGCTTCTGCTGCTGTCTTGCCTCTGCCTAAAGCGAAAATACTAATTGCTGAGGACAGTATTTCGCAGCGCAAAATGCTGGCGGCATTAATCGAAGCGTTCGGATATGAGGTAATAGAGAGTTCTGATGGATTTCAAGCCTTTGAATTATTTAAAGAAATTAGGCCTGATCTGGTTATTTTGGATATTATCATGCCTGTTTGTGATGGCATCAATGCAGCAAAGCTTATCAGGGACTATCTTATTGGCGAATATATACCCATTATTTTTCTGACAGGGCTTGATGCCGAAGAAAAACTCGATGAATGTCATGCGCTCGGTGGTGATGATATTATCAGTAAGCCGTTTAATCACCGGATGCTCTCTGCGAAAATCGCCTCATTGCTTCGCGTTAAAAAGCTCTATCATGATCAGGTTGCTCAGGCTAAACAACTGGAGCATTTTCGGCGACTAGCTCAGCAGGATCAGGAAATTGCCGCATCAATTTATAAAAACTTTATTTATGCAGGTTTTTATGAAACCCAGGCGTTGCGTTACCTTTTGTCGCCTATGGCCTTATTCAACGGTGATATCTTGTTGTCCGCGCGTACCCCGGGGAATTTGTTATATGTTTTATTAGGCGATTTTACGGGGCATGGCTTATCGGCCGCTATCGGTGCCGGTCCCACCGCTGAAATATTTTATGGCATGGCTCAAAAGGGTTTCAGTATTAATGAAATTACCGTTGAGATTAATCGTAAATTAATGATGATCATGCCGGCCAATTTTTTTTTAGCGGCGACTCTTTTGGCCTTATATCCGGATTCTCAAACGGTTAGTTTAATAAACTGCGGTTTGCCGGATCATTATTTAGTAAATCATGAAACGGGGGAAATGATCACTGTTCTCTCGAATAATGTGCCGTTAGGCATACTCAGTTCTTACCTACCGCAGGAACAGGTATTTCAAACTGGCGAGCAGACTTATCTTTATTTGTTTACCGATGGCATTATTGAGGCCCAAGGGGAAGGTGGGGATGAGTTTGGGACGGAGCGTATCAAGGCTTGCTTGAGTTTTAAGGAGCCGGGTTTTAACAAAGTGCTTGATGCATTTCATCAGTTTACTCAAGGTCAGGATCAAAAAGATGATTTAACCTTGGTTGAATTACATTGCAATTCATCAAATCCGGTTTGGGCTATTACTCAAACTGAGCGCACTAGTATTGATGTTGTGCCTTTGGCTTGGAAAACGTCTCTGGAATTTGAGCCGTCAGCACTCCGTAAAGTGAATCCGGTTCCTATTGTCATGAATTCATTAATGGAAATTCAAGGGTTAAAAGCTCACCGGGAAGCGCTTTATGTCATTGTGAGTGAATTATTTGCCAATGCTTTGGAACACGGTTTATTGGGTCTTGACTCCTCTTTAAAGCAAACGCCCGATGGTTCCATGCAATTTTACGAATTGCGCGAACAACAATTACAACAATTATCTGAGGGGAAGATAACGATTTCTCTCAGTCATTTGCCGGTCAGTCAGGGCGGGCGACTAACTATTGAAGTTCAGGATACAGGAAAAGGGTTTGATTTTAATCCTGAAGCTTTAAATGATAAAAGTATTAACAGCTACTACGGTCGCGGCATGATTTTATTGAAAAAGTTATGCCAAAGCTTTGAATATATCGGAAGTGGCAATCAGGTAAAGGCCACTTACGAATGGACGATGTTAAACACTCAGCATGAGTCTTAATTGCTATGAAAAAGAAAACAAGCCAGACTAAATCTAAATTTGTAGCAGTTGCATCCATTGCGGCCGAGTTAAGCGAGGTAATGGACGTTGCCAAAGAAATCTCGCTGGCAGCCGCCAATGCAAAAGCGATTGCTTTTAGAGCAGGAGAAAAGGCCAGAGGTTTTCAACCCATCACGGATTTTATCAATGAGTTGGCCAAGGAAACCATTGAAAAGGTCAACAGGATAAATGAACATGCCATGTTGCTCTATCAATTGACGGTTGAGGAATATCGAACTACGGACGCCTTTAATAAATTTGAAGAAGTCATACGTTTAGCACAGGGTTCTGCCAACGAAAGCTCTCTTAAAGCGTCGTCAGATTTAGTGCAACAGCGGATGTATGACTGCCGTAAAAGGTTTCAGGTTAATATCGACCAATTATTGGATCAATTACAGGAAGTCATGCATCCTGCAAGGGCCGCCCGTGTGATCGCCGCTAATTCCAGAATTGAGGCGTCTCAAGCCGGTGAGTATTTGCAAAGTTTACAGGCTGTAGCAGAAAGCGTAGATCATGCCGCGCAAATTATTCATGACAATGTTCAGGGGTGCCGAAGCGCATTAATAGTGATTAATTTTTCAGAAAAATAACAATTTAGAGGCCTTGAATCGTCATGAAAATGACCAAGATTTATGAAGGAAATTACCAGTGGATTATGTTTGGCAGAGATGTCAACAGACCCGCTAACATCATTGATACCAATCAATACATGGTCAGGACGGCCCGGCGATGCCTATTGATGGACCCGGGCGGTGTTGAGTTGTTTGCGCCCATGTTGGCGGCCGTTTTGCACCACGCGCCGGTTGAAGAAATTACCGATTTATTTGCGTCCCATCAAGACCCGGACATCATTTCTTCCTTGGGGCTATGGGATCAGGCTTTACCTAAAGCCAAGCTGCATGCGTCAAAATTGTGGGAGGGTTTTATCAGGCATTTCGGTTGTGAATCCATTGAATATGTCGGTATTCCCGATAATGGCGCCAGTATCAAATTGGATTCTACCGAATTAAAAATCATCCCGGCGCATTATCTTCATTCTTCCGCCAATTTTCATATCTACGATGCACAAGCCAAAATTTTGATGTCAGGCGATGTCGGAGCTGCATTGGAGGCGCCCGGAGCGCCTATTTATGTAGATAATTTTGATGCACATACCGAACATATGCGTTATTTTCATCAGCGCTGGATGCCCTCAAATCAGGCAAAACGTGTTTGGATTGAGCGCGTTCGTAAGCTGGATATCGATATCATGGCGCCCCAGCATGGCCGTATATTTAAAGGTGATGACGTAAAGCGCTTCCTGGATTGGTTTGAAGCGCTGGACGTGGGTGTCGCCGTATAAATTCATTTCTTTTGTCAGGATAACTGTGCAGGGATGCATGGTCCTTCGTTTTGATTTTGATCTGCTCGGTCTTAGTCTTTCTTGATTGCCGCATCGGCAATAATTCCTTCGATACCTTTTTAGTTTATGAGCTGTCATCCTTCAGACAACTCATCAGACAAATGCTTGTGCTGAATAGGTGTGGTAATCACTCTTGTCATAAAGATGTAATACACTAACTGTTAAAATCAAGTATTAAAGTGAAACATGTGTATTTATGACTAGAATATCGGTTCTTGTTGTTGAAGATGAAGATGCTATCAGGGACATGTTGGTGATGGTTTTGGAACAGGCTGGATTTAATGCAACAGGGATCAGCGATGCCGAGCAGGCCAACAAATCATTAAGTGATCATCAACCTGATCTGATCGTGCTGGATTGGATGTTGCCCGGTATGTCCGGAGTTGAATGGGCTCGGCGTTTAAAAAAAGATCAGTTTTGCAGGGAGATCCCCATTATTTTGCTGACTGCCCGGGGCGAGGAAGAGGATAAAGTAAGAGGATTGGAAATAGGTGCTGATGATTATATGACCAAACCTTTTTCGCCAAAAGAATTGGTCGCAAGGATTCGTGCAGTGCTGCGAAGAGCCGGTAAAATTCAGGATTTAGCCCAGATTACCTTGGGCGATATCATTTTGGATACCGAGCAGCATCGTCTAACGCTAGGCGATAAGCAATTGGAAGTCAGTCCAACCGAATTTCGGCTCATGCAATTTTTTATGACCCATCCTGATAAAGTGTATAGCCGGACGCAATTGCTTGATCAAGTCTGGGGACGAAGCGTTTATATCGAAGAGCGTACTGTGGATGTCCACATCCGTAGATTAAGAAAGATATTGGCAGAATACGGTCGTGAGGATTTAGTCCAGACAGTTCGTGGTTTTGGTTACCGATTTTCATTAATAGACTGACTTTATGACGCTTTGGCATAAAGAAGTTCTGATGCTAATCGCCTTGTTGGTGCTCTTAGGGTTTTTAGGCGCTTTTACAGGACACTTCTTTCTTCTTTATCTAATCGCGCTCAGCATTCTGCTTTTACGCCAGTATGTACAGCTTTATCGTTTTGAAAAATGGATCAAGTTTGGCGGAGCAGGAAAATATCCGGAAATCAAAGGGATTTGGGAGCGCATTTATTATCACGTTTACAAGCTCAGGAAAAGTCAAAAAAAACGTAAAAAAAAGCTGACAAAAATGATTGATCAGTTTCGCAAATCGACTGAAGCATTGCCCGATGCAGCGGTCGTCTTAGGCTGCCATGATGAAATTGAATGGGCAAATAAATCAGCCATGAAAGTGCTGGGCTTGCAGAGAGCCGATAAAGGTCAGCGAATAATTAATTTATTCCGTCATCCCGATTTTCTCAGTTATTTGCAGTTGGGTAATTTTGACAATGCCATCATTATCCCCTCACCGATAGATAACGGTATTATTCTATCTGTTAGAGTTGTCGCCTACGGTGCCGGGTTGCGGCTATTGCTGGCTCAGGATGTTACGCAATTAAAAAAAATGGAGAGTATGCGCAAGGATTTTGTCGCTAACGTATCACACGAACTGAGGACCCCGCTGACGGTGCTTAAAGGCTATCTGGAGACCTTAAAAGACATGGATGATCAGGACTCTCCCTTACTCACCAATTCGCTGCGCCAAATGCAAAATCAGACAGAAAGAATGGAGCATCTGGTTGATGATTTGCTGCTGTTGACTCGGCTGGAAACGCAAAGAAAAAAAACAGTCTGTGTTGATGTATGTGGGCTTTTGGCAGCGATTTGCAATGAGGACGGGAATGTTAAAAGCGCGTCCGAAAGAATACAGTTGTCATTAGAAACTCCGACAGGGCTTATTGGTGTCCAAGAAGACTTACGAAGCGCATTCAGCAATCTCCTCATCAATGCATTGAAATATTCACCGGAAGAGTCTTTGGTAAGTGTTCGCTGGTATAGAGACGGCGATGGTGTCAGGCTTGATGTGACCGATCAAGGCGAAGGTGTTGCACCGGTTGAGATTCCAAGGATTACTGAGCGTTTTTATCGTGTTGATGTTAAGAGAAAGCAAAAATTAAGCGGTACCGGTTTGGGGTTGGCGATCGTTAAACATGTTTTACTCAATCACAATGCACGGTTGGAAATAGTCAGTGAACTGGGTAAAGGCAGCTGTTTTAGCTGCATCTTTCCCGAAAGCATTGTCTGTTACGAGCAGGAGTGATTAAAAAAGGTAACTACTCGCCCGCTTTGAATTAAGGGTGCAGGTGCTTGATTTCAAAGGACGTATCAATACCTCCTTGTAGCTATCTGCAACATCCATGCTGCAGAAGCCTTTTCAATCAACCACCGACACCCACTAAAATTGGAGGGGGTGAGCAGATACAAAAAAAGTTAAATTGTTAACAGTATTTATGCGTAGCACTTAAGTACAATTCTAATAAGTTGTTTTTAGGGTAATAATGTAGCCGTAAATATAAATTAACTAAAATTCCCCTCATAAATTAATAAAAATTAAAAAAGTAACTATTCAGGTTAATGTTAAAAAGCTCCTGTTTGAGAAAAATCAAACGTTTGGCTTTGTCTGAAGTGCCAATAAAAACATAATCTTACGCCTTTTGTTAGTGGATTGGTTTGGTCAATTTTGTATAAATGAGTTGTTTTTTATGTTCATTCGCTTGTTATTCTATTAAGGTGAATTTAATACAAGCTAAGGATAATGCCAAATGTGAAGGATCATATTTGTATTATAGGTCATACATCTTTTAACTCGTGTGTATGGCTCAATTTTAAACAAAGGGATTCTTTAGTAATCGTATAAGTCAGGCTAAACCTATCGTGAGGTAGGGACGGAAAGCCAAGAGTCTGAATATTGTTTTTCTGTTCAGACAGTCGGGTTGCACTTTTCAAAATGGGTGTAATTATGTTTCTTAAAAAATCTCTTAGTGTTTTAATTTTAATGGTTGTGACCAGTGTGGCTTCGGCTAATTGGGTTGCAACAGACAGTAGCAGTGTATTTACTTCTATAAATGCATTTACACCAGCAACAGATATGTTCGGAATTTTTGGCGGATCAGCAGATATTTCTACTGATGCCCCTATTCTGACATTTTCCGGCGAATTCTTAGATCCCGCTTCAACAATTAACTGGAGTTCTTCACCAGCTAGTTCGGTTGCAAGTGATTTTAAAGTAGCTTGGAAATTTGCCGGTAACTGGTATCTGCCTTTTTCAGTAGGTCCAGTGTTAAACGTAGCAGATACTTATCAGTTCGTATTTTTAGCGCTCGGTCCAACCGTAGGAAGTACAGTTTTGTATTCAACTGATATTCAGCCAGTACCATTACCTTCTGCTGTTTGGATGTTCGGCGCTGGTTTAGTGGGTCTTTTATCAAGTGTCGGCCGCAAAAAAAGCATTTCAGCTAAAGTTGTGACTGCATAATAGTTGTATCCAGTTTAGAAGGGGGCGCTTGCGCCCCTTTTTTATGTTTAATTTTTTGATTTTCTGCTATTTATTCTAAAGTCCCTATCGACCTGCACATCGGTTTATCGACTTCAAGTCCACCGACTCGTCCCGCATAAATATCCGCTTGTACTTGCCTCAAAAAACGCTATCGCTTATCCTCGCCTAACCAGTGGGCGTGTTTAAATTGAGTACTTATCTGAAAAATTTAATGTCGCAAAATATAACATTGAATATCCGGAAGTAATTTTTGCTATGCACCTAATCGAATGGCTTATCAAGGTTAGCCATTCCGTTATTTCGAGTCAGTCAATATTAAGTCGACGATTAGCTATATTGACTTTTTTAACGTCTAATTTAATGAGAAAAGTCATATGAATGTTTCTTTAAAGAAAATATTTAATAATTTTCTAATAGGTATTTTTGCCGTTATCCCCATCGTTATTGTGCTGCAGATTGTCATTTTTGTTAAAGACAGAGTCGCTGATCTTTTCGGGCTGGTCTACGGTTATGCCGATAGTTATCTGTATACATCCGTGGTTTTTGCAGTCAGTTTTTTATTGTTGGTGTTAATTGGCCATAAAATAGTCAAAGAAGGTAAATTTTGGGCTATTGCCGCTTTTGATTTCATCATTGACAGAATTCCGCTGTTAAACAGTATCTATCGCGTCACTAAAAAAGTGATCAATATGTTTTCTTCTCATGATAGAAAAGATGCGCGTGAAGTGGTGTATGTGGAATACCCAAAAGAAGGACTTTGGGTGCCTGCGTATGTGACCAACAAGTTTGAAGACAGTTATATTTTGTTTATTCCTACGTCGCCCAATCCCACCTCCGGTTTTACCGTTATCGTCAATAAGTCAAAAGTGATTAAATCCGAGATGAATGTAGAGCAGGCTACTAGTTTTATAATCAGTGTCGGAGTGGATTATGACAAAATCACTGAAGTGAATAATTTATCCTGATGAATGTGTTTCATGAGTGGCTTAATCAACTAAGTGGTTTTGTTTGGGGACCTGCTACGATGGCTCTTTTGCTGGGTATGGGGATTTACCTGACATTGGGGCTTAAAGCTTTTACCTGGCTTAATACCCCGCATGCGTTCGTTTCACTTTGGCGCGGAAGAAAATCCGAACAGGAAGGTGACATCACGCCTTATCAAGCCCTTATGACGGCTTTATCCGCTACCATAGGCACAGGCAATATCGCCGGAGTTGCTACCGCCATTTACATGGGCGGTCCTGGAGCAGTCTTTTGGATGTGGATGACCGCTTTGTTTGGTATGTCCACCAAATATGCGGAGTCGTTGCTGGCTGTTAAGTATAGAGAGACCGATCATTTGGGTAAGCATGTGGGCGGCCCCATGTACTACATCAAGAATGGTTTGGGAAAACGATGGTATTGGTTGGCTCCGTTATTTGCGACATTCGGGACTTTGGCATCATTTGGAATAGGGAATATGGTTCAGGCAAATTCAGTTGCCGGTGCGCTGTTACTTCAGTTTGATCTATCAAATGAGGTAACAGCGGTGATACTGACCATTCTGACCGCATTTGTGATTTTGGGAGGAATTACCCGGATTGCCGAAGTGGCCGAAAAATTAGTTCCTTTCATGGCGATTGGCTATGTCTCAGGTTCACTCCTGGTTATCGGCATCAATATTGAGTCCGTGCCAGCCGCATTTATCACGATAATTCACAGTGCATTTAATCCTACGGCTGCGACAGGCGGTTTTGCCGGAGTGGGCGTATGGGCGGCAGTCCGATATGGCGTGGCAAGAGGCATTTTTTCCAATGAAGCAGGGCTGGGAAGTGCGCCTATTGCCCATGCAGCGGCCAAAACGCATAATCCTGTGCAGCAGGGGACAATTGCAATGCTGGGCACTTTTATCGATACACTGGTTATCTGTACGATGACCGCATTGGTCATTGTCATTACTGATTCATGGGATAGCGGAGAGAATGGCGCGGCCTTAACGGCATTAGCTTTCAACAGCGCTTTACCGGGATGGGGTGGCTATATTGTTGCTTTTGGAATCGTCATTTTTGCGTTTACAACCCTTGTAGGCTGGAGTTATTACGGCGAACGATGCGCGGAATTTTTGTTTGGGATCAAGGTGATTCTGCCGTTTCGTGTTCTGTGGATTTGTGCCGTTCCTTTGGGTGCAATGGGGAAATTGAGTACGATATGGTTATTAGCCGATATCATGAACGGCTTGATGGCAATCCCTAACTTAATTGCCTTGGCGCTATTAAGCCCTGTTGTTTTTCGCTTGACATCGGATTATCGCTGCACCAGTGGGTCAGCAAAATGAAGACTTTTTTTTTGATAGAGGGGATTTAAATGGTAAAAATTCTGGCGTTTTCGGGAAGTGCTCGGAAAGATTCTTTTAATCAGAAATTAGTTGCGTTGGCTGCGGAAGGCGCCGAAAAAGCGGGCGGGGAAGTTACCGTCATCAATCTGGCTGATTATCCGATGCCGATTTTTGATCAGGATTTTGAAACTGAACAAGGTATGCCTGAAACAGCCAAAGCATTTAAAAAACTTTTGATAGCACATGACGGTTTTTTAATAGCCTCACCCGAATATAACAGTGCTTTTACCCCCTTACTTAAAAATGTCCTGGATTGGGCTTCCCGTAAAGAGGGCGACGAACAACCTTTGGTCGCTTATCGGGGTAAATGTGCAGCGATTATGTCGGCTTCACCCGGCGCATTGGGCGGGTTAAGGGGCTTGGTGTTTTTAAGAATGCTTTTGGCTAATATCGGCGTTGTGGTTTTACCCGGTCAATATGCTTTGACCCATGCCGGTCAAGCTTTTTCAGTTAATGGTCGATTAAGCGATGACCAGAGCAATACATCCGTTCTGAATTTGGGTGCGGAACTGGTTAAATATTCATCAAAATTAAAAGCTGATTGAATTGTGACGGTGAATCCTCATGCATATAATCAATTCAATGTTGTTTTAGCATTCACTTCTTATTCATGCTGTTCGGCGCAAGCTTTATCCAAACTTCAAAGAGGAAGGATAAGCAAATGAACAGCATAAGCAAACTAATCCTATTGGCCGTGTTAGTGACGGTTTCCGGTTGTGCATCGCGCGGGATTTATCAAAGCACCGAATATTATCCCGTTTACCCCCGTTCTGACACCCGTATCTACAGCAGTTATTATTCGTCCAGGCCTGCCTACCGAGATTATTACGCACCTGCACCCGTGCGAATAATTGAGCGCAGAACGCCGGTTACTGTAATCAACAAAAGGGTTGAGGTCGTAAGGCCTGTCCCTAAATGGCAAGGCCCGTGGGATAGAAATGATCGCAGGTATGATCGGAGAAGAGATGGATTTGATTACTCTCGCAAAGGAGACGACAAAGACCGTCGAAGAGCTGAAGCTCGAAATGAAAGGCGAGAAGGGTCCCGAAGTGAACAAGTGATTCCGCAAGAGAGCAGTCGCCGCGAAGTGCCTTCATACAATCGGCGTGAGGGAAGAGTAGCAAGAGCCGAAAGAAGCGAAAGTCAAACGATTGCCCGTAATACCCAATTGAACCAAAGTGAACCTAGGCAGCAAGAAAAAAGAATGGAGAGACAAGAAAGAAGAATGGAACGACGGGAAAGAGAAGGAAGCAATGAAAGAGGCGGTCGGCGTGAATAGTTGCCGTTGTGCTTTGGAGGCCGGAGCAAGAAACTTCCGGCCTCATTTCAATGGCTGGATTATAGCGTAATCAACGCATCACCCACCGCAACAGCGGCGCCATCTTTGACATTCAATGCAGTTACAGTGCCGCTGTTTTTAACGCGAACTTCGGTTTCCATTTTCATGGCTTCCATAATCACAACTACATCACCTTCTTTAACGACACTACCCACGCCTACATTAATTTTCAGAATGTTACCCGCCATTGGCGCACGGACGATTTCGCCAGTGGAAATTGCGGTTGGCGGAACAACAGTTTGCTGTGTTTCGGCGGGTTGTTGAATCACAAGTCCAGTTCCACCAGGAGCTACAACAACATTGTAATTACGTCCGTCAACATTGACAGAGTAACTTTCGGTTGCATTGGGCTGGCTGGCCTTTAGTGGTTTAGGAGGCGCTTTGCATGGCGCTGGCTCAAAAGCATCGGCTTTGCCCCGATTGGCAATAAACTTCCAGCCGATTTGAGCAAACATGCCATTAATTAAAGCATCTTCTTCAATATTATCAGCCAATTTTACCTGTTCAGACTGGGCTTTGGCCTTAACTTCAGCAATTAATTTATTCATTTCCGGTGCCAATAAATCAGCAGGCCGGCACGTTATAGGTGTGGCTCCCTCAAGCACACGATCTTGCAGCGTTTTGTTGACAGGTGCTGGCGTGGCGCCATATTCACCTTTCAAAACACCGGCTGATTCTTTGGTGATGGTTTTATACCGTTCACCGGTTAAAATGTTGATAACAGCCTGGCTACCGACAATCTGCGACGTGGGCGTTACCAGCGGGAGAAAACCGAGGTCTTCTCTAACGCGCGGAATCTCGGCAAGTACCTCGTCAAAGCGGTCAGCAGCACCTTGCTCTTTTAGCTGGCTTTCCATGTTAGTGAGCATGCCTCCTGGAACCTGGCTGACTAAGATGCGGCTGTCTACGCCTTTGAGGTTGCCTTCAAATTGCGCATATTTTTTGCGGATGTCGCGGAAATAGGCAGCAATATCTTCCAGTGGCTTGATGGATAGCCCGGTATCTCGCGGTTGTCCAGACAGAGCGGCGACTATTGTTTCCGTTGGACTGTGACCGTACGTCATGCTCATCGATGAAATAGCGGTGTCGACATTATCCACTCCCGCTTCGGCCGCTTTAAGCAGGGTCGCAACACTGAGTCCGGTGGTAGCGTGGCAATGCAAGTGGACAGGAATTGACAGGCTTTTTTTCAATTGGCTGACTAATTCGTAAGCGTCATAAGGTTTTAGGAGCCCAGCCATGTCTTTAATGCAGACCGAATGGGCCCCCATATCTTCTATTTGTTTGCCTTGCGTAACCCACATAGCTTGTGTGTGAACAGGGCTGACGGTATAAGAAATGGTACCTTGAGCGTGCGCATCCGTTGTAAGAACGGCTTTGACAGCTTGTTCGATATTTCGCATGTCGTTCATCGCATCAAAGATACGAAACACATCAATACCATTGATGGCGCAACGTTCGACGAACTTATCGACAACGTCATCGGCATAATGCCGGTAACCCAGTAAATTTTGACCTCTTAACAACATTTGTTGAGGTGTGCGAGGCATCGCTGCTTTGAGTAAACGAAGGCGTTCCCAAGGGTCTTCACCCAAATAACGAATGCAGGCATCAAAGGTCGCGCCTCCCCAGGTTTCCAATGACCAGAAACCAACCTGATCGAGTTTGGCGCATACAGGCAGCATATCTTCAATGCGCAGACGAGTCGCCAGAAGCGATTGGTGTGCGTCTCTCAGAACAACTTCGGTTATGCCTAAGGATTGAGTATTATGATCATTCATACTTTTTTCTCTGAGAATGGAGATTCGCTCGATTGAGCTTTCAATGTGTGCTGCTAAGATTAGGTTTTAGAAGCCTGCCAAACAATCATTTACTGTTGTGAATGCTGTTTTCTATAGTGATGAACAGCAGCCGAAATTGCTGCGATCACGCCTGAATCAATCGATTTTTTCTTGGCTACAAGGCTTGGAATTGGCGGAGGGACGGCGAGTGGCTCCGGAAAAAAACGGGTAATGAGTGAAGACATTACGTTGATAGCAACCACCAGTAACGCTAAAAACAAGAATACAATGCCCATTCCTATCAGCATTAGTTCAACGCCGCTCTCTAACATTTCGTTCATGACTAATGACCAAAGTAAAAATTAACCAGTTCCGAAATTGTATCATAAAGGCTTACAGGCGTTTTGAGCTGTTTTTCCATGCGATATCGAAGGACTAATGCCGGGATTGCTTTGTTTCGACAGCAGATTATGCGGGGTATGGTGTTCTTGAAAGTCGGATAAGCGATTCAACGGTTGAAACTATCAGTGGATTGTTTTTGTCGTTATAGTTTGACGTGCAGTTTAAAGGGATTGAGCGAACTCCGATTGACCATGAAAGTCAGTCCGTTAATAGAAAAGATTGGTTTAACTGACGGTAGGCGGCACGAAAAGCCTTTTTAAGGTCGTCATTTTTGACAGCTGATAATAAACTATGCAGTTAATATGGTTAAGTATATTCAAAGAGTAGGTTGAGACAATGACTAAACAAACAGATAAAACGGACGAATGGCAAGATAAATTGACCCCGGAACAATTTAATGTCTGCTGGAATAAAGGCACCGAACCTCCTTTTACCGGGAAATATGCAGACTGTAAAAAAGAGGGGGTTTATCATTGTGTGTGCTGCGGAAATGCGCTTTTTGATTCGACAACAAAGTACGATTCGGGTTCCGGTTGGCCCAGCTTTTGGGACGTGATCTCGGACAATAGCCTCGATCAAATCGCCGACACCAGTCACGGGATGAGACGGATAGAAATAATCTGTAAAAACTGTGGTTCGCACTTGGGGCATGTTTTTAATGACGGACCAGAACCAACAGGATTGCGTTATTGCATTAATTCCGCGTCGCTGGACTTGCAAGAAAGATCATGAACAGTAAACAGAGGGTTCAAAATTTACTAGACTTTATCGATGCAAGCCCGAGTTCATGGCATGCTGTCAACTCAATCGAGAAAAAGCTTCTGGATTGTGAGTTTGTCAGATTGAACGAGCAGGACGGGAGGCACTTAAAACAGGGCGGTCGTTACTATGTGGTACGTGACGATTCTTCGATCATCGTATTTGTGATGGGGCAAAAACCGCTGGCGGAAACCGGTTTCAAAATTATTGGCGCTCATACCGATTCGCCGGGATTGCGATTAAAACCCAATCCGGTCATGGGCGCAGATAATTTTGTCAGGATCGGCGTGGAAGTTTACGGTGGACCGATTTTGGCCACTTTTACTGACAGGGATTTGAGTCTGGCAGGGAGGATTAGCTATCGGTCCGAACAGGGGATATCAACCAAACTGGTTGATTTTTCCAGACCGTTACTTAGGTTGCCAAATTTGGCGATTCATATGAATCGAACCGTCAATGATGATGGCTTGAAATTAAATAAGCAGCTTGAACTGCCTCTGATATTTTCACTGGTTAAAGATCAAATAACACCCCAGCAGCAATTTTTGACAACATTGGCTGAACAGGCTGAAGTTGATGCGTCTGCAATTTTGTCCTGGGAGTTGAATGTTTACGACACTCAAAAGGGAGCCTTTTGGGGCGCGGAAGACGAGTTTTACGCGAACAGTCAGTTGGATAATCTGGCGTCCTGTCATGCTGGGCTCACGGCGCTGCTCAACGACAATGTTTTAAAAGCGGACGCTACTTTGGTCTGTGCGTTTTTCGATCATGAGGAAATAGGCAGCACTACTGCTAAAGGCGCGGACGGCAGTTTTCTCTCTGACATCCTGCAACGCATTGGCATGGCGGGTGATGAGATAAAAGGCGAGGATTATCAACGTGCTTTGGCAAGCAGCTTTATGATCAGCGCCGATATGGCTCATGCCTACCAGCCGAATTTTCCAATGGCTTATGAGCCGGATCATAAAGTATTGGTTAATCATGGGCCGGTTATAAAAGTCAATGCAAATCATAGGTATGCAACTAACAGCGTTTCCGAGGCCCTGTTCGCGTCCTGGTGCGAAGCTGTAAATGTGCGTTATCAAAAGTATGCACATCGAACCGATTTACCCTGTGGCAGTACGATTGGTCCGCTGACTTCCGCCAGGCTGGGAATTAACACCGTAGATGTGGGTAATCCAATGTGGGCCATGCACAGTCTAAGGGAAAGCGCCGGGGTTGAAGACCATGCGGCAATGATTGAAGTGATGAAATGGTTTTTTCTGCATTGAGTTTTTGAGAGATCAGTACTACTGATGCTTAAGCCTAGACTGTTCTCAAAAACGGTTGAACTTGTCTTGGGGTGTTGATTTAAAAGCTCAAGTCATGTAAATAACAGCTAAGTATCTGAATTATAAAAGTTGAGCGGGATTATTTTTTACGGGTGAAGCTTCGGTATTGCAGGATGGAGATGTCTGGTTGCGTTCTCATGTATACAGCGACTGGAAAAATAGGTGATTGTTACAGTTGCGAATTAATTCGCAAACTGGGGATAAACTCACACCCCCACAGAGGCTTGACCCTACACTTTATGGCTATAACGCTGGGTTTGGGAGACCATAAACGGATAAGCTATTTTTTACTGACATCCTGAGCTTATTTTTTCACTTGTTTGAGGGAATTTTTGTGCGATTAAGTCAATGGCGAGAAAAATATAATCGCTATATCAATAAATCAAGTATCAAACAAAAATTTTCTTTTGTCACATTTGGTACTTTCAGTATTCTTTTGCTGCTGAACTGCAGTTTCATGGAAATAAAGGACCTGGCAAACATTAGGACATCAACGATTGAAAGTCTGGAAGCGGTTGCTACCAATATAAGTTTTCGTAGCGGTTCAGCGCTCAATTTGGATGATAGAGCGGTAGTCGAGGAAAATCTTCGGGTGAGTAAAGGGCTGGACTACATAGACCAAATTTGCATTTATGACACGAATGGAAATGTTTATAGCCGTTTGGCAAAAAGAGCCTCAGCACTGGTTTTTTGTCCCGTTTATTCAGAGGTGAACCAAAGTGTTTTGGGTTGGTTCAAAGTCAAAATTTCAACGCCCATTCAATTTGAGAATAAAACAGTAGGGCTGGTCTTTATAGAAGCTGATCTGGGTCATTTGTATTGGGCGCAGCTTAACGTTCTTTATTGCATTTTTGGTATCCTCGCGGGAGCCAGTGTTTTTACCTATTTTTTATCGTTGTATTTAAACAAGAACATTATTGTTCCTATCGGTCGATTGGTAAAAACGCTCAAAAAAATCAGCCTTGATAAAAACTACGAGCTGCGTGCCCAAAAAAGTAATAACGATGAGGTCGGCCTGTTAATCGACACCTTTAACGGTATGTTAGCGACGGTTGATAGGCAGAACAAAGCCCTGGTCGAAGCCAGAAACCGATATCTTCTTTTATTTGATGATAACCCCTCAATGATATTCAATATAGAAGAAGAGGGCGGGATCATCTCAGTCAACAAGTTTGGGGCCCGTCAATTAAGTCAAACTGCAAACCGTTTACACGGGTTTTCACTTTTTGACTTTGTTCATCCGGATGACCGGAATGAAATGCGACACATCTTGAATTTGTGTACCTCCGAGTTGGATAAAGTTCATAAGCTGGAATTGCGGCTTATCTGTGTTGATAAAAAAGTCATCTGGGTTAGAGGTGCTATCCGATCTACCCGGCAAAGTAATGGAAAAGTGAATATTTTATTGGTTTGCGAAGATATTACCGAGACAAGAAAGCTTAATGAAAAAATTGCGCATCAGGCCAGGCACGATGAATTAACCGGATTACTGAATCGTAGCGAGTTCGACAGGCAAATTCAGCAGGCCTTGCTTTCCGCCCATAACAATAGAACGGAGTATGCCCTGTGCTACCTTGATTTGGACCAGTTTAAGGTGGTTAATGATACCTGCGGACATATTGCGGGAGACGAATTGCTCCGGCAGTTGGGCGCCTTGCTAAAAAAACAGATTCGCCAGGATGATTTATTAGCCCGTTTGGGTGGCGACGAATTTGGCATTTTGATGCGGGGTTGTTTGTTGTCACAGGCTTATAACGCCTGTGAAAAAATTCGCAATGCGGTACAGAATTTTCAATTCGCCTGGGAAGATCGTATATTCAGAGTAGGCATCAGTATTGGGATAGCCAGCATTAACAGCATCAGCGGCAACAGTATCGAGTCGCTAAAAGAAGCTGATGCGGCCTGTTATGCCGCCAAAGAAAAAGGCCGTAACCGGGTGCATGTGTTCAGGCCCAATGACCAGGAACTGGCCTCACGGCAGGGTGAAATGCAATGGGTTGAAAAAATTCAGCAAGGTATTATCAATAACCGGTTCTGTCTTTTTGGCCAGCCCATCGTGCCGATTGATGGCCGTGAAGAAGGCTTGCATTTTGAAACATTGATTCGCTATCAGGATGCTGAGGGGCACATAATCCCACCCGGTGCATTTTTAACGGCAGCGGAACGCTACAATCTGGCCGCTGATTTGGATAAATGGGTCATTTCCACGTTATTTGAATGGATGGCTAAAAGACCCGGATTTATCGAAAACTTGGCTATGTGTTCGGTCAATTTGTCCGGGCTATCGCTATCCGATGAAACGATGCTCGACTTCATATCGGAGCAATTTAACCAATGGAAGATTCCTACTCATCGTATTTGTTTTGAAATAACCGAAACGGCGGCAATCGCCAGTTTGTCCAATGCGACCCACTTTATCAGGACGTTAAAACAAGAGGGCTGTTTCTTCTCCTTGGATGATTTTGGCAGCGGATTGTCATCATTTGCTTATTTAAAGAATTTGCCTGTCGACTTTCTCAAGATAGACGGATTGTTTGTAAAGGATATTGTCGATGACAAGGTTGATTTGGCTATGGTGCGGTCAATTAATGAGGTCGGTCATGTCATGGATAAAAAAACCATCGCCGAATTTGTAGAGAATGATGAAATTCTCAATATATTGAAACAACTGGGCGTCGACTACGCTCAGGGTTACGGAATTGGCAAACCGGTGCCACTTTCCAAGCTATGACTAACGGAAATTAACGGCCTACAGCATCATTATTCCCATTAAAAACACTCAGCGGTTCCAACCTCGACATGTTCTGTGCCCGTGACAATTTAGCCCCTATGGACGGGGAGTTGTTTCACTTGAAAGGATTTTATCCAAAACCGGAAGCCGATCATTTGTTTGAAATCCTGATAAATAACCTGGCTTGGCAGGAAGAAGCCATTTGGCTGTTTGGCCGCTGGGTCAAGGTGCCTCGTTTAATGTGTTGGTATGGGGACCCGCAGGCGCGCTATACCTATTCAAAGGTTGAGCACATACCGTTGGCTTGGACATCTGACCTGATCGGTATTCGGCAGCGGCTTGAAAAAACCTGCGGTCACTCTTTTAACAGCGTTCTGGCTAACTTGTACCGTGATGGCAAGGATTCAATGGGTTGTCATGCCGATAATGAAAAAGAACTGGGCCCCAATCCCGTCATTGCTTCAGTCAGTTTCGGTGACACCAGAATCTTTAGGTTGATCCACAACACAACTAAATACCGCATTGATTTGGATTTGGAGCTGGGTGATTTAGTGGTGATGGCGGGCAGTTTACAAAGCCATTGGCGGCATAGCGTTCCGAAAACAAAGCAGAATAAGACTCCGCGCATCAATCTGACGTTCAGGCAAGTGCTGACAGTTGAGAATAAGCCAGAAAATGGCCTGGAACGGGAAGTGTAAACTCCCGTTCCTTGACATTAAACCGAAAACCGTAGTTTGTGGCTCAAAGGATGCCTGTAAGTTTTATGGCTTTATCGCCTTAAAGCCGATATCGGTACGGTAATACATGGCATCCCAATGAATCTTTTGAGCCAGGGCATAAGCTTTTTCTTGCGCGGCTTTGACCGTGTCACCCAAGGCGCAGGCGCATAATACCCGCCCCCCATTAGTAATAACTTCCCCGTCTTGCAATAAAGTACCGGCGTGAAACACTTTACAATCAGCATCTTCAGAGTCGGGCAAGCCACTTATCACGTCGCCTTTTTGATACTGGTCAGGGTAACCGCCTGCAGCCAGAACAACGCCCAGAGCCGGACGCTCATCCCATTCGGTTTCCATGGTATCGAGATTACCCGCTAATGCGGCTTCACACAGCGTCACCAAATCGCTGTTCAGTCGCATCATAATAGGCTGGGTTTCAGGATCACCAAACCGGCAGTTAAATTCCAGCACTTTAATGTTGCCGTCAGGACTGATCATTAAGCCCGCATATAAAAATCCCGTGTAGGTGTTGCCATCTGCTGCCATGCCTTTAAGTGTAGGGGCAATTACTTCCTCCATCACTCGCTTATGAATGGCATCCGTAACAACCGGTGCAGGGGAGTACGCTCCCATGCCGCCGGTGTTAGGACCCTGGTCCCCGTTATCACGCGCTTTATGGTCCTGTGAGGTGGCCATGGGCAATGCATACCGGCCATCGGCAATGACGATAAAGCTGGCTTCTTCTCCAGCCAAAAACTCCTCGATAACCACGCGGCTGCCGGCTTCGCCAAACGCATTGCCTGACAACATATCTTTTACGGCAGATATGGCTTCTTGTTCGGTCTGAGCGACGATCACGCCTTTTCCCGCAGCCAGGCCGTCTGCTTTGACTACGATAGGCGCGCCCTTATTTTTAATGTACTCAATGGCATTTTCCGCATCGGTAAACGTTTCATAGTCTGCGGTAGGTATATGATGCCGTGCCATGAAATCTTTACTGAAACGCTTGGAACCTTCTAGCTGCGCCGACTTGGCGGTTGGGCCGAAGCAGTTAAGTCCGGCTGCGCTAAATTGATCGACAATGCCGTTTACCAAAGGTACTTCCGGCCCTACGATCGTCAAATCAATGCCTTGTTGCCGGGCAAAGGCGAGTAGTTCAGGGATGTTATCGGCTGCAATAGCGACATTTTCGAGCTGAGGTTCAAGTGCGGTGCCGGCATTTCCAGGGGCGACAAAAACTTTTTTTACTCGGGGTGACTGGGCTGCTTTCCATGCCAGGGCATGTTCACGGCCGCCATTGCCGACGATTAATACTTTCATAATGAGATCTCACTCCGGGGTACGCTGGACGTTGATTGCAGGTCAAAAGCGTGATGTCTAAAGACCTGCCGGTGTTTATCAATTAAAGGATGAACTCAATGCTCTCACCTGAAATCGCCGGATGAAATTTGCCGGTATCTGGTGGTCCAAGGACTCATCCGGTAATGAATGCTGTTTGTCAGTAGCTTAATGCCGAAAATGACGCATGCCGGTAAATACCATGGCAATATCATGTTCGTTGGCGGCAGCGATGACTTCATCATCGCGCATCGAACCACCCGGTTGAATCACTGCACGGATACCCGCTTCGGCTGCCGAATCAATCCCGTCCCGGAAGGGAAAAAATGCATCTGAAGCCATTACCGATCCTTCGACGGCAAGACCTTCATCCGCGGCTTTGATGCCGGCAATTTTAGCCGAATAAACCCTGCTCATTTGCCCGGCGCCTACGCCAATCGTTCTTTCGTTTTGGCCATAAACAATGGCATTTGATTTGACAAATTTTGCGACTTTCCAGGCAAACAGCAGATCGCGCATCTCCTGTTCGGTGGGAGCTCGCTGGCTGACCAGTTTTAAATCTGCGGCAGTAATCGTGCCTATGTCTTTGTCCTGGACCAGCAGGCCGCCGGAAACGCGTTTGAAATCAAGTGCGGGATCCTGATTGTCTTGCCAGTAACCACAGCTTAGAACACGAATATTCTGTTTGGCAGCAAGTACTGCAAGTGCTTCACTTTGAATGGCCGGCGCGATGATGACTTCAACAAACTGCCTTTTGATAATTTCCGCTGCTGTTGCGCTATCAAGTTCTCGGTTGAAAGCGATGATACCCCCGAATGCCGAAGTCGGGTCGGTCGCATAGGCCAAGTCGTAAGCCTCTAGGTTAGTCTCTGCAACGGCAACACCGCAAGGATTGGCGTGTTTGACGATGACGCAGGCTGAACGGCCTGAAAACGATTTAACGCATTCCAGTGCGGCATCCGTGTCTGCGATATTGTTGAATGACAGCTCTTTGCCCTGATGCTGAATGGCAGAAGCCACGGTTCCTGGTTTTGGATAATGATCACGGTAAAAGGCGGCTTGCTGGTGGGGATTTTCGCCGTAGCGCATCGTTTGAACACGTTTGAATTGAAGGTTCAGTGTTTCAGGAAACTGTTGTTGATTAACCTTCGCCAAGTAACTGGCTATCATGGTGTCGTAGTCTGCGGTATGTTCAAAACATTTCAGCGCCAGATTAAAGCGGGTGGCTTGAGTCAACTCGCCGTGTTGCGCTGCCAATTCAGCCAGTAACAGCGGGTAATCTTCCGGATTAACTACAACCGCAACATCATTATGATTTTTAGCAGCGGCGCGGATCATTGTCGGGCCACCTATGTCGATGTTCTCAATGGCTGTCTCCAGATCACAATCAGGCTTGGCGATGGTTTGGGCAAAAGGATAGAGATTCACGACCACCATGTCGATAGGCTGGATGTCATGAGCGGCCATGATCCCATCATCGATGCCGCGCCGACCTAAAATGCCGCCATGGATTTTAGGGTGCAAGGTTTTGACCCGGCCGTCCATCATTTCCGGAAACCTGGTGTAGTCCGATACTTCAATGACTGCAATGCCTTGTTCGGACAAGAGTTTTGCCGTACCACCGGTGGACAGCAATTCGATGCCGCTTGCGCTGAGAGACCGGCAAAAATCGATAATACCGGTTTTATCCGAGACGCTGATCAGCGCGCGATTTATTTTTTTATTCATGAAAATCTCTGGAGAAAGAATCGTAAAAGAAACAGGAATGCAGAAAAATCAATACCGCAATAACGTTAACTAAAGAAAAACGGATAAAGAGGAAACATAGTTCACTGGGTGGTGGTCATTTTGAACTTTAACTTATGAAAGTCCGTATTGTTCAAGCTTTTTTCTGAGCGTACTTCGGCTCAGTCCCAATACCTTTGCTGCCTTGGTTTGATTATATCCGGCTTGTTGCAGGGTAATTTCCAGCAGCGGTTTCTCAACCTCACTGATGACCATCGCATAAAGTCCGGCTGTCTCATGTCCGTTTAGCTGCGCAAAATAATGCTCTACAGCTTGTTTGACATGAATAGAAAGGGGAATTTGGGTGGTTTCTTTACTGTTGATATTGATCACCTTAGCGGATTTGTGTATTGCTTCCATTGTGCTGTTCATTTCTTAAGTAAAGAGGCTAAAAGCCAGATTAACTGACGCTAACTGTTCAGGCGGTTGCTGAGCCTTGTTGATTTTATCTTTGAGTGAAGCCGGCAAGATGCCTCTATGACCAAAATACCAACCGATATGCTTTCTTGCTATTCTAACACCGGTCAGGTTTCCGTAGAAACTGTAGAGTTGATCCAGGTGTTCCAGAACCGTGTTTTTTAATTGTAAAACATCCGGTTTTTTTAGGACACTGCCGGTTTGGAGATAATGATCTATCTCCTTAAAAATCCAGGGATTGCCCTGAGCTCCCCGGCCGATCATCAAGGCATCAGCACCCGTGTAGCTAAGAACCTCATGCGCTTTTTGCGGGCAGGTGATGTCACCGTTGGCGATGACAGGAATTCTAATCGACTCTTTAATCTGTCTTATGGTTTCGTATTCTGCTTGACCTGAAAACTTACAGGCACGGGTTCTGCCATGAATAGTCAGTGCCGCTATCCCCGCATTTTCAGCAAGGGTTGCAATCGCTAAAGCATTACGGTTTTGCAGGTCCCAGCCCGTGCGCATTTTTAACGTAACAGGGACTGAGACTGCCTTGACAACGGCTTCAAGAATCTCGGAGACCAAGGCTTCATCTCTCATGAGTGCAGAGCCTGCGGCAACTGAACAGACTTTTTTGGCAGGGCAGCCCATGTTGATATCGATAATCTGGGCGCCCCGTTCAACATTGATCTTGGCGGCTTCAGCCATGTGCATCGGATCCGTGCCCAAAATCTGAACGGCACGTAATCCGGTTTCTCCTGTGTGTTCGGATTTGAGCAGTGTTTTTTTATGCTGCTGCAAATCCGGTTTTGAAGTGACCATTTCAGATACGGCCATGCCTGCGCCTAATAGCTTGCACAAATTTCTGAACGGCAGGTCAGTCACGCCGGCCATCGGGGCAAGTATCAATGGACTGCCGAGTTTATAAGGGCCTATCTGCATGGACATTAATAATCAAAAAAGGGCGGGTATCATACCGCAATAAACGTAAAAAGCTGCCTATATAACAGCCGCTAATGCTAATTTCCAGATCCGGATTTTTTCATTCAGAGAGAGGCCGGCAAACGCTGGACTTGTCGACGGTAAACGGTGGTAAACAAGTGTGTTAATAGACGGATCAAGCGTGGACAGAACAAAATTTTTAAACAGTTTTTCGGCAGTGGCCCCGTTAAAGAAAACAGTGGTGATGTGGGGGTGTTCATTAAAAAAACAGCGAAAGTTATTTGGCTTGACGGACGCTTTTAGAATATGGGCATCCAGACTTCCGCTTCGGATGCAGTTTTGGATCACATCCCAGACGGCAATGCCGCGTTGTTCAAGCAGGTGTTTTTTAGTCTCGTAATCAGTTGTATCAAATTCATCAAACAGTGAAGCCATAATCGGCCAAAAAGCGTTGCGCGGGTGGCCGTAATACTGGTTTTTTTGTAAGGATTGAACGCCGGGCATCGAGCCTAAAATCAGTAGTTTAGAATCAGCAGTAGCTATTGGGCCGAATCCGGTCAAACTGTTCATCGACAACAGAGGAGTTTAGATAATAAAGACTGCTGTATGAATATTTAGGCTGGGTTGGCTATCGCCAACCGCAACCTTCGTAGCATTATCTTTGCTTAAGTGCTTCCCTATCGGGGCATCCTAGCGCCTGGCCCGGCAGGGAAGTCATCACAGTTTAGTTATCGGGCTTGTTTTCAGATGCAAACTCTTCGTTCCATATGGGATTGTCGCGGTCTTCCGGGGTTAATTTAGCCTCATCTTGTGGATAAACATGCCAAAAAGATTTATCGATAGCGCCTTCCATGTAACCTTCCTTTTTGTCGTGACCGAAAGGACACCACCAGTTTTCAACGATTTTAACCATGTAGGCATGCCATTCGAACAAAGCCACGCTGACCGGGCAATACCAGGTGCAGTTCAATATCCAAAACAGTTTGTACTGGGATGTGCTGCCTTTGAATGAGGCATCCATGGTAATTTGATCTTTCAGGGTATACCGGTGGCTGCTTCTGTTAGGCAGAAAGTCCGATAAAGTTTTGATATTTTTGGCACCCATCATGCGCAGATGGTAATACGTCAAGTAGGCACTGAGAAAAACAAAAGGCAGCGTGATGATCGGTAAATACACGAGTACCATCCCAATACCTCGTATCCATACGGGCTGTTCTTTGTAATGTCGACCTATTTCGACGCGATGGGTACAGGTTTCACAGGATTTCATTTGATAAGACCTCTCTTTGTTTTAGTTTTAGTGGATGGCGTCAATTGGTCGGCGTTCAGTAATTCGAAGATACTTTTACAACCACCACAGCAAAAGTTTATATCACCCTCTTCGGCTTTTAACGAAAAGCCTTTAATGGTAACGGGTAGATTACAGAGTGCGCAGGTAAGCGATGTTTTATTTTTAGTCACGGGTAACTAGTTATAAAGCAGTTATAAACTTGGCGACACATAGCAGAAATAAGTTTTCAGGTATTCCGTTTCCGGCATGCCCGGGTGAATAGGATGATCGGGGCCTTGGCTGCCGGTTCCAAAAAATGTCAAGTGCCGGTCAATATGACGTGCGGATGCACGCAGCAGTTCGTGCAGATTATCGCGGCTTAGATGATGCGAGCATGATGCCGATATGAGTATGCCGTTAGGCGACAAAATCTGTAATGCCATGTCATTAAGTCTCCGGTAAGCTTCAAAGCCCTGTTTAAAGTCTTTTTTGCGCTTGATCAATGCCGGTGGGTCCAGAACAATGATATCGAAATTTCGCTTGTCAGAACGCGCGGCTTTCAGAAAATCAAATACATCACTTTGGACGCAGTCAACCTTTTGTTCAACCCCATTGAGCCTGGCGTTTTCGGAGGCCAGTGACAAGGCGCTAGCGGAGGCATCGACACAGGTGACATGCTGAGCTCCATTTTTTGCCGCCGGAATGGCCCACGCTCCCGAGTAAGAAAATAAATCCAGTACTGTCAGGCCGCGGCATATATTCATGACTTCACGCCGGCTATTGCGATGGTCATAAAACCAGCCGGTTTTTTGACCCTTTAAAACATCGATGGCGAATTTTACACCATTTTCTTCGATGACAAGAACTTCGGGCATTTTGCCATAGGCGATTTGATTCTCCTGGGGTAAGCCTTCAAGTGCCCGCTGGCTGTTTTCGTTTTTGAGCACGATCGCTTCAGGATTAAACAGTTCAACGAGAGCGGACATCAAAAAGGGCTTATGATTTTCTATGCCGGCACTCGTAATTTGTACCGAAAATACGCGATCAAAGCGGTCAATCACTAAACCCGGCAAGCCATCACTCTCACCGAAAATTAATCGATAGTAAGGTTTATCGAACAAGTGCTCTCTTAACCGTAACGCGGTTGTCAGACGGGCTTTAAAAAAATTAATCCCACAGGATAGATTCAGCTTTCTGGATAAAAGGCGGGCCGCAATCAGTGTTTGAGGATTAACGTAGGCCGTGCCTACCGGTTTGCCGTCCTCAGTGACGATATTGACCAGATCGCCGGGCGCAAACTGATCCAAAGGCGAGCGGTGTGTATCCACTTCATTGCTAAAGACCCATACATGGCCTTTTCGCAAGCGTTTGTCTTCGTTTTTCTTTAAGTAAAGTACAGGGTAAGCCATGTTTTATATCAGCTCAAAAGTGTAACCACCGATCGTTTTTCCAGTGGGGACAATGGCTAGGGAGACTTGAAATGATTGATTTGAGGCAATAGTGCTATTGCCTGCATTCAAGTAGTGTTTGGCTAAAAAGATACGCTGAGCCAAAGGCTCGCCGTTAAGATTTAGCAGCGTCAGTTTAATACCGGGATAATTTTGAGCAAATTCGGCTTGATTGATAATGACCGAAGAAAATTCATAGAAGCCGTTTTTTTCGGTCAATGCACTTTGCATCACAACCAGTTCATCGCGATTTTTATAAGTCGGCAGCACGCAGCCCAACATTTGGCAGCCTCGTTCCAGTTGCTGTCTTAATGACGGATTCTGTAGTGCATCGTCCCCGTAAAAATAAACACCCTGGCTGATCAGCAGCAGTAAATTGACAGCCAGTGCCGAGCCCCAACGTTTTGCATTAGGTGCTTTAGGTGATTTCAGCCAATTGATAGCCGGTTCTTTAGTCTCGATTTTTTGAGGGGCTTCCGAGGTGTTTTCGCTGAGTTGTTTTAAGGCATCAAACAACGTATTGCAATTTGAACAGCGCATCAAACCGCGATTAAGGCGTAACTGCTCAATCGTCACAGTTTGACGGGTTTGACATTCAGGGCAATCAGTAAACATGGTTCAAGCCTTTTTTATGCCATCGAGTCGGCACCAATCATCTTGCTGCACGGGTGGGCCGAGGTTTATCCAGGGCGTATAAGCTTCTGCAACAGACGGAGCTTGTTCATTTAAAATGCCGGATAAAACCAGGCAGCCTGAAGGTGCCACTAATCCGGAAATAGCCGGTGATAAATCAATCAGTGGTTTAGCCAGAATGTTGGCGAGCACGACGTCAGCTTGAAAAGGTGCAAAGTTCTCCGGCAAATAACAGGTTATGCGTTCCAGGATATGGTTTTTTCTGGCATTTTCTACAGTGGCTGTCAGTGCCTGCGGGTCAATATCGATGGCATGCGCCTCCCGGGCTCCGAGCAGCACTGCCGCTACCGCTAAAATGCCCGAGCCGCAGCCGTAGTCAATCACAACTTTATCAGTTAAATCATGGCTTGCCAGCCATTCCAGGCAGAGCGCTGTGGTCGGATGTGTGCCTGTACCGAATGCCAGTCCAGGGTCGAGAGTGAGGCAAACCGTTCCGGGTTCAAGTTGTTCCTGGCCGGTAGGGCAGACCCAGAGCCGGTCGGCAAATTTCATGGGCTGATAATAATCCATCCAGCTGCGCTCCCAAGCCTGATCTTCCAGTTTTTCATAGGACCATTGAGAAAGTCCGCTGTTAAACTGTTCATTGATCTGTGATTTTATCTGCTCCAGATCGGACTCAAGTTCAAACAAGGCAATGACCCGGGTATTAGGCCAAATGATCGTTTCGCCGGGCAGCGGTTCATAGACCGGTTTATCTTCGGCATCCATGTAGGTTACAGAGACCGCGCCGATTTCACTAAAATAATCAGCGAGTTCAGGGGCTGTATTTTCATTGGTGGTAACAGATAATTGGTGCCAGGCCATGTATTTTCACATTCTAAAATACAAAAGCAGACGGATGTCTGCTCTTAAGGGTTAACTTCAAAATAATGGCTAAAACTTAAAATTCCATTATGCGGTGATTAATTGGAGGGCTATTCGGTTCAGCCGTTTTATCAAGGAAGGGATGCCTGAAATCGATGGTGTTAGAAGTTATACCCATCCTAGATCGAAATCCAGCATCGGGGTGCCCGTCAAAGGACGCCGCATATACATCTCTGTAGGTTCTATGCCAGCATCCCTGCTGGCAAAGCCTTTGCCGAACAACCCGTTGCTTCCTTAGGCGCTGCCGAAATTTGAAGTGCGAAAGGTATATAATAAGTTCGCATAGAGCACAGTAAGAGTGTCTTATTTAAAAGGCGCATCTTTTTTGAGGGATGCGCCGAATAACAAAGGATCAAGCAGCCTGTTTCATCGTCAGGAGGTCATGCCTAGTTTTTTCTCAAGATAATGAATATTCCTTTGACCACTGACAAAGCCCTGGTCGGTCATAATATCCTTGTGCAATTCGATATTGGTTTTGATGCCGTCGATGATGATTTCACTTAAAGCCGTATTCATTCTGGCGATGGCGCTGTTTCTGTCATCACCATAAGCTATCAGTTTTCCGATCATCGAGTCATAGTAAGGTGGTACTTTATAGCCGTTGTAAATATGCGTTTCGCAACGTATACCCGGACCGCCCGGCATATGGAACTGATTGATGGTGCCGGGGCAGGGCATGAATGTCTTTGGGTCTTCAGCGTTCAATCGGCATTCAATGGCGTGGCCGCGGAATATTACCTGATCCTGGGTAACTGAAAGTGGTAAGCCATAAGCAATTCGCAGTTGTTCTTTTACAATATCAAATCCGGTAATCATCTCGGTGACCGGATGTTCAACCTGGACTCGCGTGTTCATTTCAATGAAAAAGAATTCACCTTTTTCGTATAAAAATTCGAAAGTACCGGCGCCCAGATAGCCGATGTCGCGGCAGGCTTTTGCGCATAACTCACCCATCCGGTTGCGTTGTTCTTCAGTAATTCCCGGCGCTGGGGCTTCTTCCACAACTTTTTGATGTCTGCGCTGCATGGAGCAATCCCGTTCACCCAGATGAATCGCATTACCATGCGAATCAGCCATTACCTGAAACTCAATGTGCCGGGGATCTTCCAGAAATTTTTCCATGTAAACCGTGCCATTACCGAAAGCGACCTCGGCCTCGGCTTTGGTCATCGTAATGGCATTAATCAATGCTGCTTCGGTATGGACGGTTCGCATGCCTCGGCCGCCACCGCCGCCTGCAGCCTTGATAATGACCGGATAACCGATCTCCTGAGCCATCTTGAGATTTTTCTTGTTGTTATCGCCAAGCGGGTCGCCATTACCGGGAACACAGGGGATGCCTGCAGCTTTCATGGCTTTTTTGGCAGATATTTTATCACCCATCAAGCGTATGGTTTCAGGGTTTGGGCCAATGAAAACAAAGCCACTCTGCCGGACTTTTTCCGAAAAATCGGCATTTTCGGATAAAAATCCATAGCCGGGATGGATCGCTTCGGCGTCGGTGACCTCAGCCGCACTGATGATGGCCGGAATGTTGAGATAGCTTTCACTGGATGATGCCGGGCCGATGCAGACTGATTCATCCGCGAGACGGACATGTTTCAAGTCACGGTCTGCAGACGAGTGGACCGCGACCACTTTAATGCCCATTTCGCGACAGGCGCGCAAAATACGCAGAGCAATTTCGCCTCTATTGGCGATGACAATTTTATCGAACATGATCGGGCACCTAAGTGTGGTTATTCAATAACGAATAAAGGTTGGTCATATTCGACAGGTTGTCCATTCTCGACCAAAATTTGAGTGATAGTCCCGCTCTTGTCGGCCTCAATTTGATTAAGAATTTTCATTGCTTCAATAATGCATAAAGTATCACCCGCTTTAACGGTATGACCTACTTCGACGAAAGCCTTGGAGCCGGGTGACGCGGAGCGGTAAAAGGAACCGACCATTGGCGATTTTACAATGTGACCGCTTATTTTGTTTTCAACGGGTGCCGCAGCAGGAGCGGGCGCAGACGTTGCGGCAGGGGCCAGATTGATCGCTGTGGGTGCTTGCGGGGCAGGTGCATAGGCAACCGGCGCGCTGGAATAACGGCTGATTCTTACGGACTCTTCACCTTCGCTTATTTCTATTTCTGCAATGTCTGATTCTTCGATAATCTCGATCAGCTTTTTTATTTTTCTTATATCCATTGTCTTTAATGTCTCTTGGCTAGTATCTCATGAGCGGCTTTAAGAGCCAGTTCGTACCCGATTGCCCCCAGTCCGCAGATAATGCCTTCGGCTATATCTGAAAAATAGGAGTGTTTTCTAAACGGTTCACGGGCATGTACGTTAGATAGATGAACTTCTATAAACGGAATTTTTGTAGCAAGTAAAGCATCGCGTAAAGCAACGCTGGTATGAGTAAAAGCGGCAGGATTAATGATGATAAAGTCTATCTTATCGGCAAAAGCCTGATGGATAAGCTCCACCATCTGATGTTCAGCATTATGCTGATAGAAGTGCAGGGAATGGCCCATGTCCGCCGCTTGCAACTCTAAGGTATTTTGAATGTCTTTCAGGGTCTGATGGCCATAAAGTGATGGTTCTCGGACGCCCAGTAAATTTAGATTAGGTCCATTGAGGACGAAAATTTTAGACATTAAGGTAAGGTTTGAAAATTATTATAATTATTGGGTAATTTTCCCTAATTTACGTGAATTTGTCTATAACTATGTCTTTCGTTAAAGAAAATTCGTTAACTTGCGGCTAAGTTAACAGCTATTAAAATAAATTTCACTTGCAAAGGTTCATGTGTTCCGCAGTTCAGGGGTTATCCAAATTAATGGCGAATCCTAAAGCAGAGGCTTGATCAGTTTGATGAGATCTTCTTTTGAAAAGGGACCGGCCTGCCTGTGAATGAGTTGGCCATCCCGGTTAAAGACCAAGGTGAAGGGTAGAATGCCGGCAATATTGCCCATTTGCTGGGCCAATGCCATGGCCTGATCACCGCCAATAAGCATAGGATAATTGGTTTCCAGGGTATTGAGATACGTCTCAACGGTTTCCTTTTCTTCAAGTGCTATGCCGACAAATTGCAGTCCTTGTTCACCGTATTCTTTTTGTAATTCGACAAACTCCGGGATTTCCTTGCGGCAAGGCGGGCACCAGGTTGCCCAAAAGTTAACTACGATTAGCTTGCCGTGCCATTCGGTCAAGCTGTGTGTTCGGCCCGCTAAATCCGGAAAACTGAAGCCGGGTAAGGCCGACGATTCAACTTTGCTTTTTTTATCAGTGAGTTGGTTGACATAAATGCCGGCTGCTAACCCGCAGAAAGCGATAGCCAGGATGATCAGGGATTGTTTCATCAGTTAACCTGCTGCAAGGATTTTATAAAGGTTTCAGCATCCTGATAACCGATAATGCGCTGATTGCTTTTTTCTTGATGGCCGGGGCCAAAAAATAAAATAGCGGGCGGTCCGATAAGATTGAATTTCTTCAGTAAAGCTTGATCCGCTTCGGAGTTTTGAGTCACATCTGCTTGTAAAAGGACGAATCGTGATAATTGCGCCCTGACGGCAGTATCGGTGAAGGTGTAGTTTTCCATCTCTTTACAGGAAATACACCAGTCAGCATAAAAATCCAGCATAACCAGTTGGTTGTTGGCGTTTGCCAGATCGATTTGGCGTTCTAATTCCTGCAGGGAGCCGATGCGTTGAAACAGGTTTTTTTGAGCCGCAGGAGTCGCCGCATTGGCTTGAGCGATGTTCAGGTTTTCCAGTGGCTTGACCGGGTTATGATTGCCCGCGCTTAAGCCAATCAGTAATAAAACCCCGTAAATCAGCATGACGACGCCGGTGCCTTTCCACAGTTTTTGCCAGCCGCCTGCATTTTCAGGCAAAGGATCGATGGCATTGAGGTAAATCGCCGGGATTATCAGCAGAATAGCCCAGAAAAACATAGCAACTGAAGGCGCGATGATCCGTTCAAGCATCCATAACGCCATAGCCAGCATGATGACCCCGAACACCGCTTTGGTTGAATTAAGCCAGCGGCCCGCTTTGGGAAGCAGTTTTCCTGCCGAAGCACCGACCAGCAGCAAAGGGATTCCCATGCCGAAGCCCATTGCAAATAAGGCCGATCCACCCAAGACCGCATCCCCGGTCTGACCGATATAAATCAAAGCACCGGCCAGTGGTGCCGCAACGCAGGGCCCAACGATCAGAGAGGATAGCGAACCCATGATGGCCGCACCCCAAAGTGAGCCGTCGCGATGTTGATTGCTGGAATCATGGATTTTAGCTTGCAGTGATTTGGGGAGTTCCAATTGGTAAAAACCGAACATCGACAAGGCAAGTAAAATAAAGACGGTGCTGAATGTGCCGACGATCCAGGGTTGCTGAAACGTGGCTTGCAGATTGCTGCCGAATAAAGCCGCCAAAACGCCAAAGAGCGTATAAGTCGCTGCGGAAGCAACAACATAGCTTAAAGAAAGCAGAAAAGCTCGTTTCGTCGAAAGCGTTTGGCCCTGGCCGACGATAATGCCGGACAGGATAGGTATCATCGGAAAAATGCAAGGTGTGAAAGCCAGCAGCAGTCCAAAACCCAAAAAGCTCGCCAGGGTCAGCCAGAAACTGTCATGTTGCATGGCTGAGACAATACTGTCCTGTTCAGACTGGGGAGGATTGCCCGGTTTTGGGGGTTCTGCCGGAGCCGATAGAGAGGTTGCCGACAACACCGGCAAGTTCAATTCTACGATTTTTTCCATGGGCGGGTAACAGACGCCCCGGTCGGCGCACCCCTGGAATTTAGCTTTTAATTTAATGGCTTGAGCGGCTGCGGTCGTTCTGATGAGTGGAGCAGTGAGTTTCAATTCTCCGTACAGGGTTTCCACCTCGCCAAAAGCTTCGTCAAATTTTGGTTTACCATGCGGCAACTCAAAAACGCCCAGCTTCACATCCTCTGAACCCATAATTTCCAGCTGAAATTTTTCTCGGTACAAATAATAACCGTCAGCAATTTGCCAGGTCAGCTCCAGCCGGTCAGGGGCTGCAACTGTTGCGAAAAATGGAAATGCCTCATCCGGTGGCAGCAGTTCATCCTGGAAAAAGCGTTGCTTGATGCCTCCCAGGCTGTCTAGCAGGGCGTTTGTCGATGGCGGGGTGCCGGTAGATTGAACGGCACCGGGAATGGCAATAGTCAGCGTTGTTTTTTGCGGCGGATAGCAGATCCCGGCATCCGCGCAGCCCTGATGCTGAACCTGAAGTTGTAAAGAGGTGGACGTTGTATCGATTTGACTGATAGGCACTGTAATATCTAGGGCTTGCCGGTGCGTGATGACCTCGCCGAAAAATTCGTCATTATAGGTGTGACCTTCCGGAAAAGCCGGTTCGCCCAGCTTGATTGCCGGTGTCAACGATGCCATCCGGATTTTATTTTGATAAAGGTAATAGCCTTCAGCAATTTCAAAACTGACTATCAGCTTATCCCGATCAGCCGCCTTGGCTGATAATTTGAAAGCCTGTTCAACGGGCAAAAGATCGCTTTCTGCCAAGGCTGATGCCTTAAAAGCAATCAAACATAAAAGAAAAAAAGAAATTATTCTGAAGTTAAACATTGATCGATCCATTGCAGGTAATCAGGCGCGCCATTGTCGACAGTGACCGCGATGATTTCGGGAAGTTCATAGGGATGATGGCACTTTATCAGCTCAGCGATGCGGGGGTAAAAGTCAGTGCGCGTTTTGATCAGTAATAAATGTTCATCGGCTGTTTCTATCTTATCTTGCCAACGGTACACCGATGTCAGGCCGGGTAATAGGTTGACGCAGGCGGCCAGATTTTGATTAACCAACAGATGGGCCAGTTTTGTTGCGCTTTGCTGATCAGGACAGGTACAAAAAATAATCTGGTAATTTTGGGGCATGGCAAACCCTGAAGAGGGGGTTGGTAGAATATTGTTCTGGAAATTAAATCGGGTTCTCCTTATATTGTACCCCGTGACTTTATCAAAAGGTGTTTTTAATGAGAGCTTTCCAAGGCGTTTTTTTGCTGATTTTGCTCATTCCGATTATTGAAATTTATCTGTTAATTTCTGTAGGCGGCCTGTTGGGTGTTTTTCCTACCGTACTTCTGGTGGTATTGACGGCCGTATTGGGTGCGGCTTTGTTAAGGCGGCAAGGATTTGAGACCTGGCAGCGCTTTCAGGCGTCAATGTCGCAAGGCATTGTTCCTGCTTATGAACTGATCGAAGGACCATTACTGCTGATTGCCGGAGCTTTGCTGTTAACGCCGGGCTTTTTTACCGATGCAGTCGGATTTATCTGCCTGGTGCCTCAGTTGCGCAGAAAAATTGCCCGTTACATCATTGAAAATCACTTGATCGATGGCAGCGTTTTCTCAGCCGCAGCCGGTTCGAAAAGGGAAAATCAGGTGCTGGAAGGTGAATATAAGAAGGAAAAATAAATCGATTATAGCCGGAAAGGAAACTACATCCTTGTAGTGTGATTGCTGATTATTCTTTGGGAGTTTCTGATTCTTCAGTTGAACTTTCAGGATTCGCAGGACCGTCCGGCGTCAGGGTGCTTTTGTTCAGTCCTGAATAAACGGGACACCATCCTGAATAAGCCGTGGCTATCAATATCATACCCACTAAAATTAACAGTATCTTTGCGGTAAAGAGTGAGGCTAAAACCAGAGCCGCGCCGCCCATCATGCGATATTTCTTTTCCGGAACGCCGATGTTGTGTTCAAATTTAGCCATTCGCTTGACATCAAAATTCATTATGATCACCCCTCAATTGTTTTTTTATTAAAATTATAGGCAACTGTTATTCTTTAAAGTCTATGCCTTCTCAGTTGGGGAAGACAGTTGGCGCTTTAACATGACAAGTTACAGTTTTGAGCTTTTTACAAACTTCATTAACAATGGTTAATACTTTCAACAGTGCCCGAATCAATCCAGGCACACCCAATATCGATGACAATAAACCATCGATCTGATTTCCAACAACAAACCATTCATGCCGTTGGTAACCGAGTGTAAATTCACGCGTCAATTTACCCGGCATTTCTTCAATTGGCCCTCAAATATACACAGCTAAAAAAAATGTGCAAGCGATAACAGATGGACATCACAAATATCATTAATCCTTTAAATGATGCCCAGAGACAAGCGGTTTCTGCCCCTCTTAAGCCTATTTTGGTGCTCGCAGGAGCGGGCAGTGGTAAAACCCGGGTCTTAGTGCATCGCATTGCCTGGCTGATTCAGGTGGAAGGGGTGTCGCCGCACAGTATTTTGGCGGTCACATTTACAAACAAAGCAGCGGCGGAAATGCGTACGCGTGTCGAGAGTCTGCTGGGTATTTCGGCGCGCTCGATGTGGATTGGTACGTTTCACGGCTTGGCGCACCGGCTATTGAGGCGCCATGCGCAACAGGCCGGATTGCCGGAATCGTTTCAGGTCATGGATTCGGATGATCAGCTCAGAGTCATTAAGCGGATTTTAAAGAGCTTGAATCTGGATGATGCGCGCTGGCCGCCCAAGCAGGCCCAATGGTATATCAATGCTCAAAAGGACGAGGGCGTTCGTGCCCGGCATATGGCCGATACCGGCGATTTTTATCTTAGCCAAATGCGGGCGGTTTACCGGATGTATGAAGAAATTTGTCAACAATCGGGACTGGTAGATTTTGCCGAGCTATTGCTGCGAGCTCATGAGTTACTGAGGGATGTTCCCGATGTTTTGGCGTTTTATCAATCACGATTTTTGCATGTGCTGGTCGACGAGTTTCAGGATACCAACACCATTCAATACGCTTGGTTGCGACTTTTAACCGGGGGTAAGGATAATCTGTTTGTCGTGGGCGATGATGATCAGTCCATCTATGGCTGGCGCGGTGCCAAGATAGAGAATATCTATCAATTTCAACAGCACTATCCGGGGCATAAGGTCATTAAACTGGAGCAGAATTACCGCTCCACCGGGCATATATTAAAAGCCGCTAACCATGTGATTGCCCGTAATGAAGGACGGATGGGGAAAGAGTTGTGGACCGACTCCGGGCTGGGCGATCTGATTTCTTTGTATTCGGCATTCAACGAACAGGACGAAGCCTATTTTGTCGTGGAGCGGATTCGAAAATGGGTGAACGAAGGGGGTGCGCGCAGTGATGTCGCGATTTTATATCGCTCCAATGCGCAATCCCGTCAGTTCGAAGAACGTTTGATGAACACCGGGACGCCTTACCGCGTTTATGGGGGCTTGCGCTTTTTCGAGCGGGCCGAGATAAAAAATGCGCTGGCTTATTTAAGGCTGATAGCCAATGCTGAAGATGATGCTTCATTTGAACGCGTGGTTAATACACCTGCCCGGGGCATAGGCGCAAAAGCACTGGATGATTTGCGCCTGTTTGCCCGTGATCAACGCTTGTCTTTATGGCAGGCAACGGAGGCATTAATCGCTCAGCAACGGTTGACACCCAGAGCTTCCGGTGCTTTGGCCGGTTTTCTGAAGTTGATCGGTAAAATGGCGGCAGAGACCGCGTCCCTACCGTTGTTTGAAAAAGTTAAATATGTTGTCGAGCATTCCGGTGTAATTGAACTCTATCAAAAAGAAAAAGGCGATAAAGGCGAAGCCCGCGTAGAGAACCTGGAAGAGCTGGTCAACGCGGCGAAAGCCTATGTTTTTGATCAGGACAACGAAGAGCAAATGGGCGAACTCGATTTGTTTTTGGCTCATGCTGCCTTGGAATCGGGTGATATGCAGGGCGACGATTTTGAAGACTGCGTTCAACTGATGACGCTTCATTCAGCAAAAGGGCTGGAATTCAATTTGGTTTTTGTCGTAGGGATGGAAGAAGGATTATTTCCGTCTCAACAATCGGTCGAAGATGCCGGACGTTTGGAAGAAGAAAGGCGGCTATGCTATGTAGGTATGACCCGGGCCAAGAAACAATTGATTTTGACCTATGCCGAATCACGCCGTATCTACGGTCGTGAAACCAATCCCAGGCCGTCGCGGTTTTTAAAAGAGATTCCTGCCGACACGCTACAGGAAGTGAGGCTCAGAGCTCAGATAAGCCGTCCGGTTACAGCCGTTTCTAAACTGTCTGATGCGAATAATGCGTCCGCTTCATTCAGGTTGGGCCAACGGGTTAGCCATGAAAAATTTGGGGAAGGAGTGGTGTTGCAAATTGATGGCAGTGGCGACCAGGAAAGGGCGCAGATCAATTTCAGCGATGCCGGGATGAAATGGCTGATGTTGGCATACGCCAATCTTCAGCGGTTGCATTAATAAAGGGCGAGACAACAGCCAGGCCGATAGAAAACGTAATCCGGAGATTATTTAACCTACTATTGTAATGAAACATTAAGATTTCTATGTTCTAATTGCTGCAAAAGGTAGGGAAAATCAAATAATATCGCATTAATAGAAGCTTTTAGTCAGACCGATCAAAAGTTTCCGGATTATAAAGGGATGGCGTAATCAATGAATAATGCCCGAATCAATCATATCCCCTAAAGATATTCAGTTAAGCTAATATTCATTTTTATTGCCGGTTAGTTCTACTTTATCAGATTAGAAGAAAGATCGTCATATCCGCCTGGAAGCGGTTATCCAGTGCCATGGGTGGGGGACTTCGAACCCTCTATGGAGCCTGGATTCGCTTCGCGGTCTGACGGCTCCGGCAATCCAGGCAGGAATGACGACCTTCGGTCATGTGAAACCTGAAATCTTACAAAGTAGAATTAGCTTCTGCGATTTATTTAAAAAACAAAAGTGATGCTCTAGGTAGGTTGAGGTTGAGGTTGGGGAAAGCAACTCGACATGACCATGGCGTTAATTGATGGGATGCAAAAGGCTGGCAACCCAACCTTCGCGGAACAATTACGGAAATAAATCAATGTTAAGCGTCAGACTATTTGCTGTTTGACTGGAAAAATCAACGATAGAGGGTTTGCTCTTCTCAACAGATTATCATCTGTCTTAGAAAAGACTTTATCATTAGCTATAATAAATTTTTAAGCCTGATCTTATGGAGCGTTCAATGCAGTTAAAGCCGTGGTTTTTTGGGTTGGTTTTTTCGTTGATGCTGGTTGGCACGACTCAAGCAACAGCAGAGGAAGCAGGGTATGAGCCTGGGACTTACAAAGTCGAGCCGGGTGATGTGTTAACTATTTCCGTTTGGAAAGAAGAGGGTTTGCTGCAAGAAGTACTCGTCAGGCCGGATGGTGGTATTTCGTTTCCTTTAGCGGGAAACATCCAGGCTCAAGGCAAAACGCTGGAACAGATCGAATCTATCATCAGTCAGCGGCTGGCTGATTATATTGCCGACCCAGTTGTGACGGTTTCAGCCAAGCAACTGTTCGGTAACAAGGTGTATGTCATCGGTAAAGTCAACAAACCCGGCGAATATCCCATCAACAGGCCGACGGATGTGATGCAGGGCTTAGCTATGGCGGGTGGAATGACGCCTTTTTCCGCAGTCAATAGTATCGTTATTCTTAGACGTCACGCCGATGGACAGCAAGAAGCCTTTCCTTTTCGCTACGGTGATGTCGAAGACGGAGATGATCTGGACCAAAACATTGTATTGCAACCCGGTGATGTGATTGTCGTACCTTAATCTAACAATTATTCAATGACGGAAGTGGTTGCCCGAGGGATAATTTTTTGAATATGTCGTCTCACCTTCTAAGAAATCCGCTAGGAAAAGTTCTGCTCATTCTGGCTTGCCTGCCCTTGCCGGGGCAGGCAAGAGAATGGTATGCGCAGCCGTCTACCAGTTTGCGCACTTTTTATGATGATAACTTGCTGTTATTGCGTGAAGACCAAAAGTCTGATGTGTTTGGCGCTACCTTATCCGCCAAATCAAAATTTGGTGTGCGCTCAGAAATTTACGATATCGGTGGCGATGCCCGGGTGGACATCAACCGCTATGAAGCAAAAGACAATATTGACAGTGAAAATTTCTTTTTCAACGGTTTCAGCACTTACAATCTGACCGACAGGAACCAGTTGGGGTTGAAAGGCAATTACACGATGGATAATAGCTTGCTTTCTGAATTTGATGGTTCAGGTTTAGTGCAGGCGTTGGTTGAAAGAACCACCTGGACAATTGATCCCAGTTGGACTTATAGGCTCACTGAGCGCTCCAGCCTGACCGGCAGCTATAATCATACCGACGTATCATTTGGCGATAATGCCAGTAGTAATAATTTGACCAGCTATGTGACCGATTCAGCTACCCTTAATTACTCATTGCAATGGACTGAAAGGCTATTGTGGTACAACGCCGTAAGTGCTTTAAGGTTTGATGTGCCCGAGACAACTACAAGTGCCCCGGCAAGTTTTGGTCCTATTCTAGGTACCTCGGATATTACCAGTGGATCGGTCAGTGATATGTATACGTTTCAAACCGGTGTCCGGTTTAATATTACCGAGACCTGGGACAGTGAACTGATGGCCGGTGGCCGTTGGACAGAAGTCGAGAGTACGCAATTCCAGGTGTTCAAACCAAATGCCAACCCTCAACTTGAAATCCTTACAAGCGGTGACCCTAACCCTCAATCCTCCAGCGGTCTGGGCTACCTGTTAACCGCCGGCACCACCAAACGCTTTGAAAAAAGTTCGATTGGTGCCCGTTTCTACCAGGATGTCAGGCCTACTGCTAACGGTGTGCTCCAGGAATATATGGGGTTGACGCTGGACGGTGAGCACCGTCTCACTGAGCAGCTAAAGCTCAATTTGACGGCTTCAGCCACTCAACAGACGTCTGCTGCCAATGAAAACCAGCCCAGTCGATTTGACAGAGACGCTTACTCCGTTGAACCCAAGCTCAGTTGGTTAATCGATAGGCATATGACCTTAAGCGGCGGTTACCGTTACCGTTCGCAGGAATTTACGGCTAATAACTCAGGTGTACAAGAATCCAACAGCGTTTATTTTCAATTCAACTATCAATGGGATAAATTTGCGACTTCCCGTTGATACCAATCCGATGTGGGCCTAGCGCTTAACTACGAAATTTTTAATTTATCATCCAACACAGACCAAAGAAGACAGCGTATGGAAGAAGAGAACACCAAAGGCTTGCAGGATTACGTAGCCATGTTTAAACGGCAACGCGGAAAGCTGTTGCTGATAGCCTCAGGATTGTTTTTATTGACGATCATAGTGGCTATCAGCTTGCCCTCTGTTTACAAGGCAACGGCCACAATCCTGATTGAACAACAGGAAATCCCGCCCGATTTGGTGCGTTCAACGGTAACCAGTTATGCCGATCAACGGATTCAGGTCATCAGCCAGCGAGTCATGACCTCTGCCAATCTCAAACGCATCATCGACAAATTCGGTCTGTATGTGGATGAACAGAAAGCGGATCCGTTGAGCGTGGTTCTTGAAACGATGAAGGAGGATATTCAGCTGGAAATGGTCAGTGCCGATGTCGTCGACCCGGTAAGCGGCAGGCCAACACAGGCGACCATTGCTTTTACCTTGGCATTCAGCAGTAAATCCCCCAAAATCGCACAGGAAGTTGCCAATGAGCTGGTCAGCCTTTATCTTGACGAAAACCTGAAAAGACGTTCGGAAGTCGCGGCTGAAACCACCAGTTTTCTGGGTCTGGAAGCAGACAAATTGAGTGAGCAAATCGCCAATCTGGAAACGGAATTGGCCATTTTTAAAGAAAAAAATGCGAGCAGCCTGCCAGAATTGCAAAACTTTAACATGCAGTTGATGGATAAAACCGAGCAACAAGTGATTGAAGTTGATCGTCAAATCAATGCCTTAAACGAACGTAAAGTTTATCTCGAGGCGGAGTTATCCCAGCTAAATCCAAACACCAATATTTATTCTGCAACCGGTGAGAGGATATACGGTTCTGAAGACCGTTTAAAAGCCCTGGAAGCAGAGTTTATTGCATTAAGTGCGCGTTATAGCGGCAATCATCCGGATATAACCAAAACAAAAAGGGAAATCGAAGCGCTGCGTAATGAAGTCGGCGCAACGGACAATGGCGAGTTGCTCACTCAATTGACCAGCAAACGCGCTGAGTTGGCAACATTAATAGACCGTTATTCTGAATCCCATCCGGATGTCAAAAAACTAAGAAAGGAAATAAGCAGCCTGGAAGCACAGTTGAATCGACCGCTATCGGTCTCTGTGCCCAAATCGACAGCCAAGCCGGATAACCCGGCTTATATTCAACTCAAAGCGCAACTGGAAGCGGCCGAGTCCGAATTGAGGGCACAACGGATTTCGAAGGAGTCGCTCAGGCAAAAATTGAGCGATTATGAAAAAAGTATTCTGCAAGGACCTCAAGTGGAGCGGGAATACCAGTCTCTGATGCGAGATTATGAAAATGCGACGGTTAAATACCGCGAGGTCAAAGCCAAACAGATGGAAGCGGATATGGCGCAAGCCATGGAAAAAGACCGCAAAGGCGAGCGCTTTTCGTTAATCGAGCCCCCAATGTTTCCTGAAGAACCTTTTAAACCCAACCGTAAAGCCATTGTTTTTCTGGGCTTGATTCTTTCGATAGGCGGATCGTTTGGTTTTGCTGTGGTCAAGGAGAGTCTGAGCAATGCCATTTTCGGTTCGAGAGCTGTGCTGGCGGTTACTGGTCTGGCTCCTCTGGTGGTATTGCCTTATATTCAAACAGACGAAGATATTTCAAAAAATAAAAGTGCAAAACTGAAGATTGTTTTGTCAATAATCGGAGCCCTCATTGCCGTGATCCTCTTTTTTCATTTGGTCATAAAGCCATTGGATGTGCTCTGGTATGTCGTCATGAGAAAGTTAGGTTTGGGGTGATTTTAAAAAGCGGGTCCCAAATAACTTAACGTTCTTGTACCAAGAATCAAGAAACCATCAACTTCATCAGGAAAGCGAATGGAAAGAATACATAAAGCGCTTGAAAAAGCGCGAGAACAAAGAAATCGACCGGGTAACAAGCCGATCCCGCGTGCCGGCAAATCGAATTATGTGACCGCTGCTGCCGTCCAGGAAATCAAATATACCCAAACCCAGACAGTAGAAATTTCCCAGCAAACACTTAAACAAAACCGGGTCGTTGCGCATCTTAAAGATAACGAAACGGCGGACTTGTTCAAGATTCTAAGAACCAAAGTCTTGCAGCGGATGAGCATAAATGGCTGGAATATGCTGGCGGTTACCAGTCCTACTGCGGGTGTTGGCAAGTCGCTCACTGCGGTCAATCTGGCGATCAGTCTGGCAATGGAAGGCAATCATTCGGTGTTACTGGCGGATCTGGATTTACGGAGGCCGAATATTCATCACTATTTCGGGATTTCCTCGCCTAAAGGTATCGTCGATTATTTCACCGAAGATGTGCCTATCAATGAGTTGTTCATTAATCCCAGTATTGAACGGCTGGTGCTCTTGCCGGCGGGCAAGCCGATCAGGCAATCCTCCGAATTGCTGGCCACACCCAAAATGTTGAATCTGGTCAACGAGTTGAAACATCGCTATTCAGACCGGTTGATTATCGTCGATCTGCCGCCGTTGATGAGTTCCGATGATGCAATGGTTTTTTTACCTTATGTCGATGCCTGTCTACTTGTGGTGGCGGAAGGTTTGACGACTAATTCCGAGATTGAGCGGAGTCTACAGTTAATCGAAGAGAAAAAATATTTGGGATCAGTATTGAATAAATCTGCTGAAATCTGGTCTCCGGCAGCGTATTAGCCTATGTATCAAGACTTTTTCGGATTCAAAGAAAAACCGTTTTCACTGACGCCAGATCCTGATTTTCTGTACTTGAGCAAACAGCACAGAACCGCATTAAACATGTTGGAATATGGCTTGCACAGTCAGGCCGGTATTACCGTCATAAACGGTGAAGTTGGCTCAGGGAAAACCACGCTGGTCAGGCGAATTCTTCAGGAAATAGATCAGGACATTACGGTAGGCCTGATATCAAATGCACATAACGCATTCGGTGATTTACTGCAATGGGTGCTCAATGCGTTCGAGCTCGACACCTCCGCTACCGACAAGGCTTCACGGTATCAGACGTTTGTCGACTTTTTGGTAAGTGAATACGGTCAAAACAGACGTACGGTCCTGATTATTGATGAGGCCCAAAATCTTGACATGCAGACGTTAGAGGAATTGCGTTTGCTTTCCAATATAAACGCTGATAAGTACTTGTTATTGCAGCTTATTCTGGTAGGGCAACCGGAGCTGCTGGAATTGATGCAGCGGCCCGAATTAAGACAGCTCGCTCAGAGAGTGTCTGTCGACTACCGTTTAACACCCCTAAAATACAAAGAGACGCTTGAATATATTCAGCATCGATTGGCTGTAGCCGGCGGTGCACCGAACGTTTTTGATAAATACGCCATGGCGGTTATTTATTACTACAGCCAGGGTATTCCAAGACTCATCAATACCTTGTGTGATTTTTCACTGGTTTACGGTTTTGCCGAGGAAATTCAGCCCTTGACGATGCCGCTGGTGCTGGATGTCATCAGGGATAAGCTGCAAGGCGGCATATTTCCTGCTCCCGAAAAAGAAACCAATGAAATGGCAAAAGTAAGAGCGCTGATTTTGCAGCAAAAAGGTATCGATATTGGCCTGTTGCAACAGGATGAGGACGAAGAGGAATTAAAATCCTTATAGCGGCGGGCACCTTTAAACCTGCTTGAACTTGCCTGTATTCAGAGGGCATGGACGCAAACTAATCAGGGTGGGTCAGCTCGGAGCGCCTCACAATCGAACTGTTCAACTTTCGAAAAGGCCATCTGTTGGGTTAAGGCTATCGCCTAACCCAACCTACATTTGAATAGTTACAAATTTTATTAATTCAATACTTACAGGTTAATATACATGGCTAAAACAGCATTAATTACCGGCATTACCGGACAAGACGGCGCCTATCTGGCTGAGTTTCTGCTCAAGAAAGGCTATGTCGTGCATGGGATCAAACGCCGCGCCTCATTATTCAATACCAATCGAATTGACCACCTTTATCAAGACCCGCACATAGAAAATCGTAATTTCATCCTGCATTATGGTGACTTGGTCGATTCAAGCAATCTGGTGCGCATCGTTCAGCAAGTTCAACCGGACGAAATTTATAACCTCGGTGCGCAAAGTCATGTTGCGGTTTCGTTTGAATCGCCTGAATACACGGCCGATGTCGATGCTATTGGCACCTTGAGAATTCTTGAAGCCATCCGTATTTTAGGGCTGGAAAAAAAGACCCGGTTTTATCAGGCTTCAACATCCGAATTGTTTGGCCTGGTTCAGGAAATTCCGCAACGGGAAACGACGCCGTTCTATCCGCGTTCACCTTACGCGGTAGCAAAAATGTATGCATACTGGATTACCGTGAATTACCGGGAAGCTTATGGAATCTACGGTTGTAACGGTATCTTGTTTAATCACGAATCACCGTTACGGGGTGAAACCTTTGTAACCCGTAAAATTACGCGGGCTATCGCAAGAATCAAGCTGGACCTGCAGGACTGTTTATATCTTGGCAATCTTGATTCTTTGAGAGATTGGGGCCACGCTAAAGATTATGTGGAAATGCAGTGGTTAATGTTGCAACAAGAACAACCGGAAGATTTTGTCATTGCCACCGGAGTTCAATATTCGGTAAGGCAATTTGTTGATGCTGCCGCCAAGGAATTAGATATTGCTATTCGCTGGGAAGGCGAGGGTGTTGATGAAAAAGGGTATAACGAAGCCAACGGAAAATGCATTGTAGCCGTTGATCCGCGTTACTTCAGGCCGACAGAAGTTGAAACGCTGTTGGGCGATCCGACAAAAGCCAAGGAAAAATTGGGATGGACACCGAAAATCACCTTCCATGAATTAGTCGCTGAAATGGTCAGAGAGGATCTTAAAGATGCCGAGCGTGATGAACTTTGTCAACGTCAAGGTTATAAAACCTTTAATTTCCATGAATAAACGGGCTATTTTGCTGACTTAACTTTCTTATAAGAGTGAAATGCTATGGATGCGAACATTAATAAAGCGGTTATCGACAAACAAACCAAAATCTATGTGGCGGGACATCGCGGGTTAGTGGGCTCTGCGATTGTCAGAAATTTGGAAGGTAAAGGCTATACCCATATTGTCACTCAAACCAGGCTTGAGCTGGACCTGATGGATTCAGCCGCAGTGAACCATTTTTATGAAACCGAAAAACCCGAAGTCGTTATTGATGCGGCGGCGAAAGTCGGTGGAATTTATGCCAATAATACGTATCCTGCCGAATTCATTTACAGCAACCTGTGTATCCAAAACAACTTGATTCATGGCGCTTACCAAGCCGGTGTCAAAAAGTTTGTATTTTTGGGTTCGTCCTGTATTTATCCCAAAATGGCTCCCCAGCCATTGAAAGAAGAATATTTATTGACCGGTCCTTTGGAACCCACCAACGAATGGTATGCGGTGGCTAAAATTGCCGGCATTAAAATGTGTCAGGCTTACCGAAAACAGTACGGTTTTGATGCGATCAGCCTGATGCCGACCAATTTGTATGGGCCCGGCGACAATTTTGACTTGCAGAATTCCCATGTACTGCCTGCGCTGATCAGAAAATTTCATGAAGCCAAGGAAAGCAATGCCGAGTCAGTGGTGATTTGGGGTACGGGAACGCCGATGCGGGAATTTTTGTATGTTGATGATATGGCCGATGCGTCAGTTTACCTGATGGAGAATTACTCGGATCTGGATATCGTCAACGTGGGAACCGGTCAGGATGTGACCATTAGAGAATTGGCAGAAACGATACAGAAAGTGGTTGGTTTTACCGGAAATCTCGAGTTTGATGAGACCAAACCTGATGGAACACTGCGTAAATTGTTGGATGTTTCTAAATTGAGCGCCGAAGGCTGGCAAGCGAAAGTGCCTTTAGAGCAGGGCATAACCCAGCTTTACGATTGGTATCAGAAAAATCTGGCTTAAAGAGCAGTAGGCCGGGCTAGCTCTATAGAACCAGCCCGGCTGGCATGACTGCTTATTCGCTACTTCCCCCCTGGAATTGACAACAACTTTGGCGGTTATGTCTATACTTTCGGGAGTTTAGCCGCGAAGGTGGGTTAGCTTATAGTCCCGTAGATTGGCTTAGCTCACAGAGCCTAACCTAACAATCGAAGCTGAAGGTCTATCAGTTGGGTCAGACTTTAGCTCTACCCCCGCCAACGCTGAATAATTACATTCACTTTAAGTTACACAGGAATACATCATGCAAGCATCAGAGACCAAAGTATGCGTTATCGGTTTAGGCTACATTGGCTTACCTACCGCTTCGTTACTCGGTACAAAAGGATTTGAGGTATTTGGTGTCGATACTTCTGAGCATGTCGTCGATACCATTAATCAAGGCAAAATTCATATCGTTGAGCCCGATCTTGATATTCTGGTCAAGTCAGCGGTTCAATCCGGTAATCTCAAAGCAGGGCTTAAGCCGGTAGAAGCTGATATTTTTATTTTAGCGGTGCCCACCCCCTTTAAAGACAATCACATTCCGGACCTTTCCTATGTGGAAGCCGCGACGCGGGTGATAGCGCCCTATGTCAAACCCGGCAATATCGTTATTTTGGAATCGACCAGTCCGGTGGGAACAACCGATGATGTCGTGGCCAAAATCCTCAAGGAAAATGGACATAATGTGGGCAGGGATGTTTATGTCGCGCATTGCCCTGAGCGGGTGCTTCCCGGCAGAATTTTGACCGAATTAGTCGAAAACGACCGGATCGTCGGCGGCATTAACGCAATTTCTACCGACAAAGTGGTTGAGTTTTATCAAACCTTTGTGCGGGGTGAAATTCTGGCGACAGATGCCAAGACGGCAGAACTAAGTAAGCTCAGTGAAAACTCATTTCGAGATGTCAATATTGCCTTTGCCAATGAGCTTTCCTTGATTTGCGATAAGGAAAATATCAATGTATGGGAGCTCATCAAGCTGGCTAATCGGCATCCTCGGGTTAATATCCTGCAACCCGGGCCGGGTGTCGGCGGGCATTGTATCGCGGTTGACCCCTGGTTTATCGTCGCGCGAGCGCCTGAGTATGCCAGGCTGATAAAAACAGCCCGCGAGGTCAATGATGCCAAGCCGCATTGGGTCATTGAAAAGGTCAAAGCCAGCGCCGACAAGTTTAAAAATCCCGTCATTGGTTGCTTAGGGCTTGCCTTTAAAGCCGATGTGGACGATCTGCGCGAATCTCCAGCCGTTGAAATCGTCAAACACATTCAGGAACAAAATATCGGTGAAGTGCTGGTTGCCGAACCTAACTTGGCTTCGCATAAAGCATTTGATTTACTGCCTTATCAAGAAGTCATAACAAGGTCCGACATTATCTTGCTGTTGGTTGATCATAAACCGTTCAAGAGCCTTAAAGCAGTGGAGCTGAAAGAAAAAATTCTGATCGATACCCGTGGTGTCATCAAGTAGAAAACTTTTCGTCAGTCGATAGCCCTACGACACGCTCAGTGCGTTTAGGAAAGGCTAGGGTCAATGCCGTTGAGTTAAGCGTATTTTGTAGGAGCGGGCCATGCCCGCGAATGAACTACTTACTGATTTTTTTAACCAACCAAAGCACATTCAGTCCATCACCCGGCAAGAGAGTAAAAGCATGACATTAAAGGTACTCACCGTATTCGGCACACGTCCGGAAGCCATAAAGATGGCGCCTGTGGTATTGGCGTTGCAACAAGCCCAAGGTATCGAGTCGTTAGTGTGTGTTACTGCTCAGCACAGACAAATGTTGGATCAGGTTCTTAATCTGTTTGTCATAAAACCGGATTATGATTTGGATCTTATGGCGCCCAATCAGGATTTATTTGATATTACGGCCAAAGTATTACTGGGTTTGCGCGATGTACTCAGGCAGGCTCGCCCTGATGTGGTGCTGGTGCATGGTGATACGACGACGTGTTTTGCTGCCGGTCTTGCCACCTTTTATGAAAACATCAAATTGGGTCATGTCGAAGCGGGTCTTAGAACGGGCAATTTGCGCGCGCCTTTTCCGGAAGAGGCTAATCGAACGTTGGTGAGCCGTTTAACGGATTATCATTTTGCCCCAACCCAGTCCTCTAAAAACAACTTACTGGCCGAAGGCGTTGAAGAAGAAACCATTGTTGTAACAGGAAATACTGTGATTGACGCATTGTTGATTGTCAGGGATAAAGTGACGGCTCAGCCTGAGGACGTATGGCGTGATCATTTTGGTGAAGCTCTTTACACAACGGTGGTCAATAAGCAGCGAAAACTGATTTTGATTACCGGCCACCGGCGTGAAAATTTTGGACAAGGATTTATCGATTTATGTAATGCGATTAAAGAGCTGGCACTAAAACATAGCGACTGGGATTTGATTTATCCTGTTCATCTCAATCCGAATGTGCAAAAACCGGTCTATGAGATTTTGGCGGATTTACCCAATGTCTATTTGATAGCTCCGCTTGATTATGAGCCTTTTGTTTGGATGATGAACCAAAGCGATCTTATTCTGACCGATTCCGGCGGCATTCAGGAAGAGGGTCCATCGTTGGGTAAGCCGGTTCTGGTAATGCGGGATGTGACTGAAAGGCCTGAAGCAGTTGATGCCGGGACTGTTTTATTGGTTGGCACTAACAAAGAAAAAATTGTTAACGGTGTGGAGACGGTTTTGCAGGATAAGGCGATTTATGCGCGAATGTCAAAAGCGCACAATCCCTATGGGGACGGTAATGCGTGTGCCTTGATAGTCAAAAAACTATTGGAAAGATAACGCGCATCAACGAAACATCGGTTATGCACAGCCTATATTGAGATTGGTGATAGCTAGCCCAACATTTCAAGGCCATGGTGTTAATTGTTGAGTTGCTAAAAGCGGGCAACTCTACCTACCTAATAGTGACCTTATTTTCTATTGTAATTCATCAGCCATTTAGCCAGGATGAAGTGAAACGGAATCCGGGATTTTCGGAGCACCAAGACAGCCTATAGATGGATCATCAAGAGGCGGCTAGCAAAATAAGCCACCAGCTTTATTGGGCATTATATTTTTTACTGTAATTCATCTGCCCTCTTCCAAGTGATCCCGCCTTTCGGCATAATCTTGGCGGACACATTGTTATCCCTGTATAACCGGGCAATATCAGGCAATGATGCAGGCAATCCCTGACGTTAAGAAAACTAAACGCAAGTTAGCCTAATTATTATTAAAACGGATTTAGGAACGCAGTTAATAACCCCAAAAATTATGGAAGTTTTATGAAATTGAATTATGCACTTTTGATCGCGGCAACATTAATTGCCTTGTTAATCGGCGTGATCTTCGGCGATGCATTGCTTACTATGGTCGGTCGATGGGAAAGCGAAGAATACAGTCACGGTTACCTGATACCGGTTATCTCGTTTTGGTTTGTTTGGGAAAACAGATCGGCATTAGCCAAAATGCAATTCGAACCCCAATGGCTGGGCGTGGTCTTTGTCCTTTTAGGTCTGCTGATTGGTTTTATGGGTAATTTGGCTACATTGTCCATCATTAGCCAGTACGCATTTTTACTGGTTTTGTTTGGCATGTGTCTGGCTTATACCGGTTGGAAGGGCATCAGACTGCTCTGGTTTCCACTGGTCTATTTAATCTTCATGATTCCATTGCCGAATTTTTTATACAACAATCTGTCCTCAGAGCTGCAACTCATCTCTTCTCAAATCGGGGTCGCGGTTATACGGTCCTTTGGCATCAGCGTATTTTTAGCCGGCAATGTCATTGATTTAGGTAACTTTCAGTTACAAGTGGTCGAAGCCTGCAGCGGATTGCGTTACCTGTTTCCTCTCGCCAGTTTCTGTTTCCTATGCGCTTATTTTTTTAGAGCCAAATTATGGATGCGCATTTTGATTGTGCTATCAACATTGCCCATCACCGTATTTATGAACAGTTTCCGTATCGGTGTCATTGGTGTTCTGGTCGATAATTGGGGCATTGAGCAAGCGGAAGGGTTTCTTCATGACTTTGAAGGCTGGGTAATTTTTATCGGCTGTCTGGGCATTCTATTTATCGAAATGTGGTTATTGGTCAAGATTTTTTATAAAGGCAAGAAATTTTCAGAGGTATTCGTGATTGGCGCCCAGCCACTGGACGCACTGGATATTCCTGAAGAAGCCGAGCAGGTTCATGGCGAGCAGCGGCAAACCTTTTTTACCGGATTGCCAAAACCATTTCTGACAGCCCTGGTGATTTTAATCATTGCCGCCCCTATTTCAATAATTGTGGGGGATCGCGAGGAAATCGTGCCCCAACGTTCGCGCTTTACCACGTTTCCTTTGGCGATTTCAGACTGGAAAGGCGTGGAAGTAGGTATGGGTCAGCAATACATCGACGAACTTAAGTTTGATGATTACATCATTGCAAACTATACAAAACCGAATGAAGTCTCACCGGTCAATTTTTACGTCGCTTATTACACCTCTCAGCGGCAGGGCGCTTCTGCGCATTCACCCAAATCGTGTATTCCCGGTGACGGTTGGCGTATTGGGGAATTTACCCAACGAAGCTTACCGGGAGCAACCATGTCTGATGGCAGCCCGATACGCGTCAATCGGGCAGTTATCTCGAAAGGGGAAAGTAAGCAACTCGTTTACTACTGGTTTCAGCAACGAGGCCGGAATATAACCAACGAATATCTGGTTAAATGGTATCTTTTCTGGGACGCGTTGACGCGTCAAAGAACCGATGGTGCGCTGGTCAGATTAGTTGTAGCATTGCCGGAAAGCCGTCCTACAGAGGAAGGCGACAAGATACTCGAAGCGTTTATTAAAGACGTGCATGGACAGTTGCCGGTTTATATTCCCAACTAAGTTTGAAAAAAGATTGTCAAACGTCCCTTTTTTAAGCACTTTTCGCGTTACCCTAAACTCTGGGTGGGCAGATGGGTAGTGTGGATAAGCGACAGCGCATCAACCTTTAACAGCATTTACGAATGCGGTTATCGCTTTATCCGCCCTAAAACGGTATTTCATTTACCGGGGCGTCACCAACTTTTAACGCAAAAACTGCCTTTTTTAAGAGGCAGGAATTAGCTTGTGATTTGTCGGACCGGAATTTTGGAACGTTATTTACACATTCTTGTTTATCCGGAAAAGCATTTGGCAAAAGTCTAGCGTCATGATTCGCAGGCTTTAAGAAATCAGGCAATTATTGTTCTGAAACGGTTAAATTTGAGTTTAAGGCGTGTAGTTTTACTATTGACTTTGCTTCGATTTGGCGTTGATGAAATTATTTCCTCACAAGAGGTGGCGCTATGACTACGCCTAGAAATTTTCCGGCCCAACTGGCTGAAAAGCTGGATGGTCTTCCTGAATTAGCGCTCGATTGTAATTTTTCCTGGAGTCATCGAGCTGATGCGATCTGGCAGGAGCTGGATGCCGATTTGTGGCAACAAACCCGTAACCCCTGGTTAGTTCTGCAAACCACCTCCAACAAACGCCTTGAAGAACTGGCTAATAACGAAACGTTCTGCAAGAATCTAAAAAGCATTGTCGGTGATTACAGGCAATCGCTGAGTGAAGAACGATGGTTTCAACGCGAATTGCAGGCTACCGCAAAAGTCAAGCAAGTCGCTTATTTCAGCATGGAGTTTGGCCTCAGCGAGGCATTGCCGATTTATTCAGGCGGCTTGGGCTTGCTGGCTGGCGATCATCTAAAAGCATCAAACGATCTCAGGCTTCCACTCATCGGCGTTGGATTGCTGTATCAAAACGGCTATTTTCGTCAGGCCATCGATCAAGACGGCAATCAAATCGCGCTCTACCCTTCCAGTGACACGGGCGATCTTCCGGTTTGTCCGGTACGAAACGAAGAAGGCGAATGGCTGCGTATTCAGCTTTATACGCCGTCGCGATTGTGGGTTCGTGTCTGGCAAGCGCAAATCGGCAGTATCAAACTGTATCTTTTGGACACCAATGATCCGATCAATCATCCGGTTGACCGCTGTATTACAACCGAATTGTATGGGGGCGGACCGGAACATCGCCTGACTCAGGAAATTTTGTTGGGCATTGGGGGTTGGCGTGTATTGAGAGCCATGGGCATCAAACCGGATGTCTGCCATCTCAATGAAGGGCATGCGGCATTGCTGGTGTTGGAGCGGGCCAGAGATTTTATGGAAGAATTTCATCTTGATTTTGAAACCGCATTGGCCGTGACGCGTGCCGGTAATCTTTTTACCACCCACACACCGGTTGAGGCAGGTTTCGACCGGTTCAGTCCGGAATTGATCACCCGTTATTTGGGACATTACGCGCAATCGCTCACTATTTCGCTGGAAACGCTAATCAATCTGGGCCGAAATCCTCATGAAGCGGCCAGCGAACAACCGTTTAATATGGCTTATCTTGCCATTCATGGCAGCGCAGCCATTAACGCCGTCAGTCGTTTACACGGTGAAGTAAGTCGGCGCATTTTTAGTCCCTTATTTCCGGGATGGCCTCTTCCTGAAGTACCGGTGGGGCATATTACCAATGGCGTCCATGTGCCAACGTGGGACTCAATGGATGCCGATGAACTCTGGACTAATTTATGTGGAAAAAGCCGCTGGTATTGCGAGCATGAACATCTGGCGGAAAAGTTTGATCGTGTCAGCGACGAGCAAATCTGGACGTTACGTGCCAAAAATCGCAGACGCCTGGTTGACTATGTGCGCAATGAGTATGCAAGAGAACTCAATACTCAAAGCATGATCTCCGAAGCCGAACGGCAAGATCGCGTATTACGCCTGTTCGATCCTAATGTCATGACGATTGGTTTTGCACGCCGATTTGCCACCTATAAACGGCCTAATTTACTGCTTACTGATCCGGACCGGCTCGCCGCGATACTTACCAACCCGGCTCGCCCCGTCCAGCTCGTTATATCAGGTAAAGCGCATCCTGCCGATCAGCCCGGACAAGCGCTGATCAAGGCGTGGTATCAGTTCATGCGCAGGCCTGAAATTCGCGAACGGGCCATTTATTTAAGCGATTACGATATGATTACCGCCGAATATTTGGTGCAAGGCGTCGATCTATGGATTAATACCCCGCGCAGACCCTGGGAAGCGTGTGGTACCAGCGGCATGAAAATCTTAGTCAATGGCGGTTTAAATCTATCCGAACTCGACGGCTGGTGGGCTGAAGCCTACACACCCGAAGTCGGCTGGGCGTTAAACGGCCTGGAAGATGAACTGGCCGATCCATCACAAGCGGAAATCCTGTATCAACATCTTGAAAAGACCATTATTCCTCATTTTTATGATCACGATCCAGCCGGTATACCGAGACGCTGGGTGAATTTTATCCGGGCAAGCATGTCGATGCTGACACCCTATTTTTCCGCCAACCGGATGGTTCGCGAATATACCGAAAATTACTACCTTCCTCTGGCAGTCGGCTATAACAAGCGGATTGCCGATAATGTCAAACTGGGAAAAGCATTACAGCACTGGCAAAAACGGATCAAGGAACTGTGGACAAAAATCCATGTGGAAAACCCGGTAGCCGAACAAATCGAAAACACGTATCGCTTTAGCCTGATGCTTTATCTGGGGGATCTTGAAGCAAAAGATGTCTGCGTAGAATTATTCTCAGAACCGGCAGAACAAAAAGCGTTTGAACTGATCCCCATGCAAATTGAGCATGCAATTCCAGGTGCCGTTAACGGCTACCTCTACAGCGCAGTTATTGCCGCAAACCGGCCCATTTCTGATTACACGCCCAGAATCCGGCCGAATAATCCAGATTGCATTATCCCTCTTGAAACCGGGCTCATCCACTGGGTGAAAATGCCGAGGTAGACTTGATGCCCCAAATTCAAAGGGTAGCCGGCAGTAGCTGTAGGCTGCATCAAATATGCCGGGTTCATTTTTACGCGCAATAAGCGGCTGAGACAAATAGCAAAAGAGCGCCGGATCGGTTGATAGTTTGTTGCTTTGAGTTGCTGCTGCAGTTGAATATGAGTTTGCAACTGACGAATTTGCACAGACAAAGCCCGATTGGTAGGTATGAAGCATTTGTGCCGCCCTGGTCAGGTGGCCGACCTTGGCAACCCCCCAGAAATAGAAGAAGTGATGAAAATTAAGCTTTTCTAAGCTTAATTGTTCTATTTTATAGAACATTATTTTATTTTTGTTATATTTTACAGAACAATTATTTGCGAATAATATGGCGTCAATAAATTTATTTGGAGATCGCCATGAAATTGTTCGACCTGTTTAGCGCGGCTTGCGCAATAGCTCCCGCTTTGATCATGCTATTTGTTGCCTGGAGTGCGGGCTCCCTGCGGGGGGATCCCGACGATAATGGCAGAGGCCTCTGGGCTTTATTCACGTTTATGTCCAGTCTGGCTTTCCTGAGCACGCTGTTCACATTGAGTTTGCAGATTTTCGCCCCGCCTATTGGCGAAGGACCACTTAGCGGTTATGTGCCGGGACTGACGGTGAACGTGCTCGGCGGTCTGATCGCCGTGCTTGTCCAACTGCTGGGTATGGTGATTGGGGGATTCTCTGCACGCTATTTACAAGGCGAGCCCGATCAGATGCGCTTCATTGCAGGATTTGCAGGCGTTTTGGCAGCCGTGCATGTCCTGTTGCAGGCCAATCATTGGCTTGTGCTGATTGCGGCCTGGGCGCTAGCTGGCAAGGCCCTTCAAGGCTTGCTATGTTTCTACCCGGGGCGGCCCTTTGCTCTACTGGCCGCGTACAAGAAGCAAATTGCCGACCGAGCGGCTGATGCCTTACTCATCATCGCTGCGGCATCGGCTTATCTGGACGTAGGCAGCGGCTCCATTTCTGACCTGTTGCGGCAGGTCGGTACCGAAGACGCTTCAATGGCATTGGAGATCAGTGCTGTTTGCCTTGTACTGGCTGTGATCTTACGCACCGCGTTGTTGCCCGTTCACGGCTGGTTGATCCAGGTCATGGAAGCACCGACGCCAGTTTCAGCGCTACTGCATGCCGGGGTGGTTAATCTGGGAGGGTTTATCCTCATCCGCTTCTCCCCTCTGTTGGATGCGTCTTCGATCGCCCGCTGGCTGCTTGTGATATTCGGGCTCGGCACCGCGCTGCTGGCTGGCTTCGTCATGCTGACGCGCATCAGCATCAAGGTTCGCCTAGCGTGGTCCACGGTCGCGCAGATGGGCTTCATGGTGCTCGAATGCGGCCTTGGGCTTTACCAACTGGCCATAATGCACCTGATCGGGCATTCGCTATACAAAGCCCACACCTTCCTTTCAGCTTCCATGATCGTGCGGCAAACACGGTTACGGATGCTTCACGTTACAACCCCAACAAGACGAATCAGCCTGCTGGTGGCTCCACTGCTTTCATTTGCAGTTGTCGCGCTGGTGCAAAACCTAGTCCGCAGCACCGGCACGATCTGGCCTTGGTGGTGGAGTATCGTCCTTGCAGTGGCTTGGGCTCCCATGTTCTGGCTGCCTCTTAAAGTCGATGATGCGGCTCCGCCCACCTGGTATCGACTGCTTGCAGGCATTGGCATGTTGGTACTTCTGATGCTGGCGGCACTGCTGGCTCATGCCGTTCCTCTGGGGATAGGCAGCTCACCCCATCATTCGGCCGGCATCGTGGCCTTGGCAGGCATGAGCCTCATGTATGTGGGACTTGCGACTTTGCAGTGGCATCAGGGCTGTTGGGGCACATGGCGGCGGTGGAGCTATGCGGGGTTCTACATCGATGAGTTCTATACCCGCCTTGCGCTGAGACTGTGGCCAACAGGCTGGTTGAGCGCTACCTATCTCGCACGACAGCCTGACAGGTTGGCTACCGAAGCGACCAATGGCAAGCAATAAAACCTTTTTGAGGAGAGCAAAATCGTGAATACCATCGACACCAATAGCGCCAATATTTCTGAAGGAGCCGACCCTTTGTATCATTCTGCCTCTTTCCAAGACCACTATGAGCCGCACGCGGACAAGGTAACTGAAGCTCAAATCGATGCAGCCTGCGAGAAAGCCTGTCAGGCCATCGCGCCTGCATGGCCATTGGACCGCGCCATCGCAGTCAATCCGCACTGGGGGCGGATCAATCGTCCTCTGCGGCAAGTCGCGGCACGTATGGCGTTGCTTGGAAGTATCAAGGTATTTCCCACGCGCGAATACTTGCGCGAAGCTTGGGCCAAGGGCCGCATAACCCAACAAGACCTATTTTATGCGCTAGCGACACTGCAGCACGGTGAAGATTGCGCAGATCAATGTATCGATGCCTTGGAACAGACGCCGGAGCTCGTGCAACTGCCACTGCTCATCGATGCGCTGGATGACGATCCGGCACGTCACACGCGTCTTTCCTGGCGGCAGGCAATTACCCAGCAGGTGAGTCAGACCTGCGCAGCTTTCTTTGACGAGCATCAGGCCGATTGGCAGCCCGTCCGAGGGCAGGGGCTCTATGTCTTCTGGCGGGATACTCTGACTCATGACCATGGGATCGGCATGTTGATGGGCTTGCCCAATCTCGGCAAGGGATTGAGCGCGTTGCCCGCGACACGGCGAGATGCAGAGAAATGGGCCATGAATCGCCTAGGCCTTCCAGAGTGCGCCTATGCTGATTATCTGGAGGCTGTGCTGTTGACTGTCAATGGATGGGCGTCCTGGTGCGCCTATCTGGGGTGGCAGGCGAAACAGGAAGGCCGAAGCGACGATCATCTGCGTGACCTGCTGGCCATTCGGTTGGCCTGGGGTGCCGTTTTGCTTGAGTGCAAAGCCGGTTCATCCGCACAACATGCCTTTACCGCCTTGCATAAGACCTGGAGCCATGCCACGGTGTTGCTGGCGGACGCGGAACGTGCGTTGTGGGTCGATGAAGTTTGGCAGTTTGCTCTGGAGGCAGGTTATCAGCGACAACTGGCGATCAATCTCAGCATCGCTTCTCTCCGCCATACCCTTAAGTCGTCTCGATCGGAAGTCGAAGTGCAGGCCGCTTTCTGCATCGACGTCCGCAGCGAGCGACTCCGTCGTGCCCTGGAAACAGCGTCGCCGTCGATACAGACCATCGGCTTTGCGGGCTTCTTCGGGCTACCCATCGCTTACACACCGTTTGCGACGAACGCCCGCCGTCCTCAACTGCCGGGACTTCTTGCGCCGACATTGGAGGTTTCGGACTGTGTCGTGGCCGAGGAATCCGCAGGCAATGAGACTTCGGCCTGCGAGCAGTTCGCTGCCAAGCAGGCCCGTCTGCGCAGTTTTGCCTGGTCGACACAATGGCAGGCCAATAGTCGCTGGCCTGGGGCCGCGTTTTCTTTCGTTGAGGCCGCAGGATTAAGCTATCTAGGCAAACTGGCGGGCTGGTTGATCCCCTCTGAGCAACCGCGTCCCCATGACGATCTGGCTGGCATGCCTGCGCGCTACCGTTCGCTGTGCCGGCCAGCGCTGACCGGTCTCGATCTAAGCGACAAAGTGAATCTCGCCGCCAGAGTCCTGCACGCTATGGGGCTCGATCATGACCTGGCACCGCTAGTACTGCTGGTCGGCCACGGTAGCCAGAGCGTCAACAACGCTCACGCGGCGGCCCTCGACTGCGGCGCGTGCTGCGGCCAGACGGGTGAAGTGAATGCCCGCGTACTGGCACAACTCCTCAACGATACTGCCTTACGCGCAGGCTTGGCAGATAAGAATATCACCATACCGTCGGAAACCGTGTTTCTGGCTGCATTGCACAACACCACGACCGATGAAGTCGAATGGTTCGACCAGGACTTGCTGCCGTTTCAAGCGCTGGAAAGGTTCGGACGCGTGCAGTCGGCTTTCGATTGCGCTTGTGATCAGGTAAGACGCGAGCGCGCACCCGGACTGTCGCTGGATCCGCGCGGCGGGCATGCATATCTGTTGGAACAGGTGCGTCGCCGAGCCAATGATGGCGCACAGACACGCCCTGAATGGGGCTTGGTCGGCAACGCCTCGTTCATCATCGCGCCCAGAAGCCTTACCCAACACATTGTGTTGGATGGACGCACATTCCTGCACGACTACGATGCACAGAACGATCCAGACGGCAGCATACTGGAATTGCTGATGACTGCACCGATGCTGGTCACGCATTGGATCAACTGGCAATACCACGCGTCCACTTGCGATCCGGATCGTCTCGGCAGTGGCAACAAAGTGCTGCATAACGTGGTAGGTGGTCACATCGGTGTTTTCGAAGGTAACGGCGGTGATTTGCGAATCGGCTTGTCCAAACAATCCTTGCACAATGGGAAGCAATGGATGCACGAACCGTTGCGTCTGACGGTAGTCATCGATGCGCCAAGAGTCGCTATCGAGCGCGTGATTCAGCAGCACACCGTGTTGCAACAACTGATCAATCACGGCTGGTTGCACTTGTGGCATTTCGGTGAAAAGGGACTCAGCCGTTACTCCGTCGGCGAATGGGATCAGCTCGGACTGATGACTCAATGATTTACTTTACGGGAGGATGATCATGAATCAACAAACAGGCTTGCAACGCGATTACACCGGGGATAGTATCGAAAATAATCGATGGGACGAGTCCGCAACCTATTTCAGCCATCTCGATGCGCTGGAGGCTTAAGCACTGTTGATCCTGCTCGAGGTCGCGGCGGAAGGCCGCGCCTGCGCCCCTTGGGATCCAGCAACTCCTATCAATCCGTCACTCTGTTGGAAGCTAGCGCCAGCGTCAAAACGGTCACTTCAGGCACCCATGCCGGACTATTACGCGTCATCTATCGCCGACAGCGTGGGCGACGGCAAGAGCAACCTGATCGGTCGCCAGTTCGCTGTTTTCGTGTTCATAAACTTGCCAACCAACGATCTTGCGGCTGAAAATACCCATGAACAAATACCGGTAGAAAAACGGGCCTTTGAAGAGGCTGGCCAAATAGGTGATATCTCAACTCGCCAGTTGTTTGGGTGCCGTCGCGTTGATGGCTTTGGGCTTGTTTAGCTCGACAGGCATGACGGTGACTCACTTGTTTCGCCTCGCGAAGAATGCGGTAAATTGTCCACTCCTACACATAATACTCGCCGCGTTGCAATACTTTACTAAGCGCTTGATCTTTAAATTCTTCACTATAACGGGGTTGCATTTTGTACCTCTATAAAATTATAGAGGCGACAACTATCCAGCTACAGAGTGCTTACCCGATCTAATTCTACTTTGTAAGATTTCAGGTTTCACATGACTGAAGGTCGTCATTTCGGCATGGATGGTTCGAAGCTCGCCATCCAAGGCACTGGGAGCGGACACAATAGGCCGTTAAAAGTTTTACATTTTTTTTACAGCCTCTTTCATCATTTTTACGACTTTTTTATCTCGTTCTCTGTACATTTAACTGCAGCCGATTCAGGGTGTTTGCGTCAGTTTCAGACGTTGATGTAATTTTCAAAGAGGTGTGGCTATGAATGTAAGCTATCGAGTCGATCTCTTTACGATAGGCCGTCTATGGGGCGTTCGCAACAAGTTGCGGAGGAGGCAGTGATGAGTTGGGTTTATCTTTTGAGCGGCGGTTTTGCACTGACCGTGCTGGTTTATCTGGTCTTGGCTTTGTTTTATCCGGAGAAATTCTGATGACCGCACAAGGTTTTCTGCAAATTTCAATTTACTTTATCGTATTGCTTGTCTCGGTCAAACCATTGGGTATTTACATGGCGCGAATCTATCAAGACGAGCCCGCTGTTTTGAACCGCTGGTTTTCCTGTGTCGAAATGCGGATTTATCGGCTTTGCGGCATCAAACCGGATTTGGACATGCGTTGGCAACACTACGCCTTAGCCTTGCTGGTTTTTAATTTACTGGGTTTACTAGTGGTTTATGGCTTACAGCGTTGTCAAGATCTGTTACCGCTGAATCCGCAACGTTTTTCTGCGGTAGCCCCGGACTCAGCCTTCAATACCGCGGTGAGTTTTGCTACAAACACTAACTGGCAGGGTTATGGCGGCGAAAACACGATGAGTTATCTCACTCAAATGCTCGGTCTGTCGGTACAGAATTTCCTGTCTGCCGCCAGCGGCATGGCGGTGCTCGTGGCCTTAATAAGGGGTTTCAGCCGACGAAACAGCAACAGTATCGGCAATTTCTGGGTGGATGTGACCCGTAGCACGCTGTATATCTTGCTGCCGCTGTCGTTTATTCTGGCTTTGGTGCTGGTCAATCAGGGAGTGGTGCAGACGTTTAAGCCTTATGCATCGGTAAGCTTGCAGGAAGTACTCACTTATCAAACGCCCAAAGTGGATGAATACGGTAAAGCTGTGGCCGATGCAGAAGGCAGGCCGCTCACCGAAATAGTAACAGTAAGCGAACAAAACCTGGCATTGGGGCCGGCGGCATCGCAAATCGCCATCAAACAACTGGGTACCAACGGCGGCGGCTTTTTTAGCGTCAACTCTGCTCATCCGTTTGAGAATCCGACACCGCTGACTAACTTTCTGGAAATGCTGGCCATTCTTTTAATACCCGCGGCACTGTGTTACACCTTCGGCTTGATGATAGGCGATACCCGGCAAGGCTGGTTAATACTCGGGGTAATGACGCTGGTATTAGCCGCTCTGGTTTTCGTGGCGGTGTCGGCCGAGCAAAACGGCAATCCGCTATTAACCGCTTCTGGTGTTGATCAACGTGCCTCGATTCAGCAAGCCGGCGGTAATATGGAGGGCAAGGAAGCCCGATTTGGTATTGCCAATTCGGCCTTGTGGGCTGTGCTGACCACGGCAGCGTCCAATGGTTCGGTCAACTCCATGCACGATTCCTTTACGCCGATTGGCGGTATGGTACCGATGTGGTTGATGCAATTGGGAGAGGTGATCTTCGGAGGGGTGGGTTCCGGCCTATACGGAATGATTGTGTTTGCAATCGTTGCGGTATTTATTGCCGGTCTGATGATAGGTCGTACCCCGGAATATCTGGGTAAAAAGATAGAAGCCTATGAGATGAAAATGACGGCGCTGATCATTCTGATCCCCCCGTTTCTGGTCCTGGGCGGGACAGCGCTGGCATTGATGACCGATGCCGGTAAAGCCGCTATTTTCAATCCGGGGCCTCACGGTTTCAGTGAAGTGTTATACGCTTTCTCTTCGGCAGGCAACAATAATGGCAGCGCATTCGGCGGTCTGGCGGCCAATGTGCCGTTCTACAATTTTATGCTTGGGCTGGCGATGCTGATTTCCCGCTATGGCTTAATGATACCGGTGCTGGCCCTTGCCGGCTCTCTGGCGGCCAAAACGATTGTGCCGGTCGGAGCCGGTACTTTGCCCACTCACACCCCCCTGTTTGCTGTGTTGCTGATCATCACGGTGGTGATGGTCGGCGCGTTGACCTTTGTGCCGGCACTGGCTCTAGGTCCTGTCGTCGAGCACCTGCAAATGACCGGTCATTACTCTTTTAACGCCAGGTAATACTATGACTAGCCCATCCGTTTCTACGTCTTTGATTAACCGACAACTATTTCAGCAAGCTTTGATCGATGCATTTGCCAAACTCACGCCAAGGCAGCAGTGGAAAAACCCGGTAATGTTTGTAGTCTACCTGGGCAGTCTGCTGACCAGTATTTTGTGGTTGCAAGCATTAAATGGTAAGAGTGATGAATCCGCCGGTTTTATCCTGCATATTTCGCTATGGCTTTGGTTTACCGTGCTATTTGCCAACTTCGCCGAAGCGATAGCCGAGGGTCGCAGTAAAGCCCAAGCGGCATTTTTACGCACCGCCAAGCGCGATATTGCCGCCAAAAAACTCGATGAACCCCGCTACGGCAGCAACTATTCCAAAATTGCCGGTTCCAGCTTGCGTAAAGATGATGTGGTGTTGATTGAAGCCGGAGATTATGTGCCGGGCGACGGCGAAGTGATAGAGGGGGTGGCGTCGGTAGACGAAAGCGCAATCACCGGCGAAAGCGCGCCGGTGATCCGCGAGTCGGGCGGAGACTTCAGTTCCGTTACCGGCGGCACGCGGGTCTTATCCGATTGGCTGGTCGTGAAGATTTCCACGAATCCCGGTGAAACCTTTCTGGATCGGATGATTGCTATGGTGGAATGCGCCAAACGCCAGAAAACTCCCAACGAAATCGCGCTGACCATTCTGCTGGTGGCTCTGTCCTTAGTCTTTCTGATGGCGACGGTAACGCTGCTGCCTTTCTCTTTATACAGTGTCGAAACTGCCGGTGCCGGTTCCCCCATCGGCATTACCGTGCTGGTAGCACTTTTAGTTTGTCTGATTCCTACCACCATCGGCGGTTTGCTGTCGGCTATCGGTGTTGCAGGTATTGGCCGGATGATGCAAAAGAATGTCATCGCTACTTCAGGCCGCGCCGTCGAAGCCGCCGGTGATGTTGATGTGCTGTTGCTGGACAAGACCGGCACCATTACCTTGGGTAATCGTCAAGCTTCAGGGTTCTTTCCTGTTAACGGGATTACCGATAAGGCATTGGCGGATGCCGCACAATTGGCCTCATTGGCTGATGAAACCCCGGAAGGCCGCAGTATCGTCGTGCTTGCCAAGCACAAAAACGGTTTACGTGAGCGGGATATTCATTCGCTGGGAGCGACTTTTGTTCACTTCAGCGCTCAAACCCGGATGAGCGGCGTCAATTTGCAAAGTCGTCAGATTCGCAAAGGCGCGGCGGATTCTATTCGTGCTTATATTGAAGAACAAGGGGGCAAGGTTCCACAAGAACTTAAATCGCTGGTTGACGATGTGTCGCGTCGCGGCAGTACGCCCCTGGTGGTCTCGGAAGGCATGCAAGCTTTGGGGGTGATTGAGTTGAAAGACATCGTCAAGGGCGGCATCAAGGAGCGGTTTATTGAATTACGGCAGATGGGTATCAAAACCATCATGATCACCGGTGACAACCGGTTGACGGCTGCCGCCATTGCCGCAGAAGCCGGTGTCGACGACTTTCTGGCGGAAGCTACACCGGAGGCTAAACTCAGCTTGATTCGCCAATACCAGTCTGATGGCTGCTTGGTAGCGATGACGGGGGACGGCACCAATGACGCTCCGGCCTTGGCGCAAGCTGATGTGGCGGTGGCGATGAACAGCGGTACTCAGGCCGCAAAGGAAGCAGGCAACATGGTGGATCTGGATTCAAACCCGACCAAGTTGATCGAAATAGTCGAAACCGGCAAGCAAATGCTAATGACTCGTGGCGCGCTGACTACATTCAGCATTGCCAATGATGTCGCTAAATACTTTGCGATCATTCCTGCCGCTTTTGCTACAACCTATCCTGGCTTGAATGTACTGAATGTGATGGGATTAGCCACGCCATCCAGTGCAATTCTCTCGGCCGTGATTTTCAATGCGTTGATCATCATTGCCCTGATTCCGTTGGCCTTGAAAGGGATTAAATACCAGCCGGTAGGCGCCGAAAAACTGCTGCAAAACAATTTGCTGGTTTATGGGCTTGGTGGTTTGATCGTTCCGTTTGTCGGCATCAAGGGGATTGATCTTCTTTTAGTTGCAATGAATCTGGTGTAAGAGGAAGCCTCTATGTCTATTTATTTAAAACCCGCCGCAATGCTGTTTATGCTATTGACACTGATTACCGGGGTTATTTATCCCGGTCTTGTCACCGCACTGGCCCAACTCATGTTTACTGAACAAGCCAACGGCAGCCTCATCATCAATGAGCAGGGGCACGCGAAAGGTTCAGTATTGATCGGTCAGCCGTTCACGGCAAACCGATACTTTTGGGGGCGTCCCTCAGCCACCGGACCTCACCCTTATAATGCAGCGGCGTCTGCCGGCTCCAATCTGGGGCCGACCAATCCGGCATTAATCGATGCCGTTTCTGCCCGCATCAAGGCATTGCAAGATGCCGACCCCACCAATAAAGCACCGGTTCCGGTGGATTTGGTGACGGCCTCTGCGAGCGGCCTTGATCCTCATATCAGTGTTGCTGCGGCAGCGTATCAAATCAATCGTATCGCCAAAGCACGACAAATTGACGCAGTCAAGCTGCGTGAACTGGTTGATGCGTTGACTGAAAACCGTCTGTGGCAGGTGTTTGGGGAGCCGAGAGTCCATGTCTTACGGTTGAATGTGGCTCTGGATGAATTGAAACGTAAATCCGGACAGTAAGGATTGGGAACGATGTTGAATAATGAGCGTCCCGATCCTGACCAATTATTAGCACGCGTCGAACGTGATAATGCCAAAGCCCGTCGAGGGCGTTTAAAAATATTCTTCGGTGCGGCGGCCGGCGTCGGCAAAAGCTACTCAATGCTGCTCGCCGCAAGGGAGCGGCGTGCTGAAAATCTTGATGTGATGGTCGGTCTGATCGAAACCCATGGCCGAAAGGAAACCCAGGCATTACTTGAAGGGTTGGATATTTTGCCGACCCGCAGAATCAACTACAGAGGGGCCGTATTACAGGAATTTGACCTTGATGCGGCTTTGAAACGTCGGCCTGGCATCATTTTAGTGGATGAACTGGCACATACCAATGCGCCGGGGTGCCGGCATCCTAAACGTTGGCAGGACATACACGAACTGCTGGAGGCGGGGATCGATGTTTACACAGCGCTCAATGTACAACATTTGGAAAGCCTCAATGACGACATTGGCCAGATTTCCGGTATAAGGGTCAGGGAAACGGTGCCGGATACTGTATTTGAAGATGCCGATGAGGTGGAATTGGTTGATCTTCCTCCGGATGAATTATTGCTGCGACTCAAAGAAGGCAAGGTTTATTTGCCCCAACAGGCTAAAGATGCGGTTCATCATTTTTTTCGCAAAGGCAATCTGATTGCTTTGCGTGAATTAGCCTTGCGGCAGACGGCCAACAGGGTGGATGCACAAATGCTGGATTATCGCGAAGGTCATGCGATACGGGAAGTCTGGCAAGTCAATGAACGCATTTTGGTTTGTATTGGTCCCAACCCTCTGGCCGAACGACTGGTCCGGGCGGGTAAACGCTTGTCCGCAAGTTTACGAGCAGAATGGGTTGTTGCCTATGTAGAAACACCTGTTCTGCAACGCTTACCTTCTGTAAAACGCGATGGCGTGCTGCGCATCTTACGCTTGGCGGAACAACTTGGCGCAGAAACTGTGACGCTGAGTGCGCCTGAAATGAGCACTGCCATTATCCGTTTTGCCCGTGAACGCAACATCAATAAAATAGTGGTCGGTAAACCCAGTCGCCGGGGCTGGAAACGCTGGTTATTGGGTTCTGTTGTCGACGTACTGATCAGCCATGCCCATAACATCAATATTTACCTGCTCGGCAGCCCGCAAAAGGAGGATGAAACGGAACTCGAAGTGTCGCTGTTCAAAAGAACACCGCTTCCTGGTTTGCGGCAACGCCTGCCGTCCAGAACTCAAAAACGTTACCGCGGCTATATCTCGGCATTGGCTGTTACAATGATCAGCACCTTGATTGCGAGTCTCATGTTTGGCAAACTGGAACTTGCCAACTTGGTCATGGTGTATCTTCTCGGCATTGTGTTTGTCGCTACCCGTTTTGGGCAGGGAGCCTCAATTCTCGCTTCGCTGTCGGGAGCTGTCATTTTCGATCTGCTGTTCGTGAAACCCTTTTACAGTCTAACGATAGCCGATAGCCAGTATCTGATTACACTTTTAACCATGCTGGTCGTCGGGTTGGTGATCAGCAACCTGATGACGAATGTCCGTTCCCAGGCGAAGGTGGCCTCTCATCGCGAACGCCGCGCAGCAGTGTTGTATGCGATCAGCAAGGAACTGGCCAGTAGCCAAAGCGAGGAGGAAGTGGTGAGGACAGCGGTGCGCCATTTATATTCCGAATTCAGCAGCCGTAACGTTATTTTGTTTCCGGATCCTGAGGGACGGGTGGTTTATCCACGGCAGATCGGTATCGCCGAATCACTGCATGGCTGCGATCTGAGTGTCGCCCAATGGGTTCTGGATCACAACGAAATGGCGGGGCAGGGTACCAATACATTACCGGGCTCCGAGTCTATCTACTTTCCCATTCAGAATGATGACAAGGTGCTGGGCGTTCTGGCTATGCTGCCTGTTAATCTCAGGCGGATATTCTTACCCGAGCAGCAAAAACTGCTGGAAACGTTTTTACGGCAAATCGGCCAAGCGATAGCGCGAATTCGCCTCGCCGAGCAGGCCAAGATCACGCAACTGCAGATAGAAGCCGAACGCTTACGAAATTCACTACTCAGTGCAATTTCACACGATTTAAGGACTCCGTTGGCAACCATTATCGGCTCGGCCAGTACGCTTTTGGAAGAGGACAAACATCTGCATAGACAAGACAGACTTGAGCTCAGCCGCTCCATAGTCGATGAAGCCGGCCGAATGTCTAATCTGATTAATAACATTCTGGACATGGCCAGGCTCGATGCCGGAATGGAGGAACTCAATAAAGAGTGGCATCCGGTTGAGGAAATTATCGGTACCGTATTGACGCGCATACAAAAGCAATTATCAGGACGTAGAGTCAAAGTCAATCTCCCTCCGGGAATGCCAATGGTCTATGCCGATGCAGTGATGATAGAGCAAGTGTTGATCAACTTGCTGGAAAACGCAGTCCGTTATACTCCGGCGGGCAGCGAACTGGCTATTGACGTGGAAGTCAGCCCGAATAAAGTGGAAATTGCTGTCGCCGATCATGGACCGGGAATACCCAAAGGCATGGAAAACCGGTTGTTTGAAAAGTTTTATCAGGGTCGCCATGAAGCCGCACAAAGCGGGGTGGGTTTGGGTCTGGCGATCTGTCGTGCCATCGTCGAGATTCATGGCGGTAAGATACAGGCTCAGAACCGGCCCGGCGGAGGGGCGGTGTTTACTTTTGTTTTACCCGTCGATCAATTACCCCCGGTAATAGACCACTAAGCTAAAACCATGGCCAAAACTGTCTCAGTAATTATCGTAATCGAAGATGACCCTGCCATTCGCCGTTTTTTGCGTACCGGGCTAAGTAGCCAGGGCTTTTCGGTGTTTGAGGCTGACACCGGAAAGCAAGGCATCATCGAAGCGGGTATCCGAAAGCCCGATCTTATCATTCTGGACTTGGGTCTACCGGACATGGACGGCTCGCAGGTTATCAAAGCCATCCGGGAATGGTCATCGATACCCATCATCATTCTCTCGGCACGCAGCAGTGAACAGACCAAAATCGATGCGCTAGATGCAGGGGCTGACGATTATTTGACCAAACCATTTGGTTTCGGCGAGTTGTTAGCCAGGATTCGCGTTGCCTTACGACACGCTTCTCGCTCATTGGCGTCAGAAGCCGAGGTCTTTACCAGCGGTAATCTGAAAATCGATGTGTTGAATCGGATAGTCAATGTTGACGGTACAGAAGTGCATTTGACTCCGATTCAATTTCGATTATTGTCAGTGTTAGTCCAACATGCCGGAAAGGTTCTAACCCATAAACAAATTCTCAAAGAGGTGTGGGGGCCTTCATACCAGGAAAACGCTCATTATCTTCGAATCTACATGAGCCAGCTGCGCCACAAGCTGGAAACCGATCCAACCCAGCCCCAGCATTTGTTAACTGAATCCGGTGTAGGCTATCGCCTGAAGCTTTAACCTATCAATGAGCACTCGCCAATCGAAATTTTTATGTAAGGGTTTGTGCTCGCTTCCGGCTAAGCTTATGTCAGCGGGCCATTCGCCCGCCGTCTGCGAGCCGGTTTAACCCTGGCCGGCTTGCATTTTATTAGCACTGTTCTCGTGAAGCGTTTAACGTTTGGAAGAAGCGTCATCCCGACAGGGTTTACCTAAGCCGCTAGACTGCGTAAGTGAATCCAGGACATAAGGACGTTCTATGGCCTTTGCCATCCTCAGACACCCGGATCTTTAGAGCAAGTGAATTTCTATCAGCGCTGATAAAACATCATAAAAAGTAAACAGAGACATTCGGAAAGCCGAAATCGGAGTTGGGGTTCAAGCCGATTTTAACGGTCAATACTCATCCTTCGGCTAAAAGAAAGCGCTGGAACCGAAGCCAGCGCTTTAAGGTTGAGTGATTAACGTTTAACTCTCGAGAAACCCAATAGGCCTAACAAGCCACTGCCCAATAGCCAAAGGGCAGGTGGGAGTGGGACAGGCTTAACGGAACCATTGTCGGTGATGAATAAGCTGATCGTATCGCCGTAAACGCGGCGCTCGGTTCCCAGCAGGTTGTATTCATCGTCCAGCAACGGGAAGCTGTAAACCGGGATCAACTCCAGTAAATCGTATCCGTCGTCGCGTTGATAGAGATTGACTTCCAAATGACCGTAATGCTTGCCACCTGCGACCAATTGCTCGACTCCGTTGATGATATCCCATACTTCGGCTTCGTGTTCGTCAGCGGACCATTGACTGAACGGATTGTACTGTAAACGGTTATCATCGAATCCGGGACTGTTTCTTCTTTCCCCTCTCAGTCCATCGCCCGCGACACCGACATCGTAGTAGTAAACACCGATGCCGTCGCCATTTTCATCAACGAAACTTCTTTCGAACATTTCGCTATGACCGCTCAATACTGCCGCGACGCCGAATTGTTCGAACATCGGTTGATATTGACGCAGCGGAGTGCCGCCCTGTCCGCTGGATTGTTGATGATTCATCGGAAGTCCGTGTTCGCCATCGCTGTAAGGTGCGTGATGAAATTGTACGAAAATGACTTGACCCTGTTCGCGGGCTTGTTCAAGCTGGGCGCGTGCCCATTCCGATTGGGTTGAGCCGGGGTTGAAATCGGATAGATCATTACCACCGAACGACTCGTACTGCTCTCTTGAAAAATTGTTTTGTGTGTCGGTACCGGGGCCGGTATATTCTTGACCAGTCAACTTCGGTGGCTGACCCGTTCCACCGTAATTTTGCGGGCGGTCATCGGGCTCGCCATTCGAACTGTCCAGCGTGATGATGGTGACCGGGCCGTAGTCGGTCCGGTAATAATTTCCTTGGTGATTGGACGTACCGTTTTCAGGCATATCGAAATAGGTTTTATATTTTTCGCGTCCGAACTTTGGGCCGAACATGTTGTTGCCGAAAGTAGAATCGTTAAACGTACCGTAACCGCCATTCAAGGCACCGAAATTTTCCCAATTGCCCATCGCCGGGAGGATCGCACGCTTTGTCAGCACGTCGTCGAATTCTCCGGCATTATGTTTAAAGAACTCATCCCATCCCGGTTGGTAGCCGCCGCCTTGCACCAAATCCCCTGGCATCATGATAAAGTCGGGATTGCGCGAGTCGATGATGGCCATGTTATGTTTATAGCCTTCGGTTTCAGTAACGGCATAACGTAATACCTGGTTTGCGCCGCTGCCGCTGGTGCCGAATTGCGTCGCCCATTGGCTATTGGACAGAGAAGGGCGGTTGCCTGAGGCGATTGTTCCGGGCTGCCATTCTCGGTGCGTGGATCGGCCAAGCGGTTCGGTCTCGCTGTCGGACATTGCGATGAAACGGATATGCTTCCAGTCCTGAGCAGTCGGAGCCGTTTTGAATTCACGCGTAAATACGCTGGCGCCTTGTGTGACCGTGTAAGTATAGGTGCTGTCGGGTTGCAATCCGCGTACATCAACCGAGTGTTTGTAGTTGTCGCTAGAGGACAGCCAAGAGCCCTTGTCGAGACCCGTGATCGATTGATTGAGTTCTGCTTGGGTATATTGCAGTTTCGCTTGATACGCAGGCGAACTGCCAAAATTCAACGAACTCGTTAAACCGGGACCGTCTATCTTGAGGGAACCGCTTTGATTCGATTCGGTAAACCAGGTGAACAGCATGCCGTCCGAGCCGGGCTGTTGCAGGTAGGGCAATACCCGAAAATCCTCGAGCGCGAATGCATTTTGCGCCGTGCCGATACCCATCAAAGTCAGGGCGATTGCTGAGCCCAAAGCCTTGCGGGAACAACTGCGGGTAAACGAAGCACCGTTCGTGTCTACCAAAGTATGTTCAATTTTGTTATTCATTGAGTGATCTCTCTTTATAACCAAACAGGGGAGAAAAAGGAAAAAGCCGGTATTGCTCTACAGAGCACAGGCCTCTTGATGGAAAATGACGCAGAGAGGCAACGACCCGGAAAGCCGAGATTCCGGGTGTGAACTGCGTCACAAAAGGCACTGTAAGAGCGAAGTGTGAAAAAACTGTTAACGTTTGGTAACGGTTTTGTGAAATGTGATACGTCCTTTTGGCTCGTTGAAATTCACGTACGGCGTCGATCGTTTCCTTGTCGTAAATTCCTGTAGGATCTCCTGCCAACAAGCCCCGCAGCTTAAGCCTTTGTTGCAGACGGCGAACGATGTCCGCATATAGCACGACGGACTGATCTGCCACCGTTGCGCTGACCGGTTCCGATTTGCTTGTCAGTCGCCCCGATTTGATGCTTTACAAGATCTGATAAGCGGACTGATGAAAACTTTTTTCGGGATTTTGGCGGCAGTGATTGGCTATGGCTGACATCAACAATTCGGTACTTTGCTAGGGCGTCAGGTCGAATGTATCCTTTTCTTGTTGATTGGCGTAGGTAATAAAGCCCTCAATCAACCACCTAAACCCACTAAATTTGCGGGGGTGTGCAGATACGGCTGGAGATTCATTTTCTTAAGGCTTGTAACAATGCTGTCATTTTAACGGCTTAAGATGGGTTTAATTAACCCTATGGTTGATTTACTAGTTGATGTCGCCCCGGCACCGATTGGCGGGGTCCGGATGACGTTGTTCTTTGACATTTTTGTGACCTGGATTCGCTTATGCGGTCTAACGGCTCCGTCAATCCATGCTGGATTGGCGGTATTGATACCAATTCCTGATCACTCTTTATTGGATGTCTACCGTATTAATGGTAAACAGGATCTCAGCGTTTTCTACTCATTACATTAGCCTGACCTAATTGTTTATAAGTGTCACAGTGATAAATTCCAACTTGAGTGACGGATTATTCTTTAAGTCAACACGGGATCCATCGATTGGTGAACAAGATTCTCCGTTTCAATTCCAAATCATCTGCACGTCTAAAGTGGCTAGTGAGATGAACCTCTCTGGTTATTTTTAACACCATGCATTCCAGCGAATTAATAAACAACGGTAAGGGCTTATCGACGGTAAGGGTACTGCACCACTATGTGGAGCCTTTTTATGAGTCGGACTTGGCAGTTCAGGTGCTGGATTGTTTTATTAATGACAAAACCTTATTTGCCAGCGCCATTATCGATGACATGGGAAAACCGGTGGGGCTAGTTGAGAGAGGGCGCATAACCGAGATTTTTTTAAAACCCTTTGCCCGTGATCTGAACCATAAAAATCCGATCAAAAACATGATGGATAAAGAACCCATCATTATTGATATAAATACCTGCATTGATGATTTGGCACAGATAATCATCGAATCCGGCATGAGGCATATGGTAAACGGGGTCATCATCGTCGAAAACGGTCTGTATTCAGGAATGGCAACCGGACATGCCTTACTGGAAGAGATTGCCCAAAGAAAGCAACGCGATCTATTTCAGTTGGCTCATTACGATCAACTGACCGGTGTACCGAATCGATTGCTGTTTAAGGATCGTTTACAGCAAGCTTGCCTGAGTGCAAAACGCACAAAAAAGTTGGTGGCATTGATTTTCGTTGATTTGGATCGCTTCAAATTTATTAACGACACGATGGGTCACAGTGCCGGTGATCAATTACTCATTGTCGTTTCGGATCGTCTGCAACAGTGCCTTCGGGAATCCGATACTTTAGCGCGTTTGGGTGGCGATGAATTTGTCGTTGTTCTGCAAAATCTTGAAAGTATTGTTGATGCGGAAAAGGTTGCCGAATTGATAGTCGCCAAAATACGAGAGCCGATGCAACTTTGTAATCGCAGTTTAAGCATTTCAGCAAGTTTGGGGGTTGCAATTTATCCTCTGCATGATGAGAACCTTGACGGCTTGATTCAAAAAGCCGACGCGGCCATGTATGAAGTAAAACAACAGGGCAGAAATACCTATCAGATTTATTGTGACACCCTGACTTTCGGGATGATCGAAAAAAATAAACTGGAAAGTCGGCTGAATAATGCCTTGGAAAATGATCAATTCTTTCTGGTTTATCAACCCCAGGTAGATGTCATAGAAAATAAAATGGTAGGAGTCGAGGCTTTATTGCGGTGGAAACATCCGGAACTGGGCTTGGTTCCACCTATCAAGTTCATTCCCATTGCTGAGGATACCGGACTCATCCACTCAATCGGCGAGTGGGTGTTGTATAACGTGGGCAGGCAACACCGAGAATGGACTGAGCAAGGAATGCCACCTGTGAAAATTGCAGTCAATATTTCACCTTTACAATTTCGGCAAAAAGGCTTTTGCGACTTGATTAAAGCGGTTATTGATGAAACGAGTATTGATCCTCAGTACCTTGAATTGGAACTTACCGAAGGTTTGATGATGACCAACACGGAATATGTCGCTCAAACGTTGGCACAGCTAAGGGAAATAGGTATCAAATTGGCTATAGACGATTTCGGAACCGGTTATTCCAGCTTAAGTTATCTGCATAAATTTGCTGTTGACCGGATCAAAATTGATCAGTCTTTTATTCGAAATATCTCCAAGACGTTAGCTAATCAAGCGATAGTTCGTGCGATTATGGCGCTGGGCAATAGTCTGGATATAGAAATGATAGCGGAAGGGGTAGAAAGCATGGCTGAACTTGATGCCATTAAACAGTTTGATTGTCAGGAAATTCAAGGTTATCTGATATCCAGGCCAATACCTGCGAGCGAATTAATCGTCTGGTATCAAAGCTACGTGAAACAGCAGCATTGATAGGGACAATAAGGTGGAAGGCTTTTCAATTTAATTGAGCCTGCCTGCGTTCTTTTGGTATCCGGACCCAATTCGTTACGCTGGTCATAAATCGGTAACAAAGATCAGGCAAACTTTAACGGCTGAAAAAAGCGGTTGCTCGACTGGCCGGCCAATTTAAACAAATCACTTACGAATAAAACGGAGTCCATGGAACTCTCGGTTTTAACGCTGAACCTGCATACTTACCAGCAACATCCCCGTCATTGCTGTTTTGACACGATGCATCAGCATGAGCGGGAAGTGCATATCATCGCTGAAGCCATTGCTCATCTGCAGATAGATGTCATCGGTTTTCAGGAAGTTGGCGAGTACATGTACGATCCTGTTACCCATCCTTACGGTGAGTCACCGTCGAACATGGCTTTTAGGATTTGTAATAAATTGCGGAGCTGGGGACTTTGGTACCACCTTCATCAGGATTGGAGCCATATCGGCTTTTATCGCTGGCGAGAAGGTACTGCTATTTTGAGTCGCTATCCTATGCACCATAATTATTCGGCTTATGTTTCCAGAGACCACCGCCGAGACAATTACCTGTCCCGAAACGTCACGTTGTCCTGTATTGATGTGCCGTGGTTTGGGTTATTACATGTTGCCAATGTCCACTTGAGTTGGGCGCATCATGGCTTTTTTGAAGAATTTTATAACCTTAAACAATTAATCTATTCGCGCCTGCATTTTGGTGTCAGAGCGGATTTGATAGTAGGTGATTTCAATGCCCCTGCCGGCGAACAGGCGTATCAAGCTATTGTTGGCAATGGGGAATATGTGGATCAATATTACAGTGTGCATCCGCAGCGTTTTTACCAGCCCAGCTATCATGGCCAAATAGACGGCTGGAAAAACGAAAGTCCCAAGCGTATCGACTATATCTTTAAACGCAACGGTAACGCCATGCATATCAGGACGATGGATTTAATTTTCAATGATCATTTCTATCCTATCGTTTCAGATCATTTTGGTTATTTGGCCCGATTCGACCTCTTTTGAGCTTAATCATGCTTGATTAGCAAGCTGTCCATGAGGTCTGGATTTCGGCAATTCCCCGGCAATCCCTGATCGGGGCAAGATTTGCCGAAATGCCGCGGTCGGCTGCGGATAAAGAGTTACCGTCAGGGTGGCAGATGGGTAGGGTGGATAAGCGACAGCGCATCCACCTTCAACAGCATTGACGGATGCGGCTGGGGAGTTCATTTTCCGGGTTGATGCCAAGCCTTCATTAACGTTAGAGCTGAAATATCATTAAAATCAGGTAATCACTTACATGACAACAACATCGTGCCGGGTCAAAGCCCTTCAATTATTCCCAAATCGCATCAATGTATAAAACGCGTGTTGCCCATTTATCCTACGATTTTAGGAATTTGCGAAACCTGATGGCCAAAGCGACGCCGGCGCGGTCGGGCGATTATCTGGCCGGTGTGGCAGCCGTCAGTAATCTGGAACGCGTTGCTGCCCAATTTGTGCTGGCTGATGTGCCGCTTAAACAGTTTCTCAATGAAGCACTGGTGCCTTATGAACGGGATGAAGTCACACGTCTGATTATTGACGAACATGATCAGGCTGCATTTGCCCCTGTTAGCCACCTGACCGTAGGTGATTTTCGCAACTGGTTATTATCTGAACATGCCACAACAGAGACGCTTTCTGCTATTTCAAAAGGCTTGACGCCGGAAATGGTAGCGGCCGTGTCTAAAATCATGCGTATCCAGGATTTGATTCTGGTTGCCAAAAAATGTCGGGTGATTACCCGTTTCCGTAATACCATCGGCCTGGAAAACCGGTTTTCGACGCGTTTGCAACCCAATCATCCCACTGATGACCCGGCCGGCGTTGCGGCCAGTTTGCTGGACGGTTTGCTCTATGGCTGCGGTGATGCCGTTATCGGAATCAACCCGGCCACCGATAATCTTGAGGCGACCTTGCGCTTGTTGCACATGCTCAACGATGTCATCGAACGTTATCAAATTCCGACTCAAGCCTGTGTGTTGGCGCATGTCACAACAACACTAAAAGCCATTGAACAGGGTGCTCCGGTCGATTTGGTCTTTCAGTCCATTGCCGGGACGCAAAAGGCCAATGACAGTTTCGGTATCAATTTAAGTTTATTGAAAGAAGCACACTCTGCAGCATTGGAACTGAAACGGGGCCCGCTGGGTAACAACTGCATGTATTTTGAAACCGGGCAGGGCAGTGCGTTATCAGCGAATGCTCATGAAGGGTTGGATCAACAAACCTGCGAAGCCAGAGCTTATGCCGTTGCGCGAAAATTTTCACCGCTGCTGGTCAATACCGTGGTCGGATTTATAGGCCCCGAATACCTTTACGATGGGAAACAGATTATCCGCGCCGGTTTGGAAGATCATTTTTGCGGTAAATTATTGAGTCTGCCCATGGGCTGCGATGTCTGTTACACCAATCACGCCAAAGCCGATCAGGATGATATGGATATGTTGCTTACGCAATTTGCCATTGCCGGCGGCACCTTTGTCATGGGCGTACCCGGTGCCGATGATGTCATGCTCAATTATCAATCCACATCGTTTCATGATGCGCTGTATGTACGTCAACTGATGGGTTTGCGACCGGCGCCTGAATTTGAACAGTGGCTTCAACAACACGAAATTTTTAACGCGTTTAATCAGTTGCAACAAAAGTCTGACGTGCCTGAACTGTTTAAATCGTCATTACAAAAGCTGCCTAAATTAAGGCTATGTTCGCGTTAGTAGTTGAAAGTAAATAAACACCGTCATTCCGGCATGGATTGCCGGAGCCGTTAGACCGCGTAAGCGAATCCAGGTCACAAGGATGTGAAAGCCCAACGCCATCCATGGCTTCTGGACCCCGGCAATCCCTGCCGGGGCGACGCCTACTATTAGCCTAAATTAAACTATGAGTGATCTTACTGATCTTACTGATCTTACTGATCCTAATGATCCGGAGCTAAGCCACGATCCCTGGCTTAGTATGAAGCAATTCACCCCGGCGCGTATTGCCTTGGGAAAAGCGGGCATGAGTTTACCGACTCAAGCCTGTCTGGATTTTCAGTTGGCTCATGCCTTGGCGCGTGATGCAGTGAAGAGTCCTTTGGACTTTTCAGAGCTGACTCAACACTTAAATCAGCAGGGAATGGCAGCCATAACCTTGCAAACTCAAGTCGAAAATCAGCGCGCCTATCTGCAAAGACCTGATTTAGGACGACTGCTCAGCGAGTCTGCTTTAAATACATTATCGCATTTAATAAGTAGGCCGTTTGATGCCGTCGTGGTCGTGGCCGATGGTTTATCATCAAAAGCCATTGAACGGCATGCCATCCCTTTTTTGACTCTATTATTACCTGAATTGTCTCGCAGATCTTACGCAGTGCCGCCGATATGTCTGGTCCGGCATGGACGAGTTGCCATTGGCGATGCGCTAGCCGAATATTTTTCAGCCCGATTGTGTATGGTGTTGATCGGTGAAAGACCGGGACTCAGTTCGCCCGACAGCATGGGCATTTATTTTACCTACCAGGCCAGATCCGGCACGACAACGGATGCTGATCGCAACTGTATTTCCAATATTCATCAACGAGGCCTGAGTTATGCGCAAGCACTCAAAAAATTACTCTACCTGATCGATGAAGCAGAGCGTTTACAGTTGTCAGGTGTCAATTTAAAAGACGAAACCAGCGATGTTGATCCCGCCCTGCAATTGGAACAGGGTAATTTTTTACTGGAGTAAACCGGCCAGGCGAGGATGCCTTTCAATGCCGTTAAGTTAGGCTATGTTCGCGTTAGTAATTGAAAGTAAATCAACACCGTCATTCCGGCATGGATTGCCGGAATCTAGGTCACAAGGATGTGAAAGTCCAGCACCATCCATGGCTTCCGGACCCCGGCAATCCCTTATATCTTGATTCTAACGACCTCGATGTCCTTTCAACTACTGACGCGTACTTGAAACATAATCATTGAAAAGCGGCAATGAAAACAGTTAAAAACATGATTGCTGGATCACGCCATGCAATACGGCGATACCGATTAATCGCGGTCACGGCTCTGGTAGGGGTGCTGTGAAGCCTGCAGGGTTTGGCTAAACACAACGTTGCTTTCAATATCCTTTAAATCCACGGTCATGGCTTGAGTCTTGCGGTCGATGTTAACCTCGCCGAAAAACTGTAGACCGGCGTAAGGAGATTAGTTTACCTGGCCGGGCGCCGTTTCAAGCTGTATCGATATTGCTTGATTTTGTTGGGTAATTGTTTGACCATTACGCCTCGTTTCCGGGTCAATTCCTGTCGTTGGCGTTGTTTGCCGACTACCTGAACGGCAGGGGTTTTCGGGGTATTCCCCTTTTGGATAAGAAACATAGATAGAATGTCAAAAAAAGGACTCAGCGAAGCCGACATCTGTGCCAAATACATTACACCCAAGCTGATCCAGTCTGGCTGGGATGAAGCGACACAAATCCGTCGGGAAGTGATGTTCACCAAGGGCCGGATTATTGTCCGGGGCCGACTGGTGACTCGCGGTAAAGCCAAGCGCGCCGATTATGTGTTGTACTATCAGCACATTCCCATTGCCATCATCGAAGCCAAGGACAACAACCACGCCATAGGCGACGGAATGCAACAGGCTCTTGATTATGCCGCCACATTGCAAGTACCGTTTGTATTCTCCAGCAATGGTGACGGCTTTCTGTTTCACGACAAAACCGGACAATCGGACCCGTTAGAACAAAACCTCGGCCCCGACCAATTTCCAAGCCCCGCTCATCTTTGGCAACACTATCGGCTTTGGAAGCATATCGATTCGCAGCAAGAAGACATCATCCTGGAACCCTATTACGACGACGGTTGCGGTAAAGAGCCTCGCTATTACCAACGCAATGCTATCAACGCCACTATCGAAGCCATTGCCAAGGGACAAAATCGCGTCTTGTTGGTGATGGCAACCGGCACCGGGAAGACTTATACCGCCTTTCAGATCATCTGGCGTTTATGGAAATCCGACTGGCACAAAAGCCGGCAAAAACGCGTCCTGTTTCTGGCTGACCGCAATATTCTGGTCAACCAAACCATGGTCAATGATTTTCGGCCGTTTGGTGAAGCCATGGCAAAACTCAGCACCAACGCCAAAACCATTGAACGTGACGACGGAACCTTCGTGGAGTTAACGACAGCGGTAGACAATAAACGCCGCATCAATACAGCTTATGAGATTTATCTTGGTCTCTATCAAGCGTTAACTGGGCCTGAAGAACGGCAAAAGATTTACCGTGAGTTATCGCCCGACTTTTTCGACCTGATCATCATCGACGAATGCCATCGGGGTAGCGCCGCCGAAGATTCTGCATGGCGCGAAATTCTGGAGCATTTCAAACCCGCCACCCAGATCGGTTTGACCGCTACGCCCAAGGAAACCGAATACGTTTCCAACCTCCATTATTTCGGTGAACCGGTTTACACCTATTCGTTAAAACAGGGGATCAGTGACGGCTTTCTGGCCCCCTATAAAGTCATTAAAGTGCATCTGGACATCGATGTCGAAGGTTACCGTCCCAAGAAAGGCGAAACGGACCGGCAAGGACGGCTGATCGACGATCGAATATACAACATCAAGGATTTCGACCGTAACATCATCATCGACAGTCGCACCCGGCGGGTCGCCAAATGGATTTCCGATTACCTCAAGCAAAGCGGCGACCGATACCAAAAAACCATCGTCTTCTGCGTTGATACCGAACACGCCGCATTATTGCGTCAGGCATTGATCCTGGAAAATCAGGATGAGGTGTTAAAAAACGAACGCTACATCATGCGTATTACCGGCGATGATGGTGCCGGCATCGCCCAACTGGATAACTTTATCGACCCGGAATCCACCTACCCGGTCATCGTTACCACCTCGCGCCTGTTGTCAACCGGTGTGGATGCTCAAACGTGCAAACTGATCGTCATCGACCGCACCGTTGGCTCGATGACCGAATTCAAGCAAATTCTGGGGCGTGGCACCCGACTGTATGAATTCCTGAAAAAATTCTATTTCACGCTGGTCGATTTTCGCCAAGCCAGTGCGCATTTTGCCGACAAGGATTTTGACGGCGAACCGGTACAAATCTACTCACCTGACGAAGACGATCCTGTCACGCCGCCGGACGATATTCCTCCAACAGTCGATCCCGAAGACCCGACCTCGAATACTCCCGGCGATGATGAAGAAATCCTGTTTGTACCGCCAACGGTAGAACCAGACCCGCCAGACGTCAAAGAGCCGCCGCCCAAATACCGTGTCAAAGGTAAGCCGGTCAGCGTGTTGAAAGAACGGGTCGAATACCTGGACGAAAACGGCAAACTGATTACCGAATCCCTGCGCGATTTTTCCCGCAAAGCCATTCGTGCTCATTTCGCCAGCCTGGACCAGTTTTTAAAACGCTGGAAATCCGCCGAACGCAAAGAGGCCATCATCGAAGAACTGGCCGAAGAAGGTTTGCTTTTGGAACCCTTGTTGGAAGAAGTCGGCAAAGACCTCGACCCCTTTGACTTGATTTGCCACATCGCTTTTGATCAGCCACCGCTCACCCGCCGCGAACGCGCCAACAACGTCAAAAAGCGCGATGTATTCACTCAATACGGTGAACAAGCCCGTGCCGTGCTGGAAGCTTTGCTGGATAAATATCAGGATGAAGGCGTCGTCACCGGCCTGGATAATGTCAAAATACTGGAAATTGCCCCGTTCGACCGGATGGGTACCGCATTCCAACTGATCAAACAATTCGGCGGCAAAGCCCATTTCGAACAAGCCGTCCACGCACTGCAAGCCGCACTCTACGAGGAAGTCGCCTAACCCATGTCAGCCAGAACCACCGTTAAATCCATTCAAGACATCATGCGCCAGGACGTCGGCGTCGATGGTGATGCCCAGCGTCTGTCGCAATTGTGCTGGATGTTCTTTTTAAAAATCATCGACGATCAGGATCAGCAACTGGAAATCATGCAGGATGACTACCATTCGCCGATTCCGAAAGCCTTTCAATGGCGCAACTGGGCGGCCGATCCGGAAGGTATCACTGGCGAAGCCTTGATGAACTTCATCAACACGGAACTGTTCCCGGCCCTGAAAAACCTGACGCCCACCGGCAGCCAAGCCAACCGGGCCCGTGTGGTCAAAAGTGTGTTCGAAGATGCCTATAACTACATGAAATCCGGTCAGTTGATGCGCCAAGTCATCAATAAAATCAGCGGCGTCGATTTCAACGATCTTGCCGAGCGTAAGCATTTCGGCGATATTTATGAACAACTGCTCAACGACCTGCAAAGCGCCGGCAATGCCGGCGAATATTACACCCCGCGCGCCGTTACCGCCTTCATGGTGGATCGTATCGATCCCAAGCCCGGCGAAATTCTGTTCGACCCCAGTTGCGGCACCGGCGGCTTTCTGACTTGCTCGATCCGCCACATGCGCGACCGGTACGTCAAAAAAGTTGAAGACGAACAAGCATTGCAAGCCAGCTTGCGCGCCGTCGAGAAAAAGCAGCTGCCACACATGCTCTGCGTCACCAACATGTTGCTGCACGGCATCGAAGACCCCAGCTTCGTTCGTCACGACAACACCCTGGCCAAGCCCTACATCAGTTACGACCAAGCCGACCGGGTGGATATTATTCTGACCAATCCGCCTTTTGGCGGCCGGGAGGAAGACGGCATCGAATCCAACTTCCCGGCCCATTTCCGCACCAAGGAAACGGCCGATTTGTTCCTGGCCTTGTTTATCCGTCTGCTCAAACCCGGCGGCCGTGCCGCCATCGTGTTGCCGGATGGCTCGCTGTTCGGCGAAGGCGTCAAAACCCGCCTGAAAGAACACCTGCTGGAAGAATGCAATCTGCACACCATCGTGCGCCTGCCGAACAGCGTGTTCAAGCCTTACGCCAGCATCGGCACCAACCTGCTGTTTTTCGAGAAAGGCCAGCCGACGCAGGACATCTGGTTTTACGAACACAAAGTACCGGCCACACAAAAAGCCTACTCAATGGGCAAACCCATCCGCGTAGAACACCTGCAGGGCTGTGTCGATTGGTGGGGCGGGGCGGAGAGAGTAGGGCGCCAGGAAAACGAGCAAGCCTGGAAAGTCAGCATCGAGGACATCAAGGCGAGAAACTACAACCTGGATTATAAAAATCCGCACACCATTGCCGACGATCACGGCAATCCGGCGGAACTGTTAGCCAAGCTGGAACAAGACGAACAAACCGTTGCCCAGTTGCGCGACCAGCTCAAAACCATCCTGGCCGAGGCCTTACTGCGATGAATCAGCTTGCTACCAGCGACTTCACCGAAATCACCCAACTGATCGTCAGCGCCCGCCAACGCGCGGTGCAGGCGGTCAACACCGCCTTGATCGACCTGTATTGGCAGGTCGGGCAAATCATCAGCCGCAAAATTGCCGCCGCCGAATGGGGCGATGCCGTGGTGCCGCAGCTGGCCTCCCATCTGGCCCAGACCCAACCCGGCTTGCGTGGTTTTACCGCTCGCAACCTGTTTCGGATGCGGCAGTTTTACGAAGCCTACCGAGATGATGAAAAAGTCGCACCACTGGCGCGACAATTACCGTGGACCCATAACCTGATTATCCTCAACCAGAGCAAACGCCAGGAAGAACGCGAGTTTTACCTGCGTTTGGCCATTCAAGAACAATGGAGCAGTCGCGACCTGGAACGCCAACTCAAAACGGCTTTATTCGAGCGTACGGTTCTCAATCCCGCAAAAGTGTCAGCAGTGCTGTCACAAATTCACCCCGACGCCATTAACCTATTCAAAGACAGCTATCTGGTCGAATTCCTCGACCTGCCGCACGGCCATGCCGAAGCCGATCTGCATCAAGGTCTGGTGCAACAGCTCAAGCAATTTCTGATCGAACTGGGCCGGGATTTTTGTTTTGTCGGCAGTCAATACCCGCTGCAAGTCGGCGGCCGCGACTTTGCCTTGGATTTGCTGTTTTTCCACCGTGGCCTCAATTGCCTGGTCGCCATCGAACTCAAGGTTGGCCGTTTCGAGCCGGAATACCTCGGCAAGCTGGATTTTTATCTGGAAGCCCTGGACCGCGACGCCAAAAAGCCCCACGAACACCCCAGCATCGGCGTGCTGCTCTGCGCCAGCAAAGACAGCGAAGTGGTGGAATACGCCCTCAGCCGCAGCCTGTCGCCGGCGCTGATCGCCGAATACCAAACCCAATTGCCCGATAAAGCCCTGCTGCAAGCCAAGTTGCATGAGTTCTACAGATTAAATGCGCCGTACGACGACATGATAGACGATAGCGGAACTAGAGTATGAAACCTGGTAAATTACTAATTAACGCAACATTTCAAGCACAAACGATGATATTGATTGAGTGCCTACCACGATGATTCCTTCTAATCTGCTCGAAAAACTTCATTTACTAGGAGACTCGCCAGAAGTTATCCAACAAATACGAAAACTGCTTATTGTTTTGGCCATAGGAGGCAAACTTGTTTCAGAAAATAGCCAAAACTTTAATGCAAAAGTAATGCTTGAGCAGATACTAGATAAAAGAAAAGTACTTTTCAAAAATAAACAACTTCGTAACCAGCAGCCTCCTGAAATTTTACCCGAGGAACTACCAGATGGACTTTGGGCTGACGTTTGCCATTTTGTTCGACTGGGATTTATAGCCCAAGTCGAAAAAGGTCCTACTGGAATACAAAAAGCTATCCCAGGCGACTATCCACTAGTGGCGACAGCAGAAGATAGATTAACGTGCGATCATTATGACTTTGATGACTCAGCCGCAATAGTTCCGCTTGTTTCCTCTGCAGGACACGGCAAAGCGAGCTTGAATCGCCTTCACTATCAGGAAGGTAAATTTGCGCTTGGAAGTATTCTTGCCGCCATATTTCCGCTAAATCCAGAACTAGTTTCAGCTCGTTTTCTCTTTGAATACTTGACCGCTTTTAAAGATGAACTGCTCGTATCTAAGATGACAGGAACGGCCAATGTCACTTTAACAATTGGCAGACTTTGTGATGTCCCAGTTCCACTAATATCACCCGTAGTGCAACTTAGAATTGATGAACTGATGGCGTTATGCGACCGGTTGCAGGCAGCGCAAACCGAGCGGGAACAATGTCGCGACCGATTAGTGGCCGCCAGCCTGAATAGATTAAACCCGTCTGATCAAAGCCGTCGTCCCGGCAGGGATTGCCGGGATCCAGACTTCATGGACGAGAGCGACTTGGGCTCCTTACCCCCCGATTCGAATCCAAAACAGCAAAACGTCAGCATTATGGAAGGTAAGCAGGCATACTTCCCTGTAAACTGGATCCCGGCAATCCCTGCCGGGACGACGGGCTTCGATGACGTGCGTTTCGTACTTGAAAACCTGCCGCGCCTCACCACTCGTCCGGCCCACATTAAACAACTCCGACAAACCATCCTCAACCTCGCCGTCCGTGGCAAACTGGCTCCCCAAGACTCGAAAGATGAGCCAGCGGCTGAGTTGTTGAATCGGATTAAGGTGCAACGAGTAGCGTCGGAGCTCAAGTCAAAAATTAAAAATGTTGGGGAAAGTTGCGCGTCGTATTCAAAGCCACGTGGTTGGGAATGGTGCGAAATTGAAGCGTTATCCAAACTTGTTACAGATGGTGAACACGCCACACCAATAAGAATACGAGAACATGAAATTCCTTTAGTTACAGCAAAAAATGTTCGTGACGGGGAAATGGATTACTCAATAACAGACTGGGTTTCCCGAGAGACGGCAGAAAAGGCTTGGAAGCGATGCAAGCCTGAAGTGGGAGACATTTTGCTCGTATGTGTCGGCGCCACAACTGGACGGCTATGTATATTACGAGAGGCCAAAGAAATGGTTTTGGTTAGGAGCGTTGCTCTTATTCGACCGGAAATTGGTATCGATGTAAATTATTTAGCTTTGGCGATCAGAAGCCCTTTAGGACAAACGCAAATTTGGGGTAGCGTTAAAGCTACTGCACAGCCTTGTCTTTACATAAACAAGATAAATAATTTGTCATTTCCTTTACCACCCCTAGCCGAACAACACCGCATCGTCGCCAAAGTCGATGAACTCATGGCGCTGTGCGATCAACTGGAAACCCAGCTTACCCGCACCGCCGCCGACAGTCGCCGCCTGCTGGAGGCCTTATTGCACGAAGCGCTGGTACCGGCCAGCGAACAAGCCGCATGAAGTTTGCCTCCCTTGCCATCATTGCCACCCTGTTGATAGTGCTGGTCTTGCTGTGGCGGCGCTGGCGGCGTAGCGTGCGTGCCGACTATATCCGCACTTACTCCTTTCCGCCTGCACTTTACGAGAAACTCCGCAAGCGGCGACCGGAATTGGCGTTGAAGGATTGCCAATTGGTGGGGCGGGCTTTGCGGCAGTTTTTCCTGGCTTACTTGCAGGGCGGTTGCCGTTATGTTTCGATGCCGTCGCAAGTCACCGACGACCTCTGGCATGAGCTGATTCTGTACACTCGCCATTACGACAGCTTCTGCAAAAAAGCCTTTGGTGGCTTTTTGCACCACACCCCGGCGGTGGTATTAAGCCGGAACAAGCAAAACAACAGCGGTCTGCGCCGCATCTGGTGGTTGACCTGTCGTGAGGAAAGCATCGATCCCCGTCAACCCAGTCGTCTGCCGCTGCTATTCGCCATCGACAAAAAACTCAACATCACCGACGGCTTTGTCTATGCGCCGGATTGCCGAGTTATACGGCGCAGCGACGACACCGGCTCAAGCACCCCATTCTGCGGCGGCGATTTTTCCAGTTCTGATTTCGACGGATCAACTGACGGCTTCGGCGACTGGTCCGGTAGCGGCGACAGCAGTGATGGCGGCTGCGGGGGTGGGTGTGGGGGCGGGGATTAATTTCTAGCCCTTTTTTGAAGCCTGCCCGGCTGAAAAAGCGATTCGACTTGGCAACATCACAACAAGAGTTGCAAGGTCTTAAACGATGGCAACTATTAATGCCAAGATAACCTTGATTCATACCCCTGCAATCCTGAATAACGTTTAAAAAGGTTATGTTCTTGTTAGTAGTTGAAATTAAATCAACGACGTCATTCCGGCATGGATCGCCGGAGCCCTTAGACCGCGTAAGCGAATCTAGGTCACAAGGATGTGAAAGTCCAGCGCCATCCATGGCTTCTGGACCCCGGCAATCCCTGCCGGGGCGACGCCCACTATTAACGCGAACATAGCCTTAAAAAACGGGGCAACTTCAGTTCATCAAAGCTTTTCGCTATCCCTCTTCTGAGTTTTCAAAAATCGTATTACGTTTAACCAAAATTTCGGTAAATCGTAATAGTCGTAAAACCTTTATATCTCACACTATCTCAAGGCTTGACCTGATCTTCGGGTGTTATATCGACTTTTTGTAACGCTTGGTCAGAGTGGGTAAAGCGTCAGCACAGTCTTGATCCTGCTGGCAAAGGTAACTGAGCATACCGCGGGTATGTTCTGGGTATTTAATTGAGGGGGAATTGTTCGATATGCTACGTTTTAAACAGTATAAGTTACGCAATACGGCTCTGGCTGTGCTGAGTGTGCTCAATTTAGGGATGACCGCCCAAGCGGCTACACCGGTTTTTATCAACGAAATTCATTACGACAACGCGGGAACCGATGCCGGTGAGGCTATAGAAATTGTGGGCCCTGCGGGAACCGACCTGACCGGATGGCAAGTCATTCTCTATAACGGAGCCAATGGTCAAAGCTACAGCAGCGTTACCCTGAATGGCGTTTTACCGGACGAATCAGGCTCCGGCATGGGTACGGTAGTCATTGATTATCCCGTCAACGGCATTCAAAATGGTGCGCCTGATGGCATGGCATTGGTGGATGCAGCGAATAATGTCGTGCAATTTTTAAGTTATGAAGGTGCATTTACCGCATTGAATGGTCCTGCAGCCGGTAGGTTAAGTCAGGATATCAATGTGGCTGAAACCAGTGATACACCGTTAACTTTTTCGCTGCAACTGACCGGAACCGGTTCAGAATATGAAGACTTTAGTTGGAATTCACCCAGTGAAAATAGTTTTGGACGGATTAATTCCAATCAATTTTTTTCAGCTGCGCCACCGCCTCCACCGCCACTTTCAAAGTGTGGTCAGCCGGCGGTGTTAATCAGTGCTATTCAAGGTTCAGGCAGTGACAGTCCGTTGCTGGGTAGCGAGCAGCCTATAGAAGCCGTTGTTATCGGAGATTTTCAGGACAGTAACGGCCTAAACGGTTTCTTTGTACAGGAAGAAGACAGCGATGCGGATAACGATTCCAAGACATCCGAAGGTCTGTTTATCGCGTCTAATCTTCCTGTAACTGTCGGCGATAGGGTGCATATCGTGGGTACCGTTTCCGAGCGGTTTGATATGACGCGGCTCGAGTCGGTCAAGTCTGTCGATGTCTGTGCCAGCGCATTACCTTTGCCGGCGATAACCGAGTTGAGCTTACCGTATGATTTGGATGCCAATAATCCGGAGTGGCGTGAAGGGATGTTAGTCAAGTTTCCACAAACTTTGACGGTAACAGAAAACTTCAATTTAGCCCGTTTTGGGGAATTGATGGTATCGTCCGGTTCGCGGTTGATGATTCCTACTCAGGTAGCCGAACCGGGTGCTGCAGCCAATGCCGTTAAGGATCAAAATTTGCTGAACCGTTTGGTTTTAGATGACGGCAGTAATAAACAGAACCCTGATCCAGTCGTTTATCCGGGGCCTAATGGCCTGAATGCTGATAATACCCCTAGAATTGGCGATACAGTGTCGGATGCGATAGGTGTTTTAGCTTATGATTTCAGCATGTTTCGGTTGCATCCTACTGAAGCCCCCGAGTTCTCCTCAACTAATGCAAGGCCTGTACCGCCTCAGTTGCCGGGAATAGGTTCGCTGAAAGTCGCATCATTCAATGTGCTGAATTATTTTAACGGTGACGGTTTAGGCGGCGGCTTTCCCACTTCGCGTGGCGCCAATACGTTAGCCGAATTTAACCGGCAACGGGATAAAATCATTGCGGCGATCGTCGATATGGATGCCGATATAGTCGGCTTGATGGAAATCGAGAATGACGGTTACGCGGCTCACAGCGCCATTGCGGATCTGGTTGACGGCCTTAATGCCGTGGCCGGATCAGGCACATACGAATACATCGATCCGGGCGTCAGCCGCATCGGCACCGATGAAATTGCGGTCGGTATCATCTATAAATCAGCCAAGGCAGAGCCTGTAGCGCCGTCAGCGATTTTAGATAATTCGGTTGATCCGCGCTTTTTGGATACAAAAAACCGACCAGCACTAGCGCAAACTTTCCTGGACAAAGCGTCCAATAAAACCCTCACCGTTGCGGTCAATCACTTTAAATCCAAAGGGTCCAGCTGTGATGACGTGAGTGATCCCGATACCGGCGACGGTCAAGGGAATTGCAATTTGACCAGAACCGCTGCAGCCCAGGCGTTGGCGGATTGGTTGACGACGGATCCGACCGGCAGTAAAGGGCGAAATGTCATGATTATCGGCGACTTGAATGCCTATGCCAAAGAAGATCCCATTGCCGCGCTCAAGACCGCGGGCTACGTTAATCTGGTAGATAAAGTGATTGGTGACAGTGCTGCTTACAGCTTTGTGTTCGGCGGTGAGTCGGGTGTTTTGGATCATGCACTGGCAAACTCCAGATTGACCAAACAAGTCAAAGGTTTAGCTGTATGGCATATCAACGCGGATGAACCAAGAGCTTTGGACTATAACGTCGAGTTCAAATCAGCCGGTCAAGTGACTGAGTTTTACAGTCCTGATGTCTTTCGTTCTTCCGATCATGATCCTTTGCTGGTTGAATTGTTGGTTAAAGGCGATCTGGATAACGACGGTGACGTCGATATTCAAGACAGAGTTGCGTTCAGCCGAACGCTTGGTCAATGCGATGGTAAGAAAAACTACAATCCAGAGGCCGATTACGATCGCAGCGGCTGTGTAACGTTTGCAGATTACCGCTCGTGGTACCGCCACTTTAAAGAATATTCAGTCAAAGTGAAATAGCTTAGGGACAGCCGGAAAGTCTCAGGCTTTCCGGTTTCTCGTAAAAAGCAATTCAGTAATTTCTGTCAGAACTTATAAGAATTTGGGTCAATAGCCGGAACGCGATAAAGCGATGGGTGATTTCCTACTTGTACAAGGATTTGGCTTAACTTCAGTCTTTGTTGATCTGGTAGCTGCAAATTCAAAATAACTAATAAGGTGAGTGTGTGATGAGAACAATAAAAAGTCAGTCTACTGATTTACTTTTAGTCCTGATGATCCTGTGGTCCGGCGCAAGCCAGGCGACTACGGTCTGTGTGGATGATTTTTGTGGAAATCAGGGAACGAATTCCGGTCATCGTATTGTCAAAATCGGTGAGCAATTTTCCGTCACGGCTTTTGTCAGGAATTTATTTGACGAAGCCGATACTGCAGATGAATTGCTGGCGTTTGGGTTTAATGTTTTCAGTTCTATTAACATTGAATTGATTGGCCGCGAGATCAATCCGATTTTTCAAGACGATTCCGAAATAGTAGGTCTGACAGCAGCCGGATCATCATTTCCAGGCATAGCTTACGAACCTGAGTTTCAACCATTTGAACTGGCGACTTTGCATTTTAAGGCCTTATCGGAAGGTGCTGGATTCATAGCCATCGTTGCGGATTTAACTGATTTGAATCAAGGCCTGATTTTTTTAAATCGCGACCCTATGGCGTTCACTATTGAACAAGGGATTACTGCCGTTCCATTACCCCCTGCAGTGTTCCTGTTTTTGAACGGCTTAATGATAATCGGTTGGCTAAGACTGCTGTTTTTCAAGAATAAAAAATAATTGACAAAATCACTTGGTTAATTGAACTTGATGGGTATAAAGTGTGTCTGTCAATGTGGAGACAGAGGCTATATCCGATTACCGGGCTTATAAAAAAAACAGGTGACTGTGTTGTAGGTAACGAACAATTTCTATCGTAAAGGATTAAATAAGGTCCGTTGACTTGATCAGCCAATTCTCCAAATCCTGACAAATGGCTTAACAAGCCCAGTTTTTTCTTTGATGTCCTTAAGGAGATTCAAAATGAATAAATTGTTTATGGTATTGGCGTTGGTTTTTGGCTCAGTCATTGTGACTACTGCGTATGCTACTGAAAGTTCAGCAGATAATGAAATCGTGGTGGATTGCATCGTTCATATGGAGGACGGTGTCGTCTCGTGTAACGAGTAGTTTGTTAAAGCTGCGAACAAAATTAAAAAAATCTCAGGCAATGGGCGTTGCATTTCTGTTTTGAATGTTGCTTATACGCGCATTGAGTTTAACGTTTTAGTAAGTTTTTGAGTGTTTTGTGATATACCTTTCGCACTTCAAATTTCGGCAGTGCCTAAGAAGGTAACGGGTTGTTCGGAAAAGGCTATGCCAGCAGGGATGCTGGCATAGCGCCTATAGGGATGGTTTTACGGCGTACTTTGACGGGCGCCCCGGTGTCGAATTTCGATCTGCGATGAGTATAATTCTGGGCTGGTAGCAGCAAATGAGGCGATGTCTTGTTCTGTTAGGCGCCGATGGCCATGCCCATCAAAAAACACACCAGAAACATCATTACAATGCCACTCAAAATGCTGGTATCTGAGCACACATCCAGCAGTCGCTCAGTCGGCTGCAAAGCTAGTCTTTCGATAGTTCGCAGGCCAAAGCGCTGTCATAACGAACTGATCGGATGTTCGAAGTGGTCGGCTGCAGCGTTGAAGGTCATCTCCTTTGAGCTTGGCTTGTTTGTGTTCGTCCATCAATGAACCCCGCCGAACCAATGTTGTGTCCGTTTGCAAAAACCGACCAGGGCCAGCATCAACGGCACTTCGATCAAAACTCCAACCACCGTGGCCAGCGCGGCGCCGGACGACAGGCCGAACAGCATGACGGCCGTGGCGATGGCGACTTCGAAATGATTGGAAGCGCCTATCATGGCCGAGGGCGCGGCGTTTTCGTAGGAAAAACCCCACAGCTTGGCGGCCAAATAGGTGATGGCAAAAATCAGGATGGTTTGTATCGCCAAGGGAATTGCAATCCACAGTATCGTCAGTGGATTGGCGGTGATGACTTCACCTTTAAAGGAGAACAGCAACACCAGCGTCAACAGCAACGCGATGATGGTAATGGGGGTCAACACATGCAGGAATTTTTGCTCGAACCAGTCAAGACCTTTATGAGCGATGATCCATTGCCGCGAATAGAAGCCGGCGACCAGTGGTAAGGCTACGTAAATGCCGATGGACAACAGCAAGGCTTCCCAAGGCACCGGTAATTGACCTACGCCCAACAAAAAGCCGCCGATCAGGCCATACAAAAACAGCATTGCCAATGAGTTGATTGCCACCATTACCAGCGTATGGCCGGCATTGCCACCAGCCAGATAACCCCACACCAGCACCATCGCGGTACACGGTGCAACGCCCAGTAAAATACAGCCTGCCAGATAACTGCGCCATAACGGCACTTGCAGCATCTTGACGCCGTCTTGCAAAATAACGGTACCGGCACCGTATTCGCTGCCGACCGGCAAATCCAGTCCGAACGGCATTTTCACCAAGTCCACCGCATCGGCGCCTAGCAACGATTGAAACAACACGCCCAAGAATAAATAGGCGATGCCGTACATCGTGAAGGGTTTGATCGCCCAATTGACGATTAAGGTCAGACTGACTGGCTTGATGCTTTTACCGGCCTTGACCACTTCGGCAAAGTCGATCTTGACCATGATAGGGTACATCATGAAAAACAGGCAGATGGCGATAGGGATGGAGACGACCGGCGCGCCGTTAACATTGATACTCATGCCGTCCAGCGTCTTGGCGAAATTTGGTGCGAAAGCGCCCAGCAGAATGCCACCGGCAATACACAAACCTACCCAGAGAGTCAGGTAACGTTCAAAAAATCCCATCGCGTGTTGTTTGGCTGTCATGGTTTTGCCTCTTAGGTTTTGTAGTAAGGATTTTGCTAAAAATAACTTCACCCTTTAAAAAAGGAGTTTGAAAAAGGAGTTCGAGGGGGATTGACTAAAAGGTGATAGGCCTTTGCAAGCGCTTCAACACAGTCGCTCCGGATCCTGATTGATCAAGGGTTGGCTCAGCGCCAACAAGCACGCGAGACCAACCGGTTCATTTTGCAATAGCGGTACCACCGCATAACGCTGGGCATGCTGACGGGCGACGGCATTGATTTCCCGCAGTTCATTGGCGGCCCGTTGCCGTAACAAGGGCGACTCGGTTTTAGTGGCCGCCACGCTGGAATTGACAATCCAGGCCCAGGCTTCGATGCCGGCGCGTTTCAGGTCGGACTGGAGGTTGGCGGCTTCGAGTACCGGTGTGGTTTCTGCCAGTGTCACGATCAACACTTTGGTGTGTTTCGGGTCTTGCAGCCGCATCAACGGCGTGCTGTAGTGCAGGCCGGTCGTATCCATCTGCCGGCTGATCTCGCGGTGATAGGCGCCGGTGGCATCCAGCAGCAGCAAGGTATGGCCTGTGGGTGCCGTGTCCATGACGACGAACTTGCTGCCTGCTTCGCCGATGATGGCCGAAAAGGCTTGAAACACCGCGATTTCCTCGGTACAGGGAGAGCGCAAGTCTTCTTCCAGTAATGCGCGGCCTTGCTCATCCAGATTGGCGCCTTTGGTTTCCAATACATGGCGGCTATAACGTTCGGTTTCCAACTGAGGATCGATGCGGCTGACCGTCAGATTGTCCAACGCCTCCTTCAAGGTGTCTTCCAAATGGGCGGCCGGATCCGACGTGCTCAGGTGTACCGGCAATCCGCGTTGGGCCAATTCCACGGCAATGGCCGCGGCCAAGGTAGTCTTGCCGACACCGCCTTTGCCCATTAGCAGGATCAAGCCGTGTTGGTCTTTGGCGATTGCGTCGACCAGTTCGGACAGGCCCGGTTCATCGAGTGCCAGTGGCGTATCGACGGTTACTTCGGTCATTCTGGGCGTGTCGTCGAATAAGTGCCGCAATGCGGACAAGCCCACCATATTGAAAGGTTTGAGCATCACTTGATCACGCGGCAGCGTTTGCAAAACGGCAGGAATAGACTGCAATGCGGCTTGTTCGCGTTCGTGAATGGCCAGGGCCAAAGGATCGGATTCGGTTTCAATCTGTGGCAGAATGCCGTTGATGACCAGATATTGTTGAATTAAACCGATCGCCGCCAGTTCTTCATGGGTGCGGGCGACTTCGCGTAAGGTGGCTTGTTGGGCGCGCGCGACTAAAATTAGCCGGGTGCGCTGAGCATCGGCCAAGGCGTCGACGGCGGCTTTGTATTGTTCGCGCTGTTTTTCAAGGCCTGCTAAAGGCCCCAGGCAAGACGCATCGCCCTTCCCGGCTTCCAGGAAACCGCTCCAGGCACCGGGCAGTTGCAATAAGCGAATGGTGTGGCCGGTCGGCGCGGTATCAAACACGATATGATCGTAATCCGCCGTCAGCGCGCTATCGGTCAGCAGCGCAGTGAATTCGTCGAAGGCCGCTATTTCGGTTGTGCAGGCACCGGAGAGCTGTTCTTCTATGCCTTTGACGACCGTTTCCGGCAACAAGCCGCGTACCGGGCCGACGATGCGGTCACGATACGCCTGAGCGGCGGCTTGCGGGTCGATCTCCAAAGCGGCCAAACCCGACACGGAAGCTATTTCGGTAATCCGGTTGCCGATGGTGATGCCAAACACCTGGCCGACGTTGGAGGCCGGGTCGGTGCTGACCAGCAATACCTTACGGGCGGCATCGGCCAAATGAATGGCCGTGGCGCAGGCAATCGAAGTCTTGCCGACACCGCCTTTGCCGGTAAAGAACAAAAAGCGTGGCGGCTGATCGAGGAATTTCATGCAGTAATCCTTTAGCAACACTTGCTGCCGCTGCAACAGCTGGACGCTGCCTTTTCTTCAATGACAGTGATTGCGGCCCAGCGTGTCAGTTCATTGCGAGTGGGATAGCGACCGGCCAGAGCCACTTCGCCGTCGACCAGAATCAACGGTAAGGCTTCCGCGCCGGAACGTTCCAAAAAGCCTTTGACGACCGGGTTTTCCGCAAACGCCATCGGTTCTTGCGCCAAATTAAAGCGCTCGATTTGTGCGCCGTTTTGCTTGGCCCAATCGACGTCGGCGGAAAAATCGACCAAGTGCTGATCCACATCCACACCGCAGACGCCGGTACTGCAACATAAGGCCGGATCGAAAATTTGAATAGTGCTCATGACATACTCCCAATAATTAAGGCATTAACGTGCCGATACGATCCAGTTCAGCTTTCAGGCGCTTTGGATCGTTCTTTAATTCGTCCAGCGGCAAAGCCAGAAAGGTTTCGATGCGGTGCCGCAAAATTCCGTAAGCGGTCTCGAAAGCCGCTTTGATTTCGGCTTCCGTGCCTTCCGCGTGCGCCGGGTCTTCAACGCCCCAATGAGCGCGCATGACCGGACCGAGATAGGCCGGACAGGTTTCGTTAGCTGCGTTACCGCAAACGCTGATGACGATGTCCGGCGTGACCGGAAGGTCATTCCAGGATTTGCTGTAATAGCCTTCGATGGAGATCCCTTTTTCTTGCAGCAAAGCCACGGCCCCGCTGTTTAAACGACCGATGGGCTTACTGCCGGCACTGATGGCGTGCCAGCCCTCGGGTGCCAGATGGTTGAACGTGGCCTCGCCCATCAAAGAACGGCAGGAGTTACCGGTACAAAGAAATAAAACATTCATAATGGAAAGTGCTGAGTTGTGGATGGAAAAAAATTAGTCGCTATCGCAACACGCCGAAACCTCACCGGTATCGAGACAAAGTTCGGGATGACCTGTGCAACACTCCGCCGTCAGATAATCGATCAAGGCTTGCATGACGGTTAAATTGGCTCGGTAACGTAAATAGCGTCCTTCTTGAGTGACGTTGACCAAGCCGGCATGCGTCATCGCTTTCAAGTGAAAGGACAGATTGGTCGGCGGCAAAGTCAATTCAGTGGCAATTACACCGGCAACCAGACCGGTTGGTGCCTGTTTGACCAATAACCTGAACACATCCAGCCGAACGCCGGAGGACAGGGATTCAAAAAGTAAAGTGGCGAGTTCTTTATTCATGTTATTACTCTACAACTATAGTTGAAATATGTAAATAGAATTTCTAAGTTCACATTATGTGCTCTTGATGTGGATGCTTGATGTTTATCTGACATCCATTTCTGTAGTGAATCTGTATCTTTTTAAGCTCAAATTTTGTCTGTTGCTCTGAACTGCCATTCTTGCTGCGTATTCTGACTAACTGGTTGATGGTTGGTTGGGGAAGCGCGACACCTAGGAATCGTGTCCTATTAGCTTATAAAAGTCTATGTCCGCGTTAATAGTAGGCGTCGCCCCGGCATGGATTGCCGGGGTCTAGAAGCCATGGATGGCGTTGGGCCTTCACATCCTTGTGACCTGGATTCGCTTACGCGGTCTAACGGCTCCGGCAATCCATGCCGGAATGACGGTGTTGATTTACTTTCAACTACTAACGCGAACATAGCCTTATAAAATGGCTTTAGAAATCTTCGGAACTTCATTGGCAATGCTCAGGGTGTGTTGGCATTGTTGGTTCAAAACAGCCTCAATGGCTTTCAAGGTGACATCGTCGGCGCCAACTGCAATCAGATTTTGCTTCAGTTCAGGCCAAATCTTAAGAACTTTGTCGGCCATTTGTTTAAGTTCCCGGCCAACCAGTCTGGTATTCAATCCACATTCAATTGCCATCATTGCCCAGTCGTAGGCCGTTAATGACCGGGCATCAAAGTTATCACCAATGGCCATGGACAGCGTATCGCTGATCTGGCCGTTGGCGTAAATTAGGCAACACACCAAATCGTAACTAGGCGCTAAACGGATACCGCCTGAGTCAATAAAAAAAGACAGGTTTTTACCGTGGGCATCGGTATTGCCGATCAGAATTTGAAAGATCGTCCAACGTAATAATGCCAAACGATCGGCTGTCGGTTGCGCGCTGGCCCGGTCTAACAATGCAAACAGCTTGGTTAAGGACGCGCCATCCCGTATATGCTTTACATCACGACCATCGCCGTAAGGTCGTTCGTATTTCATGCTAACACCGAGACCTAACGCTTGGCAGCCATCAATACAATCAAGGCGGTCGATGCTTTCAGTCGATATTCTGCGATCAAAACGGCGAATGAGCAGTATGGGCTCAGGAATGCGCTCCAGGCAAACATCAGCTGCGGCTATCCCGACAGCCTGAGCCAAGCGCATGCAGGCGAATTCGTTGCTCGTCATATGCTGCAATCCACCGCGGATGGGATCGGGTTTTAGCAGGTGCGTAGACGCCAAGCGGCCACCGTCCACTAGGAACCATAGGTCGTTTTCCATCAATATTGCAATCTTGTCCTGATAGCCTGCTATGGATAAACGCACTTTGCCGTCCCACACGCTAAAGGCTAGCTCGGGGCGAGAACGGATACGTTGCGATAATTCCTCGGGGGTGAGCAAACGCTTGCCAGCTAAGGGCATCGGTGATGGCAGCGGATCGTCAAGGCTGATCTCTAAAGCTCCAGCAGTCTCCCTGCCTAACGCCACCAGCAGCCCAATCAGGTTGGACTTTGACACCTTATTGGCTTGCGCCGCATCGTCAAGGGCTTGACCTTCTGGCAACAGATTCTGAAAAAATTGCCGTACATTGGCGCTATGCTGTTCTGCAGGCAAACTTTCGTTTACTAACGGCAAGGCAGGGCTGAGTGGAAAACGCTGTTCCTGAGCGAGCCACTCAACCGAATAGTCAAACGCATACAGTCCGGAGATGACATCCAAACTCAACCAACCGATGCAGACACCGTTAGCCTGAACCGTCAATTTCATGGTCGATTGTCTACAATTAAATCGGATAGACGGCGACGAGCGATTTCGCGTTGCGATTGCGGAATAACAAACAAAGAAACGCCAAGTCCTTGTGCGACTTGCAGAATTTTACCGATACTAACCCCAGGCTTTCCGGCTTCAATGTCAACCAATGTTTGTAAAGACACCCCTATGGTCATAGCAGCATCTTCCAAACGAATACCGGCCTGAGTTCGTGCAGAGCGAATAGCCGCCCCTAAGACAACGGGGGAGTCGAGATAAGGGTCTGCAGGGAATGGGGTTGGAACTACACGCTTCATAAAAGTCTCCTATACTAGAGTTATAGAAGATGATTGATGCTTAGTCAATTATAATTCTTTAAAAGCAGAATTTAACATCGGCACGGTATTGAATCAGATATAGTTCTAATATCCCAGAATTTAATGGCATAGCATGAACCAGTCCAGAAGACTCAAGGTGTTTTGGGTAAATCATTTATAAGGCTCTATGTAAAAATGGAAAACAAGTAGGGCGTTTTCGCGATAGCAAAACGCCAAGATTATTTAAAGCTATGGCGGATTGCCTGGTTAACCGTATCAACTTTTCATCTTATATCTTAAATAAATGCCATTCTGCTCTGATCCCAACTGTTTCGAACGCCCAATTATTCTGTATCAGTAATAAATATTTCCAGTTTTGCTCTTATCCGGTAATATTAATTGCTGGATTGGCATATTTAAGTTGTCAGCTCCATCTAAATGAGGATTAGCAACTGCAGCTCGATAAGAGGCAAAATGATCGATACATTGAAGGAAATAATCTTGGATTTTCAGGAGATTGATTTAAACACAGGAACTCCACGACTCATTGAAGTGACGCCCGTCACAGAGAAGGCCACTGTTTGTATAGGCGTTCGACGCGGCGGTAAATCAACCTTTCTATTCCAGCTGATGAAGCGCTTACTCGACAGCGGGGTAGACAGGCAGAATATCCTTTACCTTAATTTTTTCGATGACCGTTTACACCGTCTTCAACATGAAGGCTTAGCCGCAATACTCGAAGCTTACTTCTCACTGTTCCCGGAAAAAAAGAACAAAGAAAAAATCTACTGTTTTTTTGATGAGATACAGATGATCC